>Ga0075530_1000535_pt1 | contig 17946 bp, 19 predicted proteins | sample NGEPerD_2_FD_75101 | JGI IMG/M metagenome (GOLD analysis project Ga0075530, IMG submission 75101) | Arctic peat soil microbial communities from the Barrow Environmental Observatory site, Barrow, Alaska, USA - NGEE PermafrostL1-D | ecosystem: Environmental > Terrestrial > Soil > Wetlands > Peat ... | reverse complement strand
GAGGATGCGCAGCATCGCGTTGGCGTCGGTCGCGGTGCCGACCGTGGAGCGGGCGTCGGCTCCCATCCGCTCCTGGTCGACGAGGATCGCCGTCGTCAGCCCGTCGAGCACGTCGACGTCCGGCCGCGCCAGCGTCGGCATGAAGCCCTGCACGAAAGCGCTGTAGGTCTCGTTGATCATCCGCTGCGACTCCGCGGCGATCGTGGCGAACACCAGCGAGCTCTTTCCCGAGCCGGAGACGCCGGTGAACACAGTCAGCCGGCGCTTCGGGATCTCGACGGTGACGTCCTTGAGGTTGTTCACGCGCGCGCCGTGCACGCGGATCAGGTCGTGGTGGTCGGCAACGTGCAGCGCAGGCGACTGCGTGTCCGTCCTCGTGGCAATGGTCGTCGCCTTGCTCATCTTGTCTCCCTCTGTGTGGCGGGCTGCTCTCGCGGCGAAAGCCCCGTCTCCCACGCGAAGCCGTCGGGGTCGGTGAAGGGCCCAGCGTCGCCACCGATCACGATGCGGTGCGAGCCGTTGCCGTCCGGTGTGACGCCGACGTCCTTGGCGAGGGCCCGGCGCCCGTAGAGCGCCAGCTTGAGCTGCGACGCCGGGGTGTCGAACTCGACGTACTTGCCGCCGAAGCTCCTCTTCACGGCCAGGCCGCGGTCGACGTAGAACTGCTTGCTCGCCTTGACGTCCGCGACTCCCAGCAACAGCACGATGTCGTCGATGTGCCGGGTGGCCGGGCCGGAGTCCTTCTTCGAGGACGTCGCGACCTTCCAGATCGATCCGTCCGGGGCCTGCACGACGCCGCCGTAGCCCCAGAAGCTCTTCTTCACCGGCTTCACCTCGGTGGCCCCGGCCTCGAGGGCGGTGCCGATGAGGCTGTCGACGGTGCTGGGCTGGGACACCACGAGCGACAGCGAGAACCCACGGAAGCCGGTCGTCGGTGCCTCGGAGGCGCGGACGCTCACGTGGGTGCTCACCCCGAAGGCGGCGGTGTAGAACGCCTCGGCGGTCGCGGGATCGGGACCCTCGAGGACGACGGCGTCGATGCTGGCCATCTCAGCGCACCTCCTGGATGCGGACCTGGTTGCCCGCGGGATCGCGGAAGGCGCAGTCGCGTGCCCCGTACGGCTGTTCGGTCGGCTCCTGGACGACCTCGGCGTCGCTTGCCTGGATGCGGTCGAAGGTGCCGTCGAGGTCATCGGTGGCCAGCAGGATCCAGCCGTAGGTGCCTTTGGCCATCATCTCTTCGATGGTGCGCCGCTCGTCTTCGGTGACGCCGGGGTCGGCGACCGGCGGCGCCAGCAGGATGGAGATGTCGGGCTGGTCGGCTGGACCGACCGCGATCCAGCGCATCTTGCCCTCTCCGAAGTCGCTGCGCACCTCGAAGCCGAGGGTGTCGCGGTAGAAGGACAGGGAGGCGACCGGGTCGTCGTGCGGGAGGACTGTGGTGTGGATGCTGAGGTTCATGCCGCTCACGCTAGTTGCCGCTGGTCACCCGCCGCTTCTCGATTCCTGACCGGTCTTGTCACCTGCTTCGCCACGCACGGCGGCATCCCCTTCGTCGTGTGCGTGCCATCGCGCCGATAGACGCTCGGCGGCACTCCGACCAGCTCGGTGAACCGCGTGCTGAACGTGCCCAGCGAAGAGCAGCCGACCGCGAAGCAGACCTCGGTGACGCTGAGGTCGCCAAGACGCAGCATCGCCATCGCGCGCTCGATGCGCCGGGTCATCAGGTAGCTGTACGGCGACTCGCCGTAAGCGAGCTTGAACTCGCGGCTGAGGTGACCGGCCGACATGTGCACTCCGCGCGCCAGTGCTTCGACGTCCAGCGGCCGCGAATACTCCCGGTCCATCCGGTCGCGGACGCGGCGCAGCAGTGCGAGGTCGCGCAGGCGCTGCTCCGCGGTGGGACTGCTGGTCACCTGCGAGATCGTGCCACGTCGCACCTGCGTTGCCTAGCGCCGCTGGCGTCCCACCACGCCGCGTCCGCTCTCCACACCGCCAATGTGTCGGCTGCGAGAGTCGACTGGGAGGCATGGGAAGCAAATGGGCAACCGATGCCGGCCCAGCTGGGGATCCTGCGTACCGCGGCATTTCCGATAGTCAGGCGTTGATGTCGACCACGGTGATGCCTTCATCAGCCCAGGCAGCCAGCAGCCGCGTATCTCCAGCGGCCGCCACCACATCGTCGCCGCCCAGTTCAGTCGCTGCTGCACAGTGGACTGCGTCGTACCCGCGAAGTCCTTGCGATGCAGCCACGTCGGCCGCGGAAACCATCAGACGATGGTCGAGCTCGATGACGTCCAGAGCGGCCCACAGCTCGTCCAGGGCGTTGCGGCTGGCTGCGGACTGCTCAGCCGTGATTCGCCCGATGCGTTCAGCCATCGCGAGCGACGCCGCGGCCTCGACATACGTCAGTCTGGCTGTGATCACTCGGTCAGCCCGGTCCCACAGTTCGCCGCAGACGTGCGAACGGGGTTCGGAGACGAGCAGCGGCACCAACGCTGATGTGTCGACGTACAGGATCAACGGCGCTGCTCGCCCACCAGATCGCTGACCGAGCCCGTTGTCGTGATCGGTTCGGGACGGGACGCCTTGCGCTTGGCGGCCGGCGTCACCCGGCCTTCGACAATGAGTCGCTCAATCGATGTCGGCTCCCCCGCTGGGATGATCCGCGCAATCGGGCGACCATGGTCTGTGACCGTGATGGTGTGGCCCTCGCGCACTGACGACAGGTGACGGCTCAAGCCGTCACGCAACTCTCGAATCCCAACGTCCATGCGCGCCTCCAAGTGGCCACTTCTACATGCCTGAATGTAGCCATTCTCGCAGGTCACTCCCGCCTCATCAACTCCGCCTTCGAACCAGGGCTGAGCCGCGCGTAGGAGCGAGTGCCTTCAGTCAGGAAGTGCCCAGGACAAGAGGGCGCGGTTCGCGCGATGCCTGCGCCTCTCCTTGGTCTTCCTCCTGTGCCTTTTCCTGGGCCTCTTCCTGGATCGGGTCCGGGACGAGCGGGAGCGTGAACCGGAAGGTCGAGCCCACGTCCAGCTCGCTCTCCACCCAGATGCGGCCGCCGTGCCGCTCGACGATGGACTTGGTGATCGTCAGGCCGAGCCCGGTGCCGCCCATGTCCCGCGAGTCCGAGCGGGAGACCTGGTGGAACCGCTCGAAGATGGACTCGAGCTCCTCGGGTGGAATGCCGCGGCCTTCGTCGCTGATGGCGAACGTGACCTCGTGCTCGTCCGGCACCGCACTGATCCGTACGACCCCTCCGGGCGGGGTGAACTTGAGGGCGTTGCCCACCAGGTTCACCAGCGCCTGCACGACGCGGTCCTCGTCGCAGAGGGCACGTCCCTGCGCAGTGCCGACCACGAGCCGCACGCTTGCCTTTTCAGCGAGGGCCTGCAGAGAGTTCGCCGTCGCCTCGACCAGGCCCGCCACACCCTGCGGCCTCGGTTCGACGCTGAACGATCCGGCCTCGAGACGCTCGATGTCGATGATGTCGTTGACCAGCCGGGTCAGACGCTCACTGCCGTGCTCTGCCATCGCGACGATCTTTTGGGCAGTCACGGGGAGCTCGCCCGCCGCGCCGTCGGCGAGCAGTTCGAGCGATCCGCGGATCGCGGTGAGCGGGGTGCGCAGCTCATGGCTGACCGCGCTCACGAACTGCTGCTTCATCTGGTCCATCACGTGCCGTTCGGTGATGTCGCGGAACACGACGACGGCACCGTGGCTGCCCTCCGCCCCGCTGTTGGGAGCCGCCGTGATCTCTACCGGCAGGCGCGTGCCGTCACGCTTCGTGTAGTCCATCTCCGACTGCGTCATCACGTGGCCCAGGGTCCTCACCATCGTCAGGGGGCACTCGTCGTGCCGCTGGGAACACAGCGTCTCGCACGCGTTGCGTCCGAGCAGGTCCGACGGCCCCCACGCGAGCATCCGGGCCGCTGCCAGGTTGACGAAGGAGATGCAGCCTCGCTCGTCGACGCCGAAGATGCCTTCACCCACGGACTCCAGGATGTGTTCGTGATGGTCCGAGAGCGCCTGCAGCGCGTCGGTTCGCTCGGCAACCCGGCTCTCCAGGGACTGCCGCAGGCCATGGTTGTCCGAGGTCAGGACCACCTGGCGGATCGCGGTGAGTGCCAACGCCAGTCCGGCCAGCGTCCAGTCCTGCCATGAACTCAGGCCGAGGGCGATGCACAGGATCCCGGCACAGAGCGCGGAGAGGTCGGGAAGCATCGCTGCCAGCGTCCCGGTCGCGTTGCGCTGAACCGTGCGGACCTCGACGGCCGAGGCGGACGCGCTCAATGCCGCGAGACCCAGGAGCAGCGGCGCCAGGACGTAGCCCAGCACCACCACCGTCTGGGTGTAGTCCGCCCCGCGGACAGAGAGCAGGGCGTACGCGTTGTCGGCAGCGGTCCAGGTCGCGAAGGCGAGCCCGATCAGGATGAGGTCCAGGCGGGGGCTCCCGGCGCTGCGGAGAAGGAGGAGCACGGCGAGACCAGCCACCAAGATGTCGGTGACGGGGTAGACGCCGTACACGACGGCGTCCCAGGTGGCGCCGGCACCCGCGACGACCTCTCGAAGGACCAGCAGGTTGCTCATCAGCAGCAGGGCGCCTCCGAGAACGAGGGCGTCCAGCACCAGCCTGAGGCACGCACCTCGTTCCCACTTGCCCACCGGGAAGAGCAGGAGGCCGGCGCAGACCGGGATGAGCCCGAGGAGGTACAGGGCGTTCGCCACCGGGATGAGCAGACCGAGGCTGCCAGCGAGTCCTTCAATCAACCAGAAGACATCGGCGGTTGCCCACATGGCCATCGTGCTGCCGAACAGCGACCACGACCAGCGTGCCGGCCCCCGTCGACTTCTTCGCTGTGTACCAGCAACACCCCGCCGCCAGCACCGAGGCAACGGTGCTCATGGCGTCGCCGAAGGTCACCGAGTGGCTCGACCACGGGCCGAACACCAGCGCGCCGGTCCCCGCGACAAGGAACAGCGTGACGACCGAGCCGACCTGGAGGGGCGTCCAGGAGCTACGCGCAGCCCTACGGCCTGCGCCTGCCGTGCCCCGGTTACCCGTGGGGATCTGTCGTCTCATCCCTCACCCAGGGTCAGAGCGGACGCGCCGGACGGCAGCCGCAGTTCCCCGATGATGGCACCGAAAGTCCCCTAATATCGGGTAAATCAGATAAATACCACATCTGATCTGATGTCCAGGGCAGGGTGCGACTCGCCCTCGCTGTGGGGAGCAACGCCTATCGTCTCTCCCGTGGACGAGCAGGCCGACCGCTTGCGGCTGCGCAGGGCGCGGGCCGATGATGCCTCAGGTTGCCACCTAGACGTCGAGATAGACCTTGATCGCGCGGCGCTCGTCCATCGCGCGGTAGCCCTCGGCCACCTGGTCGAGCGGCATCCGGGCGTCGAAGACCAGACCTGGATCGACCGTGCCCGAGGTGACCAGCTCGAGCAGCTCTGGGAGGTGCTTGCGCACCGGAGCCACCCCACCGGCAAGCCCGATGTTCTTGCTGAACATCCTGCGGAGAGGGAGGTCGACGCCGTGGGGCACACCTACGAAACCCACCGTCGACCCGGCGCGCGCACAGCCGAAGGCCTGCAGCATGGAGTCGTTGGTGCCCACGCACTCGAGTACCGCGTCGGCACCGATGCCGTCGGTCATCTCCTTGATGCGTTCGGCACCTTCCTTGCCACGCTCGGCCACGATGTGGGTCGCGCCGAACCGGCGGGCGATCTCCTGGCGCTGACCGTGTCGCGACATGGCCACGACCCGCTCGGCGCCCATCTGCGCCGCGGCCAGCACGGCGCACAGTCCGACCGCGCCGTCACCGACCACCACGACCGTGTCGCCGGGCTTAACCCCGGCCGCGACGGCGCAGTGCCAGCCGGTCGGGAAGACGTCGGAGAGTGAGAGCAGCGAGGGGAGAAGAGAGCGGTCAGGCATACCGTCGGCCCGTGATGCACCGAGCACCAGGCTCCCCTCGGCCTGGTTCACCTTGGCGTACTCCCCTTGTCCCCCCGTGGTGAAGTCGACCTTGATGCACGCGGAGGTCACTCCGGCGCGGCAGTTCGCGCAGGTGTTGTCGCTGTGGCAGAAGGGAGCGATCACGAAGTCGCCCGGCTTGAACGACCGGACCTCGGAGCCCACCTCTTCCACGACGCCGATCATCTCGTGGCCGATCGTGTCACCGGGCGTGATGTCGTTCTCGCCGCGGTAGGGCCACAGGTCCGAGCCGCAGATGCAGCCGGCGGACACCTTGATGACCGCATCGGTCGGTGCCTCGATCCGGGGCGTCGGCCGCTCCTCGAGTCGAATGTCGCGGACGCCGTGGATCGTGGTCACTCGCATGACACGCATCCTGACAGATGAGGCTGTATCTCATATCTGAGATACAGTCGTCCGATGACTGAGGGATATCTAGGACGAATCGGCCATCTGATCCGCGACGCCCGCAAGCATCGTGGGTGGACACAGCAACAGCTCGCCGAGGTGCTCGGCACCAGCCAGAGCGCGGTGAACCGCATCGAACGAGGGCACCAGAACCTCTCGCTGGACATGCTCGCGCGCATCGGCGAGGCGCTCGACTCGCCGTTGGTGAGCATCGGACAGGGCCCCACCCACCTGCGGGTCACGGGGCCCACGACGCTGCGCGGTTCCATCGAGGTCAAGACCTCCAAGAACGCCGGTGTGGCCCTGCTGTGCGCGTCCCTGCTCAACCGTGGACGTACGACGCTGCGACGGGTCGCGCGCATCGAGGAGGTCAACCGGCTGCTCGAGGTGCTCGAGAGCATCGGAGTGCAGGCGAGGTGGCTCAACGCCGAGAACGACCTCGAGATCACCCCGCCACCGAACCTCGACCTGAGCAGCATCGACGAGGAGGCCGCTCGTCGTACCCGCTCGATCATCATGTTCCTCGGCCCGCTGATGCACCGAATGAGCGACTTCGAGCTGCCCTACGCGGGTGGCTGCGACCTCGGCAGCCGGACGGTGGAGCCGCACATGACCGCGCTGCGCCCCTTCGGCCTCCAGGTGAAGGCGACCGAGGGCATCTATCATGCGTTGGTCCAGCCGGGCATCGTCCCGACGCGCCCGATCGTGCTGATCGAACGCGGGGACACGGTCACCGAGAACGCGCTGATGGCGGCGGCGCTGTGCGACAGCACCACGGTGATCCGCAACGCGAGCTCCAACTACATGGTCCAGGACCTGTACTTCTTCCTGGGCAAGCTCGGGGTGCGCATCGAGGGCATCGGCACCACGACGCTGGTGGTCACCGGGTGCACGGACATCTGCGTCGACGTCGACTACGCCCCGAGCGAGGACCCGATCGAGGCGATGTCACTGCTGGCGGCGGCCATCGTCACCGACTCCGAGATCACCGTGAAGCGGGTCCCGATCGAGTTCATGGAGATCGAGCTCGCCGTGCTCGAGGAGATGGGCTTCCGCTACCGGCTCTCCGAGGAGTATCGCGCCGCGAACGGGCACACCCGCCTGGTCGATGTCAGCACGCTGCACTCGATCCTGCACTCCCCCATCGACAAGATCCACCCGATGCCGTTCCCCGGCCTCAACATCGACAACCTGCCCTTCTTCGCGATCATCGCGGCGACGGCGCAGGGCCACACGATGCTGCACGACTGGGTCTATGAGAACCGCGCCATCTACCTCACCGAGCTGAACAAGCTCGGCGGCAAGGTGACCCTGATGGACCCGCACCGGGTGATGATCGAGGGACCTACCCGATGGTCGGGCACCGAGGTGGTCTGCCCGCCGGCGCTGCGGCCCGCCGTGGTGATCCTGCTCGCGATGCTGGCCTCAAAGGGCACCTCGGTGCTGCGCTCGACCTACGTCATCCACCGGGGCTACGAGGGCCTGGCCGATCGGCTCAACGAGCTCGGCGCCCAGATCGAGACCTTCCACGACCTCTGAGCGCGTCTCGAAACCTGACCAGCTCAGCCCCGGAACAACCCGTCGACGTAGGACCGAGTCCGGGCGACCGGAGGCGGTGCAGTCATGCCGGGGGTGATGCGAGGCAGCTGTGCGGTGTCGGCGGAGCGGTGTGCGTGCCAGTCGTTCTCGGCCTCGATCAGGCTGCCGAGGTCGGCACGTTCGAGGAACACTCCCTGGCAGGACTCACACTGGCGGACCCGCACCCGACCGTGTGACCGCTTCGCCATGGTGCCTCCGCACTTGGGGCAGGTCATCTCGTCCATGTCTCGCACCGTACTCCTCGGCGCTCCCACGTGAGTAGGAACGCGGATGGCCCGGGCGGCGATTCGAGCCCACCATCACCAGATGCAGGTGAATACTTCTTGAGTGGCCGCGCACCCGAGTCCTGAGCGGGGTCTGCGTCCCGTCACCGGGTACCCCTACCTGGACGCGGTCCTCGACCCGCCGGGCTCGGTCCTCGCGATGGCCCACCGCGGCGGGGCCCTGCACCCCGAGATCCCCGGCGCCGAGAACACCCTGCATGCATTCCGCCATGCCGTGGCCCTGGGCTACCGCTACCTCGAGACCGACGTGCATGCGACTCGCGACGGGGTGCTGCTGGCCTTCCACGACGAAGCCCTCGACCGGGTCACCGACCGCGTCGGCCTGCTCGCGGACCTCACCGCAGAGCAGGTGGCCCTGGCGCGGATCGCCGAGGTGCACGCTGTGCCAACGATGGCCGAGCTGCTCGAGGAGTTCCCGGACTGCCGGTTCAACATCGACCTCAAGTCAATGGGCGCGGTGACCCCCCTCGTCGAGCTCCTCGATCGCAGCGCCGCCCACGACCGGGTGTGCGTCGGGTCCTTTTCGCGGAGGCGGCTCCAGGCGTTCAGGCGCGCCACCGCAGGACGGGTCGCCACGAGCGCAGCTCCCTCCGAGGTGGCAGCGGTGAGGTTCTGGCCGCTCGGTCCACGCGTGGCGGCCGCAGTGCTGCAGGTGCCCTGGCGCCACAAGCGCCACCGGATCAGCGTCACCACCCCCGGGTTCGTACGCCGGGCCCACCGCGCAGGCCTCCACGTGCACGTGTGGACTGGTGCGGCGAGCTCCCGGTGGGTCTCGATCGACGACTCCGAGAGCATGGACACGTTGCTCGACATGGGCGTCGACGGGTTGATCACCGACCGGACCGACCTGCTCAAGGAAGTTCTCATCCGGCGCGGCCGGTGGGCGGGCCGTCCATGAGCCCCCCGACACCCATCGGCATCGCCGACCTCTCCCCCATCGACCGGCTCCAGCAGCAGAAGGCCTGGAACTGGTACGACTGGGCCAACTCCGCCTTCTACACGACGGTGCTCTCGGTGCTGTTCGCGCCGTACATGATCACCGTCGCCGGCAAGGCCGCCGGCTGCGCCGACCCGGACGAGACCTGCAGCAAGACGGTGAGCGTGCTCGGCCTGCACCTGGCCGCCGGGTCGCTGCCCAGCTACCTGATCAGCTTCGCCACGATCACCAGTGCGTTCGTGCTGCCCATCGTGGGTGCCTTCGTGGACCGCTCGGCCCGCAAGAAGTGGCACCTGGCGGGCTACGCCTACGCCGGGTCGTTCTTCGCGGCGCTTCTCTTCTTCATGCAGGGCCAGAGCTGGCAGCTGGGTGCCGTCGCGGTAGTGCTGAGCAGCATCCTCGGGGGCTGCTCGCTGGTCGCCTACTACGCGATCCTGGTCGACATCTCGACCGAGGACGAGCGGGACCGGGCCTCGTCGCGTGGCTGGGCGTGGGGCTACCTGGGCGGCGGCCTGCTGCTGCTGGTCAACCTCGTCGTCTACACGATGCATGACACGTTCGGCCTCGGCGAAGGTATGTCGGTCCGCCTCTCGCTGGTCTCGGCAGCGCTGTGGTGGGCAGGGTTCACCATCATCCCGGTGGTCAAGCTTCGCAACTACGCGGCGGTGAACGTGGTCGTCGAGAAGGGCACGATCCTCCAGCGCAGCTTCGGCCAGCTCTTCACCACGCTCCGCGAGCTGCGCAACTACCCGATGACGCTCACGTTCCTGCTGGCCTACCTGTTCTACAACGACGGCATCCAGACGGTGATCTACGCCGCCTCGACGTACGGCTCCAAGCAGCTGAAGTTTCCCCAGGAGGTCCTGATCGCGACGATCCTGCTGATCCAGTTCGTCGCGTTCGGAGGCGCACTCTGGTTCGGCAGGCTGGCCCACAAGTACGGCGCCTACCGCTCCATCCTGTGGGGCACCTTCGCCTGGATGGTGATCGTGGTGCTCGCACTGTTCCTGCCGGAGAAGAACGTCGCGCTGTTCCTCTCCCTGGCGATCGCGATCGGCATCGTGCTGGGTGGCACCCAGGCGTTGTCGCGGTCGTTCTTCAGCCTGCTCATCCCGCGTGGTCGCGAGGGCGAGTACTTCAGCCTCTACGGCGCGGCCGAGCGCGGCACGTCCTGGTTCGGCACGCTGCTCTTCGGTGTGGTCTTCCAGGTCACCGGCTCCTACCGACCGGCGATCCTGGCGCTGATCGTCTTCTTCGTTCTCGGTGCCTTCTTCCTGCTGCGTCTCGACCCCGAGCGCGGCATCCGCGAGGCCGGGAACCGGGTCCCCTCGAGGGGTTAATTCCCGGTGTGTGAACAGGTGATGCTCGCCACGGGTACGGTAGGTGTCGACGAAGGGCTCGCCGGGAATCCTTGGGTGGTCACGCTCGTTGAACGAGAGACGGTGCCGCTTCGCGGTGCCGGCAGACCGAATCCCCGACCGGTGTCATGACCGGCTTGCCGATCCGTCCCATGGGCGGTACGCATGAGGGGTACGACATCTCGCGACCTGTCCGGTCGCGGGTGCAGATTTTTGGAGGTTCTCATGGGAGAGCGCACGCTACGCGGAGCCCGGCTGGGGGGCCAGAGTTTCGAGGACGAGCGCGGAATCGAGTTCGCCGCCCGTCAGCAGGTTGGCTACCGCTGTGCCCACGGGCACGAGTTCGAGATCACCATGTCGGTGGAAGCCGACGTCCCCGCGCTGTGGGAGTGCCCGCGCTGCGGTGCCGAGGGTCGTGCCACCTCGGCATCGAGCCCGAGGTGAAGGCAGAGAAGCCGGCCCGCACGCACTGGGACATGCTGCTCGAGCGGCGTTCGATCAAGGAGCTCGAGGACATCCTCACCGAGCGTCTGGAACTGCTGCGCGGCGGTCAGATCGGCCCGGCGCACCTGCACCGCGCCAGCGCCCGCAAGAAGAGGGCCGCCGTCGGACGCTGATGCGTCAGTGAGGCGGCGGCTCCGGCCTCTCGTCGACGACCTCGCCCTGGACCACCCCGTTGTCTGGGTTCTCCGGTCCGGGGCGTTGTCGCGTCCAGGCATCGTTGCCCGTGGTGGCTCCGGGGTATCCGCCCTGGGTCCGCGGAGCGGTCGTGAAGGTCGCCCCGACCAGCCGGCGGCTGATCACCCCGGAAAGCACCCGCCTCCCCAGTGGCCGGGTCACGGGCAGGATGCACAGGATCCCGAAGATGTCCGTCACGAAACCAGGGGTCAGCATCAACGTTCCGCCCACGAGGATCAGCATCCCGTCCGCCAGCTCACGAGCCGGCATCCGGCGTTCCTCGAGCGCGGCTCCCAGCGCACGCCAGGCCCGGGACCCTTCGCGCTTGACCAGCCAGGAGCCGAAGATGCTGTCGGCGATGAGGAGCAGGATCGTCCACCAGGCGCCGATGATCTGGCCGATCTGGATTATCACGTAGATCTCGACCAGTGGCACCACGATGAAGGCCGCCAGCAGCAAGACCCACGGGAAGCGCCGTCTCTTCGAGCCACTCATGTCTCATCAACCATGTCTGGATCAACGTCCGGGAGCGGGTGGCCGTTCCTCGAGGTGGATCCCCTCGCGCCCCGGGGTCTGGGGGGCGCTCCCACATCAAGGTGAACGGCAGGGCGGGGGGAGCCCGGTGGCCTTCGGACCGCTCACGCCCTGACCGGGTGCCAGAGCCGCGGGCGTTGTCTACTGGTCGCCTCACTCCCCCCGTGTCCTCCCGTCGAGGCCGCGCTGCCGACCCGCCAAGTGCCTGCCCGTGACCATCGTGGCGAGATGGCCCGAACATGCATCCGTCGGACAATGCGACTGACGATCTGCCCGGAGTAACTCGACGACCTTCACCTGTGTGGACAGTCGCTGTCAACAGCGCAGTGACCAGAACCGACGCGGCGAAACCGCAGGTCAGGAGGGAACTTTTGGGTGAACAACAGGTTTTGAGAAAGTTGCGTCCAACGGCGTGTCGCGCGGGACACGCCGTTGCTGGTCCAGACCTACGGAACAACGACGGTGCCGGTGGCGGTCGTCGCGACGATGGGGTCCGCCAACAGTCGCGCCGCCGACTCCGAGTCGCCTGCTGCCTCGCCTCGCGCCACCACGACCAGTGCGAACTCCATCTCCCGCGACCGGCGTCCGACCCGGACGAGAGTGGCGCTCACCTCCACGACGTCACCGGCACGCACGGGGGCCCGGAACTGCACATCGGAGTACGACGCGAACAGGCCCTCGTCGCCGTCGGTGCGGATGCACATCTCGGTGGCGACGTCACCGAAGAGCCCCATCCCCCAGGCGCCGTCGACGAGGTTGCCCGCGTAGTGGGCGTGGGAGTGGGCGACGTAGCGGCCGTGGACCACCTTCAGGCCAACCACCGGGTTCGCTGGGGTGGATCTCACGACGCCCTCCTCTGCGTGACGAGCCGGTGCACGAGGAAGCTGGCGACCTCGCCCGGCGTCGTACCCCGGGTGAAGACGCGGTCGACTCCGAGCTCCTCGGACATGGTCTCGTCGAACCGCGGACCGCCCACGACCAGCAGCGGTCGGCGCGCCGGCGCGAACGCCTCCCTGAAGGCGGCCGACATCTCGCGGGTGTTGAGCAGGTGGGCGTCGCGCTGGGTGACGACCTGGGAGACCAGGACGGCATCGGCCTTCTCCGCCACTGCCCGCTCGACCAGCTGGGGAACCGAGACCTGCGCGCCGAGGTTCACGACCTTGAGCTCGCGGTAGTACTCGAGCCCCTTCTCGCCGGCGAACCCCTTGATGTTGAGGATCGCGTCGATGCCGACGGTGTGCGCGTCCGTGCCGATGCAGGCGCCCACGACCACCATCCGGCGACGCAGCGTTCGCTTGATGGCCGCGTTGACCTCCTTGGGGGTCAGCAGTTCGTACTCGCGCTCGACGATCTCGACCACCGACGGGTCGACGAGGTGGTTCACCCGCCCGTAGACCACGAAGAAGGTGAAATCCGGCCCCATTGGCTTCGCGTGTGCGACCAGCGCCGGGTCCATCCCCATCTTGTTGGCCAGCTGTACGGCGGCACCCTGGGCGACCTTGGCGAGGGGCCCGAGCGAGGACAGGGGCAGGGTGAAGGACAGCTGCACCATCCCGTCGCCTGTGGTGTCACCGTAGGGACGCAGCAACCGCTTCTCCCGCCCGGTGGTTGAGGAGGGAGCGTCAGCGACCGTCTCGAAACCACTGCTCATGACTGTCCCTCCAGGATCTCGGTCGCCGGGTTGTAGTACGCAACGGACTTCTTCGCCACTCCCTCGAGGCCACGTCCCGCGTCGGCCGGTCGTTTCATCAGTCCGAAGGTGCCGTCGGCGATGGCATCGAGGAGTCCTTGGTCGTGCTCGGCGATGCGCTCCAGCAGGTCGATGGTCTCCCCCAGCACCTGGCGGGCACGCTGGGCGATGAACCCGTTCGGTGCAGGGCGGAAGTCCTCGTGCAGTCGCCTGCGGCCTCCATCACATAGCGGACGTTCTGCAGGGCCAGGTCGCGGTCGCTGATCCAGGGCGTGACCACGGCCTCGGTCATCATCCCGACGAGGAGGATCCCCTGGCCGGTGAGGGCGCCGGCGAGGTTGAAGAAGCCGTCGAGCAGGTAGCCACGGAAGACGTCGCCGGTCATGTGCCTGGTCGGCGGCATCCACTTGAGCGGTGCCTTCGGGAACAGCTCGCGCGCCAGCAGCGCGTGAGCGAGCTCCATCCGGAAGGAGTCCTTCAGGTCCGGGTTGATCTCGAAGGCGTGCCCGAGGCCGAGCTGCCAGTCCTCGAGCCCTGCCTCCTTGGCGAAGTACTCGTTGAGCAGCTGGCTGGTGGTGACCGTGTGTGCTGCCTCGACGGCGTCGTCGGTGGTCAGGTAGTTGTCCTCACCGGTGTTGATGATGATGCCCGCGCGTGCGTGCACCTGCCGGCTGAACCGCTGGTCCACGAAGGTGCGCACCGGGTTGATGTCGCGGAAGAGGATGCCGTACATCGAGTCGTTGAGCATCATGTCGAGACGCTCCAGACCGGCCAGGGCGGCGATCTCGGGCATGCACAGGCCGCTGGCGTAGTTGGTCAGCCGCACGTAGCGACCGAGCTCCCTGCTCGACTCGTCGAGCGCGGCCCGCATCAGCCGGAAGTTCTCCTGGGTCGCGTAGGTGCCGGCAAAACCCTCGCGCGTCGCCCCCTCCGGGACATAGTCGAGCAACGACTGTCCGGTGGACCGGATCACGGCGATGACGTCGGCTCCCTCGCGGGCGGCCTGCTGGGCCTGCGGGATGTCCTCGTAGATGTCGCCCGTCGCGACGATCAGGTAGATCCACGGCTTGCGGGGCGCGTCCCCGATGCGTGAGATCAGGCGCTCACGCTCCCGGCGGCGGGCGTCGATGCGTCGTACGCCGGCGGCGACCTGCCTGCGTGCGGCCGTTCGCGCCTTCTGGGCCTGCCGGCCTTCGGGGAGGCGGAACCGAGTGGACCCTGCGGACGCCTTCTGGGCGAGCGTCTCGAGGTCCTCGGCCTCGCCGCGGAGCAGCGCGTCCCAGACCGGCAGGGCGAGCCCGTGCTCGAGCCCGACGTCGGCGCGGACGGCGTCGGCAAGACGGTTGACCCACGGCGTGCCGTCTGGGTCGGCCCCTGCCAGACCCGCGATGCGCAGCGTCGCCCGTTCCACGGAGACGGTGGTGTGGGCCTGGGCGAGCTTCACGATCGGCCTGCCGACCTTGCGGGCGAGACCGCGCGCCCGGCGGACCGTGGCCGGGTCGAGGTTCAGCTTCGGTTTCGAGACGCTCCTTCGTCGTTCCTCAACCATCGAGTTGCCTCCTCTCGAACAGCCTGCGCACCATCGGCTCGCGGCGGACGATCTCCAGGGCGAGCTCGGCGTGCCCGGGGACGTACCCGTTGCCCACGATCATCGTCACATCCGCGGCCAGGCCCTCGGCACCGAGCGCCGCTGCACTGAACGAGGTGGCCATCGAGAAGAAGATGACGGTGCCACCCTCGGCCGTGGCCAGGATCGCACCACCCTCGCACCCGGGCACGTCCACGCACACGATGGTCAGGTCGGCGGGGCCACCGACCGCGGCCACCGCGTCGCGCAGTGCCGCCGGATCCCGGGCGTCGCAGATCAGCACGTGGTCGGCCAATCCGTGCGTGGCGTCGGTGGGCGCGAGGAGGTCCGCCTCCGCCTGGTGGGGTACGACGGCGATGGTGCGTCGTGCACCGGCCCGGCGCGCCGCGGCCAGACAGAGCGAGCCGGACTTGCCGGCGCCCCCGACCACCACCACGACGGGGTCGGTGTAGCGAGCCACGTGGCGCTCGGTCAGCGCCGGGGCACCGCAGACGTCCATCACGGCGAGTGCCAGAGGTGTGGGGAGGTCCTCGGGGAGCTTCGCCGCCATGCTGCGACCGAAGAGGATCGCGTAGCCGTCGGTGGGGACCTGCTCGCTGCGGCCGTCCCAGTCGGCGAGGCCGTCCTCGATCACAAGCGGGGTCAGCGTCAGGGAGACGAGGGTGGCGACGCGGTCGCCCACCACCAGACCCAGTGGGGAGCTCTCGCCCACCTCCTCGACGGTTCCCACCAGCATGCCTCCCGACCCGGTCACCGGGTTGTGCATCTTGCCGCGGCTGCCGATGATCTCGAGCACCTCGCGCCTCACTCCGTCAGCACCGTCGGCGTCCCCGTCACCCCCGTGCTTGCGCTCGAACTGTCGGAACGAGGCCGCGTCGAGGTTGAGCCGTTCGACGCGCACCCGCACCTCGTCGTCGCGGACGACGGGGTCCGTGTCGAGGCGGTGCGCAGCCTGCGGCAGCACTCCGAGGGGTTCCAGCACCCGGTGCATGCCGACCGGATCACCTGTCAAACGTCCCACGGCTGCCACATACTTTCCTGTCACGAGCGAAATCGACGGGAGATCTTACGGCTTCAGGTTTGGCAAGCCGCAAAGATCATGTTCATACTGTGACAGGTAGGGGACGCGTCACACAAACACGCGGGCGGTACGTCGGAGGAGGAACCATGAGCATCGAGACGTCCATCGCAGCCATCGTGGAGGACGAGACCGGCCAGCCGTACCCCTACCGCCGGGTCGAGCTGGTCGAGCCTGACTGGACCCGTTTCCCCGGCTGGAAGGACGTCACGGCCGCGGAGTGGGAGACCGCCCAGTGGCAGCGCTCGCACTGCGTGAAGAACATCCGCCAGCTCCGCGAGCTGCTCGGTGACCTCGTCGACGAGCGCTTCTACGCCGACCTCGAGCGCGACCAGGCCGAGCGGGCGACCATGTCGATGCTGGTGCCGCCGCAGATGCTGAACACGATGGCGCCCGCTGCGTTCGACACTGGCGCCCCGGCTGGTCCTGGCTCGCTGACCGACGCGTTCTACGCCGACCCGGTGCGCCACTACATGATGCCGGTGTTCTCCGACCGGCGGTCCGACTGGACCTCGCACCCCTACTCGAGCCGGGACTCGCTGCACGAGCACGACATGTGGGCGGCCGAGGGACTCACCCACAGGTATCCCACGAAGGTGCTCGCCGAGCTGCTGCCGACCTGCCCGCAGTACTGCGGCCACTGCACCCGGATGGACCTCGTCGGCAACTCCACACCGACGGTCGAGAAGCTGAAGTTCCTCGGCAAGCCGGTCGACCGCTACGCCGACATGCTCGACTACCTGCGCCGCCACCCCGAGGTCCGCGATGTCGTGGTCTCCGGCGGCGACGTGGCGAACATGCCGTGGGCCCGCCTCGAGGACTTCCTGACCCGGGTGCTCGAGATCGAGAACATCCGCGACATCCGGCTCGCCACCAAGGCGCTGATGGGCCTGCCGCAGCACTGGCTGCAGGACGACGTCCGCGCCGGTATGGAACGGGTCTGCACGATCGCCCGCTCGCGCGGCGTCGCGATCGCCATCCACACCCACGTCAACCACGCCAACTCGGTGACGCCCCTGGTGGCGAAGGCAGCCGGCGCCATGTTCGAGGCCGGCGTGCGCGACGTACGCAACCAGGGCGTGCTGCTCAACGGCGTCAACGCCGACCCGCACGCCCTGCTCGACCTCTGTTTCCGCCTGCTCGACGGCGCGCAGATCATGCCCTACTACTTCTACATGTGCGACATGATCCCGGCCGCGGAGCACTGGAGGATCTCGGTCGCGGACGCCCAGCGGCTGCAGCACCACATCATGGGCTACCTGCCCGGCTTCGCGACGCCGCGGATCGTGTGCGACGTGCCGTTCGTCGGGAAGAGGTGGGTGCACCAGCTCTCGTCGTACGACGAGGTCCGCGGCATCTCCTACTGGACGAAGAACTACCGCACCTCGATCGAGGCGGCTGACCCCGAGGCGCTCTCGCGTACCTACGAGTACTACGACCCGATCCACACCCTCCCGCCCGAGGGGCAGGCCTGGTGGGCGCGCCAGGCGGAGTCGGTGGGCTGAGGGGCTGCGGGGGGCTGCAGGTTTCACCGGTCGGCCGGGGAAACCGGTCGTTGTACAGCGAAACTTCACCCCACAACGTCAGGGAAAGGCCGACAAGCCCGCCCGATTTGCGCAAGCGGCTGTGCCTCGAGGTGTGGGAACCCCCGATCTGGCGCTCAGTCGCTCAGCGGGTGGGCGATCTCGTCCTGGGGCATCCTGGCCCACACGATGGCTGCGACGGCCACCAGCCCAGGGACGATCCCGGCGATGTAGAAGGTCGTGCGCAGCCCGACCAGGTCGGACACCGGTCCGGCGAGCG
>Ga0075530_1000534_pt1 | contig 17953 bp, 17 predicted proteins | sample NGEPerD_2_FD_75101 | JGI IMG/M metagenome (GOLD analysis project Ga0075530, IMG submission 75101) | Arctic peat soil microbial communities from the Barrow Environmental Observatory site, Barrow, Alaska, USA - NGEE PermafrostL1-D | ecosystem: Environmental > Terrestrial > Soil > Wetlands > Peat ... | reverse complement strand
CTACCGGACCACCGAGCTGTTCCAGAAGCTGTTCGGCCTGGAGGCGTTGGACACGCTCCCCGACGTGGCTCGCTTCGACCCCACGCCCGAGGACGAGCGCGAGTTGCGCGACCGGCTGCTGAAAGCCGGCGAGGCACGGGCGGAGAGCTAGGACACGGCGACCAGCGGCTCGGATTGGCGGAACTCCTCCGCCACGTCGCACAGGATCTGCACCATCGCTTCGCTGGCCGGCGAGCGGTAGCCCTCGGCCTGGCGGGCGGCCCAGATCCGCCGTACAGGGGCGTCCTTGCCCAGCGAGCGGGCCACCACGCCGGGGTGGAGTGGGTGCAGCGCCAGGCGCGGGAAGATCGTCACGCCCACGCCCGCTGCCACCAGCGCCTGGGAGGCCATCGTCTCGTCGGCCTCGAAGGCCACCTTGAGATCGAAGCCGGCGTCCTCGCACGCGCGCTCGGTGATCGCGCGGCAACCGTTGGTACGGCCGCTTGCGATCCAGGGCTCGTCCGCCACATCGGCCAGGCGCAGGCGGCGACGTTCGGCGAGCGGGTGGTCGGACGCCAGCACGAGGTCGTACCGGTCGTCGATCAGGTGGAAGGTCTCCAACGACTCGCGCAGCGATTCCCGGAGGGGCGCGTAGTCGTAGATCAGCGCCAGGTCGATCTCGCCGGCGCGTAGGAGCTCCTTGGCCTCGATCGGCTCGGCTTCGACCATGCTCAGCTCCACCTCGGGGTGGCGCTCGTGGAAGGCCGCGACGGCGCGCGGCACCAGCGTGGCACCCGCGCTCTGGAAGCAGGCCAGCCTGAGTCTGCCGCCGCGCAGCCCGGCGAGGGCAGCCAGCTCCTCTTCGGCGTCCTCGATCCGACAGAGGATGGCCTCGGTGTGCGCTACCAGCGCGCGGCCGGCGTCGGTGAGGCGCACTCCCCGCGCCCCGCGCTCGAGCAGGGTGGTGCCGGTCTCACGTTCCAGCGCCGCCACCTGTTGTGAGATGGCGGACTGGGTGAAGGAGAGCGACTCGGCCGCCGCGGAGAACGAGCCGCGAGCCGCGACCTCGCGGAGGACCTTCATGCGACGCACATCCAGCATTAGCCAAGCTTATCTCGACCTGCGGCATTTATCATTTGAACTGATGCCCCGGCGCTGCCATATTCGGAGACGGAGATGACGCGCCGATCGTGGATCCAGTTCTTCCTGCTCGCTGCCATGTGGGGGGCCTCCTACCTGTTCATAAAGGTGGCGTTGGAGGACGTCTCGCCGGCGATGGTCGTGTTCGCCCGCACCGCGCTGGCATCGCTCGTACTGCTGCCCTTTGCCCTGAGGGCGGATGCCCTCTCGGGTCTGCGCGAAAGCAAGGGGGCCTTCCTCCTGCTGGCGCTCCTGCAGGTGGCGGCCCCGTTCATGCTGATCTCGGTCGGCCAGCAGGACATCTCCACCTCGCTCGCAGGCATCCTCGTGGCCACCGCCCCGATCTACACGTTCCTGCTCGCGTTTCGGTTCGAGCGCGAGAATCGCCCCCGCGGCATCGGCCTCGTGGGAGTGTTGCTCGGCGTGGTGGGCGTGGGCCTTCTGCTCGGCGTGGACCTCGATGGCGGCTCGGCCGCCCTGCTCGGCGGCCTGATGGTGGTGGTGGCCAGCCTGGGCTACGCGCTGGGCGCCTTCTACCTGCGCTACCGCTTCTCCGGCACGATGCCGATCGGCACCGTCACGGTCACGATGGGCATCAGCGCGCTCATGACGCTTCCGGTCGCATTGGCCACCTTCCCGTCCGGCGTTCCCGACCTCGAGACGTTCGGGTCCCTCGGCGCCCTCGGAGTGTTCGGAACCGGCATCTCCTTCGTCCTGTTCTACACGCTTATCGCCGACATCGGCCCGAGCAAGACGTCGCTGGTGGCCTACGTGGCGCCGGGGTTCGCGGTCATCTACGGTGTCACGCTGCTGGGCGAGGACTTCACGCTGGCAACGCTCGCCGGTCTCGCGCTGATCCTCGGGGGTTCCTACCTGGCGGCCGAGGCGCGCACGAGCGCTACGCCTGAACAGCCAGCTGCCCACACGCCGCGTCGATATCGCGTCCCCGCGTGAGGCGCACCGTGGCGGGCACGCCGCGCTCGCCCAGAGCAGACCGGAAGGCGTCGATGGCCTCGCGGCTCGATCCCTCGAACTCCGAGTCGGTGGGGTTGTAGGGGATGAGGTTCACCTTGAACGCGCCGCGGGGCTGCAGCAGAGCCGCCAGCTGGATGGCCTGCTCGTAGCGGTCGTTCACGCCGGCGAGCATCAGGTACTCCACGAACACCTTGCGCCGGCGCCGCTCGTGCCAGCGCCGGCAGGCGTCGAGCACGTCGGGCAGGGGGTAGCGGTCGTTCACCGGCATCAGCTCGGAACGCAGCACGTCGTCGGGCGCATGCAGCGAGAGAGCGAGGCGGATGGTGGGACCGTCGTGCTCGGCCAGCCGGTCGATCCCGGGTATCCAGCCCACGGTGGAGATCGTGGTGCTGGAGGGGTGGATGCCGAGGTCGGGCAGCCGCTCGCAGGCGCCCAGCACGGCGTCGAGATTGAGCAGTGGCTCGCCCATGCCCATGAACACGGCGTGGTCGACCTCCTCCTTCCTACGGAAATGAAGCGCCTGGTCGAGGATCTCCGAGGCAGTGAGGTTGCGGCCGAACTTCATCGAGCCGGTGGCGCAGAAGGTGCAGGTCAGCGGGCAGCCGGACTGGCTGGACAGGCACAGCGAGCGGCGGCCCTCGCGGTAGCGCATGAGCACGGCCTCCAGCGGGCGGCCGTCGGTGGTGCGAAACAGCGCCTTCTCGGTGCCGTCGGAGGCAAGCGCCTCGTGGTCGAGCTCGAGGCTGGAGAGCGGCACCCGGCGCTCCAGCTCGTGGCGCAGCTCCTCCGGCAGGTTGGTCATCTCGCCGTAGGAGCCGGCGCCGCGGGCGGCCCACTCCCACACCTGGCGGCAGCGGAACGAGGGCTCACCGAGCTCTTCGAGGGTGCTTTCAAGCAGCGCGAGGTCCACGCTGTTGAGTCTGGCAGCCGGGGTCCGGCTCAGCCGGGCAGCAGGTCGTCGAGCTGCTCGATCAGCCCCGGCTCTTCCTGCAGCTCCCCCGATGGGGGCTGGGACTGCGGCGGTGGCTCGAAAACCGGCGGCGGGTTCTTGGGCGTCGACGGCGGTGGCGCGCCGGGCCGTGCCCGGCGCCTGATGATCTCGCAGCTGGCACGGTGGCGGCTCGGCCCGGTCACGAACCCGTAGTGGCCCCGGACCCGGCGGTCGATGCGCTTGCGCAGCGCGCACAGCGCGTAGGCCTCGGCAAACTGCTCGGCCGGTGGGTTCGCGTCCCGGAACCACCGCTGGCGGCGCTTGCCGATCAGGCGCTTGAAGTCTCGCCGGTCCCTGGCGTTGAGCACCCGCAGGTCGAATAAGTGCCCGAGCTCGTGCATGAGCACCTCCCGCGGGTTTTTCGCGCTGCGCCTCAAGTAGATAGTGCTTCGCCGCTTGGTGAACACGCAGCCGGTGAGCGCGGGCCGCCGGGGGCAGCCGCTGAGCAGGATCCGCACCCGGCCCCTCACGGTGGGCACCTTGGCCCGTTCGGCCCAGCCCGGGTAGGGGCCTGGCAGCGCACGGCCGTTCTGGCCCAGCAGCACGACCTTGCCCGTGGGGCGCTTGGCGGCCTGCGCGGGGGCAGCCACCACGGCTGCCGCGGCGAGGAGGGCTAGGCAGACGAGCAGGCGCAGGGCGCGCATTCTGGCAAAGGCGCGCCGCGCGGGTGGCGCCCGGGCTGAGCACGCCCGGGGACCCTCTACGCTCAGCACCCATGGCCGAGCCGCACGTGAACGGCAAGCGGGTCCTGCTCACCGGAGGCTCGGGCTTTCTCGGCGTGCAGGTGCGCGAGCGGCTGGAGGCGGCGGGTGCGGCGGAGGTGTTCGTCCCGCGCCGCAGCGAGTACGAGCTGACCGAGGCGGAGGCCGTGGCGCGGGCCTATGGGGACGGCCGGCCGGACACGGTGATCCACCTGGCGGCCGAGGTGGGCGGGATCGGCGCCAATCGCGACAACCCGGGCCGGTTCTTCTACGCGAACATGGCGATGGGCCTGCACATGATCGAGGAGGCGCGCAAGCGCGGCGTGGAGAAGTTCGTGCAGGTTGGGACGGTGTGCTCGTATCCCAAGCACACGCCGGTCCCGTTTCGCGAGGAGGAGTTGTGGAACGGGTATCCGGAGGAGACCAACGCGCCGTACGGGGTGGCCAAGAAGGCGCTGCTGGTGATGTTGCAGGGCTACCGCGCGCAGTACGGGCTCAATGGCGTCTATCTGATGCCGGTGAACCTCTACGGGCCGGGAGACAACTTCGACCTGGCCTCCTCCCATGTGATCCCGGCGTTGCTCCGCAAGTGCGAGGAGGCGCGGCTGACCGGTGCGGGGCAGGTGGACTGCTGGGGCACCGGGGCCGCGTCGCGGGAGTTCCTGTATGTGGACGACTGCGCGGAGGCGATCGTGGCCGCCACAGAGCGCCTCGATGGGCCTGAGCCAGTGAACGTGGGGGCGGCAAGTGAGATCACGATCCGGGAGCTCACCGAGCTGATCGCGCGGCTGGTCGGGTTCGATGGCCGGCTGGCGTGGGATCCCTCCAAGCCCGACGGCCAGCCGCGACGGTCGCTGGACACCAGCCGGGCCAGCGAGCTCTTCGGCTTCACGGCCAGCACCAGCCTCGAGGACGGCCTGCGGCGCACCATCGACTGGTACCGCCACCAGGGTCCGGGAAGAGCGGCGGCGGCCGGCAGCGCCACCGTGGCCTGACCTTGCGCCTGGCCAAGTTCCTCGCGCACTCGGGCGTGGCCTCGCGGCGCGCAGCGGAGCGCTTGATCGCCGACGGGCACGTGACGGTGGGCGGCGAGCAGGTGACCGACCCCGCACGAGACGTGGACGAGAGCAGCGCGGTGGCCGTGAACGGCCGCGGCGTGGAGCCCGAGCCGCGCGAGGTGCACGCGCTGAACAAGCCGGCCGGCGTGGTGTCCACCGCCCGCGACACGCACGGCCGCTCCGTGGTGACCGACCTCGTGGAGTCCGACCGGCGCCTGTACCCCGTCGGCCGCCTCGACGCCGACACTACCGGCCTGATCCTGCTGACCAACGACGGCGAGCTGGCCGAGCGCCTGACACACCCCCGGTTCGGGGTGGAGAAGACCTACCGCGCCACCGTGCGCCCGCCCAGGGTGTCCGAGCGCTCGCTGCGGGCCCTGCGCGAGGGGGTCGCACTGGAAGATGGGCGTACCGCGCCCGCCAGCGTGAGCGTGCGCGGGTCGGGAGAGCTGGAGATCGTGCTGCGCGAGGGGCGCAAGCACCAGGTGCGCCGGATGTGCGAGGCCGTGGGCCACAAGGTGACCGCCCTGGAGCGGGTGGCCTTCGGGCCGCTGCTCCTCGGCCGGCTGGGCCTCGGGGACTCGCGCCGGCTGAGCGCCGCCGATGTTGAGCGCCTGCGGGCCGCGGCGGGCTTGTGACGCCTGCCGCTGATGCGTGGTGCCGACAACAACAGCGCAGTGAAGGGAGTGTCAGCGGCCGCTCGACCCCCAGAACATGACAATCGATGGCCTTCTTCAGAAGTGCTCCATGTTCTGGTCGCCAGAGCCACGATTTGTGGAGCACCTCCCAAGACACCGGTCGAGTGTCAGGTTATGGGGCCTGCCCTCGGCGATTACCGGGGGCCGCTTGCTCACAGCTCCCTCTACTGCGCCGTTTTTCGAACTCCCGGGCCCAGTCCAGGTCCGCCCGCACCCCGCGACTGGAACAATCCGCGGCCGTGAAGCTGCGAGCGCTCAGGGGCGCGACCACCGTCGGCGCCAACGACGCCGACTCGATCCTCGAGGGCACCGAAGAGCTGGTGCGCGAGGTGATGAGCCGCAACGAGCTCGACCCGGCCGACATGGTGAGCTGCATCTTCACCTGCACGGCCGACCTCGACGCCGAGTTCCCGGCTGTGGCCGCGCGCCGCTTGGGCCTGAGCGGCGTGCCGCTGCTGTGCGCCCGCGAGATCGACGTCCCCGGTTCGCTCCCGCGTGTGATCCGGCTGATGCTGCACTGCTATGCCGACCCCGATGTGCCCGCACGGCACGTGTACCTGCGCGATGCGGTGGCGCTCCGGCGCGACCTGGAGGGGGCCCAGTGAGCGGCATCGAGTTCAACCGCAGGCTGGAGGCGATCCCGGTCTACCCCGTGGCCGACAGCTACGGCCATGACGGCGAGCTGGTGAAGCTCGCCTCCAACGAGACGCCGTGGGGCCCGTCGCCGCCGGTGATGGGGGCGATACAGGGCCAGCTCGAGACGCTGAACCGCTACCCGGACCCGGACAAGTCGGTGCTGCGGCGGCGGATCGCCGAGCGCACGGGGCTCTCGAGCGAGCGAGTGGCCGTGGGCAACGGCTCCTGCGAGATCCTCCTGGCCGCGGCGGACGCCCTGCTCGAGCCCGGCGCCGAGCTGGTGTACGCCTGGCCGTCGTTCTCGATCTACCCGCACCTGGCGGCGCAGTCCGGGGCCCGCGCGGTGACCGTGCCGCTGGACTCCGACGGGCGCCACGACCTCGAGGCGATGGCGCGCGAGGTGACCGCGGCCACCCGGCTCGTGCTCGTCTGCAACCCCAACAACCCGACGGCCACCGCGCTGCCGGTCGACGAGATCGACGCCTTCGTGGGCGAGTTGCCCCGGAATCTGGCCGTGATCCTCGACGAGGCCTACGTGGAGTTCTCCACGCTCCAGGACCCCGACGACTCCCTCGACCTGCTGGAGCGCCACCCCAACCTGGTGCTGCTGCGCACCTTCTCCAAGGTCTACGGCCTCTGCGGCCTGCGCGCCGGCTACGCGCTCGGGCCCGAGAGCTTCCGCTCCGCCGTGGACCGCGTGCGCCAGCCGTTCTCGGTGAACGCGATCGCGCAGGCGGCCGCCGCTGAGGCGATCCGGCACCAGGACGAGGTCGAGCGCCGCGTGGAGCACACTGTGATCGAGCGCGTGCACGTGGAGTCCGAGCTGGCCGAGCGCGGCCTGGACACCACCGAGAGTCAGGCCAACTTCTCGTGGGTCGCGCTGGGCGACCGTGACGAGGACGCGATCGTCAAGGGCCTGGCCGAGCTCGGCGTGATCGTGCGCGCCGGCAAGGCGCTGGGAGGCGAGGAGGGGCGCCTGCGGGTCACCTACGGCACGCGCCGGGAGAACGACCGCTTCCTCGCCACGCTGGACACGTTGCTCTAAGGCCTCAAGCCCTGCGCGCCGGCTGCCGATCCGTGCTAGAAGTCATGCCGATGCACCGCGACACGCCGACCCGCAGCACCCCCGCCCCCTCGGGCGACCTTCGGCGTGGCCTCTTCACCTATTGGCGATTTAGCTAGGCGTCCGGCCGCGGCGGTCCGTACCGCCAAACGCTGAGAAGCACCCGCCCGGGCGCCCTACATGCGAAGCAGCCGGCTCGGCCGGCTGCGCACGATCAGGTTCCCCCCGACCTGCGTGCAGGTCTTCGCCTCACCACCCGAGAACACCCATCTGACAGGCTTGAGAGGAAATCGTGCGCAGCCGGCCGAGCCGGCTGCTTCGCAAGAGGAACCAAATGGAGATTCACAGCGGACAGCTGGATCGCGTAAGCGACAGGCGAATAGAGCGAGTAGTCCCCCTGATCGCCCCCAGGGACCTGCTCGAAGAGCTGCCGCTCGTGACCGAGCTGGCGGAGGTTGTGGTGCGGGGACGGTCCGAGGTCGCCGACATCCTCGCCGGCACCGACGACCGCCTGCTGGTGGTCGTGGGCCCGTGCAGCGTCCACGACACCGACGCCGCGCGCGACTACGCCGTCAAGTTGAGCAAGTACGCCTCTGAGAACGAGCAGGACCTGTGCGTGGCCATGCGCGTGTACTTCGAGAAGCCGCGCACCACGATCGGGTGGAAGGGCCTGATCAACGACCCGCACCTCGATGGCTCCGGCGACGTGAACACGGGGCTGCGCCTGGCGCGCGAGCTGCTGCTGGAGGTGCTCGGCCTCGGATTGCCGGTGGGGTGCGAGTTTCTGGACCCGATCACGCCACAGTACATCTCGGACACCGTCGTCTGGGGCGCGATCGGCGCGCGCACTACGGAGAGCCAGATCCACCGCCAACTGGGCTCGGGCCTGTCGATGCCGGTGGGCTTCAAGAACCGCACCGACGGCAACGTGCAGGTGGCCGTCGACGCCGTGCGCGCGGCGGCGTCCACCCATGCGTTCGCGGGCGTGGACACCGACGGCACGCCCGCGATCCTGCACACGCGCGGCAACCCCGACTGCCACGTGATCCTGCGCGGCGGCAGCGGCCAGCCCAACCACGGCGCCGCCTGGGTCGACAGCGCCATGGAGAAGCTGCGTGCCGCGGGCCTGTCCGAGCGCGTGGTGATCGACGCGTCGCACGACAACAGCGGCAAGGACCCCTTGCGCCAGCCCGGCGTGGCCGCGGACGTGGGCGACCAGGTGGCCGCCGGCACAACGGCGATCGTGGGCATGATGCTCGAGTCGTTCCTGGTGGGTGGCCGCCAGGACCTGGGCTCGGGCGCTGAGCTCACCTACGGCCAGTCGATCACCGACGCGTGCATGGATTGGGACACCACCGTGGAGGTGCTCGACGGGCTGGCCGGCGCGGTGCGCGCGCGGCGCGGCGCGTGAAGATCGCCGTCCTCGGCGTGGGCCTCATCGGAGGGTCGATCGGCCTCGCCGCGCGCGAGCACGCCGGCGGCGCGGAGGTGGTGGGCTTCGGGCGCTCGCCCGAGCGCCTGGAAAAGGCCGTGCGGCTGGGCGCCTTGGATCGCGCGGCGGGTTCGCTCGAGGAGGCGCTCGACGGCGCGGGGGCCTGCTTCTGCTGCGCGCCGGTGGGGGCGCTGCCCGAGCAGATCGCCGCGGCCCTGGCCGCGGCGCCGGCGGACTGCATCGTGACCGACGTGGGCTCGGTGAAGGGGGGGCTGGTGAAGCGCTTCTCCGACGAGCGCTTCGTGGGCGGCCACCCCGTGGCCGGCGCGGAGACGGCCGGCGTGGAGCACGCGCGCGCGGACCTGTTCCAGGGTGCCGCCTGGTACCTCACGCCTTCCAAGAGCTCCTCCGGGATCCTCTACGAGCGGCTGCACCGGCTCGTGAAGTCCCTGGGCGCTCGACCGGTGGCCATCGACGCCGCCGAGCATGACCGCCTGCTGGCCGCCGTGAGCCACCTGCCCCACGTGCTGGCCAACGTGCTCGTGGCTCAGGCAGCCGGGCGCGGCGAGCTGCCTCGCACGGGTCCGAGCTTCCGCGACGCCACGCGCGTGGCCGGCGCGAACTCCGAGGTGTGGACGGACATCTACATGGCCAACCGCGAGGCGATCGCCGCCGAGATCGACGCCGCGGTGCAGCGGCTGAGCGAGGCGGCGGACACGCTGCGCGCCGCCGATCCCGAGGCCGTGACCGCCTGGAACGACGCCGCGGCCGAGGACCGGCGGCGCCTCCTCGAAGCCGACCTGGCCGGCGGCGAGGTCTCAGAGCTTCGCCTCACCGTCCCGAACCGCCCCGGTATCGTCGCCGAGGTGGCTCTGGCTCTGGGCAAGGCAGGTGTGAACATCGTCGATCTGGCGCTGGCCCCCGCGCCCGACATGCGCTCCGGTGCGATGACGCTGTGGATCGCCGGCGAGCGCGAGGCTGACCGCGCGCGCGGGCTGATCGAGGACCTCGGCTTCCCGGTCGCCTGAGCCCCGCCGCGTGAGCACCCAGCGCTTCAAGCCCTCGGGCCCGCTTCAGGGCATCTTCCGGCCCCCGCCGGACAAGTCGATCTCGCACCGCGCCGCGCTGTTCGGCGCGATGTGCGACGAGCCGGTCACGGTGCACAACTTCCTCGACTCCGACGACACGCGGTCCACGCTGGACGCGCTGGTCACGATCGGCGCCGGCATCGAGGACGAAGATCGCCCCGCCCGGGTGCAGATCCGCGGCGTGGGCCTGCACGCCGCGCTGGAGGCCACCGGGGGCCGGCTGGACGTGGGCAACTCCGGCACGCTGCTGCGGCTGCTGCCGGGGTGGCTGGCGGGCCAGCCCGGGGGCGAGTGGGTGCTGGACGGCGACGAGTCGATCCGCCGCCGGCCGGTGGACCGCGTGGTGGAGCCGCTGGCGATGATGGGGGCGGGGATCGAGGCGCGCGACGGCCGACTGCCCCCGCTGCGGGTTCGGGGTGCCCAGCTGCAGGGAATCGACTACGACGTGCCGGTGGCCAGCGCGCAGGTGAAGTCGTGCGTGCTGATCGCCGGGATGCTGGCCTCGGGGAGCACGACCCTCAGCGAGTCCTGCCAGAGCCGCGACCACACCGAGCGCATCCTGCGCCGCTGCCGCGTGCCGTTCGAGCGCGACGGCCTGCGGATGACGGTCTTCCAGGTCGACGAGCTGGAGCTCGACGAGATCACCGTGCCCGGCGACCCGTCCTCGGCCGCCTTTGTCGTGGCCGCCGCGTGCCTGGTGCCCGGGTCGCGGGTGGTGATCGAGGACGTGGGCCTGAACTGGACCCGTACGGGCTTCCTGCGCATCGCCGAGCGGATGGGGGCGGTGATCGTGGGTGATCTGGAGGAGCCTGGCACCGTCGCCGACGAGGAGCCGGTGGGTGAGCTCGACGTGGCCTACGGGCCGCTGGAGGGCACCGAGGTGGGCGGCGACGAGGTGCCGCTGGCCATCGATGAGCTGACGCTGGTGGCCCTGATGGGCGCGTTCGCGAGCGGCGAGACGGTGGTGAGCGGCGCCCGGGAGCTGCGCCACAAGGAGTCCGATCGCATCGAGGCTGTGGTGGAGGGACTGTCGGCGCTCGGGGCGGACATCGAGGAGACCGATGACGGCTTCGTCGTGCGCGGCGACGGCACCCCGCTGGCGGGCGGCACCATCGACGCGCGCGGCGACCACCGCATCGCGATGCTCGGCGCCATCGCCGGCCTGGCCTCCGAGGACGGGGTGGATGTGGTGGGCATGGAGGTGGCGGCCGTCTCCTACCCCGAGTTCGAGCAGGACCTCGCGGCGCTGCTCGGATGAGCGCAACATCTGCCGGTCTCTAGGGTTCCGGCCGCCATGAGACGCCTCGCCACCCTGGCCCTGGCCGCGCTCGCCGCGCTCGCGACCGCCGCGCCCGCGCACGCGACCTTCCCCGGCTCCAACGGACGCATCGCCGCCGCCGCCAACGGCGACGTGTTCCGCGCGATCATCACCCTCCCGCCGATGGGCAGCGGCCGCGGGCGCAACGTGCGCTTCCTGCGCGACTGCCAGCTGTCGGAGTCGGGTCAGCCCGACAGCGGCGATTGCGCGATCCTGTACCGCTCACCGTCGTGGGCCCCGGGCGGGCGCCGGCTGGCGTTCGATTCCGGAGCCGCGGTCGCGCTGGTGAACTCGGACCGCAGCGGCTTTCGCTCGCTGGGCGCGGTGACCGACGACGACGGCGAGCCGGCCTATGCCCCAGGCGGCCGCTCGCTGGCGTTCACCGGCCGGACCGGATCGCGCCGCGACCTCTACGTGCGCGGTACGTCCGGTGGCACGTCCGGCGGCGCGGCCCGGCGAATCGCGAAACGCGCGGGGTCGCCCGACTGGTCTCGGCGCGACCGGATCGCCTTCGTGCGCCGCGGCGTCATCTACAGCGTGGCCCCGCGCGGTGGGCCGGTGGACCTGATCGCGCGCGGCAGCTCGCCCAGCTGGTCGTCCAGCGGGCGCTCGATCGCGTTCGCCCGGCGCGGCGGCATCTATGTAGCCCGGGCCGACGGCAGCGGCATCCGTCGTGTGATCCGCTGCTCCGGCTGCCGCACCCCGGCCTTCTCGCCCGACGGGCGCCTGCTGGTCTACAAGCGCGACGGGCTGGTCGTGGCCCGCGCGAGCGACGGCAAGCGCCTGCGGACCATCATCGAGGACGTACGCGGCAGCTTCGACGCCTCCGAGCCCAGCTGGCAGTCGCGCTGAACGCTCCGATGGCGCTTTTCCGGACTATGTGTCCGGTAAGTCGCCACGCCTCGGCTGGCGATAGCCGCGAGTAGCCTTGCCGCCGCAATGGTGGTGGCGATCGACGGACCGGCCGGAGCCGGAAAGAGCACGGTGGCCCGCGCGGCTGCGCGGGCGCTCGGCTTCACCTACCTGGACTCCGGAGCGATGTACCGGGCGGCCGCGCTGAAACTGCTCGAGGAAGGCGGCGCCGCGTCGGAGCGCGCGGAGGAGCTGGAGATCGAGCTCGGTGACCGCGTGATGGCCGACGGCCGCGACGTGACCGACGCCATCCGCGCGCCCGAGGTGTCCGAGGCCGCTTCCCGGATCGCCACCAACGAGAAGGTCCGAGCGGCACTGGTCAAGAAGCAGCGCGCGCTCCTCGATGCGGGCGACTGGGTGGCCGAGGGCCGCGACATCGGCACGGTGGTGGCGCCCGAGGCGCCGGTGAAGGTCTTTCTCACCGCCAGTCCCGAAGAGCGGGCCCAGCGCCGCGCGGCGGAGCTGGGCGCCGACGCCGCGATGGTGCAGCGCGACCAGGCCCTGCGCGACGCCCAGGACTCCGAGCGCGAGCACTCCCCGCTGCGTCCGGCCGACGACGCCGTGCAGCTGGACACCACCGGACTCAGCGTGGACGAGGTAGTGGAGCAGATCGCCGAGCTGGTTCGCGGCGCTCGCGGGGGCTGACGGTGCCGGCGCTGCCCAGGGTCGCGGTGGTGGGCTTTCCCAACGCCGGCAAGTCCACGCTGGTGAACCGCCTGTCGGGTACCCGCGAGACCGTGGTGCACGAGCAGTCGGGCGTCACGCGCGACCGCAAGGAGGTGGAGGCCGACTGGAACGGGCGCTCGTTCGTGCTCGTGGACACCGGTGGCGTGGACATCGACGAGGACACCGATCTCCAGCGCGCGGTGGCGCGCCAGGCGCGCGCCGCGCTGGGCGAGGCCGCGGTGGCGGTGCTCGTGGTGGACTCCGCCGCGGGGCTGCGGCCCGGCGACTCCGAGCTCGCGGCCGAGCTGCGGGCTTCCAGCGTGCCCGTGGTGGTGGCCGCCAACAAGACCGACAGCGGCCTGCAGGCCGCCAACGCGGCCGAGCTCTACAAGCTTGGCCTGGGCGACCCGGTGCCCGTGTCGGCCGCTCACGGGCTGGGCACCGGCGACCTGCTGGACCGCATCGCCGAGCTGCTGGCCGACGTGCCCGAGCAGGAGGCCGAGCAGGCCACCCGCCTGGCCGTGATAGGCCGCCCCAACGTGGGCAAGTCCTCGCTGGTGAACAAGCTGCTGGGCGAGGAGAGGGTGATCGTGGCGGAGTTCGCGGGCACCACCCGCGACGCCATCGACACGCGCATCGAGGTGGACGGCCGCGCAGTGATCCTGGTGGACACGGCGGGCATTCGCCGCCGCACCAAGGTGGCAGGCACAGTGGACTACTACGCCCAGCTGCGCTCAGAGCGCGCTGCCGAACGCGCCGACGTGGCGATCGTGCTGTGCGACGCAACCGAGGGCATCACCACCGAGGACTTCCGGATCGCCGATCTGGCGATGCACTCCAAGTGCGCGACGGTCGTGGCGCTGAACAAGTGGGACGAGACCGACACCGACCTCGAGGACGCCCGCGCGCGGGTGAACCAGAAGCTGCGCCAGCGCCCCCGGCTGATGGCCGTCTCGGCGACCACGGGGCGCGGGCTCACCCGGCTCGTGGTTGAGGCGTTCGGCCTGGCCGACCGCGCCGCCCAGCGGGTGCCCACCCCGCAGCTCAACCGCTTCCTGGCCGACCTCCAGGTTGCCCGCCAGCCGCCGGCCACCCGCGGGCGGCGGATGCGGATGTACTACATGGCCCAGTACGAGACCTCGCCGCCCCGGTTCGCCGTCCAGGTGAACGACCGCTCGCTGATCAAGCGCGACTATGCATACTTCCTCGAGAACCAGCTGCGGGAGCGCTTCGGGCTGGAGGGCGTTCCGCTGGTGATCGACTTCAAGACCAGCTGACACGCCGTCGGCGAGGTGGCGCCCTGTACCCTTCCGCGATTCATGACGACACCCCAGCTTTCAGACAACGAGTTCCTGTTCACCTCAGAGTCGGTCACCGAAGGCCACCCCGACAAGATGGCCGACCAGATCTCCGACGGCATTCTCGACGCCGTGCTGGCCGAGGATCCCCTCAGCCGTGTGGCCTGCGAGACGCTGGTGAACACCGGCCTCGTCGTCGTGTCGGGTGAGATCACCACCGAGGCCTACGTGGACGTGCCCAAGATCGCGCGCGAGACGATCCGCAGGATCGGCTACGACGACGCGGCCTACGGCTTCGACTGCAACGCCTGCGCCGTGATCACTGCGATCGACGAGCAGTCGCCCGACATCGCCCAGGGCGTGGACTCGGCCTTTGAGTCGCGCACCGACCCCACCGATGACGACGAGTTCGACGTGGCCGGCGCGGGCGACCAGGGGATGATGTTCGGCTACGCGACCACCGAGACGCCCGAGCTGATGCCGATGCCGATCTCGCTCGCGCACAAGCTCGCCCAGCGTCTGGCCGAGGTGCGCCGCGACGGGACGCTGGACTACCTGCGCCCCGACGGCAAGACCCAGGTCACCGTGCGCTACGAGGACGGCGTGCCCGTGTCGATCGAGAAGGTGCTGATCTCCACCCAGCACGCCGAGCACGTGGACTCCGACACCACCATCCGCGCCGACCTGTGGGAGCACGTGGCCAAGCCCGTCCTGCCCGCCGAGATGTACGACGAGGATGAGCTCTACACAAGGTCGAACTTCCTGGTCAACCCCACCGGCAAGTTCGTGATCGGCGGCCCCGTGGGCGACTGCGGGCTGACGGGACGCAAGATCATCGTCGACACCTACGGCGGCATGGCCCGTCACGGCGGTGGCGCGTTCTCGGGTAAGGACCCGTCCAAGGTGGACCGCTCCGCCGCCTACGCCGCCCGCTGGGTGGCCAAGAACGTGGTGGCCGCCGGCCTGGCCGACCGCTGCGAGGTTCAGGTGGCCTACGCCATCGGCGTGGCGCACCCCGTGTCGGTGATGGCCGAGACCTTCGGCACCGAGAAGATCTCGCGCGCCGAGATCGCCAGAGTGATCGACGAGCATTTCGACCTGCGCCCGGGCTCGTTCCGCAAGGAGCTCGACCTTCACCGGCCGATCTACCAGAAGACCGCCGCCTACGGCCACTTCGGCCGCGAGGACCCCGACTTCACCTGGGAGCGGACCGACAAGGCCGACGCCCTGCGCGAGGCCGCCGGCCTCAGCGAGGGCGCCGCCGCGCCCGCCTAGGCGAGCCGGCCCGTCACATACCCGCCGCGCCGCTGTTTCGGTGGCGTGGGACGACTCGCCACGTCAAGCGCGCAGGGCCTGGATGGCCCGCGCTTCCGGCGGTTCCCTCCCTGTGGGCCTTTATGGCCTGCTTGGCAGTGCCGGCCGGTGTCAGGCGAGTCGCACCGGCCGCGCTCGCTACTTCGGGCTCGTCGTCGTCGTCGTCGTGTTCCACCGGTCACTGCCGTAGTGTGAGCGCAGTACAGCCATGGGGATGCGACTTGCCACCGCCGCGCTGAAGCTCCAAAGCGACGAACGGCTGGTCAAGCTCGCCCGCGAGGCACACGAGCCCGCCTTCGAGGCGATCGTGGAGCGCTACCGCGGACCACTGGAGCGTTACGCCGCACGCATGGTGAACCCGTGCCGGGCCGAGGATCTCGTCCAGCACGCCTTCACCCGCCTCTACCTGTTTCTGTGCGAGGACGAGCGCGACCTGGTGCTCGGCCCCTGGCTCTACCGGGTCACGCGCAACGCGGCGATAAACGCCGCGCGCGAGCGCAGCCACGAGGAGATCTCCGAGAACTACGACGGCGTGCCCCAGCCACCCCAGGTGGCCGAGCAGCGCGCCCACCTGAGACTGGTGATGGGCGGGCTCGCCGAGCTGCCCGAGCGCCAGCGCACGGCGATGGTCCGCCGCGAGCTGGAGGGACGTTCCTACGACGAGGTGGCCGAGGAGCTCGGCGTGTCCGGCGTGGGCGCCCGCCAGCTGGTGAGCCGCGCCCGCATCCGGCTGCGCGACGCCGTGGGCCTTCTGATCCCACTGCCGCTGCTGCGCCTGGGCGACGTGAGCGCCGCCGGAGGAGCGGGCGCCGCCGCCGGCGGGGCGGGCGCCGCGGCGGCCGGTGGCGCCGGCGCCGCTTCCGCGGGCGGAGGCACGCTCACCCTGGCTGCCGCCGCGGGGGGCGGCAGTGCGTCCCAGACGATCGGCGCCGTGGTGGCGGTCACAGCGGCCGTTGGCGCCTCGGGCGCGGCCGTCGCTCCGCTGCGGGACACACACCGGCAGGCGCCCGCGAAGACGGCCGTGACCCGTGCCGCGCCCGTTAAGCCCACCGTGGGCCGCGTAATCAGACGGCCCGCCCTTGCGGCCGAGGCCGCCCCGGTCGTGCCCGCGGTGGCATCTCCGTCCGAGCCCGTCGTGCCGTCGCTGGCGGACGACGAGGCCGTCGAGACGCCCGCCGCCGACCTCCCGTCCGACGAGCTGGAGCCCACCGACGCGGACTTCACCGGCCACGGCGGCGCGCTTGCACCGCCGGCGGAGGAGACGGACTCTGCCAAGGCGCCCACCGAGCCGGTGGTCGAGAAGTCTTCGCCCGACGGCTCGACCGTCTTGGCGCCTCCGCCCGGGGCGTCCACGGGCACGCAGCAGCCTGCGCCCGGGCGCTAGCTCTTCGGGCCCTCCTCCGGCGCCCGCGCCCGGTAGAGCTTCACCTCGCCGTCAACTCCCTTGATCCGCCGTCCGCCGGCGAACGAGAACCGGAAGCCCCGTTGCGCGGCGTCCTTCACCTCGCCGTCCACCAGCACCGAGCCCGGGCGTGCGATATCGGTGATGCGGCTGGCCAGGTTCACCGGACGGCCGTACCAGTCGCCGGCCCGGGGGAGTGCCTCGCCGCGGGCCACTCCGGCACACAACTGCGGGAAGCCCTCGCCTTCGGAGTCGGCAGCCTCGACGATCGCCAGCGCGGCCGCCAGCAGCTCGTCCGTGTCGCGTGACTGGAGCATCACGGCGTCGCCGATCGTCTTGATCAGCCGCACCGGGGGCTCGGCCACCTCGCCCGCCAACTCCTCCAGCCGGTCGGCCACCGCGCCCAGCTCAGCCGGTGCGACGCTCTCCCCGAGCTTGGTGAAGTCGACCAGGTCGGCGAAGCACACAGCCACCTCCTCGGAGTCGGCCATCTTCCCCCCGGCGAGCACCGTGGTCTCCACCGCCACCTGGTCGATGAGGCTGCGCTGCTGGAGCAGCAGCACGTGCTCGAGCATCGGCCCGAGCATGGGGGTCATGGCGCGTGCCGCCTCCGCGTAGCGCTGGGCAAGGCTCATCTCGTCGTCGCCCGGCTGCTGGTAGGTCTCGCGGAACACCTCGCCGATGGACGCGGCCACGCCGTACATCGAGCGTCCCATCACGCGACTGATCTCCAGGATGCGATCGTCGTCCATGCCCGCCTCGCGGAATGCCTTCACCCGTTCGGCTGCCTCCAGGTCGGCGTCTGTGAACGCGCGCTCGTCGGGGTCGGCTAATGCCATGCCCAGCGCGCGCCACAACCGCTGGAGGAACTCGATGTCCAGCCCGGTGCGCTCGGCGATGTCCTGCTGCGTGCGAGTGGGTGACCCCCCGCCTAGGATGCGCTCTACCGCGAGGAGCGCCAGGCGTCCGTCGTCTGCCGCCTCGCGCAGGCTGTCCAGCTCGTAGCCGTCGCCGTGGAGGCTCTCGAGCAGCTCCAGGCGCGCCTTGCGGGCCGGCCCGTCGAGGCCGTCGAGCAGCCCCTCTGCCTCGAAGTCGATGGCCATCGTCGAACCCGCCCATCGGGCGGGGCCGCGTAGCCTACGCGCGGTGACCGATCCCGGCTCGGCCGAGCTGCGCGAGGACTACGAGCAACGCTACGACGCGGGCGACGCCGACACCGCGCGGTACGGCGAATGGCGCGCCCTGTGCGCGGAGGGCAAGGCCGACCATGTGGCCGAGCTGG
>Ga0075530_1000533_pt1 | contig 17959 bp, 12 predicted proteins | sample NGEPerD_2_FD_75101 | JGI IMG/M metagenome (GOLD analysis project Ga0075530, IMG submission 75101) | Arctic peat soil microbial communities from the Barrow Environmental Observatory site, Barrow, Alaska, USA - NGEE PermafrostL1-D | ecosystem: Environmental > Terrestrial > Soil > Wetlands > Peat ... | reverse complement strand
GCAACAAGAACGGCTGGTCCCGATCAGCAGACAAATAACTCAACGCCATACCCCGAGCCTGCCCAACCCCGACCCGCTACGGGTGGACCCGCTTGCAAAATCGCGCAATACCGCAACGGCCTCCAGGACGCGTCAACTGCACGCCAGAACAGGAAGGGGTCAGCTGCCGCGCTGCTCGGCCCGCAGGAGGCCGAACACCAACGAGTCTTCGAGCGCCTGCCACGACGCCTCGATGATGTTCTCGCCGACGCCGATGGTCGTCCAGTCGCGCTCGCCGTCGGTGCTGTCGATGAGCACGCGGGTGACCGCGCCCGTGCCCTTGGCGGTGTCGAGCACGCGCACCTTGTAGTCGGTGAGGTGCACGGGCCCGAGCCCCGGGTAGCGCCGGCCGATCGCCTTGCGCAGCGCCTGGTCGAGCGCGTTCACCGGGCCGTTGCCCTCGGCGATCTCGTGGAACGTCTCGCCGGCGGCCTCGCCCTTGACGACCGCCTGCGTCGAGAGCCGGTTCTCGTCGCGGGCGTCGTCGACGATCACCTCCCACGACTCGACGTGGAACCAGGGCTGGCGCCAGCCGGTGGCGTGCCGCATCAACAGCTCGAGCGAGCCGTCGGCGACCTCGAAGTGGTAGCCCTCGTGCTCGAGGCGCTTCAACATGTCGATGACGTCGTTGAGCGCAGGGCCGTCGAGCTCGATACCGAGCTCCTCGGCCTTCATCGCCAGGTTGCTGCGACCCGCGAGCTCCGACACCAGGACGCGCGTGCGGTTGCCGACCGCGTCGGGGTGAACGTGCTCGTACGCGTCGGGCTTCCGAGCCAGGGCACTGGCGTGGAGCCCGGCCTTGTGCGCGAACGCCGACGACCCGACGTAGGGCGCCTGGGGGTCGAGCGCCATGTTCACCAGCTCGGCCACGTGGTGGGCGACCGGCGTGAGGCGCTCGAGGCGTTCGGCGGGGATGGTCTCGATCCCCATCTTCAGGGTGAGGTTCGGGATGATCGTCGTGAGATTGCAGTTGCCCGTGCGCTCCCCGTAGCCATTGATCGTCCCCTGCACCTGGGTGGCGCCACCGCGAACGCCGGCAAGGGCGTTGGCCACGCCCGTACCGGCGTCGTCGTGGAGGTGCACTGCGACCGCGACGTCGCCGCCGAAGTACTCGACGACCTCGCGGGTGACGCGTTCGACGTCGTGGGGCAGGGAACCACCGTTGGTGTCGCAGAGCACGAGGTGCGATGCCCCCGCCTGCGCGGCACCCTCGAGCACCCGCAGGCTGAACTCCGGGTTGCGCCGGTAGCCGTCGAAGAAGTGCTCGGCGTCGAAGAGGACCCGCTCGGCGTGTCCGGCGAGGTACGAGATCGAGTCGGCGACCATGGCGACGCCCTCGTCGAGCGTGGTCTGGAGCGCCTCGGTGACGTGGTAGTCCCACGACTTGCCCACGATGCAGAAGCTCGGCGCCCCCGACTCCACCAGGTGGCGCAGCGTGTCGTCGGAGTCGACCTTGCCCTTCACCCGCCGGGTCGATCCGAACGCCACCAGGCTGCTGGTGGTGAGCTTCAACTCGCTGCGGATGCGCCGGAAGAGCTCGTCGTCCTTCGGGTTGGCGCCCGGCCAGCCGGCCTCGATGTAGTGCACACCGAGCCAGTCGAGCTGCTCGGCGATGCGAAGCTTGTCGTCGACCGTGAGGGAGATCCCCTCGAGCTGTGATCCGTCGCGCAGCGTCGTGTCGAAGATCTCGACCTTCGCGGGCCAGCCTGTCTCAAGCGCGGACATAGTCCAACCAGTGCCGGTACTGCTCCACCTCGCCGTGCACGACCGCGAAGTAGGTCTCCTGGATCTTGCGGGTCATCTCGCCGGGCTCGCCGATCTCACGATCGTCGACCTCGCGCATCGGCACGATCTCGGCGGCCGTACCGCTGAGGAACGCCTCCTCGGCGGTGTACAGATCGCTGCGGAGGAGGTCGCACTCGATCACCTCGTAGCCGAGGTCGCGCGCGATCGCCATCACCGAGTCGCGGGTGATGCCCTCGAGCGCGCCGGACGAGAGTGGCGGCGTCAGCAAGACACCGTCCTTCACCACGAAGATGTTCTCGCCCGTGCACTCGGCCACGAACCCGTGGGTGTTGAGGAGGATCGCCTCGTCGTACCCGGCCTTGAGCGCCTCCACCTTGGCCAGGCTCGAGTTGATGTAGATCCCGGTGCCCTTGGCCGCGACGGGGTTGACGTTCGGGTCCATCCGGCGCCACGACGAGACCTTCATGCGCACGCCGTGCTTGATGCCCTCGTCGCCGAGATACGTCCCCCATGGCCACACCGCGATCGACACGTTCACCGAGCAGGGCAGCGGGTTGAGACCCATCTCGCCGTAGCCGAGGTATGCGAGCGGCCGGATGTAGCACGACTCGACGTCGTTGACCCGGATCGTCTCGCGTGTCGCCTCGACGAGCTCTTCCACCGAGTAGGGCAGGTCCATCAAGAACAGATGGGCCGACTGGTGGAGGCGCTCCATGTGGTCGGTAAGCCGGAAGACCGCCGGGCCCTCGGACGTCGGGTACGCGCGGATGCCCTCGAAGACCCCCGACCCGTAGTGCAGCGTGTGCGTGAGCACGTGGACCTGGGCGTCGTCCCAGTCGACGAGCTCGCCGTCCATCCAGATCTTCGCCGTCTTTTCGATGGGCATGCCCTAAACCCTTTCCGCGATCGCGTCGCCGATCTCTGCCGTCGTGCCGGCTACGTCATCGGCGCCGGCGACCGCCTTCCGTACCCGGGCCGCGGCCTCGGCCTCGCCCAGGAAGTCGAGCAGAAGCGTTGCGGACATGATCGCAGCCCGGGGGTCGGCGGTGCCCGTCCCCGCGATGTCGGGCGCGGAGCCGTGCACCGGCTCGAAGAGCGATGGGCCCGTGCGGGCCGGGTTGAGGTTCGCCGACGCCGCCCGGCCGATCCCGCCCGAGACGGCGCCGCCCAGGTCGGTGAGGATGTCGCCGAAGAGGTTGTCGGTGACGATCACGTCGTAGCGGCCCGGGTCCTGCACCAAGTAGATGCAGGCGGCGTCGACGTGCTGGTAAGCGGTGCCCACCTCGAGCAGCTCGCCGGCCACTGCGTCGAATGTGCGCTGCCACAGATCGCCCGCGAAGGTGAGCACGTTCGTCTTGTGCACGAGCGTGACGTGGTGGCGTTCACGCGACCGGGCGAGATCGAAGGCGAAGCGGACGCAACGCTCGACGCCCATGCGCGTGTTCACGGAGCCCTGAGTGGCGATCTCGTGGGGCGTGCCCTTGCGCAGGAACCCGCCCTCGCCCGCGTACGTGCCCTCGGTGTTCTCGCGCACGACGATCATGTCGACGCCGTCGTTGAGCGCGCTGGGGCCGGCGGCGAACGGCCGCACGTTGACGTACAGGTCGAGCTCGAAGCGCAGCCGCAGCAGGAGGCCACGCTCGAGCACGCCCGGCGGGACCTCGGGGTCGCCGACAGCACCGAGCAGGACGGCGTCGACGTTGCTGATCTCGTCGAGCACCGAGTCGGGCAACACCTCGCCCGTCGACAGGTAGCGCGCCGCGCCGAGGTCGAACAGCACGGGGTCGTACGCCACCCCGGCCGCGTCGACGACCTTGAGCGCCTCGGCCACGACCTCGGGGCCGATGCCGTCGCCGGCGATGATCCCCAGCTTGTGCGCCACCTGGTCCTGCTTCCTTCCCGAACGAATTCCCAACGAAAAACCGCCCCCGAAGGGACGGTCGACTAGCGAACGCCGGAGAGCGGCGCTCGCTACGGAATGACGATGACGGTTGCGGTGTGATCCATGGGCCGATCACGTTACCACCTCGATTCCGGCCATACCGCCTTACACTGGAACGATCGCGCCCACATCCGACCACGAGCCGTCGCCGAGCCCCGACCCACCGGCGCCGCGCCGTGAGCGCGACCCGATGCCGACATGGCTCCCCCGGGCGATGCTCTTGTTCTTCGCCGGCATCGCCGCGCTGTTCACGGTCGCCTGGCTCATCCGCGAGCTCCGCGAGCTGCTCCTCATCCTCCTGGTCTCGCTCTTCCTCGCCTTCGCGCTGGAGCCGGCTGTCAACTATCTCGCCCGGAGAGGGTGGCGGCGCGGGCTCGCCACCGGGCTCGTGTGCGTCGCCGTGGTCGTGGCCATCGCGGGGTTCGTGGCTGCGATGAGCGTCCTGGTCGTCGACCAGGTGTCGAACTTCGCCGACGACGCCGAGAGCTACGGCAGCCAGATCGAGGACTACGCCAAGGACTGGTTCGATGCCGACATCGACGTCGACGAGACGGTCGACGACCTCACCGCTGAGGACGGGCCGCTGCGGGAGTTCGCCGCCAACAACGCGGCCGACATCGCGGCTGCCGTCGTCGGGGGCGTGTTCCAGGCGTTCACGGTCGCGCTGTTCACGTTCTACCTCGTTGCCGACGGCCCCCGGCTCCGGCGCACGATCTGCTCGCTCTTGCGTCCGGAGCGCCAGCGCGAGGTGTTGCGCGCCTGGGAGCTGGCCATCGACAAGACCGGCGGGTACATCTACTCGCGCTCGCTGCTCGCGGGTCTCTCGGCCCTGGCAACCTGGCTCGCTCTCAGCATCATCGGAGTGCCCTACGCGCTCGCGCTCGCGCTATGGGTCGGGATCATCTCCCAGTTCGTTCCCGTGGTGGGCACCTACATCGCGGGCGCGTTGCCGGTGGTGATCGCCGGGCTCAACGATCCCGTCGACATCATCTGGACGCTGGGCTTCATCATCGTGTACCAGCAGATCGAGAACTACCTGCTCGCTCCCCGGATCACCGCCCACACGATGGAGCTGCACCCGGCGGTGGCGTTCGGCACCGTGATCGCCGGCGCCGCGCTCATCGGACCGGTCGGAGCGGTGCTCGCGCTGCCCGCCGCCGCGGTCGGGCAGGCGTTCGTCTCCACCTACGTGCAGCGCCACGACGTGGTCGAGTCGGAACTGACGCACGAACCGCGCCGGCGGCGGCGGCCACTGCTCCAGATCGTTCGGGCATGGCGGGCCAACCGCGTGTCCGGCCGCGCGGGTCCGGACGCACCCGAGACTCCGTAGGGTGCCCGCAAGCCGAACCGGGGGTCCGTCCGTATACCGTGCGGAGGAACCGTCGCCCCCCGAACCGGAGGTTTCGCGTGCGTCTCGTGATCAAGATCCTGATCGGAATTGTGGCGGTCGGGGTCCTCGCCGCGGGTGGGCTGTTCGCCGCGTACAAGATCTGGTGGGAGAGCGACCCCGAGCCCCGGGCGGAGATCGAGGAGACGGACGTCACCGAGGGCGGCGAGCTCGACGGGGCGTACACGCTGGTACCAGGCCCTGCCGAGACCCCGAGCTTCGTGGGCTACCGCGCGACTGAGCAGTTCGCCGCCGCGGTCGTGGAGAGCGAGGCCACCGGGCGCACGAGCGACGTGACCGGCACGTTCACCATCAGCGACAACACGGTGTCGGAGGTGACGGTGACCGCGAACGTCCAAACGCTGACCTCGGATCGCGAGATGCGCGACAACCGCATCCGAACCCTGGGCCTCGAGTCGGATCAGTTCCCCGAGGCGACCTTCGTGCTCACCGAACCGATCGAGCTTCCCGCGGAACCCGAGCTCGGCGAGACGGTCGAGACCACCGCCGTCGGCGACTTCACCCTGCACGGCGTCACCAACCCGGTCGAGATCGCGGTCGACGGGCGGTGGGACGGCGTGAACATCCAGGTCGTCGGCAACCTCCCGGTGGTGTTCTCCGACTACGAGATGGACACTCCCAACGTCGGCGGCTTCGTGACCGTGCGGGACGAGGCCGAGATGGAGTTCCAGGTCTTCTTCGAGAAAACGTGACTTCGGGACGGAGCGAAGGGCTTCGGTAGCCTTGTCTCTTTATGGACCAGGCTCATCTGTCGCCCCAGGCGCACCAGCGACTCGAGGAGGAGCTCGAGTGGCGCTCGGGCGCGCGTCGGAGGGAGATCTCGGCCTGGATCGAGCGGGCTCGGGAGCACGGCGACATCCGTGAGAACGCCGACTACGACGCGGCCAAGAACGAGCAGGGCCACAACGAGGCCCGGGTACGCCAGCTGCAGACCCTGCTCAAGAACGCGGTGGTGGTGGAATCATCGGAGAGCGACGTCGTCGCTCCCGGGACCATCGTCGAGGTGCAGATGGAGGGCGACGACGACACGACGTCATACCTCGTCGGCTCGATCGAGGAACGCCACGAGAGCTTCGAGGTGCTGTCGATCGGATCGCCGCTCGGCCAGGCGCTCCTGGGGCACGGCCCGGGTGAGACCGTCACCTACGAGGCGCCGCGCCGCGCCTTCCAGGTCGAGGTGATCAGCGTCCGCCCGGCCGAGTAGCGCGGGGCGCGCTCAGGCGCGCTCAGGCGCGCTCGAGGATCGCCTCCGCCATCTGCCAGCCGAGCGGGATGCCGACCGCGATGCCGATGGCGGTCGAGAGGAGGAAGCCGATCGTCGTGTTGCGGCTCACGATCCCGCCCCCGACCGGTCGGGTGGCACGAGCCTCGTCGGCACCCCCGCTCCCCGGTGCGTCGGTTGCGCCGGTGACGCCGACGGCCACACGGTTCGTTCCGCGGTCACCGCTCGCAGGACCGAGGGCGAGAACATGGGCGGCTCGGGCTCGCCCGCGCGGCGCAGCCAATCGACGGCCCGGAGTGCTGCCGGGATCATGAAGAGGAGTCCCATGATCCAGAAGCTCGCACCCGACACCAGCCAGCCGACGGTGGGGCCATCTCCCGTCGGCGGATCGAGGCCGAGGTCGACGAAGTTCCAGCCGAGCGCGAGGAACAGCGCGCCACAGACGGCGAACACCCCGATCTGCGGGCCGCGCACCCAGGCCGTGAACGCCCAGTGCACGGCGGCGAAGACGAGGTAGGCCACGATGCCGCCTGCGAGCAGGGCGAACGGCTCCTGCTCGCACTCGCTCGCGATGACGTACGGCCCGCCGCTCGCACAGAAGGCACCCGAGTTGACCATCGTGTGGCGCATCGCGACGTAGACGGCGGCACCGCTCGCGGCCAGCCCCGCCGCGCTCACGGCGGCGGCGGCCGCGGCGGCGACGAGGCGCGCGCGCGGTTGGTCGGGAGTCACCGTGCTATGCGGGCCGCGACCAGTCGATCCAAACCGACGAGGGATCGTCGGGGTCGACCTTCACGTGCAGGACGGCTCCCGTCTGGGCGTGGACGAGCTGCATCTGCGACACGGCCTGCTTCACCGTGACCGGGTACGGCGGAAGGCCGTCGGGGGTCACGGTGAGGTCGACCTCGACCAGCGGCTGGAAGTTCACCATGCCCTGCTGGCGGACGCCCGTGATGACGGCGGTCGCGTCGATCCCGCTCGCAACCGCGTTCGCCGACGCGTTCGCCGCCGCCGTCATGTCGGCCATCGTCTGGTTCGCCGACGCCATCTGCGCCTGGGCCTGCTCGAGGTGAGCGCTCGCGTCCCAGTTCTTGTTGATCTCGTCCGACTGCTTCATGAGGTCGCGCATGCCCTTGAACAGCCCCATCTCAGCTCCCGTGGTAGTAGACGTTGAACTGCTGTGCGACGGCCGGATTGGCCTTGACTCGCACGTTCCAGCCGTCGAGCGCCTCTTGCCAGCTCGCCGTTTCGACGCCCTTCGCGGCCGCGATCTCGACCGCCTTCGCCTGGTCGTAGCCGTGGGCCGCGAGGCCCTTGCACACCTCGGCGAAGAGCTCGAGCGACACGCCCGCGATCGGCTCGAAGTCGGGACCGGTGGCCGCCACGGACTGGGTCGCCGCCTGCTGTGCCTGCGCCTGCTGTGCCGCCGCCTGCTGCGCCGCCGCCATCTCCTGGGCCTGCGCGCCCACCTGCATGGCCTGATCGACGATGCCGGGCGCCGCCTCGATCACCTTCTTCGCGTCCTTCAACTGCTTGAACATGCCCAACGTGGGTCCTCCTCGACGGGTCCGGAGACTTGTCCCTCGGACCATCGCGCCCACAGCCGCCACCCGCCTGAGTAGGCGATAGCCATTCGTGACGGGACGGGCGCAGCGTCGCGGAACGGTCAGGCACCGCCGGGCGGGGATCCCCACCCGCCCCCGCCGGGCGTGAGGAGCCGGATCACGTCTCCGGCGCGCAGGTGCACGGTGCACTTGTCGGGCAGGGGCTCGGCACGCGACTCGTCGCCCCCGCGGAGCAGCCAGTTCGCGCCCGGCGCGCCCGGCTCGCCGCCGGCGAGCCCCCACGGGCGTGAGACCCGCCGCTCGGTGACGAGCGAGAGCGTCGTGTCCGCGAGCACCTCGAGGTCACGCTCGATGCCGTCGCCACCGGGGTGCTCGCCCGCGCCGCCACTCCCCCGCCGCAGCCCGTAGCGTCGTACCCGCAGTGGAAGCGCGCGTTCGAGCGCCTCCACCGGCGTGTCACGGGTGTTCGTCATGTTGGTGTGCACACCGCTCATGCCCGCGCGGTCGGGCCGCCCTCCCTGCCCGCCGCCGACGGTCTCGTAGTACACCCAGCCGTCGCCGCCCGCGAGCACGTTGTTCATCGTCCCCTGACTGGCCGCGCCCAGACGACGGGGCGCGGCGGCCGCCAGCGCGCCCAGGCACACGTCGGCGACGCGCTGGCTCACCTCGACGTTGCCGGCACCGACCGCGACCGGCGGGCGGGCCGCAACGACGGTTCCCGGCGGTGCCACCACGCGCACCGGCCTCATGGCGCCGCCGTTCGCGGGAATCGTGGGATCGGTCGCGCAACGAAGTGCGAACGCCACCGCGCTGATGGTGACCGCCTCCACCGCATTGACGTTCCCGGGGCGTTGCGCGTCGGTCCCCGTGAAGTCGAAGGTGGCGGTGTCGTCTGCGATCGTGAGCGTGACGCTCACGCGCACGGAACGCTGTTGCTCCGGCGCCGGCCCGGTCGAGTCGAGCACGTCGGCGAACGCCCATTGGCCGTCCGGAAGGGACGCGAGCGCGGTACGCATGCGTCGCTCGCCGTACTCGACGATCTCACCGAACGCGGCTGGAGAGCCCAGCGCGCGAACCAGGTCGGCCAAACGCGCGCTGCCGAGAGCGTTGGCACCCCGTTGCGCGTCGAGATCACCCCGGCGCTCCTCGGGTGTGCGCGACGACGTCACCAGAATGGCGGCAACCTCCGGCGTCAGCCGGACGGGCGGGATCCGCAGGCCCTCTTGTTGGATCTCGGTCGCGTCGGGTGGCATCGAGCCCGGTGCCATGCCGCCGAGATCGGCGTGATGGGCACGATTGGCCGCCCAACCCACGAGCGCGCCGTCGACGAAGCAGGGCGCGACCAACGTCACGTCGTTGATGTGGGTTCCGCCGGCGAACGGGTCGTTGAGCACGACCTGGTCGCCCGGATCGAGATCGATGCCGGCGTCGATCGCGGCCTGCACCGACGCGGGCATCGACCCGAGGTGCACGGGGATGTGCTCCGCCTGCACGAGCAGGTCTCCGGCGGCGGTGAACAGCGCCGCCGAGCAGTCGGCCCGCTCCTTGATGTTGGGGCTGGACGCGGCGCGCCGCAGCACGGCGCCCATCTCCTCCGCAATACCCGTCAGCCTGGAGATGAGCACCTGGAGCCCCGCCGGATCGAGCGTCATCGCCCGTCGCTCCGGAGGATCCAGGCGCCGAGCGCGGCGGGCTCGGCGACCCAGCCGTCGGGGACCCACACCGTGCAGTCGGGCTCGGCGACGACCTCGGGGCCGCGCACACGCGGGCGCTCCACCGGAGGCAGGTCGTGCGGCGCCAGCGGCGCGGCGCGGCGGGCGCGCACGCGCACGGCGATCACCTCGATCGGCGTGCCCGGTCGGGCGAAGCCGTTCCGGCGCTCGTGCTCCGCCGGGAAGTCGGCGACGCCGCCAACGGTCAGCTCGTGGCTCTGCCCTTCGTAGCGGCAGTCGACGAACCGCTCGACTTCACCCCCGGGCACGAGCGCGGCGGCCTCGTCGGTCAACGCGTCGAGCGCGGCGTCGAGTCCGCTGTGATCACGTGGCCTCGCCCATGAGCGAACCAGCTCGCGCTGGCGCGGTGAGCAGACGAGCCCGACCGCCGACAGCACGCCGGCGCGCGGGGGCACGATTACCGCCGCCATCCCCAGAGCCTCCGCGATCGAACACGCATGCAGCGGGCCCGCACCGCCGAACGCCACCAGCGCGAGCGACCGCGGGTCGACGCCCTGCTCGACCGTGACGACGCGCACGGCGCGCTCCATTGCGGCGTCGACGACGGTGACAACGCCCTCGGCCGTGACACCCGCACTCGTGAGCGCGTTGCGCGCCGCGGCCGCGTCGAGCCCGCCCAGCCCGGCGAACGCCGCCTCCGACGGAATCCGACCGAGCGCCAGGTCGGCATCGGTGACCGTGGCCGCCTCGCCACCCCGGCGGTAGCAGGCGGGGCCCGGCACCGCGCCGGCGCTCTCGGGGCCTACGACCAGCGCGCCGCCGGCGTCGAGGCGGGCGATCGACCCACCACCGGCGCCGATCGTGTGAATGTCGAGCGCGGGGAGCCGCACCGGGTATCCCGCGACCACGCGGGCGGGCGCGGGCTCGGGCACACCGCCACGTACCAGGCAGACGTCGGTGCTCGTCCCACCCATGTCGAGCGACACCGCATCAGGGAAGCCGCACGCAGACGCGACCGCAGCGGCGGCGCGCACGCCTCCCGCCGGCCCCGACAGGAGGAGCGCGGCCGGGGTGTCCGCGGCATCCGCGACCGGGATCAACCCGCCTGCCGACGTCATCACCAGCACCTCACGCGCGAGGGCGGCGAGGTCGAGGAGGTAGTCCCGGCAGACGGAGCGCAGCCCGGCGTTCGCAACCGTCGTGACGAGCCGCTCGTACTCGCGGAACTCGGGCGACACCTCGTGCGAGCAGGTGACGTCGAATCCGCGCGCGGCCAGCTCCCGGGCGACTCCCTGCTCGTGTCGCGCATCGAGGTCGGCGTGGAGCAGACAGACGGCGACTGCGTCCACGCCGACGGGGATGTCAGGCACGGTTGCCGCGTCGAAGGCGTCGAGCTCCTTGCCCGTGCCGTCGAGCCGCCCGGCGACCTCGAGACGCAGCTCGCGAGGCACCAACGGGTCCGGCCGGTCGCGACTCACGTCGTAGAGCGACGGCCGCACCTGGCGTGCGATCTCGATCACGTCGGCGAAACCGCGCGTCGTCACGAGCGCGACGCGCCCGAGCCGCCCTTGGAGCAGCGCGTTGGTCGCGACGGTGGTGCCGTGGGCCAGCAGGTCCGGCGATTTCGCCCCGGCAGCCGCGAGCGCGTCTCGGAGCGCCTGCGCCGGCTCGTCGGGGGTCGAAGGCACCTTGGTGACGCGGCCGTCGTCGGCAACCAGGTCGGTGAACGTCCCGCCGGCGTCGACCCCGAGCTGCACCGCTCCATCGTGCCCGCCCGCGCGCGCCGGCGGCGACGCCACGGGTGCGAGCCGGGGTGAACTGCGCAAACGTGACCTGAGTAGCCCGGTAGCCATTTCACGCTCCAAGCCGCTACCGTCACCCAGCGTGTCGGGCAGGACGCCTCTGGTGGGGCGGGACGCGGCGATCGGACGGGCCGTCGCGCTCCTCACGGGAGGCACGCCCGGGGTCGTCCTCGCGGGCCCCGCTGGGATCGGGCGCAGCTCACTGCTTGCCACGTGCGCTCGCCGGGCCGCCGAGTCGGGCTTCCTCCTCGTCGAGGGTTGGCCGGCGCGCGACGTCGCGCCCGGTGCCCTCGTTGTCGCCGACGACCTGCACCGGCTCGACGACGACGCCGCCGCCACCCTGGCCGCGGCGGTCGCCGACGGCGAGGTCCGCCTCCTCGGCACGCTGCGCACGGGCGTGAGTGCCCCCACCCCGGTCACCCGCGCCTGGCGGGATGGCGACTGGGAGCGCGTCGATCTCGAACCGCTGGTGCGCGCCGACGTCGCCGAGTTCGCGTCACACGTCGCCGGGCTCCCGATCGACGGGATCTCGGTCGAGCGCCTGATGACGTGGACCGGCGGGATGCCGGCCGACCTGGTCGCGGTCTTGGAGTCGCCGGTACCCGGCGGGTGGTTCGAAGCCCGCGGTCCGGTGGCGACGCTCCGACCCGGCTTCCCGCCCGCGGCCGCGCGCGCGCTGCGTGCCGAGTCACCGATCGACGATGCCCCACCCGCCGTACGCACCGCCGGCGAGCTGGTGGCGTTGGGCCGACGGGTCGCGGATGCGGTGCTCGTCGAGCTCGTCGGAGCCGACGCTGTCGCGGAAGCGGAGACGGGAGGCGTCGTGCGCGCGTTCGGTGGTGACACGGAGCTCGCGTGGGAGCCGGCGACCCCGCTCCAGGGTGAGCTGACCCGCGCGACGCTCGCCCAGGAGGTGGCGGTCCGACACCGGGCCGCGCTGGCTACGGCCCTGGCGGCTCGGAACGCGCGTGACGCCGACGCGCTCCTCGTCCGCGGCGAAGCCTGTCTCGACCTACCGACGATCGACGAGGACGACATCACATTGCTCGTCGACGCGGCCGACGTCGCGCTCGAGCGGCGGGAGATCGAGGCCGCGGCCCGGCTTGCGCGGGGCGCGTGGGAGCACGGCAAGAGCACCGAGGCGGCCCTCCTGCTGGGCTCCGTGCTCGAGCTCATCGGCGACCCCGCGGCCCGTGCGACCATCGCCTCCGACGCCCTCGCCTCGGCAAACGACGACCGCGGCCGCGTGATCGCGGCCGAGCAGCTCGCGACCGCGCTCAGCACCCTCGACCGTCACGACGACGCCGTTCGGACCGTCGAGCGCACCCGCCGCGCAGTGAGCGACCCGCTCTGGGCCGGTCGGCTCGACGCGCTCCTCGCAAACCTCCTCCTCCACGAGGCCGTCCTCGACGGGGCCATCGCACTCGCCGAGCCGTATCTCAGGGTGCCGCTGGCCGCGCCCGACGCCGCCATGCTCGTCACCGTCGCCGCGACGGTCGGAGGTCGGACAACCGACGCGCTCTCGGTCGCCGCGGTGGGCGCCGAGGCGCTGGGCGCCGTCGAGGGCGAGCACCGGACGGCGATGCCGAGCCTCCTGCACGTCGCCGCCGGCATCGCTCACACCGAGGCGGGCGACCTCGACTGCGCCGACGAGACGATCGGCCCCGTCTACGACGAAGGCGTGGCCCGGGGTGATGGCACCGCGCAGGCGTGGGCCGCGGTCGCACTCGGGAGGGTCGCCCTCCTGCGCGGCACGGTGCGCAGCGCGATGCGCTGGTTCCGCGAGGCGGTGGCGACATTCGGCGAGCAGCGCCAGACCGGTTACCTCGCGTGGGCGTACTCGGGTCTTGCCGGCGCGGCGGCGCTCACGGGTGACCTCGACGAGGCGCGCAGTGCGGCGCGAGCGTGGGCAAGCGTCGGCTCCCACGCGGTCCGCCTCTACGAGCCCGACTCCCGGCGGCTGGTCGCGACGGTCGCCACCGCCGAACACGACCCCGACCGCGCCGCGTCGCTCCTCGAGCGGGCTGCGGCGCAGGCGCGGGCCACCGGGCAGTTCGTGCTCGAAGCAGCGTGCCTCCACGATCTCGCCCGCCTCGGCCGCGCCGCGCGGGCGCGCACTCTCCTCTCCGAGGGAGCGCGGGCATGCGACGGGAGCCTCGTCCCGGCTCGTGTCGCGCACATCGACGCCCTCGCGGTCGGCGACGCCGACGCCGTGGAGGACGCCGCCAGGCGTTTCGAGCAGCTCGGGGCGTGGCTACTCGCCGCCGAGGCGTGGGCCGGACGGGCCGCCCTGGCTTCGGGTCGCGCGGCTGCACAGGCGGCGCTGCGCGCGTATGCGGCCGCAGCCCGCTGCGAGGACGCGCGCCCGCCCGGCCTCGCCGAGCTCCCCCGTCCGAGGCTCTCGACGCGCGCCCGCGAGGTCGCCGAGCTCGCCGCCGCGGGGCTGTCACGTGCCACCGTGGCCGAGCACCTCCACCTGTCGCGTCACACGGTGAACCGTCACATCCAGGGCGCCTACGAGTCGCTCGGCGTGAAGGCTCAGCAGGACCTCCCGGAGGCCCTTGCGGCCCTGGCCATCGTCGAGGGGCGCGGCGACGTGCCGGCCGGACCGGGCGGCGCGTGGCCGTTCGTCGGACGCGAGGGCGAGCTGGCGACGCTCCGGGCCGCCATCACCGAGCGCGTGCACGCCGGCGTGGTGCTCGTCGGTCGCTCGGGAGTCGGCAAGACCCGCATCGCCCGGGAGCTCGAGATGGAGCTCGCCACGCAGGGCTGGTCGACGACCACCGTGGCCGCGGGGGCCACCTCCGGCCTCCGGCTGAGCGACGCCGCCTCACGGTTGACGTCCGGCGGCGAGTCCGCGTTGCTGGTCGTCGACGACGCCCAGCAGCTCGACGACGACGGCGCGGCCGGGCTCCGGCGGGTGCTCGCGGCCCGCGAGGCCTTCGTCGTGCTCACCGTGCGCACCGACGATCCCTCGGCTCGGCGTCCGCCGAGCGAGTGGTCGGGGCGAGACCTGCTCGCGCTCGCTATCCAGCCGCTTCCCCTCGAGGAGATCGGGCGCCTGCTCGCGGGCGCGCTCGGCGGGCCCGTCCTGCGCCCCACCACCGAGGCGCTCGCCACTGCGAGCGGCGGCAACCCGTTGTGGCTGCGCGAGCTCGTGCACGCAGCCCGGGCCGACACCCGCCTCCAACCGCGCGACGGCGTCTGGCAGCTGACCGGCGTGGGCGCGCCCAATCCCCGCCTCGTCGACCTCGTGCAGTCGCACCTCACGCCGCTCGACGCCGATGCGCGCGCCGTGCTCGGTGGCCTCGCGGCCTCCGGGCCTCTGCCCGGAGCACTCGTCGGCCGGGTGGTCAGTCCCTCGGTGCTCGCGCGTCTCGAACGCACCGGCCTGGTCGAGCATGATCCGTCCGGCGCGGTCCGCCTGACCCATCCCGTGTACGGCGACGCCCTCCGGATCGACCTCCCGGTCGTCGCCCGGCGCGCCTGGTACGCCCGCCTCGTCGACGCATCGGTCGCGGTGGGACCCGAGACGGTCGATGCGGTCCAGCTCGTCACCTGGCGGATCGAGGCCGGCCTGGGCGTGCCGACCACGCTGATGATCGCGGCCGCAGAACGGGCGCTGACCCTCGGCGATCTGGCCGCCGCCGAACGGCTCGCCCGGCGCGCGCTCGATTCGGGCGCGCCGCCCGACACACACCTCGTGATCGCGCGCGTCTGCGAGGCTCGCGGCGAGCTCGAGCCGGCGACCGGCGCCTACGAGGCCGCGGCCACGTCGGGCGATCCCGTGGTGCGGGCTCGCGCGGCTCTGGGCGGCAGCGAGCTGCTCGCGTGGTCGACCGGTGACGAGGAAGGCGCCCGCGCGCTGCTCCAGGTCGGTCTGGACGCGCAGCCTCCCGACCCCTGGCCCGACGTGCTGCGCGCCGGGCTCGACCTGCTGCCCGCGCTCGCCCTCCGCGGTTACGACGGCGATCCCGACGCCGGCATCGACTCGGCGATCCCCGAGGTGGCCATGCGCCGTTCGATCGCGCGCGCCGCCGTGCGCTTGACGGCGGGCCCCAGTGACCGCGCGGTCGAGGAGTCGGAACGCGCGCACCGGCTGGTCACCAAAGGCGGGAGGCCCCTCCTGGGCGCGCTCGTGTTGGAGACCCGGGCGATCGCGCTCACGGCCGACGGTCGCCACCTCGATGCCGACGAGCTCATCACTCGCACACGCGCGGTCGCGCTCGCGGCGGGCGACCGGATCGCGCTGACCGGATGCGACCTCGCCGCGGGCAGGCTCGCCCTCGTGCGCGGGCGCCCCGCGACCGCGGCGCTCTGCTTCCGCGACGCCCGTGCCGACCCCCTCCTCCTCACGGGGAGTCGGCGTTGGCGCGCCGCGCAGGCAGGCCTCGCCCACGCGCTCGCGCTCGGGGGCGACCCCGAGGCCGCCGCCGCCGCGCTCGCCGAGCTCGGTGACGCGCCCGATGCGGCTGCGGCCGAGGAAGCCTGGGCGACGGCGTGGCTCCGCCTCGCCACGCGTGAACGCGGGCGGGCGATCGAGCTCTTCGAGCTCGTTGCCGACGGCGCCGCGGCCAGTGGGGTGACGACGTTCGCGGCGGTGATGCTCCACGACGCCCTCGTCGCGAGCGGAGAGCGCCGCGTCGCCCGGCGGCTCGTCGCGCTCGGCGACCAGCTGAGCGGTGCCATCCCGGACGCGATGGGTACGCACGCAGCGGCAGTGCTGACCGGTGATCCGGTCGAGCTCCTCGCCGCCGCCGAGCAGCTCGCCATGATCGGCACCGAGCACGCCGCCGGGGAGGTCGCGGCCCGCGCAGCCGCCCTGGCGGCGGAGCGGGGCCTCCTCGCGCTGGCGAGCCGGGCCGCCCGGGTGAGCGAGCGGTGGCGGGCACGCTGCGAGGGCGCGATCCGCCTCGCGGTCGTCCCCACGACGCCGGCGGCGAGGCTCAGCCCGCGCCAGCAGGAGATCGCCGGCCTCGCCTCCACCGGCGCCACCGCCGCCGAGATCGCCGAGCAGCTCGACCTGTCGGCCCGGACCGTCGAGAACCATCTCCAGGCGGCGTACGAGCGACTGGGGGTGAACCGCCGGGCCGACCTGGCCGAGGCCCTCGGCGCGGCCTGAGAGAAGTCATTGCATCGGGACCTCTCCACACCCGCAAGAATGAGCGCATGGCGCAGACGCTGTCGGAGAAGGTGTGGGATCGCCACGTCGTGCGCGCCGCCCCGGGCGAGCCCGACCTCCTCTACGTCGATCTCCACCTGGTCCACGAGGTCACGTCACCACAGGCGTTCGACGGCCTGCGCCTCGCCAGTCGCGGGGTCCGGCGTCCGGACCTGACCGTGTCGACGATCGACCACAACAACCCGACCACCTCACGCGACCTGCCGGTCGAAGACTCGATCTCGGCCAAGCAGATGGAGGTGCTGCGCGCGAACTGCGAGGAGTTCGGCATCCGCCTGCACGGCATGGGCGATCCCGGGCGCGGCATCGTGCATGTCATCGGCCCCGAGCAGGGGCTGACGCAGCCAGGCACCACGATCGTCTGCGGCGACAGCCACACGTCCACTCACGGCGCGTTCGGCGCGCTCGCATTCGGGATCGGCACCAGCGAGGTCGAGCACGTCCTCGCCACCCAGACGCTCCCACAGACGAAGCCGGGCACGATGGCGGTCACCGTCGAGGGCGAGCTGCCCCGCGGCGTCACCGCCAAGGATGTCGTCCTCTCGATCATCGCCCGCATCGGGACCGGCGGCGGCATCGGGTCGATCATCGAGTACCGCGGCTCCGCGGTCCGATCGCTCTCCATGGAGGGCCGGATGACGGTCTGCAACATGTCGATCGAGGCAGGCGCGCGAGCCGGGCTGGTGGCGCCCGACGACACGACGTTCGCCTATCTCGACGGGCGGCCGTTCGCGCCCAAGGGCGCGGTCTGGGAGCAGGCGCTCGACGACTGGCGGTCGCTGCCCAGCGACGCCGACGCCGCGTTCGACAAGGAGGTCGTGCTCGACGCCGCTGCAATCCGCCCGTCGGTGAGCTGGGGAACGAACCCGGGCCAGACCGTGACGATCGACGACGTCGTTCCTTCGCCCGACGAGTTCGCCGATCCGAGCGAGCGCGACGCAGCCCGCCGCGCCCTGGGCTACATGGGCCTCGAGGCGGGCACGCCGATCCGGGACATCACGGTCGACACGGTCTTCATCGGCTCGTGCACGAACTCCCGGCTCGAAGATCTCCGCGCCGCCGCCGACGTGGTGCGCGGCCGCAAGGTGCGCTCCGGCCTGCGGGCGCTGGTGGTGCCGGGCTCGATGCCGGTGAAGGCGGCGGCCGAAGCCGAGGGGCTCGACGCTGTGTTCGCCGCTGCCGGCTTCGATTGGCGACCCGAGGCGGGCTGCTCGATGTGCCTGGCCATGAACCCCGACAAGCTGTCCGCCGGCGAGCGCGCCGCCTCGACGTCGAACCGCAACTTCGAAGGTCGCCAGGGCAAGGGCGGTCGCACGCACCTGGTGAGCCCCCGGGTGGCCGCCGCCACCGCCATCGCCGGCCGTTTCAGCACCCCGGAGG
>Ga0075530_1000531_pt1 | contig 17975 bp, 22 predicted proteins | sample NGEPerD_2_FD_75101 | JGI IMG/M metagenome (GOLD analysis project Ga0075530, IMG submission 75101) | Arctic peat soil microbial communities from the Barrow Environmental Observatory site, Barrow, Alaska, USA - NGEE PermafrostL1-D | ecosystem: Environmental > Terrestrial > Soil > Wetlands > Peat ... | reverse complement strand
TTCGCAATGAGAAGGTCAGGGGTTCGAATCCCCTCAGCTCCACCAAACCTGCAGGTCAGGGCCGATGCCCGTCATCCCGAACCAGGGAGACAGCATGGCCACTCCGCGTTTACTCCGCACATTAGGGCCAACTGGGCCGCACTCATCGCCCCTTTTCGGGCACTCTCGTCGGTTCCCGGGAGTCCTCGGACACCTGATGGTCATGAAGACCGAGACGATCCGAGACGCTCCTGCGCACACGACCCTGTCGCTCATCGATGGTGTCTTGTCCCTGTCGGAGCTATGCGCTCAGCTGCAGGTGAGCGCCCAGACGATCTACGACCTGCGCAGCCAAGGGCGCGGTCCTCGCGGTTTCCGCGTCGGTCGCGAGCTGCGCTTCCGGGTCAGTGAGATCGATGCCTGGTTGACGCGACTGGAGGCCGCTGACGACCGAGGGCACCAGCTGGGGGCACGCTGATGGCGCGACCACGGACGCCCGTCGGCGCGTATGGCTCGATCGCCGTGCGCCGCCGGGGCGAACGAACGACCGCCGAGGCACGGATTCGCGACGCGGATGGTCGTGTGCGGCACGTCAGGGTGACCGCACGGACGGCAGCCCAAGCACGGCTCGTCCTCAAAGAACGATTGCTGAACCGTCCCGCGTTCGGGAGCACCAGGGTTCTCATTCCGCAGAGCAGCTTCACTGACTTGGTCGAGGTCTGGCTCGCTGACCTCGACCTCCAGCCACTCACTGAAGGAACGAAGCAGAACTACCGCGACCAAGTCCGCCTTCACGTCCTTCCCGCGTTCGAGCACTACACGCTTGCCGAGATCACTACGGGCCGGGCCGAGTGGTTCCTCAAGTCGCAGGCGGCGATCTCTTCCTCGCGGGCCCGGCAGTCGCGGACCCTTCTCAACCTGCTGTTCGGGTTCGCCATGCGGCACGACGCCGTTTCGCGCAACCCGGTCGCTGGCACCTCGCCGCTGCGCCACCCGAAGAGTCAGCCGAAGGCCCTGACGCTCGAACAGATCGCGGCGATCCGCCTAGCTGCCGCCAACTGGCGAACCCAGCCTGGTCTGCCCGGCCCGAAGCCAGACGGTCAAGTACGAGACATCATCGAGGTGCTTCTGGGGACCGCCATGCGCACCGGCGAAGTGCTAGCGATCCGTCCCTGCGATGTCGACGATCGCCCGACCCGGATGGTCGTGGCGGTGACCGGCACTGTCGTCCAACGCAAAGGCAAGGGCGCCTTTCGGCAGGACCGCCCCAAGTCCGAGGCCTCGATCCGGTGGATCCCGGTGCCCGAGTTCGCTGCAATGGTCCTGCGCCGGCGGATCGTGGGCCTGGACGAGACCCGGACGATCTTCGCGAACCGCAAGGGCGACCCCCTCAGTCCGTACAACGTCCGGCGTACCTTCCGCGACCTCCTGATCGAGGCCGGGCTCGCAGACTCCGGTATCAGCTTGCGCTGGTACCGCCGAACAGGCGCAACGGTGATCGCGCGGGGAATGGGCAGCGACGCGGCCGCGGCGTTCCTCGGGCACTCGTCGACCGCGATCACCGAAGGCCACTACATCGAGCGTGATCGCACCCTCGACCCGACACCTGCGACTCACCTGGAACGAACGCTCCGCCCTGACCGACCGGACGGCGCGCTGCTCACAATGGCCCCAGCCGAGGGCGAGGACGAGGTCTTGGCTATTGCCGACGACGATCCGGACGCGGGTGCGGTGGCCTAGCGAACTGTCGACCGGCCCAGGTCAAGCTTTGCGATGGATGTTGCCGGCGTTCTGGCGGAACGCATGAGGAGAAGCTCCGTGAGCTGCGCGGGGTGCTCGCCCTCACGCAGACGGATGTCGCCGAACCTCTCTCCGACTAGCTAGAAGGGGGGTTTCGGAGATCGAGCGTGGCCAGGTCGACTTCACCAAGGTCGACACGCTGCGTCGGTACGCCGACGCCATCGGTGGGAGCTTCCGCGTCGAGGTTCAGGTTGGCGACGAGACGTACCTGATTGCCTGATCAGAGAGACAGGGACGGGCCGGGGTCGCCGGGGCGGTGCATAATCGCGGCCCTGAAGTCGGCGCGGCTCTGGGCCGCCCACTTGGGCGGCCGGGGTGTGATCGGCGCCGGACACAGTTGAGTGCGGGCGATGGCGATGAGGTCGGTCTGCACGGGGGACGTGATCGGCACGAACCGGTGGCGTCGGCCCTTGACCATGCCGGGGGTGTGGTCGTCGACCCGGGGAAACGGGACGCGGAGGAAGTAGAGCCGCTCCTTGACGCCGTGCTCGACGACGGCGCAGACGCGCTCGTCGATGCGGGCGAAGAGTCGGTCGAGTTGCCGCAAGTGCTTGGTCCCGATCAGCGGCTCGCGGTCGAGCTTCTGGGCTCGGCTCGCGGAGATGGCGCCCTGGCCGGCGGCCCTGCCCATGCTGAGGATGCCGCCCAGGTCGCGGGTCTCCTTGACCAGCCTGAAGTAGGTCTGGGACCGGATCGTCCACTTCGCGGCCAGCTCGGGATCGGTCTCGCCGGCGCGAAGCGCTGCCTCGCGGGCGACGACGCGTTGGGAGTCCATGACCACACGCAGGCTGTGGGCATCAGGCAACTCGTCGAGATGGAGCAGCAGGTTGTACTGGGCCTGCATGACTCCGGTGAGTCCGGGCATCGCTGGGCCGTCCATGAGCTGTGGCTCCGGCTGCCAACCCCGCACGTCGACGGTGTAGTCGGGGTCGTCAACTCCGGCGTACGCAGCGCATGCGTCTGCGGCGCGGCCTAGCCGGCCTTGGTTGTGGAGCTTCTCCCAGCCGGGGACGTTCTCGTAGCGGCGGTCGAGCGCGACGAGACCGCGCACGATGTCGGCGGCGTCCTTGAGGACCGTTATGCACTCCTGTTCGCTGAGGCGGCCGTACCCGACACCGGCGGCGAAGTCGTGTTCGCCGAGTGCGGCGGCCTTGGCGGCTTCTCGCCAGGATTCGACGGTGGCGAACTGCTGCTCGGCGACGAGCTCCTCGCTCGGGGCGAGGCTGGAGGTTGAGGCGTTGAGTGCTTCGGTTAGTCGGTAGTGAAGTCCCTCAGCAGGCCCACGGCTGCGTCCGCTGGCGCCTTGGAGGTTGATGCGTTGGTTGGCGGCGCGCACGGCTTGCATGCACCAGGTCAGGGCGCATTCGCGGTAGCGGCGGATCTGCTTGCCGAGCTCCTCGCGCTCCGCTTCGGTGGTGGTCTCGGGGACGGTGTGGATGCCTTTGCCCCCGAGGCGTTGCTGGATGCGGTGTTCGCGGAGTAGGACGCCGAGGGAGTCGCGGAGCTGGCCGCTGTTCTGCCCGTACATCAGGGCAGGTCCTTGGACCAGGCCGTTTCCAGCATGTCGAGCAGCAGCTCGACAGAAAGCAGGTCGACGCCGTGCTCGTCGAGTTCCTCGATGGCGGCATAGGCGACGTCGAAGAGCACGTCGCGCGTGTACGCCGGAGCCGGAGTGATGCCGGGGATGAGATCCCCGTGCAGGTAGTCGAGCTGGAGCAGGACACGCTCGTACTCGACAGAGGCATCGAATGTTGCTGCCTGATCGGCGAGAGCCGCGAGGTAGGAGCGTGCCTCGGCGAGGGTGACAGCGTGGGCGAGCAGCATGGTGTTCCTTCGCTAGGTGGGCGTGCCTTCCACCGTCGGCCCGGCAGCAGGCGAGCCGGCTGCAAGGTCGCCGAGCTGTGGAAAGGGCGACGAAGAGCGCGGCTGGTGGAAGCTGGTGGGGGGGCAGGAGGCTCGGGCGATGGCCCGGACGCGTTCCTCAATCCGGCGTCGCGCGGCCACATCTGCCAGGACGTAGGTGACGAAGTCGGCGTCGCGGTCCTCGATCACGACCTCAGACGTCGCGTCCGCCGGCTCTTCGCCCGGCCACGTCGTCAGCCGGGTCGGTCGGTCGCGGTCGAGCTTGGTGCCCGAGGTCGAGACCCATTCGCGCAGCCGGTTGCGGGCGTCCGCGAAGTCGCGATGCCACGCCAACGGCGACGAGGGTGAGCCGTCGGCGTCGTAGGCGTTGAGCCAGTGCGTGTGCAGCGCCGAGAGTTCCCAGACCAGCTCGTCGTGGCGGTGCCAGTAGGGCGGGATCACGGTCGGCGCCAGCCCGTAGGTCGCGCGCAGCCAGTGCACCCACGCGTTGAGGTCGAGCCACTCGGACTCGGCCTCGTCGGCGGTGAGCAGGTTCCAGTTGATCGGGTGCAGCGGCTCCTCGTCCGCGTAGGCAGCCTCGGGAGGTTCGGGGCTGCGTACGCCGGTCGGGTGATCGTTAGCGGCCTCGTAGTCGCCCGGCTCGAACAGCGAGGACTGCACGTCGGTGTCGGTGGTCATCGTCGGCACCGGTCACAGGCCGACGGCCGGCGCCGGCTCCTTGGCCACCGACAGGTCCGCACCCGGCGGGTCGGGCTGCCGCGACGGTGAGCGGTCGACGTCATACCTGGTGCGGGCGACGTCGTGCCCGATGCGACGGGCGACGAACTCCTCGCGCGCCTCAGCCCGTCCGTTGCGGTCCTGCTCGTACTCATTGATGTAGCCCGAGGCGACGAAGTTGTCGCCGACCTTGAACCGGGCGTAGGCCCGCTCGGCGGTCTTGGCGTAGGCGGCGAGGTCGTGGAAGGTCGAGTCCAGCTTGGTGAAGCTGCCGTCGGTCTCCTTGCGGTAGTGCTCCACGCCGATGCGGGCGTAGAAGCGGGCAGCGCCGTTGCCCATGAAGTTGAGCTGCGGCGCGGTCGCGATGAACCCATGCAGGCTCATCTGAATGGGAATCGTCATGATGACTCCTGACCTCACGCGGCGCCTCGACTGGCAACCGCTCACAGGAGTCAGGTGTGCGCACTCGGCCGTGCGCCCCGCGCTCGTTAGGTTCGCGAGGATGGCGAGTGGAAGTGGCGGTCGCGGCCGATCAGCGAGCGACGAGTTCTACGTGCTCGATCTTTGCGACGAGGTGCTCGGTCAGGCCGGCCTGCGCCAATACCGCTTCCAGTGACTGGTCGGAGACCCCGTGGTCGAGTTCTCGGGCGCCAGCATTCAGAGGCTGTGCCGTTCTTCGACAAGCCCGACCGGTTGACAGTCTCCGGTGTGTCACGTGGGGAGCAGCGCGCGCTGTACGACGAGCTTCGGCGGAACCTCATCCCATCCCAAGGCCTCCGACTGGTGATCGTCACGCTCGATGACTCCGTGGGCAAGCGAGGCAAGATCGTCCGTGATCACGACCGCGACATCGCGGCGGTGACGAGGATTCTCAGGAACTAACGTCGGCGAAGCTCGGTTTCGACCTGAGTGCGGTCGACGCGGAGCTGCTCGGCCTCGCTGCGGGTAGTCCAGGGCCGCAGGTCCGTGACCAGCGGAGCGGCGCTGCGTAGGAGCAAGAGCGCGGTCCCGAAGGGCAGGGTGCGGATCGTCTCAGGCGGCATCACTGGCACGCGCCGTGTGGAGCGTTGCAGCGAGCGAGAGCCGTAGTCGCCGACCGAGATCGTGTCGGTGCGCTCGTCACGCTCACCGATCAACGCCGAAAGGTCTTGCAGGTCTCGCGCCGACGAGGTGCCGCCGAGGATGACTTTGACGATGGAGGCGTCCCAGATCGCACCAGCGGCGTGGTCGCCCCACTTGTCGCGCGCCTGGGAGAGCGACTGAAGTACGGGCATGGTCGTGATGCCGGTGCCGCCGCCTTCGGCCATCAGTACCGGCAGCGAGGGCAGGGGTGAGAGGTTGCCAATCTCGTCGAGCGCCAGCAGCAGCGGCGAGTCGAGCCGGGCACCGGGCGAGGCTGCCGCGAGGTGACGGGCGGTCTCGACTAGGTCCTCGATGAAGGCCGCGACCAGCGACCAGGACGCACCTGCGCCGGCTCCGGTGGCTAGCAGGTAGAGGGTGCCGTTGTTGGTGAGGAAGTCGACTGGATGGAAGTGCTCGCCGGGGCGTGGCGAGACCGCGTCAAGAACTCGAGGATCTGCCAGGCACGAGAGTGCGAGGGAGACGCCCATCCAGATCGAGTCGCGGGTGCGTGGGTCGGAGTGGATCATCGACTCCAGTGAGTCGGCCCAGCCCGGTGCGGCTGCCGGGTCGCTGGACAGGATCGCGACCGCGTCGGCAGCCGCGGAGGGTGAGAGCGTCCAGGAGAACAGCTCGCCAGGATTGCGACCGTCGAGCGCGGCAGCGTGAAGTAGCGTCTGGAGGGCGGTTCGGGTCTTGCCCTCCCAGAAGCCGCCGGACTCCACTCCGCCGGTCGAGAGGCCGGTCGCGGACGCCAACCCGGTTGCCCGGATCATCGCGGTGAGCGGGTCCTCGCATCCACGCACGGGTGACCAGCGCAGACCCGCAGGCAGACCTTCGGCCAGTCGTTGCGGGTCGAAGACAGCGACGGGTCCGCGGCGCTGCCGCTCGGTGAGTGTGGCGGCGATGTTGTCGGGTCTGGTCGCGGAGGTGATGCCGGCACCGGGTGCGTCGAGGATCGCGTTTATGACCACGTGCAGGCCCTTGCCGGAGCGGGGTGGTCCTAGGAGCAGGATCGAGTCCTCGACCGACGCCCACACCTCCTGACCGCGGGACCGCCCAAGCAGGTAGCCGACATCGGCTGGCGCCGGTCTTGTCAGCGAGGGGCGGAGCGTCCGGCCACGCACGAGCAGTGCCTTCCTCGAGGCGGCAGCGCGCACATCACGGCTGGTGGCTACGCCGGCGAGACGACGTGGATCGTGGGTCGTCTTGTGCCGCAGGGAACCGATGCCCCGCCACAGCACCAGGGCGGCTGCGATGACCACGGTCACCATCAGACCGAGGATCAGCCAGTAGACCCACGCGCTGAGCCCTGCGGCACCCAGTGCCGACGCCGGGTCAGTCGGATGGCGGAGGACGCGGAAGCCGCCTTCCCAACCACCGTGGGGTTGCTCGGCGCCTGAGAGCCATGCAGCCAAGCTGCCCGCAAGCCGCAGGATCGCAGCAAGGAGCCCGACCACCGCGATGAGGATGAGGCCGAGGTTCACCAGGTCGTCATCGACTCCCTGCCCGCGCGGATTCATGTCGCGCCCGAGCCGTGCGCGACAGCACCCGAGGACCGCCCGACCAGGACGACGCCCGGGCGTTCGGCCAGCAGGGCAGGCGGCAACCGGAGGTGTGCGGTGCCGGCCTCGTCGGCGATCTGCCTGGCCACGATGATGCAGACCTCGACCTGCTCGCCCGCGGTGAAGCCTTCACCCGAGATGCCGAAGGCCGACGCGAGGGCCTTGCGCCCGGGAGCAGCTGGCGCGGCGGGGGCGCCTCGGGATGGAGTGACGATGTCGGTGAAGGTAGAACCGTCATTCTCGTGGACCTCGACTCGTACCGGCGTTCCGAGATCGGCGGCGATCTCGTGGAGCACCCGCTTCGGGTCATCTCGCCGCAGAGCCCCGTCGGCGGAATACGGCTCGCGATCCAGCAAGACCGTCAGATCGCCGTCCAGCTCGACGCTCACTTCGACCAGCGGCATGACGACCGGCACGCGCAGGGTTGATCGGTCGTCGCGCCGGTACGGGGCTGCGGCGCTGGTCATACTCACAGCCCCAACACCTCCACCTGCCGAGCGGCCACCGTGTGGACCGAAGCCACGCCGCGCTTCGCGGCGAGTGCTTCGCGATCGAGTCCGGGCGGGTTGCCGTCGCCGACCTGCGGGGTGTCGAGCCTATCGAGGATCGTCACGGCGGCCCCGCGGACCCGCTCGGCGGTCGACTGCACAACCTCGACGGGTGACTTGCCCGGCACGCTGCTTGCCCACGATGCGACGTAGGGGATCGTGTAGTCATCGGTCGCCAACCCGTGCGCGGCCCCGACCATCAGCGCCACCGACTCCGCTTCGACCTCCGCGATCCCGCGGTGCATGACGGCGTCGGCGTCGTCGGGGCTGTGGAGCATGAGGTGGCCAAGTTCATGCGCGAGTGTCTTGACCTGGGCGGCATCGTCCATGTCCATGCGCACCGAGACTTCACGGCTCATGTAGTCGGTGAGCCCGTTGGCTCCACCGATCGCAGCCGCGTTCGACACCAACCGAAGCTCGAACCCGCGCGCGGTGATCTGGTCTGCAAGGCCGTCCCACAGACCCGCAGGCCCCTGACCTTGGAGCAGTGTCGGACGAGGAGTCTCGGGGATCTCCTCGCCGTCGGTCTGGGAGATGTCCCAGACGTGCGCTGGCTTGAGCCCGACGAGCCGAGAGCGCACGACCTCACCCCACCCGGGCTTCTCACCACGCCCGAGGCGGCGCCACGACTCGGCGTTCTCCGGAGTCGAGGAGGCGAAGCGCGCTGTGATCGGGGCAAGGATCGCGTATCCCGACTGACCCTTCAACACGTGGCGGTTGAGGCTGAGCCACTGCCTGAAGCCGGCGACGTACGTCGGCATCGGCTCGGGGACCCGGCCTTGCTGGTATGCGGCGTAGTGCTGGACGTAGATCAGCATCGTGTTGTTGAAGGAGCGCGAGCGGAACTTCGCCGCAAACTCCAGCGCTTGCTTCCAGTCGTCTCCCGTCACCAGCGCACCCACCGACGCGGTGAGCTGCTGCTGAAGCGCTTCGAGCTTCGCCTCGCGCGTGGCCACGTCCTTCGCCTGTGCCCTCATGCCGACCGCCTCCTGACTTCACGTTGTCCTTCGGAAGTTCAGGTGCGCGTGCGAAACCGCAGCCACCGCCAGAGCCAACGGTCCCGACACAACAGCCGCGCTTGCCTCATACAGACGACGATGGGGGAGTCAGGCCCGCAGACGCGCTGGTGAACGCTGATCATGTTGACCGAGATCACCCAGACCACCCAAGGACCTCTGGGACATGCCCCGCCGACTCGCTACGCCAGTAGAGGATCCGCTTGCGGGACGTTCCGCGAGCGACCCGGGTCAGTTCAGCCGGGCCCGCAGGGAACCAGCAACAGATTGATCGGGATGCGAAGCGCCTACCTTCCTCGGCGCGAAGGAGGACCTCACGGCGACGCAGCCGGCGCTACGATAGCGCCAAGGTGTGAGGTGACGATGTGGGACTGTTCGACACTCTCAAGGAAGTTGTCGCGGCGACGCGGATCGTTGGGCACGGCGTCGACGTCTTTGAGTACCTCGACGCGCCGACGTTCGAGGCCGCCGTACAGATGGTTCGCGACAATCCTCGGCTCCTCACCCCCGAGGCGATCGTCGCGCTGGAGTACGTCGCTAGCAACGAAGCGGTTTATAACGGCTCCGTTGAGGTCGAGGAGCGCTCCCGATTCCTGACCCAATGCGTCGCTGAGGGTAGTGTCGACGCCGCATTGTCTGCGTTTCGAGAACAGCAGCAGCCGAGGCGCATGGCGCTCCGGCTCATGGACTTCATTGTCAAGCTGGTCGAGCAGGAGCGGCTAGACGCCGGCATTCTTCTCGCGTCCCATCCTGAGCTGACCTCGCCCGAGGCCGACGAGCTCATGGGTCAGCTGCTTGACAAGATGGGCGAGGACGAAGTCAGCGAGCCCACGGAGCACGCACGCGACTTGCTCCGGCGGGCAGCCTCGCTTGGGAGCGATGTGGTCATCTCAGAGATGCTGGAAGTTGCCCCCGAGGACGTCCCTGCACTCCTCGCCCAACGCGCGTTCTGGGTCTTCGGGGAGTTCGAGACGTGGGAGTCATCGCGCGAATGGCTGGCCGAGCACCCGGTCCTGCTCGAGGAATCGGCCGAGGACGCACTGACCCCCTTGATCGAACAGATGCGCGGGCAGGTCACAGACACGGACCTGGAGGTCCTTGAGGTGCACCTGGCGGTGCTCCGTCTTGCACGTGTGGACGGAATTGACGCTGCGTTTGCGTCGAAGGGCGGGCCCAAGCAACTCAGCAGCCTTGGGTTGATGATCGCGGCCGTGAGAGAGGCGCGATCGGCCATGCGCGCGAGCAATGGAAGGACCGTCGACGATCTCCTTGCCGAGCTCGACGCCATGCTCGAGCCGACTCGGGCGCGGCTCGTGGGTGCCGTGGATGTCGACCTCGAGCAAGCCGCGACCATGGCGTGGCATGCGGAGCTTGCGTACCGATCCGCCGAACCAGAGGCGGTGGCCGATGCGCTGACGCCGATTGCGGATCTCACCGTTCTAGGTCCCTACAGCCGCGCCAAGACCATTCCAGAGCACCTGACTCCGGCCGGGGCCGAACTGGTGGCCGCTGAGTTCGCAGCGCAGCGCTCCGCGGGCTACGTCGCGACTTATAGCGAACATGCCGTCGTGGCCATCCGTGGAACGCAAGAGTTGGCCGACCTCGCAGTCAGCATGGACCTACAGGCGGGCAGAACGGGTGGTCACCTCGGCTACGCATTACTCGCCGATTGGCTCGCCGAACCCGTCGCATCAATCCTCGAAGCTAACCCACGGAGTCGTGTGCTGGTCACAGGGCACAGCATGGGCGGTGCGGTGGCGGCGGCCCTCGGTCACGCGCTCGAAGTCAGACTCAACCTCAACGAAGTGGAAGTCTGGACCTTCGGCGCCCCGGTGACTCTTGGGGCCCGCGTCGACACCCCCGTTACCACGTTCCGCGTCGTCGGGGACATGATCGGGCGCATGTTGACCGACTTCTACCCGGTCCAAGGTCGGCTGCGCGAGTATCTCCTGACGCAGGACGGCATCTATGCGGATGAGCGATCTCGAGCCGCGCGCATGCACGAGATCGTCGAGGCGGTCCGGGCGGCTGCTCCCACGCATCCGCAGCCACGACTGCTGCGTATGGTGCTCGCACGGGCCCGCGATCACACGCTTTCGATTTCGGACTCCGCCCTGCTTGGAGCAGGACCGCACACCTATTTCCCGAGACCCAGCGAGCTCGCGGCCCGCCATGCCATCGCGACGCATCGCCGGTTCTTGGACAACGCCCTCGCGCGCGACAGCTCGGGCGATAGTACGCAGCCTGCGCCAGCATGACCGATGCCTGGCGAGGTCTCATTGCTGCCGCAATCGGCCGACAGGAGCTCGGCCGCCGGCTTGCAGTGCACTCGACATCCGCGATGTCGATGACGGTTCAAAACTGAGCAGATGTGACGCGTCGAAAGTGCTCAGTTTTCGAGCGTCACCGACACGCGACGACACGGCAGCGAAAATTGTGTGCGATGAGCGCGTTCACCCTCGATCCGCGGCTGACCGGCGAACGGAAGCGTGCAACTGCGTGACCCGCTCAGCACCAAGCCCGAGTCGCTTTGAAGTTCCAGGACCTAATCTCCGGAAGCGGATCCCGCACCGGCGCGCGTCCCGCGCGACCATCAGTCATCGGTGTCAGTTCGCTGACTCGATCAGCGGAGTCGACAGCCGGCGTGAAGCCATCGGCCCGATCTGGCGCCCGGTGCCGGTGCCGGCGCCTCCAGTCGGCCGGTGGCGATGAGTTCGGGCCGCGGGTCGAGTCGACAGCAGTATGGGCATCGAGGAGCTGATCCGAAGCTGGGCTCGCTCCGTCCACGAGGGGGACCTCGACACGGTGCTCGCCCGGCACGCCTCAGGCGCGGTCTTCGACATCGTTGAGGTCGACGTGATCAAGGGCGACGAAGTGGCGTACGCCTGGGCGCTGTTGCGCTGCGGGAACGAGCAGGGTTTCGCCGAGATGCCGGAGCGCCTGCTGCGACTGACCCTGGGCCTGCGCAAGGAGGACGGCGAATGGGCAGTAGCACATGAGCACCACTCGTTCTGCGACACCAACTGACCCAACGACGCAAGGCGCTGCATCACAGCTTGAGTCTGGCCCGACGGACATCCCGAAAGCGGATCCGCTTGCGGTGATCGCCGCCCGTCACACACGCGCACGGTCCCCGAGAGTGGCCAATTTGGCGGAGCGGCCCGTCCAACAGCGGCAGGTTGCGCGCCCCCGCTCGAACCGCGTCGGTAGCGCTCGCCCGCCAGCAGCCGATAGGGCGTGTGCAAGCGGGCTCAATTCGCACCATGGCCTCTCCCGCCCGACTACGAGCGTCGAGGCCAACCTGTCACCAGATCATGCAGCTGACCCCTCTCAAGGATGCGGCATCAAACGTCGCCAAACGAAGCAGCAGAGCCCTGCGGGGCTCAAGCAACGCACGAGAAGTCGACGAGCCAACTGCTGGCGACCCAGTAGGCGATAGGCGCTCCCCAAGCGCCAATCACCCACGGCCACGGACTACTTGAGACGAGGCTGAAGGTGAGACCAACCAGGTAGGTCAACGTGGCCAGCACCGCCGGGACCATCAGCGCGGCCCCTGAGGGGGCGCACAGCGGGACGACGAGCCAAGCGGTGGCCTCAAGGCCAAGTCGGCCGCTGGACGCCAGAGCCAGCAGCGCGGGCAGCCAGAGACCTGCCAACGCTAGTGCGGCGCAGAGGTGCCCCGCGACCGGGGAGGTGCGAGGCCAGAGACGGGACCGCACCCGCGCGGAGAGGACGGGCAAGAGGAATGAGGCCACGAAGCCGAGCGGCGGAACGGTGAAGGCCAGAACGCCGGGTACGGCGAGCATCGCGGCAGCGCGCACGCGGACGCCCGGCATCGCGACTCGGTTGGTGTTCGTCGGAAGGGGATCCTGCACAGTCACCAGCCGCCCTCAAAGAACCCGAGGAGTCCCGGCTCGGGCTCTGCGGCGGTAGCCACGTTCGCAGCGCAGATCACACCGAACGAGAGGGAAAGAAGTACACACAGAGCCGCAACCGACCTCACTGTTCGCGTGCCACGTCTGTCGTACCCCGCACGAGTCGCCCGCTTCCACAAGACGACAGTTGCAACTAGAAAGAAGAGAGTCGTGGGCGCCGCCGCCATCGCGTGAACCACGTGGAATCGAGCGTAGTCATCAACCATCGGCGCCAGAGCTGGTGGAGGTGGTGCGTCCAGGGACGTGGCTTGATCGAGCTGCTGCCGTACCTGCGCGAGCGTTTCGGAGAGAGCTTCGTCTGGGGCGCCTTCGCTGAGCAATGGCAGGAGGGCGCCGAATGGAGCGGCAGCGCCCTGAATGCTGGCTGTCAGAGTCCACACAGCAACCAGCGCGCAGCCCCAGACGATGGTGCCAGCCGAAGCGACGGCCAGTCTCTTGGCCGGTGCAGAAATGTCACCTCGGAGGGACACTCTCCAGAGAAGAAGACCAAGTGTGACGAGTGCCACGAGCAGGGCTGATGTGATGACCGTCTCGAGCACGCTGTAGCGCGTCCAGTAGTCGACGATTCGCGCCAGGTCCGGTGGGTACTCGCTCGCACCGGACCGCCAGTAGGCGACGAACGCGTCTTGCAAGTCCTCGACGAGCACTCGCCGATCGGTCATGTCGCTGTCACCGTGGGCGGCAAGTCGGGCTGGGGCCAAGACGAGCGCTGCCCAGAGAACCGCACAGAGGCAGGTAAGAGCTGCGACAGCGCGACCCGGGAAGTTGACGCACACGGAGGCAGACAGGCTGCTCGGCATCATGACTCCTTGCTCTCACGGTCGCATTCACAGGCCTGTCGTGCCCCTGGGGCGTGGGACTTGGTCACGAGGACTCCTTGAGGTGCAGAGATGGGTACGGTTCGGGGTGCGGTCGCCGCGGCGGAGCTGACGGCTACTTGACACGGGCTCTCCTCGCCAGTGCGAGCCCTACGACCAGGAGGATGAGCAGCCAGGTGACTCCGGTAACGGCGACGTTGGCCCACTGCTCGCTGGCCAGTGCCCGGTCGAAGACAAACAGGCCGCCTTGGGCGAACTGGACGTCGACCCACGGCTGCACAGCTTTGAACCACTGCTGGTTGGCGGCCAACAGCCCGAAGATGGTGGGCAGCAGGAACGTGAGGATGAAGTCGCCAGCCGGCTCTCGGCCGCGCTCGGAGAGCTCGCCGGAGCGTTCGAGGCCACCTTGGCCGACTGTGCCACGGCCCTGAGCGACAAGTTCTCGTTTCGTGACGCCATCGCCGATCTGCGCGAGGACCTCCGCGCCCGGGCGCGTACTGGTTCACGGGACCGTTCGGCTCCACCGAAGCCGACCACGTCGCCAAAGAGCTCGAGTACGCGGCCGAGAACGACCCCAGCGCTACCTCGAGCAGCTGTTCGCCCGCGCGGAGGACTGACCCATGACGACGTCGACCGCGACGCGTGACGACCTGGTGGCCATGGCGCTTCCCGCTGACCCGGCCGGGTGAGAACACCGTCCCGGTCCGGATGCAGACCGAGTACCTGCCGGCCGTCGAGAAGGACCTCGAACAGCGCGGCGTCCCGGCCGACATCGTCGAGAAGTGCTTCCTCGAGCTCCAACGCTGCGACGAACTCCCGCTCGAGCCACGCCGCGGCAACCGAGGTCCCGCGGATATTTATGACGACCGCCTCGGAGCTCGGACAGTGCGCCCGAGCGGCGGCCGACGTGACGTCCGCGCCGGCCATCAGCTATCCCGCCGCGGACCGAGCGGCGGCCTCAAGGCGAGCGCTCGACCGCCTTGCCGCCCAGCAGGGCGAGGAGGCCCGCCGCTGCTACCGAAACCACGCCCACTACCGCTCCCTCGAGCCCGAGCGCGGCATCGGCGATCGCACCCCCGGCGCACGGCCGGCGAACGCCCCAAGCGCTGCGGCGATCGCGGCTGCCTCGATGTCGGTTCCCATCATTCCTCCTCGTCGGAGGTCGATGCGTCGTCAGGACGGTCAGCTGTTCGAGCGCGCACCAGCCGTACGCCGGTCGCAAGCAGCCACACGAGCCAGGCGGCGTAGCCGGGCATCCCCACGAACAGGAGCGCCGAGCCGTCCGCGATCGCGAGGTTGGCCGCCCCGGCGGCAAGCAGCAGGCCTCCCCCGGCCACGCCGAGCAGACGCTCCCACGGCGGCGTCAGCCCGCTCGCATGCGCCGCCAGCGCAGCGCCGATGAATGTGGTGCCGAGCGCCGGCAGCGCCAGCGCGAACGCTGCTGCATGCAGTTGCCAGGCGAGCTCGAACACCGGGCTCGGCTCGGCGAGCTCGCCGGCGGACAGCACGACACCGTTCCACAGAACGGCGTAGAGCGCGAAGACCGCCGAGAGAGTCGCGCCCGCGGCCACCGCGAGGCGCGACCAGTCCGCGCCCGCACCCCCGCGGCGCCCGACGAGCCCGTGGAGACCGGTCACGAACCCGAGCAGCAGCGGCAGGTTCAGCGCCTCCAGGCCGACCGCGATCGCGACCGCGACCCGGTTCTCCGCGTGGAAGGCGAGCACCTCCTTGATCGGGTCCCCGTAGCCTGGCGCTCCGGCCCAGACCACCACCGCGTTCTGGATCGCCACCGACGCTGCCAACGCGATCGCCGTCGCGCCCACGACCCGCTCTCGGAGCGCTCGGGTCGGGGTGGGCCCCGTCGTTGCCGCTGCCGCGCTCACGGGCACGTGCAGGGACTCCAGCGCGGTGGCGGTGTTCCGCGGTGATCTCATCTCTTACTCCTTCGTTGCGGTCGGATGATCGGTGACTCCACGATCGCTGACTTCGACGACGGGCGGATCGGCTCCAGGGTCGTGTTCGTTCGGCCGATGGAACGATCTGTCTCTCGTGCTTTCGGCTGATACGCACCCCCTCCCGAGCAGGCCATTGTCAGCGGGAGTTTGAAGCCTCCTTCAAACCTGGAACTTGACACTGGCGCGCGAACGACGACGCCACTGGGGAGATGACCGACGACGCGTAAGCACGCATAGGCTGTTACTTCGCCGTTTCCGGGAGTCTGACGTTGAAGCCTTCGCGCGGTACTGGTCGGACCCAGCGGTGGCGCGGTACCAGGGGTGGGATGCGCCGTACCCGATGGAGCAGGCGAGGGAGTTCGTGACCACGATGGCGACGGCCCACGCCGATGTGCCCGGAGACTGGCTGCAGATCACGGTCGCTCGGGCCGGGCACGGTTCGGCTGGCCGGTGACTGTGCGCTGGCTCCACAGACGCACGAGGCACGGACCGTCGAGATCGGATTCACCATCGCTCCCGAGCATCAGGGACGCGGCTACGCGCGCGAGGCCGTCTCATTGCTCCTGCGCTACCTGTTCGGTCAGCTCGGCAAGCACCGCGTGACGGCCTCTTACGATCCCCGCAACCCGCCCTCGGTCAGGGTGCTTGAGGCCGTGGGGATGCACCGCAACCACGGAGACTGGTTCATAACCTCCGGTCGGCCGTACATCATGCGCGCGGCACTCGGGCTGCGCAGGCCAACGGGTCACCGTCCGCGGACGAGACCTCGCCGGCCGGATCGAGACGGTCGGCGCGGCCGTGACCCGGTTCCGCCCTGAGGACGACGTCTACGCCGAGACCACCACCGGAAGCTTCGCCGAGCTCGCCTGCGTCGCCGAGCGCCTGCTCGCCCCCAAGCCCACCCACCTGACCTTCGAGCAGACCGCAGCGGTGCCGGTCGCCGCCGTCACCGCCTTGCAGGGCCTGCGCGACGTCGGCGAGGTGCAACCCGGCCAGGCGGTGCTGATCAACGGCGCATCGGAAGGCGTCGGCACGTTCGCCGTGCGGATCGCCAAGACCCTCGGCGCTGACGTCACCGGCGTGTGCAGCACCCGCAACGTCGAGCTGATCCGCTCGCTCGGCGCCGACAACGTCATCGACTACACCCGGGAGAACGTCACCCGCAGCGGGCAGCGCTACAACCTGATCCTCGACCTCGCCGGCCAGCACCCGCTGGCAGCCTGCCGAGGCGCACTGACCCGGACCGGCACGCTGGTCCTGGCGAGCGGCAGCGGCGGCCCGGTCATCGGGCCGCTGGGAAGCTACCTCCGGGCGCTTGCGTCGTCGCCGTTCGTGACCCAGCGACTGCTGGTGCACGCCGCGAAACCATCCCAACGAGACCCTTGTCGCGCTCACCGCGCTCACCGCGCTCATCGACGCCGGATCGGTCACGCCCGTGATCGAGGCGACCTACGGCGTGGCCGACAGCGCCGAGCCATCCGCCACCTCACCGAGCGACACGCCCGCGCCAAGATCGTCATCGCCGTGTACGGCCAACATCGACATCCCAACGCAGGTGAACTCGAGGTAGTGAATCTATTGATGACCCACCGGCTGGATTCGCGACATGGGACAGTGGCGTCGGCGTCGCTGGCCGCCGTCGGCCTCCTGACCGCTGCTCATCTCCGCGCGCCTACGAGGCTGACTGCCGCTCGGCGGACGCCGCGACGTGCGCCACGACCGCTCATCGGCAGATCCTGTCGCCCCCGCAGGCCGAACGGCTGTGGGACGGGTCGCGCCTCCCGACGTCGACTGAGCCAGTGGCAAACGGGTCGCGTTCTGAGCCGCGTCAAACCAGCCCAGAAAGAAGCAGGTCCAATCGTGCGGAATTCACGGTCGCTTCACTAGCCGAGGTGTTCCGTTGACCGCCTGAACCCGCAGGCATGACCGCGTGGATCGCGGCATGTTGGGACGAATAGGGAGACTGGGACCCGTGGTGAGTCTCCTTCTGTCCGTCACCTTCGCCTGCGGGCTCCTGATCGCGGTCGCACACGTCCTCAACCGGCGATTCATTGCCCCCGTCTACGACGTCGTGGCGAACCTGACGGCCTTCGCGTGTGCCGTAGCGGCCTCCATGCTGCTCGCTCACTGGACCCCCGCACTGCTGTCGGCTATAGCGATTCTGTGTTGGCTGGTACTCGCGCGACGAACCATCCTCGCGCGCCGGAAGTAGCGGTGCAGCACTGCGACCTGACTTGTTGGAAGTTCGTCAAGAACGGCACGTTGGCACCGTGCCCGCTCATCGGCGGACATCCGGTCGTCCCCGCAAGCCGATCCGCCACCGGCACGCTCCGCGTGACCATCGCCCAACGGGAACGTTCAGATCAGTCAGCGATCGGTTGACGGGCCTTGGCGGTATGAGGCGGAGCTGAAGCCGTTGGGTCGCGCGCAGCCTGAACTGGCTGAAGTCGTGGAGGACTTTCCTTCACCGCGCTCAGCATCCAGATGGTGCGCCCACTGGGGTGTTTCGAGCGTCGATGGCCGAGGTTGTGGTCGGTGGACCTCGGTCAGTTGTGCTGGGCGTTGTACGCAGTGATCACCGCCGCCGACATCCTGCCGGCGTCAGCGACCTGCATGCCCCGCGAGCGAGCCCACGCGCGGATCGTGTCGGACTGGCCCGG
>Ga0075530_1000530_pt1 | contig 18033 bp, 18 predicted proteins | sample NGEPerD_2_FD_75101 | JGI IMG/M metagenome (GOLD analysis project Ga0075530, IMG submission 75101) | Arctic peat soil microbial communities from the Barrow Environmental Observatory site, Barrow, Alaska, USA - NGEE PermafrostL1-D | ecosystem: Environmental > Terrestrial > Soil > Wetlands > Peat ... | reverse complement strand
GTGCCTACTGGCAAGGTCAAGTGGTACGACGCCGAGAAAGGCTTCGGCTTCCTGTCGAAGGAAGACGGGGGTGATGTCTACGTGCGTGCTGCCGCGCTCCCCGCCGGAGTGGCGACGTTGAAGGCGGGCACCCGTGTCGAGTTCGGGGTGGTCCAGGGGCGCAAGGGGGACCAGGCACTTCAGGTGCGGATCCTCGAGCCGACCCAGTCGGTGTCGAAGGGGATGCGCAAGAAGCCAGCGGACATGGTCAACATCGTCGAGGACCTGTACCGGTTGCTGGAGGGCATCGAGCACAGCTACCGGAACGGGCGGCACCCCGACCCGAAGACGGCCAAACCGACCGCGATGCTGCTGCGTGCGCTGGCCGACGAGCTGGAGCTCTAGCCAGACTCGCTGGCCAGACTCACTGGGCTGACTCACTGGGCTGGCGATCGGTTCGACGGCTGCTCAGGACGAAGACGGTCCAGACCACCAGGATGCCGGCGGCGACGCCGAGCCCGAGGCGGGGAATCAACGGCAGTGCGATGCCGATGAAACCGCCCACGACCCAGGAGAGCTGGAGCAACGTCTCCGAACGCGCGAACGCCGCTGTCCGGATTCGCTCGGGGACGTCGCGCTGGATCAGCGCGTCGAGCGAGAGCTTCCCCAGCATCTGCGCGAGGCCGGCGGTCAGTCCGAGGAGCACTGCCGCGACCAGGCCGTAGAGCAGGGCGGCGACCACGGCGACCGCGGCGTCGAGGAGGAGGACGACGACCACGGTGACCTCCGGTCTCACGACCTTCAGCAGCGAGCCGAGCGCGATCCCGATGCCGCCGCCGAGACCGGCGGCACCGATCACCAGTCCCAGCAGCAGGTCGGGGCGGTCCTCCCACCCGGGGAACGGCTGGTCGCGCAACAGGAATGCCATGAACATCGTGAGGAAGCCCGACAGCAGCCTGAGCCCCGCGTTGCTGCGCAGGGCGAGCACCACCATCGGCGGAACCGTCGCCCGTCGACGCCGTTGCTGAGGCGCACCGCCGACCGCGGTGAGCTCCAGCTGCCCCTCGCCGGCGGACGAGTCCACCCGCGACGGCAGCAGGATCGCGAGGATGGTGCCGACGACGAAGACGCCGAACGCGTATCGCAGTGACCACTGCGCGCCCGCCGTCGACGCGAGCACGGCGACCGGGGCCGACACGGCGCCGAAGACCAGCCCGGCAAGGGAGATCCGGGAGTTCGCCTTCACCAGACTGAGCTGGCGGGGGAGCAGCCGGGGTACGGCGGCCGCGCGGGTCACGCCGTACGCCTTGGACGCGACGAGACACCCTAGTGCGGCAGGAAAGAGTACGACGGATCCGCTCACGACGGCGGTGGCCAGGACCCAGCAGAGGAAGGCGCGCAGCGCCATGGTGGCGCCGATCGCCCAGCGGCGCCCGTGGCTGAACCGGTCCAGGAACGGACCGAGCAGCGGAGCCACGATCGCGAACGGAAGCATGGTCAGCCCGAGGAAGAGGGCGACCTGGCCGCGGGCCTCTCCGGTGGGGACCTGGAAGAAGAGGGTACCCGCGAGCGAGATCGCCACGGCCGCGTCGCCGGCTGCGTTGAACGCGTGCAGCTCGATCAGCCGGGCAAGGCCGCTGTCGCCCGCTCCCTCGGCATGGGTCGCACGCCGCGCCTGTCGCACGGTGTAGTTGGCGGCTCTGCCGGTGGCGGTGCCAGCTCTGCTCGCCGCACGCGCGGAGGCGCCTGCGGCGCGCTTGGTGCCGCGTCCGGTCGCCCTCGCCGCCGCGCCACCCCTGTGCCGGAACGCCCGGGCCCGGGTGGCCGAAACGCGCTCGTCGGCCGGTCGCGGGTCGTCGTACGCCATGGCTCCATCCTGCCTGTCGGGGCTGACGATTGTGACACCCGGCGCGACAAGTCGACCCCGGATGAGGGAGAATCCCACGCATGATGGCTCCGGCACGTGCGGTGAAGCCCGATGCGACGTGCGTCGGGGCGGTGGATGTTGCCCGCGACGGGCTCCTGCAGCTCGTCGGCGCAACCGATGTCGGAGGGCATCTCGGCCACGACGCCGACGGGGAACGGGTCGTCACCCACTTCTTCGAGTGCCTCCGCGTCGGCTACCGGGGCTGGCGCTGGTCCGTCACCGTCACGCGCGCATCGCGGCAGAAGAACGTGACCGTGGACGAGGTGGTCCTGCTGCCCGGCCCGGACGCGATCATCGCGCCGTCCTGGCTGCCCTGGCGGGACCGGATCCAGCCGGGCGATCTCGGCCCCGGCGACGTGTTGCCGACCGAGGAGGACGACCCGCGTCTGGTCCCCGGCTTCACCGCCGGCGACGAGACCATCGACGTGGACTCCGTCCGGGAGGTCTCCGACGAGCTCGGCCTCGGTCGCCCCCGGGTGCTCTCGCTCGAAGGGCGTGAGCTGGCGGCGCAACGCTGGTACGACGGGAGCCACGGGCCTGAGGCGGCGATCGCCCAGTCGGCTCCCAGCCCATGCTCGACCTGCGGATTTCTGGTCAGCCTCTCCGGGCCGATGTCGAGGCTGTTCGGCGTGTGCGCGAACGCCTACGCCAACGACGACGGGCGTGTCGTCTCGTTCGACCACGGGTGTGGCGCCCACTCCGAGGCGCAGCTGCACAAGCGGAACCTTCCGATACCGCTGCCCGAGCCGGTGCTCGACACCGTGTCGTGGGACGAGCTGGAGAAGTTCTGAGTAGAGGCGGGCTGGGGGTCAACCCCGGTAGGTGACCGTCAGGTCTCCCACGCCCGCGATGTGTCCCTCGAGGAAGTCGCCACGTGCTACCCGGCCGACACCCTTCGGCGTTCCGGTCATGATCAGATCGCCGGGTCTCAGCTCGACCATGGTGCTCAGGTAGGCGATGGTCTCCGACACCTTCCAGATCTGCTGGTCCAGGTCGCCTTCCTGCCGGGGCTCGCCGTTGATGCGGAGCCAGATCGCGCCCGCGCTCGGATGGCCGATCGCCGACACCGGGCGGATGGGGCTCATCGGGGCGGAGCGGTCAAAACCCTTGGACATGTCCCAGGGGCGCCCAGCCTTCTTCGCCTCTGCCTGAATGTCACGACGCGTCATGTCGAGGCCCACGGCGTACCCGAACACATGCGCGAGGGCGTGCTCAGCTGCGATGTCTTCGCCGCCCTTCCCCAGCGCTACGACCAGCTCTATTTCGTGATGCAGGTCCTCCGTCATGGACGGGAACGGCAGGAGGCTGTCCGTCGGCACCACGGCGTCGGCGGGCTTCATGAAGAAGAACGGCGGCTCCCGGTCGGGGTCGTGGCCCATCTCGACGGCGTGTTCGGCATAGTTGCGGCCGACGCAGAACACGCGGCAGACAGGAAACGCCGCGTCCATGCCCTGCACGGGCAGGGTGGTGACGACAGGCGGCGGGATGGCGTAGTTCGTGGCTGAGGTTCCGTCAACGGCTTGTGGCATAGAAAGACACCTTACGCTCGAAGTAGGCGACGGCCTCCGAGGCAACGAAGGCGAAAGCGAAAACGACGATGAGGAGCGCCCAGAACTCCGGCATCAGAAAGTTCCGCGAGTACAGCTCGAAAAGATAGCCCATGCCCACCACCGCGATGAGCAGCTGTCCGATGATCACACCTTTCAGGCCGCGGATGAGCCCGAGGCGGATCCCGGCAAGCAGCTCCGGGAGCGCCGCAAGAATGACGATCTTCGAGTAGAGGTCACGGTTCGAGGCACCGAACGACCGGCCCATCTCGACCAGCGAGGGATTGACCCGCTCGACGCCCACCTGCGTGTCCAGCGCGATCACCCACACCGAGAACAGGAAGACGGTCACGACCATGGTGGGAAGTCCGAAGCCCAGTAGCGCCATCAGCGCAGGCACGATGGCGGTCAGCGGCGAGCTCTCGAAGATGTTCACCCACATCCCCATGAGGTGACCGACCGCGGGGATGCGCCCCATCGCGATGCCGACACCGATCCCGACGACCAGCGCGAGCGCCATGCCGATGCCGAACGCCTGGAACGTGATCGTCGCGGCTTCCGCGAAGCTCTCCGAGGGGATCACTTCGAACGCCGCGCCCAGGACCTCGGTGAAGGGTGGGATGAGCGAGACCAGATCGAGTCTGCCGACGACCTCCCAGAGCGCGCACCAGACCAGCAGCGAGAAGGCCATCGGAACGCGGTACCCGCGGATTGTCATGTGACTCGACCCCTCATCCTTCGAGATAGTCCCGCAGCTCGTCCCAGATACGTTCGACCCAGTCCAGATAGGCGGGGTCGCGCCGAATGCTCTGGGAGTCGCTGTCCCGGTCGATACCGGGCCGCACGACCTTGGACACCTGCGCGGGTCCGCGCGTCAGGATGACGATCTGGTCGGACACATAGACCGCTTCCTCGATGGAGTGCGTGACGAACACGACCGTCTTCTTCTCGTCACTGAGCAGGTTCAGGAGGTCCTCCTGGAACTTGCGGCGGATCTGCTCATCGACGGACGCGAACGGCTCGTCCATCAACAAGATGTCGGCGTCCACGGCCAGGGCCCGCGCCAGACCGACGCGCTGGCGCATCCCACCGGAGAGCTGATGCGGGTAGGCGTCCTCGAAACCGCTGAGGTTCACCTTGGCGATGTACTCGCGCGCGACGGCCTCGCGTTCCCGCTTTGCGACACCACGCAGCTCGAGTCCGAACGCGGCGTTCCGCAGCACGGTCGCCCAGGGCATCAGCGCGAAGTCCTGGAAGACGAAGGCACGGTCGGGGCCGTGGCCCCGGACCGGGCTGCCGTCGACAAGGACGTCCCCCGCCGTGGCCTCGACGAGTCCGGCCATGATCTTGAGGGTGGTGGTCTTACCGCAGCCGCTCGGGCCGATGATGCTCGTCAGCTCACCCCTCGGCAGGTCGAAACTGACGCCCTCGAGCGCACGGATGCCTCCCGGGTACTCCTTCGTCAGGTTCATGACCCGGACTGCGGCTTCCCGGCTCCGCCCCCCGGTGTCCGAGGACAGGGGCAAGGACGGGCTGGTGGGTGGGGGATCGGTCACGCGGGCCTCATCTCGGGTCGAAAGATGCGCTTCTCCAGGTTCTGGAGAAGGCTCACGCTCACACTGGCTAACAGGATGATGGAAAGGATCGACGCGAACATGTAGGCATAGTCGGCAGTCGAGCGATAGAAGGTGATCAGGTCCCCCACTCCAGTGGGTGTGATGATCAGCTCCGCGAGCACAGCCCCGGTAAACCCCTGGGCGAGACCAAGCCGGAGCCCGGCGAAGATCAGCCCGCTCCCGGCCGGAAGCACGATCTTCCAGATCCGCTGCCATCGGCTGGCCAGGAACGCCTCACTCATCTCGAGCAGCGAACGCGGGGCGTTACTGATCCCCCGGTACGAGTTCAGCACGATGACCGGTGCACTGAGCAGGACGACGGCGAATACCTTGGCGGCGAAGCCGATGCCGTAGATGAAGGTGATCAACGGAACGATGGCGGCTGAGGGAGAGGCCTGGAGCACGATGAACAAAGGAAGTCCGAGCCACTGGGCCTTCGGTGAGAGCCCCATCGCGATCCCCGCCAGGATTCCACCTATACCCGTGAGCAGCACGCCCACGACGAGTGGCGGGATCGTTTCCGAGTAGGCCGCTACGAACGTGCCGTCGCCGAGCATCTCGACGAAGGCGACGATTGTCTCGCTGAACTTCGGGAAGGCGATGCTCACCGGTATCGTGCCCGCCCACTCCCACAGCGCGAGAACGAGCAGGATCGACAGGCCGCGCAGAAGCCAGGGATGACCACTGATCCGGCCCGACCGGCTCTGGATGCGTGCGACCACGCCTCAGCTGCCCGATTCCACTGTGCTGACAGCCTGCTCGAGTGGGTCGAGGTACCAGAAGTCCTCGACCGCGAGATCTCCGGGCTCTCCGTCGAGCTGCCCGGCGTTCACGTAGAACTCGAAGTCAGCCGTCGCCGCCTCGCGGCCCCCGCAGTCCTGAGTGAAGAGGTCCTCCTCGCTGGCCTGCTCGTAGTAGGGCAGGAGCTCACCCTCGAGCTCGGGCGGGAGATCGGACAACAGATCGAGTCGTTCGCGCTCCTCGGTAACGAACGAGGGGTCCTCGTTGATAGAACGCGCCACGGTCAGGATCTCCTCGAGCAAGACCTGGACAGACTCCTCGTTCTGCTGGAGCCACTCGGTGTTGCCGAAGAGCACCTCGTCGCTCGCGCCCGTGTCGGGGAACGAGAGTAGATGGAACTGGCCCGGAGCCTCGTCCATGACGAAGTTCTTGTTCGGGATGTCGAGGACGGTGGCCTTCACGTTGCCGCGGAGCAGGGCGGTCGCCCGCACCTCGGCGCCGGGAACGAAGCTGATCTCTCCGAACTCGATGCCCTCGGTCTGTTCGACGATATTCGCCATTGCTTCTGTACTGGAACCGCGCGAGTGGACCGTGAACTCCTCACCGTCTAGCGCCTGCCAGTCCGGGTAAGCGGCCTTGTCGACCACAGGGAAGAAGCGCAGCGTCTGCATCTGGCAGATGATCCGGAGGGGCGCCTCACTACCCTGGATCAGGCCATACGGAGCGCCGAGCCCGATGTCCGCCTGCCCGCCGACGACCGCCTGGTTGGCGAGATCCTCGTCAGCCAGCTCGGTGAGCTCGACCTCGATCCCACGTTCGCGCACCCGCTCGAGCGCGATCATCAGGTTGAGCGTCTCCACCGACTCGATGTCACCCAAGGCGACACGAATCCGCTCCTGGTCACCTTGTGAGTCGGCGCCCTGTCCGCAGGCGGTGAGAACGAGCGTCAGTGTCGCCAGGCAAGCCCAACCCCGCTTCATAGCCGACTCCTCCTCGACCTAGATGCGTGAGTCGTATTGCTGCTCAGTGGTCGTAGGCGATCGGGAATCGTTTGACTGGTGCCCCGGTGTGCCAGGTTTCTTCTCATCTGTTCCACCTCGCTCGTCGGATCTTCCACGCACTCACCGTGCGAAGGGTTCTCCCTTTCAGAGGCGGTCCGCGATCTCTGTGATCCCCGCCACCTCCGCTCCAGGAACATATCTGATATGAATTCGGATGGCAACGGTCGAACGCGTGGTTAGTGCGCCGGGGGGCGTTGACCGCCTTGCGCGCCTTGCGGCGCCTGCGGCAGTAGTCCCAGCCGAGCACCCCGAGTCCGAAACCGGCGAGGCACGTCCACAACCACCAGGTGCGGTCGGTCTCCTCGAGCCGTCCGTAGAACGGAAGCAGCAGCACGAAGGCCACCAACCACAGAATGGCTCCGACCGCGACGGTCCGCACGCCGTCCACGTCCAGCGGATCGACATTGGCGACGATGTAGGTCCGGTTGCCGATCTCGTGGGTCTGGACCGGTTCGTCGGCGTCCTGCTTGTCGTTCTCCACGGAGCCGAATCTAGTCCACCCGGCCCGGCGACGGCCGACAGGGCGGCATCCTCTGGCAGGATTTGCGCCCGTGGACAAGTTCTTCAGGATCACCGAACGCGGCTCGACCGTCAGCAGGGAGATCCGCGGTGGTGTGGTCACGTTCTTCACGATGGCCTACATCATCGTGCTGAACCCGTTGATCATCGGTAACGCACAGGACGCGGACGGCAACTTCCTCGGCGGGGTGGCGCCACCGGACAACTTCGCGCTGATCGCCGCGGGGACCGCGCTGGTGGCCGGTGTCCTGACGATCCTGATGGGTGTGGTGGCCAACTACCCGCTCGCGCTCGCGACCGGGCTGGGGCTGAACGCGTTCGTGGCATTCTCGATCGCCTCCGGGATGTCGTGGGCGGACGCGATGGGTCTGGTGGTCATCGAAGGGCTAATCATCCTGGTGCTGGTCCTCACCGGCTTCCGTACCGCCGTGTTCCATGCCGTTCCGGCCCAGCTGAAGACCGCGATCAGTGTCGGGATCGGTCTGTTCATCGCGCTGATCGGTCTGGTCGATGCAGGGTTCGTACGTCGGATCCCGGATGCGGCCAACACCGTCGTACCCGTCCAGCTCGGGCCGAACGGAACGTTGCAGGGCTGGCCGGTGCTCGTGTTCGCGATCGGTGTGCTGCTCGTGATCACGCTGTACGTGCGCAGGGTCAAGGGCGCGATCCTGATCTCGATCATTGCCACCACCATCCTCGCGATCATCGTCGAAGCGGTCGCCGAGGTCGGTCCGACGTTCACCGCGGACGGGGTCAACCCGAAGGGGTGGAACCTCAACGTGCCGGCACTCCCGGACAGCCTGAGCGGTCTGGTCGACATTCCTGACTTCTCGCTGCTCGGCGAGTTCTCGCTCTTCGGCTCCGTCGAGCGCGTGGGTTTCGTGACCGTCGCGCTGTTCGTGTTCACCCTGCTGCTCGCGGACTTCTTCGACACGATGGGCACGATGACCGCGATCGGTGCGGAGGCTGGCCTACTCGACGAGAAGGGGAACCCCCCGAACACCAAGCGGATCCTGGTCGTGGACTCGCTGGCAGCGGCCGCCGGTGGAGCGGCAGGCGTCTCGAGCAACACCTCCTACATCGAGTCCGCCTCCGGCGTCGGGGAGGGCGCGCGGACCGGGCTGGCGAGCGTGGTCACCGGTGTGCTTTTCCTGCTGGCAACGGTCTTCGCGCCGATCGTGCAGGTGATCCCGAACGAGGCCGCCGTACCAGCCCTGGTGCTCGTCGGGTTCCTGATGATGCAACAGGTCAAGAACATCGACTGGGACGACATCGAGATCGCGTTGCCGGCCTTCCTCACGATCGTGCTGATGCCGTTCACCTACTCGATCTCGGTCGGGATCGGTGCCGGCTTCATCGCCTACGTGCTGATCAAGGTGGTCCGGGGCAAGACTGCCCTGATCCACCCGCTGATGTGGGTGGTGGCGCTGCTGTTCGTGATCTACTTCGCCGTCGACCCGATCAGGGGTCTACTCGCCGGGTGACCTCCCGGCGGATCTGCGTATGTTGATCGTATGAACGCTGCGATCTCCGTCTCAGGAATTGTGAAGACCTTCGGTGCGACGGTCGCGCTCGACGGCCTCGATCTCGAGGTCGACCCCGGCGAGGTGCACGGGTTCCTCGGCCCGAACGGGTCCGGCAAGTCCACGACGATCAGGGTGCTGCTCGGGCTGCTGCGAGCCGACTCCGGCAGCGCCGTTCTGCTCGACGGGGACCCGTGGCGGGACGCCGCGTCCCTGCACCGCCGCCTCTCCTACGTGCCCGGCGACGTCAATCTCTGGCCGAACCTCACCGGTGGGGAGGTCATCGACCTGCTGTCCCGGCTGCGCGGCGGTCTCGACAAGGCCAAGCGCGAGGAGCTGCTCGAACGTTTCGACCTAGACCCGACGAAGAAGGCGCGCAGCTACTCGAAGGGCAACCGGCAGAAGGTGGCGCTCGTCGCGACGCTGGCGTCGAACGCGGAGCTTTTGCTGCTCGACGAGCCGACATCGGGTCTCGACCCGTTGATGGAGGCGGTCTTCCAGTCCTGCATCAGGGAGGTGAAGGCGCAAGGACGCACCGTGCTGCTGTCGAGCCACATCCTTGCCGAGGTCGAGGCGCTGTGCGACCGGGTCAGCATCATCCGCGCCGGGCGCACGGTGCAGACCGGAACGCTGTCCGATCTGCGGCACCTGACCCGGACCACCGTCGTCGCGGAGACGGTCCGTCACGCGGACGGCCTCGACGCGGTCCCTGGTGTGGCGAACGCATCACTGTCGGACGGTCGGGTCTCGTTCGACGTCGACACCGACCACCTCGACGGTGCACTCAAGTTTCTGTCCGGTCTCGGTGTCCGGTCCCTGGCCAGCCACCCCCCGACGCTCGAGGAGCTCTTCCTCCGGCAGTACGGCGACGAGCTCGAGGCCGACGTCCGATGACCGCCTTCACCGGCACCGGTGCACTGGTCCGGTTGATCCTGCGCCGGGACAGGATCCGGCTACCCGTCTGGATCCTCGCCATCGTCGTGGTCGTGCACGCCTCGGCGGAGGCGGTCACCCAGGCGTACTCCACGCAGACGCTGATCGACAGCTACGCCGCCACGATGGGGACCAGCCCGGCTGCGGTCGCGATGGCGGGCCCACCGGTCGGGCTGGACACCATCGGCGGGATCGTGGTCAACGAGACCGGCGTGACCGCGTTGATCGCGACCGCCCTGATGGGGATCTTCCTGGTCGTGCGGCACACCCGCGTCGAGGAGGAAGAGGGTCGCACCGAGCTGTTGCGCTCGGCGGTGCTCGGCCGGCAGGCACCGCTGCTCGCCACGGTCCTGGTGATCTGGGCTGCGTGCATCGTGATCGGCCTCGGGATCCTGGCCTCCCTGACCTCCCTAGACCTCGCGTTCGAGGGTGCAGTTCTCGTCGCCGCGGAGGTGACCGTCCTGGGCGTGGTCTTCGCCGCCATCGCGGCCTGTGCCGCGCAGGTGATGACCCACGGTCGCGGGGCGGTCGGGGCATCGGCCGCCGTGCTCGGGGCCGCGTTCGTGCTCCGCGCCGTGGGGGACGTGCGCGACGGCGCACTGTCCTGGGTGTCCCCGATCGGCTGGTCGCAGGCGGTGCACGCGTTCGCCGACCCGCGGTGGTGGCCGCTGGCGATCTCGTTGCTCGTCGCGGTCGCTCTGACCGTCGTCGCCGGCTGGTTGACCACTCGACGTGACGTCGGTCTGGGTCTGGTCGCGCCGCGGCCGGGCCCGGCCGCGGCGGGGAGACTCCTCGGAAGCCCGGCCGGACTGGCACTGCGCCTCCAACGTGGCTCGATCATCGGGTGGGGAGTCGCCCTCTTCCTCGGCGGCGTGGCGTTCGGCTCGTTGAGCCGGGAGCTGCAGGCGATGGTGGAGAGCAACCCGACGCTCGCTGAGTACTTCGAAGAGGCTGCGGGAGCCACGCTGGTCGACTCGTTCCTCGGCACGGCGATGCTCGTGCTGAGCCTGCTGGGCGCGGGGTTCGCGGTGTCGTCCGCGCTGAGGATCCGCGCGGAGGAGACCGCCGGGCGCACCGAGCAGGTGCTGGCGACCGGAGTCACCCGTGGCCGAATGCTGCTGAGCAACATGGCGGTCACGGCCGGAGGCTCGGCGGCCGTGGTGGCAGCGGGAGGACTGGGGACGGGCATCGCCACCGCCGTCGTCACCGACGACCCTGCTGCCGTGGCGCGGCTGGTCGGCTACGCGCTGGTCTACCTGCCCGCCGTGCTCACGCTCGCCGCCCTCGCGGTTCTCCTCGTCGGCTGCCTCCCCAGGTTCGCCGTCGCAGCCTGGGCGGCGGTCGCGGTCTGTTTCGTCGTCGGGTGGCTCGGTGGGTTGCTCGACCTCCCGCGCTGGGTGGAGCAGGCGTCACCCTTCACGCACACCCCCCAGGTCCCGGCCGAACAGGTGGCCATCGCACCGCTCGCCACGCTGCTGCTGCTTGCGGTGCTCGGCGTGGCCGGCGGCCTGGTGGGCTACCGCCGCCGCGACATCGGCTGACCTTGCGCACCTGATCCTGCGCAACTGAGTACCGAAGCGGATGCCGATCCGCGCCGGGAACGGGCACACTTCAAGGAGGGCTCGGTTCGTGGCATGGAGGTCCACCGATGGAGATGGCAGCGGGTGAGTTCGAGACGTTCGGCACCTCCCACCTGGTGATGCTGATCGTCTTCGCGCTCGGCATCTGGCCGGTCGTCCGGATCGGCCGGGGGCACCGCGGCACCGACGCCGCGGTCCGCTTCAGCAGAGCCTTCGCGGTCGCGATCCCGTTGTTCACCCTCCCCCTTCAGATCATCGACTTCACGCCAGGGGAGTTCGACTTCGCGACGACGTTGCCGATCCAGCTCTGTGACCTGGCCTGGCTCGCGGCGACCTACGCGCTGTGGACCCATCGCCGGTACGCGGTCGCCCTGACCTACTACTGGGGCCTGATCCTCACCTCGCAGGGGTTGCTCACACCGGCGCTGGTCAACGACTTTCCGTCGCCGAAGTTCGTCGCTTTCTGGGGGGTGCACCTACTGATCGTGTGGGCCGCAGCCCCAGCCCCCAGGTGAGGTAGATCGCGGCCCACGTGGCGGGGGTTCCGGAGCACCGTGCTGACCACGCTGGTATGGGCGGTCTCCGTCTTCACATTCAACGCGATCACCGGCACCAACTACGGCTTCCTCAACCGGAAGCCGAGCACGCCGTCGCTGCTCGACCTGATGGGGCCGTGGCCGGTGTACGTGGTGGTCGAGATCGGTGTCGTGCTCCTGGTCTGGGCGCTGATCACCTGGCCGTGGGTCTCGGCCAGTCGGCGTCGTGAGGCCTCCGAGTCGCAGGCGGCAACCAGCGGAGGAAATAGTTAGCAAGGGTAATGAGTTATGCTAACTACATGCCGCTCATCACCGAGAAGATCGCCCGCACCGACGCCGGACTCGCCGCCGCATTGCGGGTGTCCGTTGCCCGGTTGAACCGCAGGTTGCGAAGCGAACGTGACCCGGACAACGAGTTGGGCCTCGGACAGCTCTCCGTGCTCGGTACGCTCTTCCGCAACGGGGAGTGCTCGGTCGGGGATCTCGCCGCGCACGAACGGGTGCGGCCACCGTCGATGACGCGGACCGTCAACTGCCTCCTGGAGGGCGGTTACGTCGTACGCCGCGCACACGACACCGACGGCCGCCAGGTGATGATCACCCTCGCAGATAAGGGCCGCGAGACCCTCTCCGCGGACCGGAAGCGTCGCGACGCCTGGCTCGCCCGGCAACTGCGTGAGCTCACCCCGGACGAACGTTCTGTGCTGCGTCAGGCAGCCCCCATCATCGAAAGATTGGCACACGCTTGAGTCCGACGTTCCGCTCACTCTCGAACCGCAACTACCGGCTCTACGCAGCCGGTGGTGTGGTGTCGAACACCGGAACCTGGATGCAACGGATCGCCCAGGACTGGCTGGTGATCCTGCTGACCGGTGCCAGCGGAACCGCGCTCGGTATCACCACCGGACTCCAGTTCCTGCCGATGCTGCTGTTCTCGCCGTACGCCGGGCTGATCGCCGACCGGTTCCCGAAGCGCCGACTGCTGCAGGTCACCCAGGTGATGATGGCCGGACCGGCCGCCGTTCTCGGTGCCCTCGCGATCACCGGGGTCGTCCAGACCTGGCATGTCTACGTGCTCGCGTTCGTGTTCGGCATCGGCACCGCCTTCGACGCGCCGGCACGCCAGTCCTTCGTCTCTGAGATGGTCGGACGGGACGACCTCACCAACGCGGTCGGCCTCAACTCCGCGTCCTTCAACATGGCACGCATGGTCGGCCCAGCGCTTGCCGGCCTGATGATCGCGGCCCTCGGTAACACAGTCGAGGCGACCGGCCTGGTGATCACGCTGAACGCCGTCAGCTACGGGGCGGTGATCCTCTGCCTGCAGCGGATGCGGGTGACCGAGCTGGACACTCCCGAGCCGATGGCGCGGCAGAAGGGGATGATCCGCGACGGCGTGCGCTACGTCCGGGGCCGTCCGGACCTGATGATGCTGCTCGCGATCGTCTTCTTCGCGGGTGCTTTCGGTCTGAAGTTCCAGATGAGCTCGGCGCTGATGGCCACAGAGGTCTACGGCAAGGGCGCGTCGGAGTACGGCGTGCTCGGCTCGGTGATGGCGATCGGTTCCCTCGCGGGTGCACTGCTCGCGGCGCGACGTGGCGGCCAGCCACGTCATCGGCTGGTGATCCTGTCCGCAATCGGGTTCGGGTTGGCCTCCATCGCCGCCGGGCTGATGCCGACGTACCTCGCCTTCGCGCTCTGGGTTCCGGTGATCGGGATCCTCGCGCTGACGATGATCACCTCCGTCAACGCCACCATGCAGCTGAGCGTCGCACCCGAGCTCAGGGGCAGGGTGATGGCGCTCTACATGATGGTCTTCCTCGGTGGAACCCCGTTCGGGGCGCCGATCATCGGCTGGATCGGCGAGACGTTCGGAGCCCGCTGGACGCTGATCGCCGGGGGCGGGATCACGATTCTCGGCACGCTCCTTGCGGTGGCTGTGTTCAGCCGCACCCAGGGGATGCTGGACCCGGAGGTCAACAACCGCCGCCGTCCCGTCCTGCTGGGCGCGCGCAGTCGCTGACCGGCCCGCGTCGGTCGGATCAACGTGCCCTCGTGTGCCTCAGGAGTGTGAGGCGAAACCAGGGATGGTGCAGGTCCCGGTAGCTCTCCTCGTGCAGCATGCTCGTGTCCATCATCCTGGTCAGCGCTTCGGGCAGCTCCTTGGACTCACCCGCCCGTGCTGCGGCCTCGTCGGTGAACGCAACGGTCTCCGTGAACGTGCCGTCCTCCTCGATGGCCATCGTGGCGCCGAGGATGTCCGGGCGAGCCTCGTGCAGCAGGCTCGTCATCTGCTCCATCATCGCCTTCGCCTTCTCGGGCTCGTCGATCTTCCCGTGGATGACCTGTACGAATCCGGCGTCGTCCGATCCGCCGTCCATCATCAGCACGACGTTGCTGGAGTTGTGGAACTCGACGGGACCCTCGAACAGGGGCTCGGTCTGCTCCCACCAGGCGCCCTGCTCGGGGCGGCCGGAGTTCGCCATCGCAGCCTCCTCGGACTCGAACCGGACGACCGCGAGGAACTCGTCGTCGTCGGTGAAGCCGTAGGTGCCGCCGAGCCAGCCGTCGGCGCCCGGCTCGCAGTCGGTGCGCCACCGCTCGAGGGCCGCCTGCATCTCGTCCTGGCGGGTGCACCTGCCGTTGATGATCTGAATGAACATTGCCGCCTCCAATCATGGGCACGGCCGCGTCCCGGTCGAAAGGGCCGTGCGGAAGTCCAGCCTCCGACGCTAGACCTGCCACGTGGCAGCGTCCAGAGGACGATTCAGACAGTTCGTCGCAAGCCCCACCGCACGGCTAAACTCATCGCTATGAACCCCCGCTACCGACGCCTGGTCATCCCGGGTGCCCTCGTAGCGCTGATCCTGATCGTGGCCGTCTCGGCGATCGTCCGGGGCTGAACCGGTGGTCGAACCCCTGCTCCGGGTCCTCGCGCGCTTGCGTGGGGTGATCCTCGACGACCAGCAGCTCGTCCGTGCAGTGGCGTCCGGCCGCCAGAAGGGCCAGCAGCCGCGGTGGCGGCGGGTCGAGATGCGGTACGTCGACCTGAAGGCCGGTCGGCACCTCCAACTCACCGCCTACGACGCGACCCAGGCTCACACGTCCAACCACGCCACCGGCGAGGCAGCCACGAGCGCCATCGACGGAGTTCTCGACGAGCCGTTCGGCAACTGGCACCTGGAGACGGTCACGCAGACCCACCAGGTGCGGGTGACCAAGAAGCTCGAGGCGATGGTGCACTCCAAGCCGCGCGCCGAACCGGCCGCCGAGGACGTCGCGCGAGCCCACGACCGCGCAAAACCGCGGCTGCTCCCCGAGGACGACCCGGTGCTGCGGGCCGTGGGGATCTCCGACGAGCAGGGGAGGGTGAAACCCAGTCGGCAGGCGAAGTACCGCCAGGTCGAGGAGTTCCTGCGGATGCTCGGGCCGGCCGTGGACGACGCCCTGTCCTCGGGACACCTACGGACCCCCACCTCGGAGAGCCCGCTTCGGGTGGTCGACCTCGGATGCGGGAACGCGTACCTGACCTTTGCCGCGCACCGGTACCTCACCGCTGTGCGGGGACTCGACGTCGACATGACCGGCGTGGACGTGAAGACCCAGTCCCGTCTGCACAACACAGCCGTCGCCGCCGACCTCGGCATCTCCGGTTCGATGACGTTCGTGCAGGGCGATATCGCGGGCGCCGTACTCGAGAAGCCACCGGACATCGTGCTGGCGTTGCACGCCTGCGACACCGCGACCGACGACGCACTGGCCCGCGCCGTGAAGTGGGATGCCTCGCTGGTGCTCGCTGCGCCGTGTTGTCACCACGACGTGGCGGGTCAGCTGCGCAAGGCCCGGACCCCGGCGCCGTACTCCCTGCTCACCCGGCACGGCATCCTCCGTGAACGGTTCGCCGACACGCTGACGGACGCGATGCGCGCCTCGGTGCTCCGGCAGCTCGGCTATCGGGTGGACGTCGTCGAGTTCGTCGAGAGCCAGCACACCCCGCGCAACACGCTGCTGCGCGCGGTCCACACCGGTTCTGCGCCGTCGGCGGATGCGCAGCGAGAGCTCGACGAGCTGACCCGCACGTGGGGAGTGCACCCTAAGCTGGCCGAACTGCTCGATGCGTCGCTGCGGTAACCCGCTCGCTGTGGTCGTGCTCGCGTCCGGGGTGATCCTGGGTCCGGGCGTCGCTGCCGGGGCGTCCGAGGTCGACGACCGGGTCGCCCTCACCTTTGCCGACGAGCGGATCGACGAGTCGAGCGGGCTGGTGGACGCCGGTGTGGTGATGCACACCGTCAACGACTCGGGCGACGACCCGGTCGTCTACACCGTGGACAAGCGGACAGGCGAGACGACCGCGGTCACCACCTACTCCTCCGACGACGTCGACGACGTGGAGGCGCTCGCGTCCGGCCGGGGGCCGGTGGTGTGGGTGGGAGACATCGGTGACAACAGCTTCGGCCGCCCCTCCGTCGACGTGTACCGGGTCCGGCTCGGTGCATCGGAGGGCGAGAACGAACAGGAGGCCGATCGGTTCCGGCTGACCTACCCGGACGGCGCGCACGACGCCGAGGCACTGCTCGCGGATCCGCGGACCGGACGGTTGTACGTGGTCTCGAAGAGCATCACGGGTGGCTCGGTCTATGCGGCACCGGCCCGGCTGGAGCCGGGAGAGACCAACGAGATGGTGGCGATCGCGAGGGTGTCGGGTCTGGTGACCGGCGGGGCATTCTTTCCGGACGGACGCCACGTGCTGCTCCGTTCCTACGGGACCGCTTCGGTGTACGCGTTCCCCGGCTTCGAGCAGGTCGACCGGGTGAGCCTCCCGGCCCAGGAACAGGGGGAGGCGGTCGCCATCGGCAGGCAGGGGCGGATCTACCTCAGCAGCGAGGGCGCCAACTCCGACGTACTCGAGGTCGGACTTCCCGCGGCGCTGCAGGACGCGGTGCAGGGAACCGGTTCGGTGAGTCCGAGCCCGTCGGTGCGCCCTGACCGCCGCCGGGACGACCGGCCGGGCGCAGCAGGCCCCGGCTCCCGTGCCGACGAGGGTGCCGGGGTCTGGATCGCCGCTGGGGTGGCGGGGCTAGCGCCAATGCCGTCAACTTAAGGCGCGGCCTACGGCGTCAAGGTTCGGCATCGGCGTGTCGTGGTGCTGGTGCAACGGAGCCCGGGGTAAGAGAGGCAACGACCAAGCCGCTTCTACTTCCCCGGGAGCTCCGTTGCCTGCTCATTGTGTCATTCCAGATGTCGTTGATCGTGGTGGTGTTGTCGAGGGTGCGTTCGCGCCAGGTCATCTGGGCGAGCTGACCCAGATCGTGCCGTTCGAGATGGTCGACGCGGTGCTTGCGCAGACCCGGACGGTCCAACGTCGAGTCCGTGACCTGCCCTCGCGGGTGGTGGTCTACCTCGTGGTGGCCGGAGCGCTGTTCGCCGAGTGTGGCTACCAGCAGGTCTGGGCACGACTGGTCGCCGGCCTGGACCCGATCGCAGCAGCCCGCCCGTCCGCAGCGGCGCTGGCTGCTGCCCGTCGCCGGATCGGCACGGCGCCGCTGCGGGAGCTGTTCAACCTGTTGGCCACCTCGGCCGCGGGTCCGGGCACCAAGGGCACCTGGTGGCGCGGGCGGCTGGTGTGCGCGATCGACGGGACCATGCTGTGCTGCCCGGACACGCCGGCCAACCTGGTGGTGCACCGCAAGGGCGGTGGCAACCACGGCGGTACCGGCTACCCGATGATCCGGTTGCTGGCGCTGGTGGCGTGCGGCACCCGCACCCTGCTGGGTGCCACCTTCGGGCCGGCCAGCCGCGGAGAGACCCGCTACGCCACCGACCTGCTGCCGGTGCTGGGGCCACAGATGATCGTGCTGGGCGACCGCAACTTCGCCGCCGCCGACCTGATCGGCCAGATCACCGCGACCGGTGCCGATGTGTTGATCCGGGTCAAGGCCGGCCGCAACCTGCCGGTGTGCCGCCGCTTACGCGACGGGTCGTACATCTCCCAGATCGGCCCGGTGCAGGTCCGGGTCATCGACGCGGCGATCACCATCACCACCTCCGAAGGAAGCCGCACCGCGTCCTAC
>Ga0075530_1000529_pt1 | contig 18040 bp, 15 predicted proteins | sample NGEPerD_2_FD_75101 | JGI IMG/M metagenome (GOLD analysis project Ga0075530, IMG submission 75101) | Arctic peat soil microbial communities from the Barrow Environmental Observatory site, Barrow, Alaska, USA - NGEE PermafrostL1-D | ecosystem: Environmental > Terrestrial > Soil > Wetlands > Peat ... | reverse complement strand
TCGTGTGGGCTGGATTGGCCACGTTCGTCATCCTGATCGTCGTGAACATCATTATCGGTGTCAGGGTGAGCCAGGCTGTCGAGGTCGAGGGTCTCGACATCAACCTGCATGGCGAGGTGGTTCAGTAGGACTGCGCGCGAAAAAGAGGGACAAAAACGTTGGAGAATTAGAGCTAGGTCTCCTCCTCCCTTGACTTCTAGCTCTCAACTTGGGCCCCGGCGCGTTGCCGGGGCCTTTTGCGTCTTGTCTTTACGTCGTGCCGCAACCTGACGCCTTGCCGCGCGTCGTGCCTTCGCCTAACACCGCCAGCATGCCAGTCGACGCAAAGCCAACGTCTCTCGATGCGGTCGTCCGATCCCCGTTCGCGCGGCTCACGGCCCTGATCGAAGGCGTGGAGCCGGGGGCAGAGCCCATCAACCTCTCTCTCGGCGAACCGCACGCGTCCCTGCCGCCGTTCTTAGGACCGATGCTTGAGGAGCATTTGAGCGCGTTCGGCCGTTATCCGCCGATCAAGGGCATTCCGGCACTGCGCCAAGCGATTGCGCGGTGGATGGAGCACCGTTATCCGGCCCTTCGGCATGTGATCGACCCCGAGCGCCATGTGCTGCCGCTCAACGGCTCGCGCGAGGGCCTGTTCTCGGCTGCGTTCCCCGCGCGAGCGCGCAAGCCCGAGATCACAGATCCAGCCGTTCTCATCCCTAACCCGTTCTACCAAGTCTATGCCGCTGCGGCCGCAGCCTCGGGCGCCACGCCTGCGTTCCTGGCTTCCGGGGCGGAGACTGAGTTCCTGCCCGTGCTCGAGGCCATCGACGAGGCGCTGCTGGCGCGCACTGTCGCGTTCTATCTGTGCTCGCCGTCGAACCCGGAGGGCGCCGTGGCGAGCCGCGACTATCTGGCCCGGGCCATCGCGCTCGCGCGCCGCTTCGACTTTCTACTGTTCGCCGACGAATGCTACTCGGAGATCTATGGCGACGCGCCGCCGCCGGGGGCGCTCGAGGTGGCGCAAAGCCAGACGGGAAACCTCGCCAATGTGATGGTGTTCCAGTCGCTATCCAAGCGGTCCGGCCTGCCGGGCCTGCGATCGGGCTTCGTCGCCGGCGATCCCGACTTTATGGCGGCATTCGGGCGCTTCCGGAACGTTACCGGCCCGCAAGTGCCGCTGCCCATCCAGCATGTGGCGGCAGCGGCCTGGGCGGACGAGGTCCATGCGGAGCGGGGCCGCGCCCTCTACCGCGCCAATTTCGATGTGGCGGACGCGATTCTCGAGGGCCGCTATGGCTACCGGCGCCCGGCCGGGAGCTTCTTTCTGTGGCTGAAAGTGGCCCATTTTGGGGGTGGCGAGGCGGCGGCGACAACCCTTTGGAAAGGGTGTGGTGTCAAAGTTCTGCCCGGGGCCTATCTCGCACAGCCGCAACCCGACGGGGGAAACCCCGGCCACGATTTCGTCAGGGTTGCGCTGGTGCACGACGCGGAGACAACGCGTGAGGCCTTAGCGCGCATCGTCGCCACATTGGGTTAGAGGGATGGCACCGAGAGGAAGAACGAAGGGACGGCGGCGCTTGCTGCCGAGCGCGGTGGAATCCGGTCTGCGCCGCCTCTTGTTCGGCACATACGGGTTCGGGCTGATCGTCGTGGCGTGCGCCGTATGGGCGAGCCTCGCTACGTGGTCCGTGCATGACCCGAGCCTCAACAACGCGACCCGCGCCACGCCACGCAACCTGCTTGGCGGCTGGGGCGCGGTGATCGCCGATCTATCCATTCAGTCGCTTGGCCTCGCCGCCATCATCCTCTTCCTGCCGCTGGCGGCGTGGGGCTGGCACCTCGTAGCCCGTACCGTCCCCAATCGGCGCAAGTTCCGCCTGATGGCGTGGCCCGCGTCCGTCATTCTGCTTGCCGCCGCGCTCGCCGCTTTGCCCCAGCCCAAGAGCTGGCCGTTGCCCAACGGCCTCGGGGGCATTTTCGGTGACTTCTTCATGGCCGGCGCCCATGTCATCGGCCCGTTCCTACCCGAAGCCGCCGTATCGTTCGTCGCCGGGCTCGCGTTCTTCATCGTCGGCATCGCGCTCCTTCTGTTCGCTTGCGGCACGAGCACATCGAGGCTCATCGCATTGTGGGCGCCGCGCTCCAGCGCGGCCAGCGAATGGGCCAATGCTTGGCTCGGCGCTGTCATGCATTTCGTCATGCACACCGTTGCTCTGGTTCGGCGTCTGCTTCGGCGCAAACCCCGCGCGGAGGTGTACGACGAGGACGCCGAAGACTGGGAGGAGGAGCCGCCCGCGGTCGACGCCGACGGTCGCATCGAGCCGTCGTTCGGGCCCGCGCCGATCGGTGACGACTACGATGAGGATTACGATGACGAGGACGTCACCTCGCCCAACTACCGAATCACGCGCCTCGACCCGAAGGACAAGAAGAAGAAGCGCCACACATCCGTCTCCCGCAGCCACGAACTGGACACACCCTACGATCCGCCGCCGCTACGCCTGCTACAGCAGCAATCGCGCGCCGCACGCCGCCGCACCGTGAGCGACGAGGTGCTGCAGGAGAACGCCCGCGAACTCGAGGGCGTGCTCGCGGACTTTGGCGTCAAGGGTGAGATCACCAATGTCCGCCCCGGTCCCGTGGTCACGCTTTACGAGCTCGAGCCCGCGCCCGGCACCAAGTCGTCGCGCGTCATCGGCCTCGCCGACGACATCGCCCGCTCCATGAGCGCGATCGCCGCGCGCGTCGCCGTGGTGCCCGGCCGCAATGCCATCGGCATCGAACTGCCCAACGACCAGCGCGAGATGGTGATGCTGCGCGAACAGTTCGAATCGCCCGATTTCCAGGACACCGACGCGCGACTGGCGCTGGCGCTGGGCAAGACGATCGGTGGCGAGCCGATCATCGCCGACCTCTCCCGCATGCCGCATCTTCTCATCGCCGGCACTACCGGCTCGGGCAAATCGGTCGGCATCAACACCATGATCCTGTCACTGCTCCAGCGGCTCTCGCCCGAGCAGTGCAAATTCATCATGATCGACCCGAAAATGCTCGAGCTGTCTGTCTATGACGGAATTCCGCATCTGCTTGCGCCGGTGGTCACCGACCCGAAGAAGGCGGTGGTTGCGCTCAAATGGACCGTGCGAGAGATGGAGGAGCGCTACAAGCGCATGTCGAAGCTCGGCGTGCGGGACATCAAGGGCTACAACGCCCGAGTCCTGCAAGCCGAAGACAAAGGCGAGATGCTCACGCGCACCGTCCAGACGGGGTTCGACCGCTCGACCGGCCGGGCCATCTACGAGCAAGAGGAGATGGATTACGAAACCATGCCGTATATCGTCGTGATCGTCGACGAGATGGCGGACCTGATGATGGTCGCGGGCAAGGATATCGAGGCCACCGTGCAGCGCCTGGCGCAAATGGCGCGCGCGGCCGGCATCCATCTCATCACGGCGACGCAGCGGCCGAGCGTCGATGTCATCACCGGCACCATCAAGGCGAACTTCCCGACCCGCGTGAGCTTCCAGGTCACTTCGAAGATCGACAGCCGCACCATTCTCGGGGAGCAGGGCGCCGAGCAGCTGCTCGGCCAAGGCGACATGCTCTATATGGCTGGCGGCGGCCGCATTATCCGCGTACATGGGCCCTTCGTGGCCGACGAGGAGGTCGAGAAGATCGTGCGGCACCTCAAGAAGCAGGGCGTGCCGGCCTATCTCGACGCGGTCACTGACGAGGCTGAGAATGAGGACGAGGACGGCGGTGGCGGCTCGGAATATGGCGACAGCGGCGATGAGCTGTACGACCAGGCGGTGGCCCTGGTGCTGCGCGACCGCAAAGTCTCCACAAGCTACGTGCAGCGCCGGCTTGGTATTGGTTATAATCGCGCCGCCACCTTGATCGAGCGCATGGAGAATGAGGGGCTCATCGGCTCTGCCAATCATGCCGGAAAGCGCGAGATTCTGGTGGGCGGCGACGAGGTTGAGGCGCCTTATTAGGGTTCTCAACTTGCCCGCGCCAACAAGTTGACCAGATTTGGCGGAATCATCTATCGAATGACTCTTAGTCCTAGCCCACGCCGCCCGACGAGGGGGTTCATGATAAGCCGCAGAGCCGCCGGGCTTCTCCTTGGTCTGCCCATCGCCCTTGGTTTCACCATGGGCTTGGCCTTGGCCGAAGACGGCTCGACCACCGTGCCGAAATCGCCTATCAGCGCCGGCACTGCCGAGGAGGGTGGGCCCGAGGACGCGCTTCGCCCGTCGATCGGGCAGGATGTCGTTCCGGCCGACAACGCCGCACCGGTCGGTGAGATCACCCCGTCGCAGCTCGATGAGGGCGCAAGCTGGGAGGCGGCCGTCGAGGCCACCGATGCGCCCACGCCCCTGATCGGCGAAGAGCAGGACGAGGCGGTTAAGCGCATCAACGCCTATTTCAACGGGATCATCAATCTGCAAGGCAACTTCGAGCAGGTCGACCCCAACAACAGGCTATCCTCCGGCCGCTTCTATGTGCAACGGCCCGGCAAGATCCGCTTCGACTATGCACCGCCGAGCGCGCTGCGCATCGTGGCCGACGGTTATTCGCTGGCCATCGAGGACGCCGACCTCAGGACGGTTGAGAAGTATCCCATCAGCTCGACTCCCTTCCGCCTCCTGCTCGCCGAGTCCGTCGATCTCGGGCGCGACGCGCGTATCGTCGGCGTCGAGCGCCTGGGGGACGGGCTGGCCATTTCGCTGGAGGACCCGGGCGGCGAGGCCGCGGGCAGTATCAAGCTCTCCTTCGAGACGGGCTCCGACCTCGAATTGAAGGAGTGGTTGATCACTGACGCCCAGGGTCTGACCACACGGGTGACCGTCAAAAACGTTGTGGCGGGCCGAAAGGTCGCCACCGACTTTTTCCAGTCGAAGGACTCGTTTTCACCCTTCCGCTAGCGGTAGGCCGAGCCACGTGATTGATCGTCCTGTGCCGATAAATCTCTTATAGATCAATAGCGTGCCTGGTCACCGCCGAGGCGTTTACGTCTTGTTAAATTTTCCAGGCGACGGGCGTTGAAATCGCCCGGCGATCTGCATATCTCTTGCTGCAGAAGCAGACCACATCGCTTTCATCGGTAGTGCCCCCCGTCTAGCCGAAGATGTGGTTTGCTCGTGCCGGCTTCCCTCCCGGCACGCGCGCGAAAAAACGCGCTTCTGGCGTCCAACCACGCGCAGCGGTTGGACGCCTTTTTCTTTTCCGGACTGTTGAATGCCTGCATAACCCTCCGCGCTTCCGCGCAAAGACTTGTCGCGGCGGGCTTGGCGCCATACTCAGCGTCAGATGCGTTTTCGGCTCGCCACTTGGAACATCAACTCGGTCAGGCTCAGGCTCGACCTGGTCGAGCGTTTCGTGCGCGCCTATGAGCCCGACGTGCTCTGCCTGCAAGAGATCAAATGCGAGGAGGAGCAGTTCCCGCTGCTGGCACTGCAAGCGCTGGGCTTCCCCCATATCGCGGTGTCGGGGCAGAAGGGCTATCACGGCGTCGCCACGCTTTCGCGGCTCCCCTTCAAGCTTGCCGAGCGCCGCGACATTTGCGGGCGGGGACACGCACGCCATCTGGCGGTTGCCTTCGACGGCGCTCGCGCCGGCACCAAGCCGCTCGTGCTGCACAATCTCTATGTTCCGGCCGGCGGCGATATCCCGGACCCCGAGCTCAACGATAAATTTCAGCACAAGCTCGATTTTCTCGACGCCATGACCGCCTGGTTCGGCGGCCACCGGACCAAGGCCAAGAACCGCATGATCCTGGCCGGCGATCTCAACGTGGCGCCGCTTCCCACCGACGTCTGGTCCCACAAGCAGCTCCTGAAGGTGGTGAGCCACACGCCGCCCGAGACCGAACGGCTGGACCAGGTGCGGGCCTCCCACGACTGGATCGACGTGATGCGACGTCATGTCCCAACAGAGGAAACGCTCTTCACCTGGTGGAGCTACCGCAACCGCGACTGGCGCGCGTCGAACCGCGGCCGCCGCCTCGATCATATCTGGGCCACACCGGCGCTCGACGGCGCCGCCGTCGCCATGACGGTGGTCGACGAGACCCGGGACTGGCCGCGCCCTTCCGACCACGTGCCGGTGGTCGCCGATTTCGAGATCGATTGAGCTTACGGAACCAGCTTGTAGCCGCCGGTCTCGGTGATGAGCAGCTCGGCCTGCGAGGGATCCTTCTCGATCTTCTGGCGCAAGCGATAGATGTGGGTCTCGAGCGTGTGGGTGGTGACGCCGGCGTTGTAGCCCCAAACCTCGTGTAGCAGCACGTCGCGGGTCACGACGCGCTCGCCGGAGCGATAGAGATATTTCAGGATCGAGGTCTCTTTCTCGGTGAGCCTGATCTTGCCGCCGCTGACGTTGAGAAGGAGCTTCGACGCCGGCTTGAAGGTGTAGGGACCGATCGTGAAGACGGCGTCCTCGCTTTGCTCGTGCTGCCTGAGCTGGGCGCGGATGCGGGCAAGGAGCACGCCAAGACGGAACGGTTTAGTTATGTAGTCGTTCGCGCCGGACTCTAACCCGAGAATGGTGTCGGAATCGGAGGCCTGCGCCGTCAGCATGACGACCGGCCCTTTGAAGCCGCCTCGGCGCAACAGCTTGCAAGCCTCGCGGCCGTCGAGGTCAGGCAGGCCGACATCGAGTAGCACGAGATCGACATGGCCGCTCCGCGCTTTCTTCAATCCCTCCTGCGCCGTGGCGGCGAGTTCCGTGTCGAACTCCTCGTGCAACGATAGCTGCTCGCTCAACGACTCGCGAAGTTCGTCGTCATCGTCGATGATGAGAATCTTGCGCGCGTTGCTCATTGGGCGGTCCTTGTTGGCCAAGTCTTTGTTGGCCAAGTCTTTGGCTTCGTCGTGGGCTGGCTCCCTCATGAAGGGTTGTAAGGGGCGCGCGGCCCGGCCACAAGCATGTCGAGACAGTCATCCAGGCCCGAAAAAGGCTCATCAGGCATGCGGGTTAGGCGGTTAAGGCCCATCGTTGTCCGGCGCGCGCCGGGGCGCCCCTGCCAGGCGCGGGTCCAGTTCGCCCACGGCATTCGCCAGGCCGCGATCGGCCGCTCAGGTCTGCGCGCGCTAAAGCGCGAGGGCGACGGGGGCACCCCAATGGGGCGCTTTCCTGTTCGCCTCGTTCTCTACCGCGCCGACCGGGGCTTTCGCCCACGCACGAAGCTGCCGGTGCATGCCATTCGCGAGACCGACGGCTGGTGCGACGATCCAGCGGACCGCAACTACAACCGGCTCGTCACGCTGCCCTCACCGCGAAGCGCGGAGGGCCTAAAGCGCGCCGACCATGCCTACGATCTCGTGCTCGTGCTCGGTTACAACGACCGGCCGCGCGTGCGAGGCAAAGGCAGCGCCATCTTCGTGCATCTGGCGCGGGAGGGGTACACGCCGACGGAAGGATGCATCGCGTTCTCCCGTCGCGATCTCGTGGCGCTCCTCGCCGAGATCCGGCGCGGCACGGAAATCATTGTCATGCGCTAGTCGAGCAGCACGCGTTCGCCGAAGATCGCCGTGCCGACGCGCACATAGGTCGCGCCGAAGGCAACGGCCTTCACGAAGTCGCCGCTCATGCCCATGCTCAGTCCGTCGAGGCCAAGTTCGTCGGCGAGCTTGGCGAGCAGCGCGAAATGCATCGACGGCTCCTCGTGGAACGGCGGGATGCACATGAGCCCGTCTATCGAGAGATTGAAGGTATCGCGGCACAGCGCGACGAAGGCGGGCGTCTCCTCCGGCTTGATGCCCGCTTTCTGCGGTTCCTCGCCAATGTTGACCTGCACGAAGAGTCGCGGGCGTTTGCCCTCCCGCTCCATCTCCTCGGCGAGCGCGCGTGCCAGCTTCGGCCGGTCGAGCGTCTCGATGACGTCGAACAGGGCGACGGCCTCGCGGACCTTGTTCGTCTGCAGCGGTCCGATGAGGTGGAGCTCGATATCGCCATGAAGCTGTTTCAGCCCCGGCCATTTGGTCTGGGCTTCCTGCACCCTGTTCTCGCCGAACAGGCGCTGGCCCGCTTCGATGGCTTCCTCGATGACCGCGGCGGGCACGGTCTTGCTCACGGCGATGAGCTTGACCGAGGCCGGGTCGCGCTCGGCGGCTTCGGCCGCCAGGGCGATCTCCTCCTTGACCAGCCGCAGCCGCGCCGGAATCTCGGTGGCAGAGTGGTGTTCAGCGCTCATCAAGGGTACCTAGCAGGCAGCTTTGATCGGATGGGTCTCTTCCGGCAACGCGTGATTTTTCGCGCAGCTTGACCGCTTGGGGCATTTGGGTTCGATTGCCGCGCCGGATCGATTGACGGGATGGATAGAACGGATGGCCGCCGACCGCTACGACGCGCCGAACCGCGAGAAACACTGGCAAGCCGCCTGGGAGGCCAAAGGCATCTTCCAAGCCAGCGAGAGCGACCCGCGTCCCAAATACTACGTTCTCGAAATGTTCCCATACCCGTCGGGCCGTATCCATATGGGCCATGTGCGGAACTACACCATGGGCGACGTGGTCGCCCGCACCATGCGCGCCAAGGGCCATAACGTGCTCCACCCCATGGGCTGGGACGCCTTCGGGCTGCCGGCCGAGAACGCGGCCATCGAGCGCGGCGTCCATCCCGCCAAATGGACCTACGACAACATCGCCACCATGCGCGGGCAGCTCAAGTCCATGGGGCTGTCGCTCGACTGGTCCCGCGAGCTCGCCACCTGCGACCTGGAATATTACCATCAGCAGCAGAAGCTGTTTCTCGACATGCTCGCCGCGGGCCTGGTCGACCGCAAGACGCGGAAGGTCAATTGGGACCCGGTCGACCGCACCGTGCTCGCCAATGAGCAGGTGATCGACGGCCGCGGCTGGCGCTCGGGCGCGCTGATCGAGCAGCGCGAGCAGCCGGAATGGGTATTCAAGATCACCGACTACGCGCAAGACCTGCTCGACGCGCTTGGCACGCTCGACCGCTGGCCGGAGAAAGTGCGCCTGATGCAGGCGAACTGGATCGGGCGCTCGGAAGGTCTCCTCATCCGCTTCGAGACGGTGGCGGGCACTGCGCCGGAAGGCCACGACGTCCTCGAAGTGTTCACCACGCGGCCCGACACGCTGTTCGGCGCGGCCTTCATGGCCATCGCGCCGGATCACAAGCTGGCGCGCATGATCGCTAAGACCAACGCGGACGCACAAGCCTTCATCGACGAGTGCCACCATCACGGCACCAGCGCCGCCGAGCTCGAGACACAAGAGAAGAAGGGTTTCGATACAGGGGTGCGCGTCGCCCATCCTGTGATCGCGGGCGCCGAGCTTCCAGTCTACATCGCCAATTTCATTCTGATGGAGTACGGCACCGGCGCCATCTTCGGCTGTCCGGCGCACGACCAACGCGATCTCGAATTCGCGCGGGCCTATGGACTGCCGGTTACGCCTGTGGTGCTGCCGCCGGGCGAGGACGCCGCCACCTTCGCGATCACCGACGAGCCCTATACCGGCGACGGCGTGCTCATCAATTCTGGGTTTCTCGATGGGCTGGCCGTGGCCGACGCCAAGACCGCCATGGCGGAACGGCTCGCCGCGCGGACCGTGGGCGGCCTACCGCAAGGCGTGCGCAAGACCGAGTTCCGCTTGCGCGACTGGGGCATCTCGCGCCAGCGCTATTGGGGCTGTCCCATCCCCATGATCCATTGCGAGGCTTGCGGCATCGTGCCGGTACCGACGGCGGACTTGCCGGTGAAGCTGCCCGAGGATGTGAGCTTCGACGTGCCCGGTAACCCGCTCGACCGCCACCCGACCTGGAAGCATGTCGCCTGTCCCAAATGCGGTGCGCCAGCCATGCGCGAAACCGACACCATGGACACGTTCGTCGACTCGTCCTGGTACTTCGCGCGGTTCTGCTCGCCACGGGCCGGGGTGCCAACCGACACAAAGGCTGTCGGCGCCTGGCTGCCGGTCGACCAGTATATCGGCGGTGTCGAGCACGCGATCCTGCATCTTCTGTATTCACGCTTCTTCATGCGCGCCATGCACAAGACCGGACACGTCGCGGCGGACGAGCCGTTCCGCGGCCTGTTCACCCAAGGCATGGTCACCCACGAGACCTATAAAGACGTCGACGGAAAATGGGTCCTGCCCAATGAGGTGACGGCGCGCGACGGTAAGGCGGTGCATGTGAAGACTGGCGCCCCAATCACCGTCGGCCCGATCGAATCCATGTCGAAGTCGAAGAAGAACGTGGTCGACCCCGACAACATCATCGGCACATTTGGAGCCGACACGGCGCGCTGGTTCATGCTGTCGGACACGCCGCCGGAGCGCGATATCGAGTGGACGGCGGGCGGGGTGGACGGTGCCTATCGTTTCTTGCAGCGGGTCTGGCGGCTGGTCCGCGAGGCTGCGGCGAAAGGGGCGGGCCCTGGCGCGTCTGCGCCCGCCGATATGAGCCCCGAGGCCGAGGGTTTGCGCCGGGCAACCCATAAGACGATCGCCGGCGTCACTGCGGCCATCGATAAGCTCCGCTTCAACACGGCGGTCGCCCAGATCTATGAACTAGCCAACGCCCTCTCTTCTGGATTGCAGGCGGTAGGAGCGCAACCTAAGGATGATTTGCGGTTTGCCTTGCGCGAGGCGGCCGAGGTCCTGGCCCGGGTCTCGGCCCCCATGGTGCCCCATCTGGCGGAGGAGTGCTGGGCCCTGCTCGGCCATGAGACGCTGGTGGCCGAAAAGCCTTGGCCAGAGGCCGATTTGGCGCTTTTGACCGAGGACACGATGACCATTGCCGTCCAGGTCAATGGCAAGAGGCGAGACGAATTGACGATTGCGCGAGACGCCTCGAAGGAAGATATTGAGGCTGCAGCGCTTGAGCTCGAAAATGTCGTGCGCGCCATAGGGGGACGTAAGATCAAAAAGGTCGTGGTCGTGCCGCGGAGGATCGTCAATGTGGTGGCGTAGCCCTGCCCTTGCGGTGGTGGTGCTTGCCGCCGCGGTGGCCGGTCTCGGCTTGTCCGGGTGCGGATTCCAGCCGCTTTATGGCTCGGGGACGACGACCGCGAGCGGCGCCAGGCTGTCCGAGGTGATGTCGGCGGTGAAAATCACGCCGATTCCAGGCCGGGTCGGCCAGAAGGTGCGCAACGAGCTGATCTTCACGAACACCGGCGGCAACTACGCGCCTGAGCCGCGCTACCGGCTCGACATCGCCGTCCGGGAGAGAGTGATCGACCAGCTGGTGCAAATTACCGGCGATGCCCGCGGACAGGTTTATCAGCTCGAGGCAAGCTTCGAGCTCATCGATGCGGCCAACGGCAGGGTGATTCATCAGGGCACGGCCATCTCGCGGGCTGCCTATAACCGCTACCAAGAGATCTTCGCCAATGTGCGGGCGCGCTACGATGCCGAGAATCGCGCGGCGCGAACCGTCTCCGACAGCATCAAGACTCAGGTCGCTGCCTTTCTTGCCACCGCGGCATAGGCTGGGTGTTCGTCTTTTCCAGGCTTTAGCTCACCCGCAATGGTTGCCTACAAAGCCTCCGCCGTCGCGCGCTTCCTGAAATCGCCGGATCCCGATTGCCGCGCGGTGCTCGTCTACGGGCCCGACGCCGGGCTCGTGTCTGAGCGCGCTGTCGCGCTCGCCGCGACTTTCGCGGGCCGGCAGCAGGGCGAGGCTGAGATCGTGCGCCTCGACGACCGCGACTTCGCCGAAGACCCGGCCCGGCTCGACATCGAGCTTCGCACACGGCCGATGTTCGCAACAGCCAAGGTGGTGCGGGTCACGGCCGGCAATCGGCTCGACGTGCCGTCGCTTAAGGCGGTGCTGGCCGAGCCGTTCGACAACGCGCTCATCGTCGAGGCGGGGAATCTCCGGCCCGACTCCGGCTTGCGGAAGCTGTTCGAGAAGCTTGGCCGGGCCGCGGCCCTGCCCTGCTACAGCGACGACAGGGACCTCGCCGGTGTCATCGACGCCGAGCTCGCCGACGCTGGCTTGCGCATCGACCCGGAGACGAAGACCTATCTGATGGGCCGGCTCGGCGCCGACCAGGCTCTATCGCGGGCGGAGGTCGTAAAGCTTGCGCTTTACGCGCAAGGGGGCGGCAGCATCAGCCACGAGGACGTCGAGGCGATCGTGGGCGACGCGGGCGAGATCGCGCTCGAGAGCTTCGTCTACGCGGCAAGCGGCGGCAACCCTGGGGCTGCGTTGCGCGAACTCCAGCGGTTGGCCACCGCGGGCACCGCCCCCGCCGCGGCGTTGTCGGCGCTGTCCCGGCACTTCACTCAGCTGCACCGGGTGGCGGCGACGCAAGCCAGCGGCGGAAGCCTCGAACAAGCGGTGAAGGCGCTCAAGCCCCGGCCGCACTTCAAGCGCGAGCCGGTATTCCTGGCGCATTGCCGCCGCTGGGGCGCAAACCGCCTGGCACATGCGCTGCCGCTGATCCAGGAGACGATCAGACGGTCGCGGCGCTTTCCCGACCTCGAAGGCCCTTTCGCCGAGCGCCTGGTGCTGACGCTTTCATCGAAGATTTGACGGAACGCATCGGCGTTCTTATGCATGGCCTGCTCAGCCGAGGTGACCAATGGATCAAGACGCCGAGACTCTGGAACTCCGTAACAAGCTCCACATGCTGCTTCGTGAGCGTGCGTTTCGGCGCGGCCGGGTCGTGCTCGCCTCGGGCAAGGAGAGCGACTACTACTTCGACATGAAGCCGGCAATGCTCGATCCCGATGGCGCCGGCCTCATGGCCGATCTAATTCTTCATGCCCTTCAAGGGGTTACGGCGGATGCCGTGGGGGGCTTGGAGATGGGCGCGGTACCGCTGATCGCGCCTGTCGCCATGCGGAGCCCGGCATTCGGACGCTACCTGCCCGGCTTCTTCGTGCGCAAGGCGGTGAAGGATCACGGTACCCAGAAGCGCGTCGACGGCAACGACATCGCCGGCAAGACCGTGGTGATCCTCGAGGACGTGACCACCACCGGCGGCTCGGCCATGGACGCGGTGAAGGCGGTCGAGGCGGCCGGCGCGACTGTGGCGCTCGTGATCTCGATTCTCGATCGCGGCGAGGGGGCGGCCGCGCTCTACGCCGAAGCCGGCGTACCGTTCAAATCGCTGTTCAAGGCGGATGAGTTTCTCACCGGCTGACGCCGGAGCAGCAAGCCGCTAACGGCTAGGGCGCCGCATCAGCCGGGCGCGGATGTCCTCGAACTGATCGAAGTTCGCATAGCTGATCCTGAGCTCGCCCTTCTCGCCGCGACCCGACTTGATCTCGACGTTTAGGCCGAGTGCGTCGTGAAGCTCCGTCTCCGCCGCACGGGTGTCGGCGTCTTTTGCTTTCGCCTTCTTGCGCTTCGGCTTGGCGCGCTCTTCTTGCGTGAGCGCCTCCACCTGGCGCACCGTTAACCCTTCCTTGACGATACGGGTCGCGAGCGCTGCGGCGTCAGCTCGGCCGATCAGAGCGCGCGCATGGCCAGCGCTGAGGCCGCCGCCACGCACCAGGTCCTGCACGCTCTTCGGCAGCTTCAGCAGGCGAAGGGTGTTGGCCAGATGGCTGCGGCTCTTGCCGATGACCTTGGCCAGGTCCTCTTGGGTATAGCCGTGGCCGTCCATGAGAGCGCCATAGCCCTCCCCCTCCTCGATCGCGTTCAAGTCCTCGCGCTGAACGTTCTCAATGATGGCGATCTCAATCGCTTCCTGGTCGGACAGCGTGCGGATGATGACCGGGACCTCGTGCAGGTTGGCGCGCTGGGCGGCACGCCAGCGGCGCTCGCCGGCGACGATCTCGTAGCGGTCGCCGCCGAGCGGCCGGACCACAAGCGGCTGCACCAGCCCGCGCTCGCGGATCGACGCCGCGAGCTCATCGAGTTGAGCGTCAGAGAAGTCCCGCCGCGGATTGAAGCGGCTCGCCTTGAGCGACGACAATGGCACGCTGCGCTGGTCGTTGACGCCGACCGCCTCGTCCGCGCCATCGCCGATGAGCGACGCCAAGCTCCGTCCCAGCCTCTTCTTCTGTGCGCTTACCGCCATCGTCGATCTCCAAGCTTGCGGCCTACCGGGCCGGATTCTCGCGTCATGCCGCCCGTATACGCCGTTCCCGCTCGATCACCTCGGACGCGAGCTGGATATAGGCTTGGCTTCCGCTGCACTTGTAGTCGTAGAGCAGCACCGGTTTGCCGTGGGAGGGCGACTCCGCCACGCGCACATTGCGCGGAATCACCGTCGTGTAGACCTTGTCGCCAAGCACCGCGCGGACGTCCTCCACCACCTGATCGGAAAGGCTGGTGCGTTGGTCGTACATCGTGAGCACGACGCCGTGGATCTGTAGCTTCGGGTTGAGCCGGACCCTGATCTCCTCGACCGTGCTCAGGAGCTGGGCCAGGCCTTCCAGCGCGAAGAACTCGCATTGCAAGGGCACGAGCACGGCGTCGGCAGCGGCGAGCGCGTTGATGGTCAGCAGATTGAGCGACGGCGGACAGTCGATGAGGATGTAGGTCGTCGTGGCGTCCCGGTCCTCGGCGGCGATCAACTCGGCGAGGCAATCGCGCAGGCGATAGTGCCGTCCGTTGGCGGAGGCCGCTTCGCGCTCGAACGACATGAGGTCGATGGTCGCCGGCACGATGGAGAGCCGCGGCACATGGGTGGGGACCCGCGCCTCCATGATCGAGGCCTGCCCCGCCAGGACGTCGAAGGTGGAACGTTCGCGGTGCTCGATGCCGAGCCCGGTGGAGGCATTGCCCTGCGGATCGAGGTCGATGATGAGCACGCGCTCGCCGACGGCCGCGAGCGCCGTACCGAGATTGATGGCGGTGGTGGTCTTGCCGACGCCGCCTTTCTGATTGGCGAGTGCGAGGACGCGCGTGCGGGGGCGGGTCATGGCGCGCCGTCTTCCGGCGTCTTGTCTTCCGGCATCTTGGCGCGCAGACCGGTGACCTCGACGATGGCGGCGTCCTTGGCGGTCAAGCTCGCGTGCAGGCGAGCGTCGAACGCCCACGCGTGCCTGGCGGCCTCGATCTCAGATTCTGCCTCGCGACCTTTCAGGAACAGCCCCCTGGTTCCTTCCCCGAAAAACGGGGCAGCGAGTTCGAACAGACGTGGCAGCGGCGCAAGCGCGCGGGCGCTGACCACATCCGGCCTTAGGCTTTGGACTCTTTCAGCAAGCTGTTCAATACGCATGGCGTGGATGTCCACAGGGGCCTCGGTGGCGCGCACGACTTCGGCAAGAAACGCACACTTCTTATGGTTCGATTCGACCAGGTGCATGCGGAAATCCGGCGTTCCGGTTTTGAGGATGGCGACGACGAGCCCGGGGAAGCCGGCCCCCGATCCGAGATCGAGCCAGAGTGGGGCTTCAGGGGCAAGACTATGCAGTTGTGCTGAGTCGGAAAAGTGTCGTGACCAGACTTGCGGCAGGGTCGACGGCGCCACCAGGTTGATCGCTTTCTGCCAGCGGTTGAGGAGCTCGGAATAGCGCGTGAGCCTGTGGATTGTTTCACGTGGAACTTTAAAGGCTTCGGCGAACTGATCCGCGCCATCGATGGTGGGGAGCTCGTCTGCGCGTGCCATATCTAGGCGGATTTGACCGCCGGAGTTTTCTTGAGATGCGCCAGCAGCAGCATCAGCGCGGCGGGCGTCATGCCATCGAGACGCGCCGCCTGGCCGAGGCTGGCGGGCCGGTGGCGCTCGAGCTTCTGGCGGATCTCGTTGGAGAGGCCTGGCAGGGCGGCGAATGCGAAGCCGGTCGGAATGGCGATGGCCTCGTCCTTGCGGAAGGCGGCGATGTCCAACTCTTGCCGGGCGATGTAGACGGCGTAGCGCGCATCCACGGCGAGCTGATCGGCGATGGCACCATCGAGCTGTGCGATCTCGGGCCAGATTTGCGCAAGGCGTGGGAGATCGATGTCCGGATAGCTCAGCAGCTCGAAGGCGCTGCGCTTGCGGCCGTCGCGCTTGATGGTGAGCCCGGCCTTCCCCGCCTGGTCGGGCGTGAGCGCGAGCCGCCGCAGCAGGGCTTCGCCCGCTTCGAGCTGTTTCGCCTTGGCGGCGAAGGCCGCGCGGCGCGTTTCGCCGACACAGCCGATGCTCACACCAAGCGGCGTCAGGCGCTGGTCGGCGTTGTCGGCGCGGAGCATCAGGCGGTACTCGGCGCGGGAGGTAAACATGCGATAGGGCTCGGTGACACCGCGGGTCACGAGATCGTCGATCATCACGCCGAGATAGCCGTCGGCGCGGGTGACGCCGAACCGGTTCGCGGCGCCCGAGGCCACGAGCGCGGCATTGATGCCGGCAACCAGCCCCTGGCCCGCGGCTTCCTCGTAGCCCGTGGTGCCGTTGATCTGGCCAGCGAGAAACAGACGCCCGACGGCCTTGGTCTCCAGGCTCGGGTGGAGCGCGCGCGGGTCCACATAGTCGTACTCGATCGCATAGCCTGGCCGCTTCACTTGCACCGCCTCGAGGCCCGGGATGGTCTTCAGAAAGGCGTGCTGCACGTCCTCCGGCAGCGAGGTCGAGATGCCGTTAGGGTAGATCGTGTCGTCGTCGAGGCCCTCGGGCTCGAGAAAGATCTGATGGCTGCCGCGCTCCTTGAAGCGAACGACCTTGTCTTCGATGGACGGGCAATAGCGCGGGCCGACGCTTTCGATGGCGCCGGAGTACATGGGCGCGCGGGCGAGGTTCGCCTCGATGACGGCGTGGGTCGCTTGGGTCGTGTGGGTGATGTGGCAGGGAACCTGCCGCGTCGTGATGGTCTCGGTCAGGAACGAGAACGGCACCGGCGGGCTGTCGCCCGGCTGCTTCTGGAGGCGGTCCCATTGAATGGTCTTGCCGTCGAGGCGCGGCGGGGTGCCGGTCTTGAGCCGTCCCATGGCCAGGCCGAGGCCGTAGAGGCGGTCGGAAAGGCCGAGCGCCGGGGCCTCGCCCATACGCCCCGCCGGGATCTTGGTGTCGCCGATATGGATCAGGCCATTCAGGAACGTGCCGGTGGTGAGCACTACGGCGCCGGCGGTGAAGCGGCGGCCGTCTGCCGTTAGGATTCCCGTCACCATGTCGCCGTCGACGCTGAGATCCTCGACCGCGGCCTCGATCACTTCGAGATTCGCCGTTGCACGAATCGCCGCCTGCATGGCCTGGCGATAGAGCTTGCGGTCAGCCTGGGCGCGCGGACCTTGCACGGCGGGGCCCTTGGACTTGTTGAGGACGCGAAATTGGATGCCGGCTTGATCGGCCACGCGGCCCATGAGGCCGTCTAGAGCGTCGACCTCGCGCACGAGATGGCCCTTGCCGAGACCGCCGATGGCCGGGTTGCAGGACATCTCGCCGATGGTGGCGGCGGCATGGGTGACGAGCGCGGTCCGGGCGCCCATTCGCGCGGACGCGGACGCCGCCTCGCAGCCGGCATGGCCGCCGCCGATGACGATGACGTCGAAGCCCTTGATGGCGAAACCGCTGGATACGTCCTTACTCATGGCCCGTAGGTAGTGGGTCTCACGCGTTCCGTCAAAGCACTGAGGGCCAAGTTGTTTCACGTGAATCAAATTGCCCTGCGAGACGCCGCCTGTCGGCGGCTCCTCAGGGTGAGGCTCATTTGCCGATGCAGAACTCGGCGAAGATGGCGCCCAGAACCTCTTCCACATCGATGAGGCCGGTGAGACGGCCCAGATGGCGGGCGGCGATGCGAAGCTCCTCGGCTTTGAGCTCTGGGGCCAGATCATGGTTAACGAAACGTTGCAAAGCGTCCCGGGCTGACACGAGTTCGACCCGATGGCGGGTGCGGGTGAGGACGGCCTGGCCTGAAGGCGGCGCGACCGCCTCCGAGGCGATCGTCTCGAGGCGCGCGATGAGGGTATCGAGGCCCTCGCCGGTCTTGGCGGAAACACGCACCAAATCCCGCGCTTCTAGCGCCGAATCCTGCGCGACTTGCGCCATATCGCGCGCGAGATCGGCCTTATTGAGCGCATCGAGACGCGCCAACTTGCGCAACCGCGCCGGCGGCTCGAACACCGGATCAGTCGCGTCGATCACCCATAGGATGAGATCGGCATCGTCGGCGCGGGCGAGCGCCCGGCGGACGCCCTCCCCCTCGAC
>Ga0075530_1000528_pt1 | contig 18078 bp, 21 predicted proteins | sample NGEPerD_2_FD_75101 | JGI IMG/M metagenome (GOLD analysis project Ga0075530, IMG submission 75101) | Arctic peat soil microbial communities from the Barrow Environmental Observatory site, Barrow, Alaska, USA - NGEE PermafrostL1-D | ecosystem: Environmental > Terrestrial > Soil > Wetlands > Peat ... | reverse complement strand
TCCAGCACCGCCTGACCCATACCCAAACACTATCATATCTCAACGGATTTCCGACGTGATGTCGCGAAGAAAAAGCCCTGGTCACAGGGCCAATCCGTCACCTACTTGAGGAGGTCTGAGGCTAGTCATCTGCTCGGTGACTAAACCTTCTCCCTATCCGTTGTTGTCTGGAGCGAATATCGGGAGATTGAAAGCGTCTCTGCCGCTAGTTCCGGTGATTGCGGCCAACTTGGTCTGGCTCGGCGACCAGAAGCTGAGCGCCGCGCTCTCGACCGGTGGCTACACCGTGGAAGAGAGTTCCGCCGAATCTGCCGTGCCGGCGATCTCCGCGCCGCAGGCGCCGGTTGAAGTACCTTCGGTTGTCGCGGCCGCGCGATGCGCACCGGCAGGCGGGCTCGGCCGAGCGAGGTGGTGGTCAGGCCATCTCGGGGACGTGCAGGTGCGCGTAGGCTAGGTCGAACTCTTGCACGTCGACGATCTCGCCGCCCGCGTCGGTCGCGGCTCGGCTGCGCATGTCGTCGGCCGCCGAGCGGCTGGCTTCCATCGCGGCGCGGGTCTCCCAGGCTGTGGTGGCGCAGCCCAGGCCGGTCGATCGGTTCACCAGCAGGCTGGCGCTGCAGAATCCAAGGGTCTGCTCGAGCTGGGGAAGGATCCGCTTCCGGGCATCACGCAGCTCCGCAGCGGACTTCTCGGTGACGCCGGGACGGTTGCCGGCCTCGACGTCGGCCTCCTTCATCCAGGTCGCGAGGACAGATCCTCAGAGGTCAGGTCAAGGTGTCAACCAGAGTGGGGGCAGACCCGGTGCCGTTGATCGGGCTGCCGCGTTGTGCCGGGATTGCGTGGCTAGCCTGGCATCATGGACATCTCCACGCTGCGCGCCGAGACCCCCGGCTGTGCCGACCGGGTGCACCTGAACAACGCCGGCGCCGCGATGATGTCGCGACGAACGATCGAGGCCATGACCCGGCACCTGCAGCTCGAAGCCCAGCTGGGCGGATATGAGGCGGCGGCCGCTGCCGAAGAGAGGCTCTCGCTGCGACGTACCAAGGCTTGGCCGAGCTCGTAGGTGGTTCGGTCGACGAGGTCGCGCTGTAGGACAACTCGACGCACGCGTGGAACGCCGCCTTCTACTCGATCCCGCTTCGCGCAGGTGATCGGATCCTCACCGGCCGCGATGAGTACGGCAGCAACCTGCTGGCCTATCTCCAGGTCGCGCAGCGCACCGGCGCCGAGGTCGTCGTCATCGACAACGACGAGACCGGACAGATTGATCTGGCCGCGCTGGCCGACGCGATCGATGACCGCACGCGCCTGATCGGGCTCACCTACGTCCCTACCAGCGGTGGACTCGTCAACCCCGCCGCCGATGTGGGCCGGCTGGCCCGGGCAGCCGATGTCCTCTACCTTCTCGACGCCACCCAGGCGGTCGGCCAGTTCCCGATCGACACCACCGAGCTCGGGTGCGACATGCTCACCGGCACCGGCCGGAAATTTCTGCGCGGACCACGCGGCACAGGCTTCCTCTGGGTGCGGGCGGCCTCGCTCGGGCGCCTCGACCCGTTCGTCGCCGAGATCCGCTCGGCCACCTGGGACGGCGAGCGCGGGTTCACCTGGGTCGACGGCGCGCGCAGGTTCGAGACGTGGGAGAACAGCTACGTCAACATCATCGGACTCGGCAGCGCGGTAGGACAGGCACTCGACATCGGGCTCGACGACATCGGCACACGGACGGAGGAGCTGGGCACCGAACTGCGTCGCGGACTCAGCGAACTACCGGGCGTCGACACCTTCGACCTCGGAACGTCACGTTGCGCCATCGTCACCGCAGCCGTCAGCGGCCACACCGCAGCAGACGTTGCCGACGCGCTCTCGCGCCAACACATCAACGTCAGCACCACCGTCCCCGAGCACAACCAGCTCGACACCGAAGACCGCGGCGTGCATCCACTCGTCCGATTCTCCCCGCACTACTACAACACCGAGGACGAGATCCGCCGGTGCATCGACGCCGTCTCAGAACTCGCCACCACTCGATAGGGCTCATGGTGATGCGCCCAGACACAAGCGATCGCAGCGACGCGACGGCGGCAGCGACCGATAGCCAAATGGCGTAGGCGTAGGCGCCGCTAGGCAGAGCGCCCCCGAGACGATCACCCGAAGGGGATCCCGTCCCGGTCCTCGCGGGCGCCTGAAGGCTTGAAGCGCCCAGACCTCTCCTGGCGGCTTGGGCGGGTGACGAGCGATCATCGTGAGCACTCACCGACGTCTAGGAGCATCGCATGCGCGTCACGCAGATCATCGCCGACCTTCACGTGACCGATCTCAAGGCAGCCAAGGGCTTCTACACCGACTACCTCGGGCTGACCGAGGAAGAGTTCAACCTGGGGTGGGTGGCGCGCTACACCTCGCCGGAAACCGGGATCAACCTCCAGTTGATGACCGGCGACGCCACCGCCCCCGAGGACCCGGTGATCTCGGTCAAGGTCGACGATGTCGAGGCCGCTCACATCCAGGCGCTGCAGCGTGGTTACGAGATCGTGCATCCGCTGACCACCGAGGCGTGGGGCGTGACCCGCTTCTTCGTCCGGGCTCCGGACGGCAACGTCCTCAACGTCGTCCAGCATCGCGACTGAGCCGGGCAGGCGCCGGTAGAGGAGCGTACGAGCTCCGTCCTTGCGGCGTCGAGGACCTCGCGAACTCGGGCGGGACCTCCGCGCTCACCGAAACCCGCTAGGGCACGGCTATCGGCGACGTGGTCCCCAGCCGGGGTGCAGGGCGGGTAGGTCGGTGAGCTGGGGGTCTGCAGGTTGGCGGGTCTCGCCGTCGTCACCGTTCCAGCGTCGTCCGTACTGGTCGGGGATGGACCCCCAGCCCCAGTACGGCAGCGGCCGGTCCGGTGTGATGCCCAGCGCGTCCTGCGGGTCGATGCGCTGGTCCGCGACGGTGCACAGGTGGGCCCAGTCATCGCCGAGGTCGAAGACGTAGACAAACTGTTGCCCGGCGGCCAGCGTGCCCAGTCGGGCGGTTTCGTCGAGGCGGGCGCACTCGGGCGGGTCGTCCCAGTACCGGTCGATGAGCAACCCGCCGTGCTCGCCGAGGTCAAACATGTGCAGGTGAGCGCGGTCCCAGCGGGCAAATGCGTCGTCGATGGCGGTGGCGAGCTGGGCGAACGTGTGCGAGCGGGCGGCGGCGAAGGTACGTCCAGGCCGGGGCCACAGGGTCTGCCCGCCCCCGTCGATCAGCTCGATCTGGATCGACAGCCAGGTTCTTGCCATGCGCCCGATCTTGGCAGACCCGTCCGGGCGAACCAGCACGCCATCACCGACGTTCACATCGGGAGAGTCTTCTTCGACGGCTCGACAACCATGACTCCGTCACCCGGTAGCCGATCCCTTGCGGGACTGGCGACGCGAACCGCTGGGACAGCCGGATCGGCGTCATGGGCGGTTCGGCTTGGAGGACGACCTGGCGGCGGACGCGGATGTTCGCCTAGATCGGCTTCGTTGCCCTGCTTGAGGCTGGCGTGCGGTTGTCGGGCGACTACCGGCATCATCGTCCCTATTCGGTTCCGGCTTCCACGGCACGGTCGAATCCGTCTGAGCGCCGAGTACGACCCTGTGTCACCGGGCAGACCAACCGCCGCAACGGCTACCGACACCCCCGGCTTCACCAGCCGCGCCGGCGCTCTCGACGTTGCGATCCCCAAGCTGCGTCAGGGTCCTACTTCCCCGAGTGGTTCTTGCGACGCAAACGCGCCCACCGCGCACTCACCTCGGTGGTGGCGACCTGCGCTTCCTCGGGTCTCGACCCCGCCGGATGGACAAGCTCGTCGCCTCGCTCGGCATCACGTCAGTGTCGAAGTCGCAGGTCTCGCAGATGGCGACGGCCCCTGACCTACCACCGCTGCCCCGCCGCAGACCGGCTCGCCAAGCTGAAGGCGGGGGTCAGCCCGTCGGCGTCGCGGCCTCGGCCTCCTCGGGCTGGGGCAGCTCGGGCAAGACGACGTTGAAGCGGCGCCGCTGGGCACTGATTACCACGTCCTCGGACTCCGCCATCCCGCTGCGCGGGTCGAGGGCGGTAAGGACGTATCGCCCCAGGGGCGGCAAGCCGAGCTCGTAGTGGCCCTCGTCGTCGGTCCTGGTCGCTCCCACGGACTCGCCCGACGACGCTTCGGTAAGCACCACGAGCGCGTCGTCGATCGGCCAGCCGCCACGCGAAACCACGCCCGCGACGGTGAGCCGCTCGTCAATCTCGAGCACGGACGCGTGCTCCGGTGACAGGTCGCGCAGCTCGGACCGCGCGGCCCATCCTTCGGCGGCATAGACCACCAGGTACTCCCCCGTGCCCGGCAGCACCACCGACCAGCGTCCGTCGTTGTCGGCGCGCGCCCAGTCCGCCTGCCGACCGGTTCGATCAAGCACCGACACCACCGCCAGCCGGGCCGGCCTGCCGTCGGGCCGCTGCACCCGGCCGCGGACCACGACCTCGGCGGCCGCACCCACTCGCCGTACGGCGTCGGCGTGCACTGCTGTCGGCCGCTCGCCGGACCGTGCCGCGGACAGCGGAGCAAGGGCAGCCGAGACGCGGGCCGGGATGAACAGGCCGACCGCGGCCCCGAGGAAGGCGGCTCCTGCGGCCAGCCAGCTCATGGAGTGCAACGCCGCCTCGGAGGGGAAGGCTCCGCCGACGACAGTCCCGGCGGCCAGGACCGCGGCCACGGTCGCCGAGCACGTCGACGTACCGATGGAGCGGACCACGGTGTTAAGACCATTGGCCGCCGCCGTCTCGCTGATCGGCACCGACTGCATGATCAGCACAGGCATCGCCGCGAAGCTCATCGCGATGCCGATCGAGACGATCGAGACTCCGAGGATGAGCTGGAGAATGGAGCCGTCGAGCAGCACGCGAACGACGTAGCCGAAGCCCGTGACCGACAGTCCGGTGACCAGGGTGATGCGGGCCCCGAAACGGCGAGTGATCGACGCGGAGACCGGCGCCATCAGGACCATCAGGACACCACCGGGCAGCATCGCCAGCCCCGCCTCGGTGACCCCTAGGCCGAACCCGACGCCGCTCGCAACGGGGATCTGGAGCTGCTGGGTGGCGACCAGCAGGTTGGCGAACAAGGCGAAGCCGGTCAGCAGTGAGGCGATGTTGGTGAGCAGCACGGGCCGCCGTGCGGAGGTGCGCAGGTCGACCAACGGCTGCCCGGTGCGCAGCTCCCACGGTGCCCAGAGGGCGAAGACGAGGACGGCGACCACGAAGGACAGCAGGGTCCACTGGGACGTCCAGCCCCAGACACCGCCCTTGGAGATGCCGAGCAACAGGGCCGTCAACGCGATCGACATCAGCACTGCGCCCAGCCAGTCGAAACGGCCGGGGGTCTGCACCCCCGACTCGGGCACCACAGTCAGGACGAGCACGAGCATCACCACGGACATGGCCACGCTGCCCCAGAACACCGCCTGCCAGCCGAACGCCTCATAAATCACGCCCGAGAGCGGGAGCCCCACCGCGGCACCGATACCAAGCGTGGCGCTCATCAGCGCGACCGCACCACCGATCTTCTCCGGCGGCAGCTCGTCGCGCATCGTGGAGATGCCGATCGGAATCAAGGCGGGTGCGAAGCCCTGCAGTGCCCGAGCGATGATCAGGACCACCAGCGAGTCGCTCGCCGCGCCGAGCAGGGAGCCGGCGAGGAGCACCAGCAGCGAGACCACGATCATCCGGCGCTTGCCGTGCATGTCGGCCAGCCGGGAGAGGATCGGCGTCGCGACCGCGCTGGTGAGCAGCGTGACCGTCACCAGCCACGACGCGTTGTCGGCGCTGGTGTCCAGCAGCCTCGGGAAGTCCGGCAGCAGCGGTACGACGAGTGTCTGCATCAGCGAGACCGCTGTGCCGCATAGTGCGAGCACGAGCACGATCGGGCCCGAGCGCCTCGACCGCTCCGGCCCCACGGCCGTGGTCGTCGCGGTCATGGACACCGTGACGCCCCCGCGTCGACTGCCATGGAGCGACCCTAGCCCCGACCGGCGGACGCGGAGCAACAGTCCGGGTGGCCGATCGGGCTCGTTCATGGTCGACCTGGACCTTTACCTGATCCGCCACCACTAGTCGCGTCAACCGCGGCCCTGAGTGGGTAGACATGGGTGTCGACGCCGATGACGACGTCGACCACCGCCCGAGAAGTCCTGCGTCTCAACCTAAACAACTCGGGAGAGTGGTCAGTCACGTTGAGCTGGTGGTCCGTCAGATCGTCCTCCGGAAGCCGTAAGGACGAATCCAAGACCGTGGACCGGGCACCAGTTCGCGAGCCGGACGTTTCCGCTCGGCTCCCGATCTCGGCTGATAGCAGTCGCCACACCCCGCTCCCGAGGCGCACCCGCGACGTATGAGTCTTCACGGTATTGGTGATCCCGGCAGACGAGTCTCGCAAAGTCCTCGCAGCTGAACTCGACAAGCTGCTCCAGATCGACCGCCAGGAATACGCGGGATGTCACCACCCTGAGGATGGAGCCGGAGTTCCGGGGGTTCAGTCAGGGGTGCACCCGATGTGCGGGAGTTCCCTCGCGGCGCACAATTGAGGTGTCAGGCAAACGCCTGGACACCAACCTGAAGGAAGTGCATCAACCATGAGCGATATCCGCCAGAGCTTCGCCCACCAAGGTCTGGTTCGACCGCGGGAGGGGCGGGTCTTAGGCGGCGTGTGTACCGGCCTCGGCCGACGCTTCGGCATCGCGCCGTGGACCGCGCGAATCCTCTTCGTGTTACTGCTGATGGTCGTCCCCGGCAGCCAGATCCTGATCTACCCGGTCCTGTGGATCCTCATGCCGTCGGAAGAGACGGTCACGGTCCAGCCGCCACTGGCGCCGCCTGCCCCCGCAGCCTGAGCGCCGGACGGCGATCTTCACGGAGGGTGTGCCGGGCGCGCGCGACGCCTGCAACCTGCTCTCATCAACCATCCTGGCGTTGATAGTGCCGCGGCAGCGCCGCCGCGTCCGTGCGCCCAGCAGGAAGCCGCATGGCGTACGCGTATCCGGAAAAGCAACAGCCGCGAGCGACGGGCCGGGCAGGCACCATCCGGAACTCAGCCGACATGCGAACTGAGGTACAACCCAGGCCGAGTCGAGATGACACGGCCGCGCCAGTTGGCCACCCGAGCTTGGGGCTTGTCGCCGGGAGCACAGGTCCGGTAGGACTAAGCGAGGGAGACACCCACTCGAGGGCCAGGAGGACCGCATGAGCGTTTATCGAGTCACAGACCTGATCGGAACAAGTACTCAATCCTGGGAGGACGCCGCGGCCGCTGCAATCAAGACGGCGAGCGCGACGATTCGCGACCTTCGGGTCGCCGAGGTCGTCTCGCAGGACATCCACCTCGCCGAGGGCGGCGAGATTACGTATCGAACGAAACTTCGCGTCTCGTTCAAGTACGAATCTGAGGCCTAGGGCTCACCGGCGTCCATGGGGATGGAAGCGTTCAACCATTTGGGCGAACTCTGAGCCAGAAGCGGCGTCTGCATAGAGGCCTTGAGCACGGGTTGTGCTCGCTTAACTGGCTCGGACCTGCGTCATCTCCGCCAATGCCCGTCAACCGATCGCTGACTGATCTGTTCCCGTTGGACGATCGGCTTGCGGCTTCGCGTCGTTGAGTGGCCTGCGGTTGGGGAGGCAGAGGTCAGGTCAGTCGTCGAGGACGCCTTCGACGATGCCGAACGATTCTTGCCGGTAGTCGCAGTGGCGCACCCAGTCGAGGAGAACACGCACCAGCACGATCTGCGGGTCCTGGGCTCGGTCTCGGCCATCGGGGTACTGCTCGAGGTACGCGCTGAGGCACCTGTCACGTTCCGGCCCGGCGGTCACCTCGGCGAGACCCTCGCCTTGCACGGTGACCTCATCGTCCCAACCAATGACGACTGCGACCCTGGGGAACGATGTCAGGTTGACGCACTTGCGCGAGTGGGCCGAGGTGTCGAAGACCAGCTCGCCCCGGTCGGTGGCCGCTACCCCCACCAGTGCGGCCTCTGGCGCCCCGGCCACGTCGCGGGTGGCCACCACAGCGAGCCCGCGGTGGCGGACGAACTCGATCAGCTCCGCCCGGTTCATCCCGTCGCCCATCGGGGGCGCGCGTACGTCGCGGTAACCGTGCCAGTGTGCCCTGGCTCGGGCGACTCCTCGCGAACCGCGAGCTCGACCAGACCGGCGTGGGTGAAGAGCGCCAGCTCGGCCCGGCTGACCGGCCACGGCCGCGCACCGACCGGCTCGTGCTCGCGACGGGCCAAACAGCGCACGAAGATCCGGCCACCCGGCCGCACGGTCTCGGCGATCGCGGTGACCGCGCTCGTGCGCTTCGAGAGCGACAGCGACTGCAGGGTGCGGATCTCCACCACCAGGGCGAACGCACGCTGCCACGCGTGGGGCAGCGCAAACAGGTCGGCGACCCGATAGTCGACCTCCGAGTCTGGGAAGCGTTGCCGGCAGCGCTCGATCGCGGTCGGCGCGACATCGAATGCCGTCACCGCAAATCCCGACCCCGCCAGCAGCTCGGCGTCGTCACCGAGCCCACAGCCGACCACCAGCGCCGCCGCCACCGAAGGTGCGGGTTCGCCTGCCAACCAGGCGACCAGCGCTGGATTCGCTGCCAGCGCAGCCCACGGAATCTGGTTCAGGTCATCGCCTGCCCCTGCGTAGAGCTCCTCGAAACCGCTCTCCCACCCGCCGCTCTCGGCCTCGAAAACATCTCCGGCGCTCATGCGAGACATTCTATCGAGACAGGGCCGGAGGCTCCCCGCACGCACGGCTTGCCGGACGGTGCTCCCCAACCAGCCCGTCCCGCAGCCGGATCCCTCTGCAACACAAGCTCCCGGGGTGTCGCTGGCCGTTCGCCTTGCGGCACATAATCCGCGCCTCCACGATTCCGTTGCCTCTACACCAGCGTTTCCGCACGTGTGAGAGGTCTGGCCGCGCGGGTGAGCTGGTGACCTACTCGGGGTCGTTGACGTCGTTGACGTCGTTGACGTCGTCGATGTCCGTGGTGCGCGCTCGGTGATCAGGCTACGAAGCCGATTGGGAGCTGCAACTGGCGGGAGGCAGGTGCCTAAGCCGGCCAGGCGGTAGAACCGCCACATCTCGTTCTCGATGGGCAGCACCTGCACCTCGCTGAAGCCGGCCTCGGTGGCGTAAGCGCGTAGAGCGGCGCAGCACGGTGCCGGTGGCCGCGGTGGGGGTCTGCGGCTGGTCGGCAGGCAGTCAGGATGCTGAACCCGTACATCAGCCGCTCCACCTCGTCACCCGGTGCGGTGAAGGCCTCGGCGACCCGCTCGTCGCCGACGATCACGCAACCCCCATCTGCGAGCAGCGCCCGCATCGCCGCCCACACCTCGACCGGGCGGGCGAGGTCGTGCAGCGCTTCGAACACCATCACCGCGTGGTAGCCACCGGCCAGCACCGGGTCGGCGGCGTCGCGCACGGCGAAGCTGACCCGTCAACGCCGGCCTCGGTGGCGTTGCGGGCGGCCCGCTCGATGGATGCCGCATCGAGGTCGAAGCCGTCGACGTGGACCTTCGGATATGCCTGGGCCAGCGCAATCGATGCCCAGCCAGCGCCCCAGGCGATCTCGGCGACCCGGGCCGGCGGATCGGCCCTCAGCCGGGTGTGGAGCTCGGGCACCGTTGGTAGCCAGGACGCGGCGAGCTCGTTGACGAACATCGGGCGGTTGAGCTGCTCGATGTGATCGCGTCTCTCCTCGCCGTAGGTGGCGAACGGCACCCCGGCGCCGCTGCGGTACGCCGCCAGCAGCTCGGGCGCACCCCCGAGATGCCGGCCAGCGCATAGCTCAGCGGGGCTACGAAGGGGGGCTGACTTCGTCGAGCAGCACCTCGCGGTGTGCCGCCGGCAGGGCATAGCGCCGGTGCTCGGCGTCCCGAGCCTCCTCGACGGTTGCCAACACGCCGGCGACGGCCTGCTGCTCCAGCCACTCCCGAGCGTAACGGGCGTCGATACTGGCATCGGTTGCCAGCTCAGCGGCGGTGTACGGGCCGTGCCGGTCCAGGGCGGCGTAGACGCCCAGTCGCAGGCCCAACCAGACGCTGAGGGTCTCGAACGAGGCGATGAGGTCTGTGACCAGCCGGTTCGCCAGCGCCTCGCGCTGCTGCTCGGTAGTGTCGATATCGGTGGTGCTCACGGCGATTCCTCCAGACGGTGGGGTGTTGCACAAGTCGCGTGGTGAGGCTGCAGTCGGCCCTCACATGGCTGTTCGCGTAGGGGCCGGTAGTTGGAGTGGAGGATGCGTCTTCCGAGCCGCCGGAGCACCGCGCTGCGGATCACCGGGTGGAGGTTGCGGGCGCGGTCGCGGCGTTGGGTTTGCGCGCGGACCCACTCGGTACGGGGGCGGCGCCGGCGTTCGTACGCGGCGAGCGCGTTTGGGATGGTGTTGGCCGCGGTGAGGGATTCGGCCAGGACGATGGCGTCTTCGAGGGCCATCGCGGCGCCCTGGGCCATGTTGGGTGAGGTGGCGTGGGCCGCGTCGCCCACGAGCAGCATGGCGCCGTGCGACCAGGTGTCGAGGACCACCTCCTCGACCGGGCCGGCTTGAACGGTCCCCTCGCCGCCGTGCGCGTCGAGCGCGTCGAGTAGGGCGGGCACCGGCTCGGCGTACCCCGCGAGCAGTTCACGCAGCGACCGCGGGTCGTCTGCGGGCCCGTCGCAGTAGCAATAGACCTGCCGGTCACCGATCGGAATGGTGAGGAACGCCGATCCGGCGCCGAGGAGTACCGACCATGTGGCCGCCTGGTCACCTCCCGGGACCACGAAACGCCGCGCATGCTGGCCGACGGGGCGAACCGTGTCGGACCCGAAGACCAGTTGCCGCACGGTGGAGTGCACGCCGTCCGCGGCGAGGACGAGGTCGTATCGGGCCCGGACCGCGCCGGTAGTGACGGTGACGCCGTCGCCGTCGCCGTCGAGGGAAACGGATTGCGGACTCTGGCCCCAACGCACTGGCACGTCGTCCACTGCGGCGAGCAGCACCCGATGCAGATCCGCCCGGGGCATGGCCAGGCAGTGGCCTACCCCTCCCCATAGGTCGTCGACGTCGACCTCGAACAGCAGTCGTCCGCGGTGGTCGGAGGTCCGCTGCCGTCGGATGCGCACGGCGCGTCCGGCCACGTCAGCGCCGAGGCCCAAGATGTCAAGGGCACGGACTGCGTTCCCCAACAGATAGATCCCGGTGCCCTCGCGCGGCGGCGCCGGCTGGCGTTCGATGAGCTCGACCGCGGCGCCCCAGTTCCGCAACGTACGAGCGGCGGCGAGACCGGCGATGCCGGCACCGACGACAAGCACTCGTACTCCGTCACCGCGCATGAGACATCTCAGTGCGCTGGCGGGATGTTGCGGTTGACCCGGAACAGGTTGTCCGGGTCGTAGGTGGACTTGACCCGGCGCAGGCGGTCGTAGTTGTCGCCGTAGGCGCTGGTGGTGCGGGCGGTGTCGTCCTGGGCGAGCTGGAAGTTGACGTAGTTGCCGCCGGTGGAGAACGGACGGATGGCCTGCCACGCGTCCCGGACCCAGGCCACGTGTGCGTCGGGGCTGCTGCCGGCGGGCCAGGCGCCGGCGAAGCCGGTGATGTAGTGGGCGTCGCGGTTGCCGACAGCGCCGTCGTCGGCTGCGAGGTCGTTGGAAGCGCCGCCGATGTGAAAGATGACTGACTCGGAGTGAACGGTGGGAACCTTGAGCGCGCCGTCCCGGAACACGTCGAGGAATTTGCTGGACAGGGCGGGCAGGTGCTCGGTCTTCCAGTAGTAGTGCTGGCCCATGGGTTCGGTACCGTCCATCATCGACTGCTGCTCGACGTAGGGCTTCTCGGTGATCAGGTCGACGATCGGGTCGCCCAGGGCGCGGACCGCGGCGAGGTCGGTGACGCGGGTGTCGGCGTCGGTTCCGCTGTGGCAGACGAGCATGCCGATGACGTGCCTGCCGTGCCAGCCAGCTGGGATGAACGGCGCGGCCGGCGCGATGCGTATGACCACGGCTGCGGTCAGCTCACCGGGCGCGGACTCGGTGAGGTCCCGGTAAGCGGTGAGGACTTGGGTGGCGCGGGCCGCGTCCCACAGGACCAGGCCCCCGGTGATCGTCGGGCCGACCGGGTGGAGCCGGAAGGTGAAACGGGTGACTACGCCGAAGTTGCCGCCGCCGCCGCGTACCGCCCAGAACAGGTCGGCGTTGCCCCCGCGGTCGGCGGTGCGGATCTCGCCGTCGGCGGTGACAATCTCGACTTCGTGCAGGTTGTCGACCGCCCACCCGAAGCGGCGCATCAAGTAGCCGAAGCCGCCGCCGAGGGTCAGGCCGGCGACGCCGACCTCGGAGACGAACCCGAGCACTGTCGCGAGCCCGTGCTGCTGGGTGGCGCGGTCGACGTCCCGGAGCAGGCACCCCGGTCCGACGTGTACGAGACGCGCCTCCGGGTCGACGGTCACGTCGCGCATCCGGGCCATGTCGAGGGTCAGGCCGCCCTCGGCGGTGGAGGTGCCGGCAATGTTGTGCCCGCCGCCCTTGACGCTGAGCAGCAGCCCGTGGTCGCGAGCGAACCCGACGGCTGCGGCAACGTCGTGAGCCGAGTAGGGCTGGACCACGAGCGCCGGGGTGCGGGCCGCGATGGCGTTCCAGATCAACACGGCGTCGTCCCAGCCGTGATCGCCTGGGCGCAGCACACGTCCCTCGATCCGACTGGTCAACTCGTCGAGTCGTTCCGGGCTCAGGGCGACCCGTCCGCCTTCGCGTCCGGCGACTTCAATCGTGGTGGTCATGACCTGACCGTCGCCGCGATCGGGGTGTCCATCACGGTGCGTAAAGCGGCTAGGAACGCGGCGGGCTGTTCGAGCGGTGGGTCGTCGCCGGCGTCCTCGATCACGTGGAGCGGCCAGCCGTAGCGGCCGCTGGCTGCCTCGGCGATCTGGAGTGGTGTCGCGAGGTCGTGACGCCCCCAGATGAGGTGCGTGGGGACCTCGATACGGACGAGCTCTTCGGGCGGGATCGGGACCGCCGCGAACTGCCCGATCAGGGCGCCCAGGGCTGCCTGCACGCTGCGTGTGCCAGCCAGTTGGACGGCATAGGTCGAGTACGACGCCCAGCGCTGACCCATGAGTTCGCGTGCGCGGTCCAGGTCGTAGGTGCAGAACTCCATGAAGCGGTCGTAGTTGCCAGCGCTGGGTCGTGCAAGGAAGCGCTGTAGGGCGAGCCCGAACCTCGGAGCGGGTTCGAACGGCGCCAGCCCGAGGGTGTCCACGAGCACCAGGCGGGCCAGCCTGTCCCCGTGGTGAGCGGCGAACCGGGCGGCGATGGCGCCGCCGATGACCCGGCCGACCAGCACCGGCGGCGACGTGCAGGTGGCCTCGATCAGCTCGCCGAGCCAGTCGAGCACCCGATCGGCGTCGAGCCCGCCCTCGGTCGCCCCCGAGGCGCCGTGCCCCGGCAGATCCGGGGCGATCACGCGGTGGGTGCGGATGAGCTCAGGGAGAACGGGTAGCCACGCGGCGGCGAACTCGCCCGGCCCGTGCAGCAGCACCATCGGCGGCCCGTCGCCGCCCTCCAGCAACGCGGTCGGCACGCCGGCCAGCTGCAGCCGCCGTTCGCGGACCGGGATTCCGGTCAGCATCCGCTCGCGGGCGTGTTGTCCCCCATCAGGTGTGCTGCTCATCGGTCTCTCCTCAGGTTCGGTCGGGTACCCAACCGACGCTAATAGGGCGCCGGGTCGCAGCGCGTCGGGAGAATGACCCATCCCGAAGCTGTGGGTGATTCTGTGCATCGGCTACATCAGCGCATGCTCATAGGCGTACGCGGTGGCCGCGGCCCGGGATGACACCCCGAGCTTGGTGAAGATGTTGCTCAGGTGCCGGGCCACCGTCTTCCCGCTGAGGAACAGCTCCCCGGCGACGGCACGGTTGGTCATGCCGGTCGCCACGAGACGGAGAACCTGCACCTCCCGGCCGGTCAGCGCGCCGTGCGCGGTAGTGGCTCGCCGGGACAGCGCACGGACCTGGTCCACGTTGGGGCTGGCGCCGAGCTGCTCGAACACCCAGCTGGCGGCGTCGAACTCCATCTCCGCAGCGTCATCGTCCCCGAGCTCGCGGCAGGCGAGTCCCATCAGGACCCGCACTCGGGCTCCTTCGTAGGGCGCATCGAGCTCCCGCCACGCCGCCCACGCCTGGCGCAGCACGGTCAACGCGGTCCGCCCATCGCGCTCGGCGACGAAGGTGGCGCCCGAGGCGTGCGCCACCACCGCGCGCAGCCATGGTGCGTCGATGTCCTCAGCGATCTCCCGCAGCTCCTTCGCCGCCGAGCGGGCGGCCGCGACGTCATCCGAGGCGATCATGATCTCGACGTGCGCGCCGAGCAGTCGGCCCCGGGCCAGGCGACCGGTGGTCGCGTCCAGGACGTGACGCATCGCCGACGCTGCGGCGTCGGTCCGCCCCTGCGCGAGTCGCAGCAGGGCCAGCCCGGGCTGGGGTTGCGGCAGCCAGCGGCCGGCCTGCAGGTAGGCCTGTTCCGCAGCCGCGAAATCGCCGCGTAGCCGGTATAGCTCGGCGAGTTGGTAGAACGCGGTCCCGGCTGCGGGCTGGCCGGCAAGCCGGTCGCAGGCACGGCGCGCCTCGTCGAGGGCGTCGGCCCAGTCTCCGCGCAAGAGCATAATCTCTGCCCGGTGGACCAGGCACTGCCCACGGTAGGGCACCAGGTCCGGCTGGGAGGCGCACCAGTGGTCCAGGGCCGCGGTCCACTCCTGTACCCGCCGCAGGTCGAACACCTCCTGGCAGGCCTCGATCACCGCGCAGTACACGATCCCGGCCACGATCGGCGAGACCTCGCCCGCCGTGACCGCGACCATCACCTCATCCAGGGACGCCACACCTTGCGCCGTTTGTCCGAGCCGGATCAGCGCCTGGCCGATGCCCAGCCGCCCGAATGCCACCAGGTCCGGGTCACCGAACCGGTGCCCGAACTCGGTGATCGTGCCGGAGGTGGCGTGTGCCGCCGCGGCGTCGCCCTCCCCGAGCTGCTGCAAGCCGATGGGTAGGAGCAGGTACCCCTGCTCCGCGCAGGCATGTTGGCCGTCGTCGAGCAACTGCCCGGCCCGTGCGAACCACCCACTGCTGCGGGCTGTCTCGGCCCGCAGCAGCAGGTGGATGCCCAACCGGGTCGCGCACCGGGCTGCCGCCGTCGCGTCGCCCCGGTCCACCAGCGCGCGATACCCGCGTGCGGACAGCTCGTCGCCGACCTTGTCCCGGCCGGTCAGGTACGCCGCCAGCGCGAACAGCTCGAGATCCGCCGGCTCCAACGGCGCTCGCTCATCCGCCGTGGACAGCATCTCGTAGGTGTCGGTCCACGCCCGCTGCCGATACGCCTCGCGGGCGCGGGCAAGGAGGTCATGCCCGCCTGCGGGGTCCTCGTTGACCATGCGCACCTCCTCTCCGCTTCGGTCCCTATTCACGTTACGACAGACCCGGGGCGCGTGCCGGGGTGCGCTCACGCCTGCACAAGTGGCTCCCTTGCTCGGCCGGTGCACCCCTCTCACCGACTCGGTCTACGGACGTCCGGCGGGCTTCCCCAGATAGGTGACCACGGCGTCGGCGGTTGTGTCGGCGTCGGTGGGGCAGCCGAGGAAGTTGCGGAGGCTCGGTGGGTGAGCCAGCGCAGGCCGACGTACCAGAGCCCTGGCACCGGGCGGCCCCGGCATCGTGCCTCGGTCGTCCCTTGCCATCGATCATCGCGGGCGGCAGCCAGGAGAAATCACCGGTATATCCGGTGCACCAGATGACGGATCCGACTGCGGCGGCGTTTAGGTCGAGTTCCGCTGGCGCGGCGAAGTCGTCCGGGTCGAGGGGGACGTCGGCGGGGTCGGACTCAGCCGGCGGCACCTGTTGGCCGCCACGTGAGATGAACTCGTCCAACATGGCGCGGATCCGATCGGCGAAGGCGTCTCCGGCGGCGATGTTCGCCAGGACGCTCTCATCGAATCGGACCTGCTCACCGTCCACCGCCGCGAGTGGCCCTGTGAGCGTCACGCCAGCGCGCGCAAGTGTCTGCAGGCTGACACTGCGGCCCCCCGAGACGATCAGCGGCTGCGGCGCCGTCAGCGCCGAGGTGTCGGGCTGGTCGCCCGGGGGCTGGTCGAAGAAGCAGCACTGGACCAGCCATTCGACGGTGTCCCGCCCGCGATGGCGTGCCGGGGCGCGGCCAACCGGGCTGGTCGCCAGCACCACCCGACGACCAGCCGAAAAGAGGTCCTCGGCGATCCGATAGCAGACTGCGCGCTGCCCACGACCAGCACCGCACGCACACGCAGCAAACCCGGATTCCGGTAGTCCGCGGCGTGGTACTGCCCAACCCTCCCGGAATCATCCGGCCAGCGCGGGTATCCGCTGGACGTTCTCACCTCCGGTGGCCACCACGACCGTGCGGGCACGGATCTCCCTTTCGCCGAGCCGCAGGACCCACCCGTCGCCGTCGCGGGCCAGCCGGTTCACCCCGGCTCCTTCGTGGACCGGGCTCGTGGTGGCGAGCGTGTCCAGCCGCTCGACCACCTCAGCGGCGGTGAGGTAAGCGTCTCGGGCCCGCACGCCAAGCATCGGGTTCATCCAGCCCGGAGAGTTGAGTCCGAGCGTGTCCTAGCGTTGAGTGCGCCAGCACTGGCCGAACCGGCCGCGGTCCAGCAGAACACGATCGACGCCACGGGCGCTGAGGGCGGCGGTTGACGCCACTCCCGACGGGCCGGCGCCGACCACAACAGAATCGAACACGATCCATCTCCCCAAGGTTGTGCTGTAGACCCGACGGCCAGGGCCACACACGTCTTGGCTGGTGTTGAAGTGGAGGATGCGTTGGGCGCACCCTTCGGGTAGACGGCACAGCTTGTCGATGGAAGCAGCGGACACGCTTCCCGCCTCGGCACTCCACGGCTTCACGGCCGGCGATGCGTCCAACGCCGGCCTCCCACGTCTTAAGAGGTGGCACAGTTGGTTGACGGGAAGGAATCCGAGATGAGCGTCGAAACGATCATCGCGACAGAGGTGCCGCAAGCGGCGCGGGAGTTGCAGATCGACTTCCTGTTCCTCGACCTGGCGAAATGCACCAGGTGCCGAGGTACCGATCGCAACCTTCAGCAGGCGTTGACCGTGGTGGCCGACGTTCTGCGGGCCGCCGGGATCGGTGTCGAGGTCAACAAGGTGCACGTGGCCACCGAAGAGTTGGCGGTGGCGTGGCGTTTCGTGTCCTCCCCGACCATCCGGGTCGACGGCGCGGACATCGCGCTCGAGCTGCGGGAGAGCTCCTGCGGCTCGGAGGCCTGCACCGACGGCTGCGGCGACCAGATCGCCTGCCGGGTCTGGGTGTACCGCGGACAGGAGTACACCGAGCCGCCGAGGGAGCTGATCGTCGAAGCAGTCCTGCGGCACGTCTACGGCGCGCCCGCTGCGCCGTCGACCCGGGTGGAGCGGTACGAGGTTCCTGAGAACCTGCGGCGCTTCTTCGCAGGCAAGTCAGCGCACGAGCAGCTCGCCGGGGCGGCGGAGCCGACCGACACCGTCGCGCGCGGGTGCTGCTCGGCGGCGGAACAGGCGACCTGCTGCGACGCCTCAGCGAAGGCTGACTGCTGCGGCGCCGACACCGCCCCGGGCTGTGGCTGTCGATGAACGCCGACCGCCAGCCCGGCCAACCGGACCTGGAGGCGGTGTGGCGCGAGATGCGCGGGCCGTTGCTGGGGTTCATCGCCCGCCGCGTGTCCGACCCGGACGTCGCCGAGGACATCCTGCAGGACGTGATGCTGCGCATCCACCGTCACGCCGGCGAGCTCACCCACGTCATTCTGGGTGGAATGGGCGCAGCGCCGGGCAGCGGTTCCAGTCAGGGAACGACAACTGGAGCAGCTCGAGGCGTCAGCTAGGCGTCGGCTGACTCGTCCCGCGTGGGATCGTCATCCGGCGCAGGTACACGCCACCTCCTTCGCCACCAAGGCGGCGGCCACTCTGCAGGGCGCTCGTGGTGACGTCGGCGGTTCGGGCGCCGTTGGCACGGCCGGCTCGCCCGGTC
>Ga0075530_1000527_pt1 | contig 18097 bp, 20 predicted proteins | sample NGEPerD_2_FD_75101 | JGI IMG/M metagenome (GOLD analysis project Ga0075530, IMG submission 75101) | Arctic peat soil microbial communities from the Barrow Environmental Observatory site, Barrow, Alaska, USA - NGEE PermafrostL1-D | ecosystem: Environmental > Terrestrial > Soil > Wetlands > Peat ... | reverse complement strand
GCCCGGCCGGGCCGGGTGGCTGCTCGTCGCTCAATGCGACCGCCGCCTCGTGCTCTCGGACGTGAAGCTCACCCTCTTGGACTCGCTTCCGGCCGACACCCCCGTCACGGTCCTGGCGCGCCTCGGCCTCCCCGACGAGCAGGTCTTCACCATCCCGCTCGAAGACCTCGATCGCGTCGTGGAGCCCGATCATCTGACTTCGATCGCCCTCGACACCGGCTCGATCACGGTCGCGGGGGAGTTCGCTCGCTTCGTGGCCCTGATGGAGCAGTTGCGAGGCCCGGGCGGCTGTCCGTGGGACGCCGAACAGACCCATCACTCCCTCGCCCGGTACACCTTGGAGGAGGCCTACGAGGTGGTCGAGGCGATCGAGGCGCTCCCGGCCGGCGCCCCAGCCGGTGGTGTCGGCGCCCCAGCCGGTGGTGTCGGCGCCCCTGCCGGTGGTGTCGGCGCCCCCGCCGGTGGTGTCGGCGCGACCGACCCAGCGAGCGCCGGCCGGGAGGACGTCTACGCGGCGCTCGCCGACGAGCTCGGCGATCTCCTCTGCCAGGTCGTGTTCCACGCCGTGCTCGCCCGTGAAGCCGGTGCGTTCACGATCGTCGACGTGATCGACGGCATCCACACCAAGCTCGTCCGGCGACACCCCCACGTCTTCGGCGACGCCACGGCCGGTACGCCCGCCGACGTCGTGCGGAACTGGGAGCAGATCAAGCTGGGCGAGAAGGGCACCGAATCGCTGGTGGAAGGGATCACAGCGGGGCTGCCGTCACTGCTCTACACCCACAAGCTGCTGCGCAAGGCTGCGTCGGTGGGCCTCGACCCCGGCGACGCGCCCGACGCGCTCACCCGGCTCGAGACGGCGACCGCCGAGCTGCGCGGCGCGGGCGACGACACCGACGCCGCCGCCGGTGCCCTCGGCTCGTTGCTGGCCGCGGCGGTCGTCGCGGCGCGGGAGTCGGGCACCGACGCCGAGTCGGCGTTGGCCGGCTGGGCGAGCCGGTTTCGCGCCCGTTTTGTCCGGATGGAGGGACTCGCGCGCGCCCGAGGGGTCGATCTCGGTGCCGCAGAGCCACCTCGTGTGGCCCAGCTCTGGGATGAAGCCGCTGATGACACGGGCGGAACGGGGCCCTGAGCTAACTTCGTCACACCAACAACATCAGTCTCAGTAGCCCCGCCACTACGACAGACCCCAAGAACTCGAACCCGACCCCGACTCCGCGAGCCGCCGTGAGCATCATCGTCGACGTCACCGGGCGCCAGATTCTCGATTCCCGTGGCAACCCCACGGTCGAGGTCGAGATCGAGCTCGCTTCGGGCGCGACCGGGCGAGCCGCAGTACCGAGCGGCGCGAGCACCGGGGCGCACGAGGCCGTCGAGCTGCGAGACGGCGGCGACGCCTACGGCGGCAAGGGTGTGCTCGACGCGGTCGCCCACGTGGACGCCGAGATCGCCGAGGCGCTCGTCGGCATCGACGCGCTCGACCAGCGAGACGTCGACGCCGCGCTCATCGCCGCCGACAACACCGACGACAAGTCCCGCCTGGGTGCCAACGCGATGCTCGGGACGTCGTTGTCGGCCGCGCACGCCGCGGCCGCGGAGTGTGGCCTGCCGCTCTACCGCTACATCGGCGGTGTCAACGCGCACGTGCTGCCCATGCCGATGATGAACGTCCTCAACGGCGGCGCGCACGCCGACTCCAACGTCGACCTCCAGGAGTTCATGCTCGCGCCGGTCGGCGCGGCGAGCTTCAACGAAGCGCTGCGCTGGTGTGCCGAGACGTACCACGCGTTGCGAGCGATCCTGCACGGGAAGAACCTCGCAACCGCGCTCGGTGACGAAGGTGGCTTCGCGCCGAACCTGCCGTCCAACGAAGAGGCCCTCGAGCTGCTGGTGGAGGGGATCACCGCGGCGGGCTACGAGCCGGGCTCGGAGATCGCCCTCGCGTTGGACACCGCCTCATCGGAGCTCTTCGTCGACGGGAGCTACCGGCTCACCGGTGAGGACAAGAGCTTCACGTCGGCCGAGTTCGCCGACTATCTCGCGGACCTGTGCGATCGGTACCCGATCGTCTCCATCGAAGACGGTATGGACGAAGACGACTGGGACGGCTGGGCCGCATTGACCGCCAGGGTCGGTGCCCGCATCCAGCTCGTCGGCGACGACCTCTTCGTGACGAACGCCGAGCGCCTCGCCACCGGGATCGACAAGGGCGTCGCCAACTCCATCCTCATCAAGGTGAATCAGATCGGAACGCTCACCGAGACGCTCGACACGATGGCGCTGGCCGGCCGCGCCGGGTACAGCTCGATGATCTCGCACCGCAGCGGTGAGACCGAAGATGTGACCATCGCCGATCTCGCGGTGGCGACGAACTGCGGTCAGATCAAGTCCGGTGCCCCGGCACGCAGCGATCGCGTGGCGAAGTACAACCAGCTGCTGCGGATCGAGGAACAGCTCGCGGAGGGTGCCGCGTACCTCGGCGGCGCGGCGCTGACCGGTCGACGAGGTGCCGATGGTTGACTTCCTCCGTAGCCGCGCCGCGCTCGTCCGCGTCGTCGCCGCGTCACTGGCCCTCGTCGGCTTCCTGTTCGTCTTCGTGTTCCCGACCCGAACATGGCTGTCCCAGCGGTCCGTGAAGGGCGCCGCGACCGAACGACTCTCCGTGCTCGAACGCGAGACCGCGAAGCTCGAACGCGAGGCCGATCGCCTCCGCAGCCGGGATGAGATCGAGCGGGTCGCGCGCGATCAGTTCGGCCTCGTGATGCCCGGTGAACGGGCTTGGGCCGTCGTCCCCGAGCCGAGCACCACCACGACGACGACCACGACGTTGCCGCTGCCCGCCGATCCCGGCTGAGGTCGGCTGAGGTCGGTCCGTACACTCGGGGCATGTCCGCGTCGCCGTCTGAGGTCGATGAGATCACCCGTTTGCTCGGGCGCGAGCCGCGCGCCGACTTCGATGTCGTCGTGCGAGGCCCCGCCGGTGAGGCGGTCGTGATCCGTAACGCCCCGCTTCTGGCCGACGGCACGCCGATGCCCACGCGTTACTGGTTGGTGGACCCGGCGGCGAGCCGCGCGGTGGCGCGCCTCGAGTCCGATGGCGGCGTCCGCCGGGCCGAGGCCGAGGTCGAGTCGGCCACCGTGCGCGCCGCGCACGCGATGTACGCCGCCGAGCGCGACGCAGCCCTTCCCGTCGATCACGTGGGCCCCCGGCCATCGGGGGGCGTGGGCGGGACTCGGATCGGCGTGAAGTGCCTCCACGCGCACTACGCGTATCTCCTCGCCGGCGGCGACGACCCCGTCGGTCGCTGGGTCGCTTCCCACCTCGACGGGACCCCGTGAGGGTCGCCGGTGTCGATCTCGGTACGAACTCGGCGCGGTTGTTGGTGGCCGACGTGGACGCGCAGGGTCCGCTCGTCACCGTCGAGCGACGGATGCGGATCACCCGGCTCGGCCAAGACGTGCATGCCACTCGCCGGCTCGCTCCGGAGGCCATCGAACGCAACCTCACCGTGTTGGCCGAGTTCGAGGGATTGATCCGAGGGCTCGGTGTCGAGCGCGTGCGCGCCACCGCGACCAGCGCGGCGCGTGACGCCACCAACCGCGACGATTTCTTCGTCCCCGCCGAAGAGGCGCTCGGCGCCCCGCTCGAGCTGCTCTCGGCCGAGGAGGAAGCGGCGCTGGCATTCCTTGGCGCGACCGATGACCTCGACGCGCCGGCGCCGTACCTCGTCGTCGACATCGGCGGCGGCTCCACCGAGTTCATCGTCGGCACGACCAAGCCCGAGGGACTCGTCTCGGTCGACGTCGGCTGCGTGCGCATCACCGAGCAGTTCCTGCACGCGGACCCGCCAACGCCCGAGGAGCTGTCCCAGGCCGTCACCGTGGTCCGTGACCACATGGCCGATGTCGCCCGCGAACTGCCCGGCATCACTGGGGTCGAGACGGTCGTCGGGCTCGCGGGAACGGTCACGACCGTCGCCGCGGTCGAGCTCGGACTGGCCGCCTACGACCGCGCGGCCATCCATCACTACCGTCTGACCCGAGCGGCCGCCGAGGACGTCTTCCGTACCCTGGCCACCGAATCGGCCGACGATCGGCGCCACAACCCCGGGCTCGAACCCGGCCGCGTCGACGTGATCGTCGGCGGCGCGATCGTGCTCACTGCGGTGATGCGAGCGTTTCGGGTCGACGAGATGCTGGTGTCGGAGGCCGACATCCTCGACGGCCTCGTCCTGAGCCGGCGTCCCACCTGATCCGCCCAACCTGATCTGCTTTGGCGTCGCAGGCCGGGGATTATCCCCGGCCTGCGACGCTCAAGCGTGAGGGGGGTGGGGCAGTCGGCCCTCTCGGAGCGTCGGGGGATGGAATCGTCGGCCGATACGATCCGCCGATGTTGCTCAGTGACCGACTCTTGTTGGGCCCCGGCCCGTCAAACCCCTATCCCGAGGTTGCGGCCGCGTTCGCCCGCCCGCTGCTCGGCCATCTCGACCCGGAGTTCCTCGCGCTGCTCGACGAGACCGCAGCGCGACTACGGGCGGTGTTCCGCACCGACAATGCGCTCACACTTCCGGTCAGCGGCACCGGTTCGGCCGGGATGGAAGCGTGCTTCGTCAACCTCGTCGAGCCGGGCGACACCGTCATCGTCGGCGTCAACGGTGTCTTCGGCGAGCGCATGTGCGAGGTCGCGCGCCGCGCCGGCGCCGAGGTCGTGCGGGTCGACGCACCGTGGGGTCGCACGCTCGACCCGCAGCGGTTGCTCGACGCGCAACGCTCCCATCCCGACGCGCGCCTCGTGGCTGTGGTCCACGCGGAGACGTCGACCGGAGTGGAGAACACGATTGCCCCGCTCGCGACGTTGCGTGACACCGACACCTTGCTCCTCGTCGACACCGTGACCTCGCTCGGCGGCATTCCTGTGGCGGTCGACGAGTGGGGGATCGACGCGTGCTATTCGGGCACTCAGAAGTGTCTCGGTGTCCCCCCCGGGCTCTCACCGGTCACGTTCTCGGCCCGGGCGGTCGAGAGGATCCGAGGGCGCTCGACGCCGCCCCAGTCCTGGTACCTCGATCTCGGCCTGATCGGCGACTACGTCGGCGCGGCCCGCAAGTACCACCACACCGCGCCGATCTCGATGATCTTCGCTCTGCACGCGGCGCTCGGTGCGGTGCTCGACGAGGGTCTCGACGCCGCCTGGGCGCGCCACCGAGGCGTGGGCGAGCGGCTGCAGCGTGAGCTGGGCGAGCGGGGCTTCGAGCTGCCGGCCGAAGATGGTCACCGCCTCCCGCAGCTCACATTGGTAGCGCTGCCCGCCGGTGTCGACGACGCGGCCACGCGTCGCGCGCTGCTCGAGCGCTACGGCATCGAGATCGGCGGTGGGCTCGGCGAATTCGCCGGGAAGGCCTGGCGGATCGGCCTCATGGGTCACTCCGCACGGGAACGCTCGGTCACGGCGCTGCTCGGCGCGCTCGACGAGCTGATCGCGAGCTAGCCCGCCGCACCATCCGAATCCGTGCCCGGGTGCTCGGGTGTGGCCTCGTCGTGTTCAGGGGCCCGGAGCATGTGGGCGCGGTAGTACCGCATCTCGTCGAGCGACTCGCGGATGTCGTCGAGCGCGCGGTGGGCCCCCTGCTTGTCCGGACGGCCTTTGTACACCGCGGGGTACCAGCGCCGACACAGCTCCTTGAACGAGGACACGTCGATGCTGCGGTAGTGGAGGTACTGATCCACGTCGGGGAGATACCGATCGAGGAAGCGGCGGTCGACTCCGATCGAGTTGCCGCACAGCGGCGCCCGTGCCGGTGTGGAGGCATGGCCCCGGATATACCCGAGCACTTCGGCCCCGGCGGCGTCGAGTGAGGTCGTCGACGCCTCGATCGCCTCGAGCAGCCCGCTCTTGGTGTGCATGGTCCGCACGAAGTCGTCCATCGCGGCGAGCACGTCGCGAGGCTGGTGGACGACGATGTCGATGCCGTCATCGACCACGGTCAGGTCGGAATCGGTGACGAGCACTGCAATCTCGACGATCCTGTGACGAGCGGTGTCGAGACCGGTCATCTCCAAGTCGATCCACACGAGCGGGTCTTCGGTCACGGCGGCACGCTACTAACCTCGGGCGCCGTGCGTGACGAAGGTCCCGTGCTCACTGGAGCGCGCGTGTTGCTCCGCCCCCTCCGCGGTCCCGACCACGCGGCCTGGAGGGCTGTGCGCCTGCGCAGTCGCGACTGGCTCGAGCCGTGGGAACCGTTGCCTGAGCGCAACAGCCCTGACCCCGCCACGGATCGGGAGGCCTTCCGGGCTCGGTGTGGCGCGTGGGACCGTCAACGTCACTTCGACGCCGCGTACGGGTTCGGGATGTTCCTGCGTACCGCCGGCGTCGACGACACCGCCGACAAGACCGGCGGCGAGCTCGTCGGTGAGGTCAGCCTCGGCAGCGTCCAGCGTGGACCCTTCCAGTCCGCGTTCGTCGGCTACTGGATCGGTCGTGACCACGCCGGGCAGGGCTTGGTGCCCGAAGGCGTCGCGGCCGTGCTGCGGTACGGCTTCGAGGACCTCGGCCTGCACCGGCTCGAGGCCGCCATCGTGCCCCGCAACCAGGCGAGTCGGCGCGTCGCCGAGAAGCTCGGCCTGCGCGACGAGGGCACCGCCCGTCGATTCCTGCAGATACGCGGCGTCTACGAAGACCACGTCCGCTACGCCATGACCGTGGAGGAGTGGGAGGCCCGTCGGGCCGAGCTCACGGCCCGCTTCCTGACCGCTCCGGCGTGCACCGAGCCCAGCTCGGGTCAGATCTTCAAGTAACCCTGACGGAACGACCAGACCTGGCGGTCGAGCTCGGCGCGGAGATGGTGCTCGAACGTCTCGGCGAACGGGGCCTCACGAAGGCTCGCCTTGGCCGCGGCGACGAGATCAACCGGGGCCCGGGCCGCGCGGTCCGCCAGCGCGACCGCCGCGTCCACGAGCCCGTCCTCGGCGACGCAGGCCCACGCCAGTCCTCGTGTCACCGCGGTCTCGCCGTCGATTCGCTCGCCGAACAGCACCATCGCCGCGGCGGCCTGCGGTCCGACCGCGCGTTCGAGGAGCCACGTGTGGCCACCACCCGGGTGCAGGCCGATCTGGACGAACCGGGAGTCGAACCGTGCGCGCGGGCTCACCAGGCGTAGGTCGCAGGCGAGCGCGAGGTTGAACCCGGCGCCGACCGCCGGGCCGTTGACCGCAGCGATCGTCGGCAGGGACGAGGAGTGGACGCGCAGGAACCCCTCGTAGATCTCGCGCACCCCTTCGGGATCCTGGTTCCCGCCGGACGAGAGCGACGTCAGGTTGGCCAGGTCGGCGCCGGCGCAGAACGCGGGCGGCGCGCCGGTGATGACGACGGCCCCGACCGAGTCGTCGGCCTCGAGTGCGCCCATCGAGGCGACGATGTCGGCCACGAGCGGGTCGGTCAGGGCGTTGCGGCGCTCGGCATCGTCGAGGGTGAGGATCGCGACCCGGTCGCGTCGCTCGATGTGGAGGGTCACGGCTCGTGTATCACTGCGGGCGAGTGACGGAAGAACGACTCGACGTCACGTTCGTAGCGATAGCTCGGGTGGCTGTCGCCGACGCTGCGCTCGAGACGCATCCCGCGGGCGAACGCGTCGACCGTGCCGATCGTCGAATACCGGTAGCGATAGCCCGCCCGTTTGAACCGGTGGTTGTCAACGACCCGGCCGTAGCGCAAGAGCGCGAGCATCTCCGGCGGCAGGTCGAGCACGCGGGCGATGCGCAGCGGCTCCACCGCCCAGTTGGTGAGCAACGGCGGCAGTGGGATGCGGCGTTTTCCGACGACGGCGCATACCTCGCTCCACGGGATCTGGCCGTCGCCGGCCACGTTGTAGATACCCGGCACGTCATGGGTGGTCGCGTACAGGAGCGCGCCGGTGACGTCATCCTCGTGGGTGAACTGGAGCCGAGGGTCGAAGCCCAACACCTCCGGGATGACGGGCATGTGCAGCGCCCTGGAGAACACGGTGTCGATGTCGTCGCCCAAGACGTTGCTGAAGCGCAGCTTGGTGACCGTGATGTGCGGGTTGTCCTGCGCGAAGTCGCGAAAGAACCGCGCCGACTCGAGCAGTGATCGCTCCACGGGAGTGCGCGCCGCGCGGGTGCGGTCCATGTCCTCGCTGAACACGCACGGGTCCTGGAAGTTCGCGCCGTATACCAGTGCCGAGCTCTTGACGACGACCTTGCGCACCGTGCTCCCGGCGGTGCCGGCGGCGGCGAGCAGGTTCATCGTGCCGATCACATTGATCTCGTGCAGGGCGCGCCCGCTCGCTTGGGTGGAATCGACGAGCAGGTGAGTGTGCAGCACCGTGTCGACCTCGGTGGCCCGCACGATCCGAGCCAGGATCGAGTACGAAGAGTCTGCCTTCACGAACTCGGTGCGTTCGAGCGGCAGCCGCGGCTCGGTCGTGTCCAGGCCGACGACGATCTCGACGTCGTCGCGTTGTTCGAGCTGCTGGGCGAGCCGGCTGCCCCAGAAGGTGCCGAGGCCGGTGACGAGAACCCGCATGTCCTATCCGAACCAGACGCTGCGTCGCGCGCGCAGCATGTCGTAGAGCGCGACCTGAATCTGGTCGCGGATCTTCTCGGACTCTTCCATCACCCGGCTCCGTGAGTAGCGCTCCTGGTCGGGCTCGGCGTCGAGGTGCACCGGCGGGAGCACCCGCAGCTTGAACTTCGCGGGCAAGTACGTCACGAGCCCGGCCGGGCCGAACAGCAGGGTGTTCGCGGTCACCGGGAAATACGGGATGCCGAACAGCTTCGCGAGGCGTTTGCTCTTGAAGACGATCGGCATCGACTCCTCGGCTCCGACGACCGCGATCGGTACGATCGGAACACCGGCGCGCATCGCGATCTCGACGAAGCCACCGCGGCCGAACCGCCGCAGCTGGTACCGGTCTCGGTAGTGCTTGCCCGTGCCTTTCGCCCCCTCCGGGAACAGGAGGACGAGGCGGCGTTCGTCGTGCAGCAGGCGGTACGCGTTGTCGGGATGCGCGGGCACACCACCCGCGCGACTCCAGAGCGTGCCGATCACCGGCAACGCCCGGAAGAGGTTCTCGGCCAGGCCGTACACGGCCCGTTGGAGCTCGACCTCGATGCCGTGCATGATCACCGGCGCGTCGGACGGGATGGCCCCGGCGTGGTTCGAGACGAGCAGCGCGCCGCCGTCGGTCGGGATGTTCTCGAGGCCCTCCCACTCGGCGCGGAACCAGTACCGGTAGAGCGGGTCGTAGAGGCTGCGCGCCAGTGCCCGCGCACGCTCGCTGCGGCCCCACGCGTCGACGTCGCTCCGGCGCAGCTCCGCGTCGGGCGGCTCCAGGTCCAGCTCCTCCCGGCTTTCTGTGCTGGTGGCGAGCGGCACCAGCGAGCGGCCGGTCGCGGTGGCCGAGTCCGGGCTCAGGCCGAGGTCCGGTTCCGCCGCCGCCTCCGGTTCAGGCGAGGCCGGCGCGGTGACGCCTGGGGGCGGGGCCCAGGGCGCGCGCGGCTCGGGTCTGCCCGCGCCCGGCCGATCGGGTACCGGATCGGGGACAGGGCGATCGGAGCGCTCGGGCACACCGCGAGACAACCGCATCGGCGGCTCCCATGCAACTGGGCGGATCGGGCGGCTGAGACCAGGGGCCTATGCCCGCGGGCCGGGTAGGTCGGCCATACTGTCGGCTTCGTGAACGGCAGGGAGGCCCCTCACGGTGACGCGCCACCACTGGATCTCGATTCGCCGACGCACTCGGCGAGGCACGGTGGGTCGCGCCCTCGCGGTTTCTGTGGCCGCCGGACTCGTGCTCGGCGGCGGACTGGCGGGCCTGGACAGTGCTCCGGTCGCCGCCGCGCCCGCTCCCGAGGAATCCTCGACCTCGACCACGACCTCGACCACCTCGCCGGCGGTGGCGCCCGCGACCCAGCCCACCGTGCCGATGGTCGAAGGCGGCGAGCCTGATCCCGGCGGCGAGCGGTCGCTGCCCGCCGACTCGCTCGACGCGGCAAGCGCCGACCTCGATCGACTGGACGCGGCGCTGGCCGGTTTGGCCGACCGGCGCGTCAGCGCGCTCGCCCGCACGGAACAGGCGTCCGCGGAGCTGCGCACGTCCCGCCAGACGCTGGCCGAGGCGCGAGAACGTCGCATCGACCGGATCGTGCGGGCCTACGAGATGACCGCATCCGACGCTGCGTTCGACCAGCTCGTCGAACCGGGAGTGATGGCGGAACGCATCCGCGGCCTCACCCGCGCTGCGGACCGGGCCGATCGCCGCGAGATCAGCGACCTCGAAGCCCTGATCGAGGAGCGACGCGACGAGCTCGATCGCCTCGACCGGCTGGTCACCACCCTCGACGACTCCAGTCGGGAGATCCGAGACACTCGCGACGGCATCGTCGCCAAGCTCGCCGCAGCCACCGCGAGTGTCGGCAGCGTCGGTGCCCTCACGCCGGCCGGTGCCGGCCCCAGTGACATCGCTCGAGCGGCGCGCGCCGCCGATGAGGCCTACGTGGCGGTCGGTCTTGCGTCCGACCCGACGGCCGTCGCCGAACGGGTTGCCCGCTACGACGTTGCCCGCGCCGAGCTGATCGCGGCGCTCACCCGCACAACCAGCGTGGTCGGCGACGACCTCGAGGCCACCTGGGCGGTCACCGCCGCACCGGCACTGCGGGCCATGTACTTCGCCCTCTCACAGGTCGGCAAGGATTACGTGTACGCAACCGCAGGCCCATCCCGCTACGACTGTTCCGGGCTGACCAAGCGCGCGTGGGCCCAGAACGGGATCGCGCTGCCGCACTTCTCCGGGGCTCAGCTCAGCTCGGGAATCCGCGTCGAGCCGGTTGACCTCCGTCCCGGTGATCTCCTGACCTACGGACCCGGCGGCAGCGAGCACGTCGTCATGTACATCGGCGCCGGCTACACCGTGGAAGCCAAGGGACGGGCCTACGGCGTGGTCGTGGAGTCGTCCGACACGAACCCGGGAAGCTTCGCCGGGGCGTCACGCCCGATGCCCTGAGCCCTGCGGCCGGCCCGGGGCCGGAAACCCGGGCGCTGCTCGTTCGGGCTCGCGCCCGAGGGCGGCTCAGGACCGGGCGCGGCTCGCGCGGACCGCGCCGGTGACTTGCCAGCCCCCACGCAGGAACCGTGCGCCCATGCCGATCAGGCGGGCCACCATGAGGACGCACAGAGCGCCCCAGATCGCGAACAGGCCTCCGTCGAGCACCACGACCACGACCGCGGCGATCGCGAACGCGCCCAGGGCTGCGACCATCGCGACCGCGAGGTACGCGGAGTCACCCGCGCCGAGCAGGATGCCGTCCAGCACGAAGACGACCGCGTTGAGCGGCTGCATCGCGGCGACGATCAACAGGAGCTGCGACGCCAGCTCGCGCACCTGCGGGTCGTCGGTGAACAGTGGCACGAGCCACGTCCGACTCAGCGCCAGTGCGGCGCCGAGCGCCACGCCGACGAGCACGCTCCACTCGATCATGCGTCGCGCCGATCGGTGGGCCTCCTCGGCATCCTCTGCGCCGAGAAATCGGCCGATCATCGCCTGCGCGGCGATGGCGATCGCGTCGAGGGAGAGCGCCAGGAAGGCCCAGATCTGGAAGGCGACCTGGTGGGCCGCGACTGCGTTCGTGCTCACCCGGGCCGCGAGCGCGGTGGTCGTCAAGAGTGCGATGAGCAACGCGGCGGTCCGCACCATCACCTGGCTGCCGATGCGCGCGGTCGAACGGATGCCTGCCGCGTCGGGCCGCAGGCTCGCCCGGGTCCGCCGGGCCGACACGAGCACGAGCGCCAGGTAGGCCGCCGCCGCGCCGTACTGCGCGACCACCGTGCTCCACGCGGAGCCCTCGATCCCGAGACCGAGGCCGTAGACCGCGACGAGCTCGATACCGAGGTTCGCCAGGTTCGCGCCGAGCGCGATGAGCAACGTCGACTTGGTGTCCTGGCGGCCGCGTTGGTAACCCGCGCCCGCGAGAGCAAGGAGGACCGCGGGCGCACCGATCAGGCTGATGCGCAGGTAGCTCAGCGCGAATGGCCGCACACTGTTCGAAGCGCCCATGACGTCGACGATCGCCGGCGCGGCGACGATGCCGATCAGTGCGAGCGCGAGGCCCAGCCCGCCGGCGAGCCACATCCCGTCGACGCCGATCGCGGTTGCTCGGCGAACGTCGCCGCTGCCGATTCGCCGGGCCACCGCGCCGGTCGTGGAATACGCGAGGAAGTTGCACAACCCGAACACCGCGGTGAGCACGATGCCGGCGACGGCGAGACCGCCGAGCTGGCGGGTTCCGAGGTGGCCCACGATCGCCGTGTCCACCAACAGATAGAGAGGCTCGGCGGCGAGCGCGCCGAACGCCGGGATCGCCAGGCGCCCGATCTCACGGTCGTGGCTGCTGCGGCGGAGGAAGGCCATGCGGGCGTCAGTGTCACACCCCCTTGTCACGATCGTCCCGATGGTTGCCACGCCCGCACTCGCCTTCGCCGACGTTGCCCGCCGTCTCGGCGCAGCGGCCCGAGCGGCCGGTCTCGTGGTGCCCGGGTTCCGGAGCCCACCCCGGCTCGCCGGGGCGGCCCGCACGATCAGGCGCTATCCCAGCGGCTCCGTGGTCTCGGTGCAGATCCGCAATCGGCCGTTCCGGGGCGTCGTCGCCGACATGGTCGAGGGTGTCCTCGTGGCCAACCAGATCGAGGGCGAGGCCCGGGTCCGGCTGCGCACGTCACTGCACGAGGCCGTCGCGGGCGACGGAACCGGCCGCGCCGCGGCGTAGCCTCGGTTCGGCACCGAGCCCGGGTGGCGGAACGGTAGACGCAGGCGGCTTAAACCCGCCGGCCCCTCCGGGGGCGTAGAGGTTCGAATCCTCTTCCGGGCACGATGAGCAGGGAAAGCACCCAGGAGCGCTCGCGCTTTGAGCCGTCTACTTCCGTCTTGTTGGCGGGCCCAGGGCCAGGGTCACGGTGCAGTCCCGGTTCATGGTGGACAGCGCGCCTCGCGTGGCAGCCGAACCACGCAGGCGGCGCCGATATCTCACGCTCCCCAGTTCAACGCGACGAGCCCGTATAGGCAGTTCACTGAGAGCGCGGTGTGTTGCCTCAGAGATCTTGTTTGCTGTTTCAGCAAACAGGCTGAACTGAGCAACGGCTGAGCTATCCTAGGTGTTTCCTATGACAGCGAACACTGGTCTCACAGAGAACGAGATGTTCGAAGCCACCATTGCCTGGCTTCGTGACCGACTCCCGGACAGCTGGGAGGTCGCTCCAACGAGCCGCGTGCTCGCAAGCTCTTCGGATGGTCGGCCCGGCGCGGCCATCGACGTGCGCGGCCCGGGCGGCACGTTCGCGACTCTGGCCGTTGAAGCGAAGCGGACCTTCGGCCCTCGCGACGTGGACCGACTGCTCGGAGGCTTGGGACGCGTGCTACGCAGCCTCGCCGGCGAGGTCCCAATCCTCGTGGTCACCTCGTGGCTCAGTGAGCGAACTCAGGACAAGCTGCGTTCCGAAGGGATCAACTACCTCGACATCACAGGCAACGCGCTTGTCCGTCTGGATAACCCGCCCCTCCACATCGAAACTGCGGGAGCCCGGAAAGATCCATCACCGGCACCCCGCGGCAAGGCCCGCGTCCAAGGACCGAAGGCGGGCCGCCTGGTGCGGATGCTCGTCGACGTACGCCCCCCGTACGGCGTGCGTGACCTTGCCACGGCCGCTGGACTGACTCCGGGCTATGTCTCCCGCCTCCTTGACACGCTCGACAACGAAGCACTTGTCGAACGGTCCGCTCGAGGAGGCGTCGAATCCGTCGACCTCTCAGGGCTCCTCCGGCGATGGGCCCTGGTGTACGACGTCTTCCGCTCGAATCAGACGGCAACGTTCGTTTCGCCGCCCGGGCCGAGCAAGACCATCTCGCGGCTCAGAGCGGTCGACCAACGCATCGCGGTCACCGGTTCTTTCGCAGCGGTTCGGCTTGCCGCGGTTGCCGGGCCGGCCTTGCTCGCCGCATATTCCGAAGACCCGACGGCAGTTGCAGATGAGCTCGAGCTCATCCCGGCCGACGAGGGGGCGAACGTCGCGCTGCTTCGTCCCTTCGATCCAGTCGTTTGGGAACGAGCATCAATGGAGGATGGCACCCTGTTTGTTGCCCCATCGCAGGCTGCGGTCGACTGCCTCACTGGCAACGGCCGCATGCCTGCAGAGGGAGACGCCCTCGTCCAGTGGATGACCGGCAACGAAGAAACGTGGCGCTTGGCAACACTGCCAGCTCGAGAGGCACCGGCCAAGCCGTGACGAACGGAACGGCCGGCGCACCCGAACTCGACCGCCACTACATAGCGGCTCGGCGGGTCCTCCTCGATGCCTTGACCGCGCTCGCTCCGCACGGGAAGGCGATCATCGTTGCCGGCGCGCAGGCGATCTACCTGAGAACAGGCGATAGCGATATCGCGGTTGCCCCGTTCACGATCGACGGCGACCTCGCGCTTGACCCAAGGCTGCTCAGCGATGAACCCGAGCTGGAAGCCACGATGACCGGCGCCGGTTTCGAACTGCTGAAGCAGGCCGCGAACCGAACGCAGCCAGGCATCCGAGGCTGCACTGACCTACATGACTGAACTGTTCGGGCGACGGACGGGTGAAGGCGTGGCGATGGCCCAGCGCGCGCTTCGGCTCGCGATTCCCGAAGCGGGAGTAGCGACACTCTGCGTCTCCTTCGCGGAGCAGGTCGTCGCTGCTGCCCGCGTCTGAACCGAAGGGGAGCTATCCCGACCCCCCGCAACGTCAGCGACGCGCTTCCCGGAGCGAACCTGCTCCACCACCATGCTGCGAAACTGCGATGCATACGCGTACGGCATCGACCCTCCCCTCTTCATGGACCGCCGCCAGTCTCACAACGCAAGTCCATCAACAGGGAGATACATCAGTTCTTGGACGCGTATCGATCTCGAATAAACGATTCGGGACCTGGGTGCCTCTATGGGGAGTGGGCGCCATGACGCCAGATCGTGACTTCGACGGTTTCTTCGTCGAGAGCTACCCGGGAGTCGCTCGCGCTCTCTACCTTGCGCTTGGCAGCTCGGAAGAGGCCGAAGACGCAGCCCAGGAGGCGTTCGCCCGTGCGTTCCGGAAGTGGGACTCCGTTGCCCAGATGGAACGACCTGGAACCTGGGTCTTCGTCGTGGCGGTACGTGAGGGCCGACGCGTGCGGCAAAAGAGATCTCGCGAGCTCTTCGCCGCCCGAGCCGGGCGCGACGAGATCGATCCGGCAGAGCACGTGACGCTCTCCCACGACCTGGAGCGTGCGCTTGGGGGGTTGTCGTCTCGGCAGCGGTTCGCGGTCGTGCTCCGCTTCTACGCCGATCTCACGAATCCCCAGATCGCGCGAATCATGAAGTGCCGCGAGGGCACGGTGAAGGCGACCATCCATGCCGCGCTAGGTCGGCTCCGTGCCGCACACCTCGACGAGCAGATAGGAGAACCCAATGGATGAGCGACAGCTACGCGAAGCGCTCACCGATGCCGCGTCACGCTACGAGCCCGACGTCCGGTCGGCCCGCCGGTTCGTCGCGATGCACCAGGAACGACCTTCCCCCCGAGGTTCGACCCGACGGACGTGGGGAGCCGCCCTCCTCGCTGGCGTGCTCGTCGTCGGCGTCGCCGTGTTCGCCTTCGTCGTCCTCGGCGACACGTCGGATGATGCACCGACCAGCGCTTCGGTGGGGACCGGCCCGTCCGCGCCCGTCGGCACGGCGAACCTCTCCGATCTGAACTTCTTCGACGCATCGAACGGGCTGGCGCTCGACAAGCAATGCGTCGCGCCCGGGGCGAGCGATGCCTCGTGCGAGTTGCAGGTCGTCGCCACGAGCGACGGTGGAACGACGTGGACACCCGTCTCCGAGCCGCTGCACGTCGGCTATCCTGGATGGCGCGGGTACCCGTTCGTGCAGTTCGCGACGAACGGCAAGGACGGTTGGATCTACGGCAAACGGACCTTCGCGACGCACGACGGTGGCAACACCTTCGTCGAGGAGGATCTCGGCGGCACCGTGGTGTCGCTGTCGATGGGTCCCGAGTCCACGTGGATGGTCGTCAACCCGTGCGCGCCGGCGCAGCAGTGCGCGTCGTCGGTGTACACGACACCCACGGTCGGTGGCACCGCCACGCCTCTCACCGGTGCGCCGCAGCTGCAATCGTTCTCCGTCGAGCTGTTGCGCCCGAGCCGGGATCACGCACTCTTGAGCGCGTCGGGCAGCGGTGCCCTCTCCGTCACTGTCGACGCGGGGCGCACGTGGGTGTCGCGCACGATGCCGCCACTGTGCGGCCAGCTCCATCACGTGTCGGCGGTCACGCCACAGGACGTCTTCGTCGTCTGCTCGAACGCGAGTCCGACCCGGGCACAGGACAAGGAGCTGTACACGTCCGACGACGACGGTGCGAGCTGGTCGCTCGTGAGCACGAGCGGCAACGGCGGATCACTGCCGGAGGAAGGCCTCGTGGCACTGTTCGTGGCGGTGAGTCCCGACCAGCTGTGGATGTCCTTCAATCGAGGCCCGCTCATCGGGTCCCAAGACGGCGGCGCGACGTGGGCCTCGGCGATGATTCCCGAGCTGGACGCGACCGACGACACGGATGTCCACTCGGTGCAACAGCTCACGTTCTCCAACGCGTCGCGCGGCTGGGCGGTCGTACCACCGGACCTCTACCGCACAACTGACGGCATCACGTGGAAGCGCGTCGGCGGCGCGTAGCGGTGACCATGGGCGCGAGTTCGTTGTGACCATCGTGGTTGGCCCAGATGCGTCAAAGGCGCGTCGAGCCGAGCTCCACGAGATGCTCGACAGCCTCCAGGTCGGAAGGTGAGCGCAACTGATCGATGGACCAGGCGACGACAAGACTGATCGACCCGCTGAGCTTGCGGCGATTCCGAACCGGGACGCCTTGCCAACGAACTCAGCGCGACGCAGTCCTACCTCGCAGACACGCTGGACGCGCGGCTGAGCGAAGTCCCTGCTCAGGCGGTCGCGGTGGACTCCAGTGCGCGCTCAGCTTGGACACATCGAAGGTTGAGTTGTAGCGGTAACGCCAGCCGTGGGTGTCGAACATCAGTTTGGTGCCGTTCTCCCGGAGGGTTCCGAGGAGGTCCGGGCTGCGCTGTGCCCAGGCGCCGTCGACGATCGACCACGGGAGGTCCAGGCGATCCGTTGAGAAGAGATCAGCCGGGCCGATGCACGTATCGACAGCCTTGTAGTTCTCTTCGCCGATGCGGGGCACGAAGCCGTGCCCGAAGTCCAGGTCCATGGGTTGCTCCTGACGTATTCGCGACGTGTAGCATGGCATACGCGCGACGTTGCGCCGTATATTACTACGACGAGGTGCCATGACGACGCTTGTTTCACTGCTCGATCACCTGTCAGAGGGGGCTGTGGTGGACACTGCTGATCTCGCTCGGGTGAGTGACACGAACCCGCGCAGCGTCGCTCGGTGGAAGGCGCAGGAGTCGATGCCGCGTCGCGAGGCGGAGGAACGACTGCTCGAGTTGCGCGCAGTCGTCGACCTCGCCCGCAGGGTGATGAGCGACGAGGCAGCTCGCTTCTGGATGCGTTCACCGAACCCGGACCTCGGATACGAGAAGCCTCTGGATCTCGTCGCGGAAGGTCAGTACCAACGAGTAGTCGATCTACTCCTCGCGTTGGCGGAGGGTGTGACGCTCTGAGATGCCGCCGTTCGACTCGCGAGAACTGGGCCGGCTTGCTGGCAGCGGGCTCGATGTTGTCGCCTCCCGGAACCAGGCGAAGGGTTTCGATCCCCGCAGCGGTGAGGGTGCTCGCCGATTCGGCGGCCGCTTCAACCCTCCGCACAGCTTTCCCGTGTTGTACCTGTGCCTGTCGCAGCCATGCGTGGTCGCGGAGTTCACGCGCCAAGCCGAACGCCAGAGCCTCAGCGTTGAGGATCTACTCCCGCGTGAGCTCTGGAAGATCGTTGTCGGACTGAACAAGGTGCTCGACCTGAGCGACGCGGTCACGCACAACGCCCTCGGCCTGGACTCGGCGGACCTCACCCGCGACGAGCACAGCTTCACTCAGAACATCGGCG
>Ga0075530_1000526_pt1 | contig 18108 bp, 15 predicted proteins | sample NGEPerD_2_FD_75101 | JGI IMG/M metagenome (GOLD analysis project Ga0075530, IMG submission 75101) | Arctic peat soil microbial communities from the Barrow Environmental Observatory site, Barrow, Alaska, USA - NGEE PermafrostL1-D | ecosystem: Environmental > Terrestrial > Soil > Wetlands > Peat ... | reverse complement strand
CGGCGCCATCTTGCACTCGGTGTACCGCATGGCCGCAGCGGGGTCGTTGCCCGGCGAACCGAAGTTCCCCTGTCCATCGACCAGGGGTGCGCGCATCACCCAGGGCTGCGCGAGGCGCACGAGGGTGTCGTAGATGGCCGTGTCGCCGTGCGGGTGGTACTGACCCATCACGTCACCGATGACGCGCGAGCACTTCGAGAAGCCGCGGTCCGGTCGGTAGCCCCCGTCGTACATCGCGAAGAGGACGCGCCGGTGCACGGGCTTGAGGCCGTCGCGGACGTCGGGCAGCGCCCGGCCGACGATCACGGTCATCGCGTAGTCGATGTACGACCGCTGCATCTCGACCTGAAGCTCGATCGGCTCGATCCGGCCGTTGTGGCCCGGTAGCCCGTACTCGATGGTGTTGTCAGTCACGATTTGATGATCCTTCGACTCTGTACGTCGGCTGAATGGCTGTTCTTATGAGACATCGCTGCGGGGCTCGCTTCGCTCACTCCTCAGATGTCCAAGAAACGAACGTCTTTGGCATTGCGCTGGATGAACGAACGACGCTGTTCGACGTCCTCACCCATCAGCACCGAGAACATCTCGTCGGCCTGCGCTGCGTCCTCGAGCGTGACCTGCAGAAGCAGACGGTTATCGGGGTCCATCGTGGTCTCCCACAGCTCGTCGGGGTTCATCTCCCCGAGGCCCTTGTAACGCTGGATTGCGTTGTCCTTCGGCAACTTCTTGCCGGAAGCCAGGCCGGCTTCACGCACCGCATCGCGTTCGGGGTCGGAGTAGACGAACTCGTGCTCGTTGGGCTTGTTCCAGCGAAGCCGGTACAACGGCGGCTGCGCGAGGTAGACGTACCCGTGCTCGATCAGCGGCTTCATGAAACGGAACAGCAGGGTGAGTAGCAGCGTGCGGATGTGATGTCCGTCGACGTCAGCGTCGGCCATCATCACGATCTTGTGGTAGCGCACCTTCTCGATGTCGAACTCTTCATGGATGCCGGTGCCGAGCGCGGAGATGATCGCCTGCACTTCGGTGTTGGCCAGCACCTTGTCGATCCGAGCCTTCTCGACGTTGAGGATCTTTCCGCGGATCGGCAGGATCGCCTGGATTCGCGGGTCACGCCCACCCTTGGCCGAACCACCGGCGGAGTCACCCTCGACGACGAAGACCTCGCACTCGGCCGGGTTCGTCGACTGGCAGTCGGCCAGCTTGCCGGGGAGGCCGCCGCCGCCGAGCAGGCCCTTGCGGTTCCGGGCCAGGTCGCGTGCCTTCCGGGCTGCGATCCGGGCCCAAGCCGCAGCCTGAGCCTTGCGAACGATGTCCTTGCCCTCAGTCGGATTCTTCTCCAGCCACTCGCCGAGCTCTTCGTTGACCAGGCGCTGCACGAACCCCTTGGCCTCGGTGTTGCCGAGCTTGGTCTTGGTCTGGCCCTCGAACTGCGGGTCCCCGAGCTTGATCGAGATGATCGCGGTCAGACCCTCGCGGACGTCGTCACCGGAGACACGCTCTTCCTTCTTCTTGATCATCCCCCACTCCTCGCCCCAGTTGTTGATCAGCGAGGTGAGCGCGGAGCGGAAGCCCTCCTCGTGGGTCCCGCCCTCGTGGGTGTTGATCGTGTTCGCGAACGTGTGCACCGACTCGGTGAACGTGGTGTTCCACTGCATCGCGACCTCGAGGCTCATCCCGGCAGCGACCTGCTCGGCCTCGAAGTTGATGACGCTCAGATGCGCCTTGTCCTTGCGGCGGTTGAGGTGCTCGACGTAGTCGACCAAACCGCGGTCGTACTTGAACCGGCGCTCGAGTCCGCCACCCCCGCCGGCGTGGAGGTCGTCCGAGGTGTCGCGGTCGAGATCAGGCGCGACGGTGCCGTCCCCAACCGCCTCAGCTATCTCCTCGGCCTTCTTGCGCTCGTCACGGACCAGGATCTCGAGGCCCTTGTTGAGGAACGCCATCTCCCGGAACCGGTTGGTGACGGTCTCGAAGTTATAGTCCGTGGTCTCGAAGATGTCCTCGCTGGGCCAGAACCGGGTCGTCGTACCCGTCTCGTCGGTCGCCTCGTGCTGCTCGAGGGGTGCGTCCGGGACGCCGTAGGTAAATGACTGCGTCCAGCGGTAACCGTCGCGCTTGATGTCGACCTCGAGCTTCTGCGACAGCGCGTTGACCACCGAGAGACCGACGCCGTGCAGACCACCGGAGACTTTGTAGCCGCCACCACCGAACTTGCCGCCCGCGTGCAGGACCGTGAGTACGACCGTGACGGCGGGGATGCCTTCGTCCGGGTGGATGTCGACCGGGATGCCGCGGCCGTTGTCGACGACCTGGATGCCGCCCTTCTCCAGGACGGTCACCACGATGCTGTCGCAGTGGCCGGCGAGGGCCTCGTCGACGGAGTTGTCGACGACTTCCCAGATCAGGTGGTGCAGACCCCGCTCGCCGGTGGAGCCGATGTACATGCCGGGGCGTTTACGGACGGCTTCGAGTCCCTCGAGCACCTGGATCGCGGAGGCGTCGTACTTCCCCGCTTCGACAGCGTGGCCCTCGACCTTCGGTGCTAGGGCGGCTGCGGTTTCGGCCACTTCGTCTGCGGAAAGGTTGGTACTGGTCTCATCGGAGGGCTGTGCGGAACTTTCCTCTGGAGCCACGCGGCACTACCTCTTCGATCTAGGAGCCGCACCGATTCGGGCCCATGAAATCGCGGCCCGCGTGCAACTGTTGGCATGACGAAGGTCGACCCCAAACCTCGGTCCGATGACGGCGACGTGGCAGTCCATACATGGGGAACGACCCAAGTCCTAGTCTACCCCGTAACGGCTCGTATTCGGGGTACTCGTCCACAGGTAGCGGGGCTGAACGAGTCCCGAACGGTCGATTTTCGGCCTCACAAGGCATCGAGCATCGCCGCGCAGGGGTGGCGTTGACTCCCCATACGGGGGGAGACGCGCCAGATCGACTGTGGACGCGCGCAGAGATCGCGGCTATCCGTAGGTGTCGCGTGGTCCCCGACCGTCGCGCACCGAGCGCCGGCCCTTGCGCCACGTCGGGCCGGTCGGGCCGTTGACGTCGATCAGCGAGACCGTCCCGTCGCCCAATTCTTCGTTGAGCCGGCGAAGGACAGTGGGAGCCAGCAGCCGCATCTGGGTGGCCCAGGCGGTCGAGTCGGTGCGCACGACCAGTTTCCCCTCGGCGAACGCCTCGGGGTGACAATGCTGAGCCACCTCCGGACCCACCAGATGCTCCCAGCGCGAGAACACCCCATGGACCCGCACGTCGGTGTCCCAACCCTGCGCTGCGATCAGTCGGCCGATCGTGGAGTCGAGTAGTTGCGGGTCGCGGTCGTCAGGATGAGCACCCGACGCTTTCGGGTCGATTTTGCCGCGGCGTTGACCCGCGCGCGGCGGTTGACTTCGTCTGCGTGGGGCTCGGTTGGTCCCGGCGAGCGATCTGGCGATGCTCTTCGCCAACTCCAGCCCGGTCGGGTCGTGGTCGACCGCGTCCTCATCCTTCGACACGGGCCACCTCGCCGTCGGCCACATCGAACCGAGCGCCCTTCAACGCCGCCGGGACATCGGCGGGCACCGCGGCCGTGACGAGCACCTGCTCCGCGTCGGCCACCATCTCCGCGAGCCGCTGACGTCGTTCGGTGTCGAGCTCGGCGAAAACGTCGTCAAGGATCAAGATCGGGTCATCGCCGTCCGCACGCAGCAGGTCGTACGACGCCAGCCTCAGTGCGAGCGCGAACGACCAACACTCACCGTGGCTGGCGTATCCCTTCACCGGGAGCGGACCCAGGTTCAGAGTGAGCTCGTCGCGGTGTGGTCCGACCAAGCTGATGCCACGGTCGAGCTCATCCGAGCGCCGTCGCGCGAGCTCCTCGAGGATTTCCTGACCCAGATCATTGCGGTCGGGGGCCGGTCCGTCGTACGCCGCCAGCTCGAACGAGGACTTGTACGCCATCGTCGCATCAGCCCTGACAGCGCCGCGGGCGACGGCCTCGTATGCCTTACCCACAAGGGGTCTGAGGTCTTCGACCAGTGCGATTCGTGCACTGAGGAGCTCGGCACCGGCGCGCGCCAGGTGTGCGTCCCAGACGCCCAGGGTGGACAGGGCGCTCTCGCTCGAGGAGCCGCCCCGGCGCGTCGAGCCTGCGGTCTTGAGCAGCGAGTTTCGCTGTTTGAGCACCCGGTCGTAGTCCGACTTCACGCCGGCGAACCGTGGCGCTCGCGAGATCAGCAGATCGTCGAGGAACCGCCGTCGGTCCGAAGGGTCGCCCTTGACCAGCGCGAGATCCTCGGGTGAGAACAGCACGGTCCGGACCATCCCGAGGACCTCACGTGGCTTGGGAAGCGTCGACCGGTTGATCCGGGCCCGGTTCGACGTGCCGGGATTGATCTCGATCTCGATCAGTGCCTGGCGCTCGTCGCGCACGACCGCCGCACGGACGACAGCCTGCTCCGCCCCGTGCCGCACCAGGGGCGCGTCACTCGCGACCCGGTGCGATGACAGCCGGGCGATGTAGTCGATCGCCTCGACCACGTTCGTCTTGCCCTGTCCGTTGAGCCCGAGGAACGCCGTCACGCCGGGTTCGAGCGCAACCTCGAGGTCGGCGTACGACCTGAAGTTGTGAAGGGACAGATGGGCGACGTGCAACGGAGGTCTCCGTCCTAGCTGTCGCTGGTGTCGGTCGTGGGGGAGGCGGGCTGTGTGGCGTGACCACCGAACTGGTTGCGCATGGCTGCCACGGCCTTCATCGTCGGGCTGTCGTCCTGGCGCGAGGCGAACCGTGCGAACAAAGATGCCGCGATGGCGTTCATCGGAACCGCGTGCTCGATGGCGGCCTCAACGGTCCACCGCCCCTCCCCGGAGTCGTCGGCGTAACCTCTGATCCCGTCGAGACCGGGGTCCTCGTCGAGCGCATTCACGAGCAGGTCGAGCAACCAGGATCGGATCACGGTGCCCTCGCGCCAGGACCGGAAGACCTCGGTGACGTTGTCGACCATGTCGACCTTGTTCAGCAGCTCCCAGCCTTCGGCATAGGACTGCATCAGGGAGTACTCGATTCCGTTGTGCACCATCTTCGAGAAATGACCCGCGCCGGTCCTGCCCGCGTGCACCCATCCGAACTCGCCCTCGGGTTTCAGCGCGTCGAAGACGGGCCGGACCTTCTCGATGTCTTCAGCAGTTCCACCGGTCATCAGTGCATAGCCGTTCTCCAGGCCCCAGACGCCACCGGAGACACCGCAGTCGACGAAACCGATGCCATTCTCGGCCAGGATCTCGCCGTGCACGAGGTCGTCGGTCCAGCGGGAGTTTCCTCCGTCGACGACCACATCGCCCTCGCCGAGCAACTTCTTCAGCGCACGAACCGTCTCGCGCGTCGGGTCGCCCGCAGGCACCATCAACCAGATGACTTTAGGCGAGGGAAGTTGCTCAACGAGCGCCTCGAGGCTGTCGGCGTCACGGACGGCAGGGTCCATGTCGTAACCGACGACCGAGTGGCCGGCGCGGCGCAACCGCTCGCGCATGTTTCCACCCATCTTGCCGAGGCCGACGAGTCCGAGCTCCATGTGTCGTCCTCTCGTTAGGACAGCAGACGCCGAGGCATCAACAGGTAGCGGAAAGCGACATCGGCAGCACCGTCGAGGGTGTCAGAACCAGCCATTACGGCCGGCTTGGATGCCTGGGTGAACGCGAGCTCGACGACCGGTGTCTCGATCGCGGTCAACCCGTCGAGCAGGAACTGCGGGTTGAACCCGGTTGTGATGTCGTCGCCGGTGACCGCAGCCTCGATCGACTCCGAAGCCTGCGCTTCGTCGCCGCTGCCGGCGTCGAGAGTGAGCACCCCTTCGCTGAACGCCAACTGGACGGCGGTGTTGCGTTCGGCCACGAGAGAGACGCGCTTGACGGACTCGATCAGCGACGCCTTGTCGACCCGGGCAATGGTCACATGCTCGTTAGGGAACAGGGTCCTGACCTTCGGGAACTCGCCGTCGAGCAGTCGGGTCGTCGTACGACGGACGCCTCCGCCCGCCGTACCTTCGAATCCGATCAGACCCTCGCCCGCGCCGGACGTGGAAAGGGCGATCATCACCCGGCTGCCGGCGGTGAGCGACTTGGCTGTGTCAGCGAGAACCTTGGCCGGGACAAGCGCGGCGACCGACGCGTCGGTGGCTCCGGGCTCCCAGGTGAGCTCACGGTGGCTGAGGCGGAACCGGTCGGTGGCGAGCAAGGAGATTCGGTCGCCTTCGATCTCGATCCGGACACCGGTGAGCACCGGAAGCATGTCGTCTCGACCTGCCGCAGTGACTGCCTGGGACACCGCGGCCGCGAAGACATCACTGTTGACCGTGCCGGTGGCGGCTGGCATGTCCGGCAGCGCTGGGTACTCGTCGACGGGCATGGTTTGCAAGCTGAACCTGGCCGAACCACAGACCAGCGAAACCTTGGCACCGTCGATCGCCATCTCGACCGGCTTGTTCGGCAGGCTACGACAGATGTCGGCGAGCAGACGTCCCGAGACAAGTGCGCGACCCTCGTCGGCGACATCGGCGGGCACGGTCGCCCGGGCGGACGTCTCGTAGTCAAAGGTGGACAGCACCAGGCCGTCCTCGCTGGTCTCGATGAGTAGCCCGGCAAGCACCGGGACACTGGGACGAACCGGCAGGCTGCGAGCAGCCCATGCGACGGCATCGGCAAGTACGTCGCGCTCGACCCTGAACTTCACTGGTGTTCGCCTCCATGCGTGAACAAATCTGCGGATGTGAATCCTGCCATGAGCCACCGACGTACGACGGGGGTAGTCACCAATTCACCTGCTGTGAGTTGGCGCTGGCTCGTGGCGAAGTTGCACGTTTTCCCCAGGTAGGGAGCAGGCAGAAGTTTATGGGTAGGGGTGATGTAAGTAGATCCGTAGTACTCATAGCAACGGTGGAAACTGTGGAGAACTGTTGTTTGTGCAGGTCAGTGCCGATCTTGTTGTCCCAAGCGGTTGTGGACGAGGCTGGGGTAACTACAAGTTCCGTGTGGACGACGGGCGACCAGGTCGGATCGGATGACAGTTTTTCCACACCGCGTCCACCGAGGAATCCCAACACTCCACACGTCGATCCCCAGGAAATCCTTGTGATTCGAGACCCGTTGGTCACGACTGACGGGCCTGCTGCTTGATCCGGTTGGTGAGCTCGGTGACCTGGTTGTAGACGCTGCGACGTTCGGCGAGCAACTGACGAATCTTCTTGTCAGCGTGCATGACGGTGGTGTGGTCGCGTCCACCGAACTGCTGGCCGATCTTCGGCAGCGAGAGGTCGGTGAGCTCGCGACACAGGTACATCGCGATCTGCCGGGCGGTCACCAGAACGCGGCTGCGGCTCGCGCTGCACAAGTCGTCGATCGACATCCCGAAGTAAGCCGCGGTCTGCGCGATGATCAGCGGCGCGGTGATCTGCGGTTCACCACCTTCGGGGATCAGGTCCTTGAGGACGATCTCCGCAAGGGTCAGATCAACCGGCTGCCGGTTGAGACTCGCGAAGGCTGTGACCCGAATCAGCGCACCCTCCAGCTCGCGGATGTTGGTCTGGATCTTGCTTGCGATGAACTCGAGCACGTCCGGCGGCGCAGTCATCCGCTCGGTGGCTGCCTTCTTGCGCAGGATCGCGATCCTGGTCTCGAGGTCGGGGGGCTGTACGTCGGTGATCAGACCCCACTCGAACCGGTTCCGGAGCCGGTCCTCCAGAGCTTCGAGTCGCTTCGGCGCGCGGTCGGAGGTGATCACGATCTGCTTGTTGGCGTTGTGCAGCGTGTTGAACGTGTGGAAGAACTCCTCCTGCGTCTGGATCTTGCCTTCCAGGAACTGGATGTCGTCGATCAGGAGTACGTCGACGTCACGGTAACGCCGCTGGAAGGCGGCCGCCTTGTCATCACGAATCGCGTTGATGAACTCATTGGTGAACTCCTCGCTCGACACGTACCGAACGCGGGCGCCGTTGAACAGGCTGCGCACGTAGTGACCGATCGCGTGCAACAGGTGTGTCTTGCCGAGGCCTGAGTCGCCGTAGATCAGCAGTGGGTTGTAGGCCTTGCCAGGGGCCTCGGCAACGGCGACCGCAGCGGCGTGCGCGAACCGGTTAGACGATCCGATGACGAAGGTCTCGAAGATATATTTGGGATTGAGTCGCGTCTCGAGCACGCTGCCCGCGGGGGTCGAAGACCGAGACGACGTGGGCTGGAACGGTGTAGGCCTATCCAAGGGATTTGTCGACAAATTGACTTGTTGATTGATCTCCAGGTCGTCGCTGTCGTCCGGCAGGAACTCTGACTCCCCCATCCCGAGCCCGGGCGCTGCGTTGTCGAGCTCGGCGTCGACCGTGACGGCAAGGCGGACCTGCACGCCAAGTGCCGCAGTGAGTGAGTCCTCGAGGCGGGTGCGCAGCCGGCCCTCGAGCTGGTTGCGGGTGAAGTCGTCGGCGACAGCGATGATCGCGGTGTTCTCGTGCAGCGTCACGGGTCGGCTGGCCGCGAGCCACGCGCGCTGACTCGGTGGAAGGTCTTCGACCAGGAGCCGCCAGATCGATGCAAGGTCGGGTTGAGCAGGCTGGCCTGCGCCGTTGGTCGGTGGAGTAGTTGGTGCTGCGGTTGGTCCTGCTGTGTCATCCACGCGGGCTCCCACTCTCTTCACGCTTAGCCGTACGACGTCCGTCGGGTTTACGCCCGACGGGGATGGCAGAACACCAAATAGTGGACTGCTCTTAGGTGATCCACACCTTTGTCCACAGGTTGTGCATGTCACATTTACTCTGGTTGAACGGTGTTCGAGGACGGTCGATCCACCTGGCGAAATCTGTATCTGACGAGGTCAGAGGCACAATTGAAGGTTGCTGCCGTAGGTGACAAATGCCCGGAACGTATGGGACTACCGTGCGGAATCTCGACAGCACCGAAACTAACAAACACGGTGCCTGTGGATCAAGCGGTTGTCCACAGGTCATGCTAGGCGCTGTTCATCTCGCGAGATCAATGTTTGGCTAAGTTCGACCGGCGTGGCAACACCACGGTCGGGTGACGGCGTGCGATGGTGGTGGATTCGCCGAGCGGACGCTGTGCGGCGGAAGGTGCTCGTTTTTGCCACGGGTGTGGCCGGTTTGACCCTCAGCCGCCCCAACGCGTACCTTTGGTCGGTCGAACCGGTGTCGACCGATGCCTCATGTCCAAAGGCGCAAAGACCCGGTCCGAGAATCGACTCGTCATACACCCCGACACCGGGAGAACACACTCGTGAGCAAGCGTACGTTCCAGCCGAACAACCGTCGCCGTCACAAGACGCACGGTTTCCGCCTGCGGATGCGCACCCGCGCCGGCCGCGCCATTTTGGCGTCGCGCCGTCGCAAGGGTCGCAACCGTCTGGCAGCCTGACCTAGCGTCTTTCCGTTGACCCCCTGGTCGCCTCGTGGTTCATCGTGCGGAGGCGGCACGTGTTGACGCGAACCAACCGACTCACCTCGAGTCGGTTGTTCGCGCACACAGCTCGACGAGGGCGACGAGCTGGCACCGCTACCATGGTGCTGCACCTCGTCGAGCCTGCAGCGGGAGCAGTCGATGCTTCGGCCCAGTTCCCTTCCGTGCAGATCGGATTCGTAGTGAGCAAGGCAGTAGGGCCGGCTGTGATTCGGAACCGGGTGAAGCGCCGGCTTCGAGACCTAGCCCGGGAGCGACTTTCGTCGTTGCCGGGCTCTGCTGTGCTCGTGGTCCGCGCACTTCCACCCTCAGCTAGTGCTTCATTTTCCGCCCTGAGCGACGACTTCGACGCTGCGCTGACCCGGCTCACGGACCGCGGACAGAGGCGACAGGCATGAAGTACCTGTTGATCGGCCTGCTCAAGATGTACCGGTTGCTGATCAGCCCGCTTTATGGACAGGTCTGCCGGTATTACCCCTCATGCTCGGCGTACGCCCTCGAGGCTGTCACCGTTCACGGCAGCCTCCGTGGCAGTTGGTACGCCGCGCGGAGGGTGGCGCGGTGCCACCCGTGGGCGGCCGGTGGTGTTGACCCGGTGCCGGCCAAGCACGCCCGCTCCTCCAAGGGCCACACTTCTGACAACCAGACACAGCAGACTCGAGGAGCCTGAGTGATCGAATTCTTCAAAGCTATCGCCGGATTCATTATTGAACCGCTGTATTTCGTCACCTCTGTCGTCCTCGTCGCGTTCCATAACGTGTTGGGCCGCGTGTTCGGCCCCGAGTCCGGGTGGTCCTGGGCGCTGGCGATCGTCGGGCTCACGCTGGTCATCCGAGCCGCGCTGATCCCGCTGTTCGTCAAGCAGATCAAGTCGAGCCGGAACATGCAGATGCTGCAGCCGAAGGTGAAGGAGCTGCAAAAGAAGTACGGTCACGACCGGGAGCGCCTCGCGAAGGAGACGATGGCCCTCTATAAGGAGACGGGCACCAACCCGTTCGCCTCGTGCCTGCCGATCCTGTTGCAGATGCCGATCTTCCTGGCACTGTTCCAACTTCTCAACCACGCCGCTGATGGCGAGGGACGCGGTAGGCTCAGCGACCCTCTGGCGAAGTCATTCGGCGAGTCACAGTTGCTCGGGGCCCACATCGCCGACACCTTCATTAAGGCGGACGGCGACTGGCACGTCCGTATCCTCGCCGCGACCCTGGTTGTCGCCATGACCGCCACAACCTTCCTGACCCAGCGCCAGTTGATGAGCAAGAACATGCCGGCCGACGCGATGACCGGCCCCTACGCGCAGCAGCAGAAGATGCTGCTCTACATCTTGCCGCTTGTGTTCGCTGTCGGAGGCGTGGCCTTCCCGATCGGTGTGCTGCTCTACTGGACCACCTCGAACCTGTGGACGATGTCCCAGCAGTTTTACGTCATTCGGAACAACCCGTCACCAGGGACACCGGCCGCCAAGGCGAAGGCGGACCGCGACGTCGCCAAAGCGAAACGCAAAGGCCTTCCCGTCGAAAGCGAAGTCCCCGACGAGACGATCCAGCCTGAGCCGCCGAAGCCTACCCAGCGCCAGCAGCCGAAGAATCAGCCACGGAGCCAGCGCAAGAAGCCGAAGCCGCAGCAACAAGGCCATCAGAGCCCAGCGCACGATCCCGGCAACGACAAGCCAGACCCCCCGGCGGAGGGTGATGACCCCGCCGACCCCAAAAGCCCGAACGCGTAGCAGCGCGCGATCCGACGCTCGAACCACTAGGAGAACCACGTGAGCGACGAAAAATCAGCACCCGAGGAGAACGCACCAAACGAGGGGAACGCACCAAACGAGGACGCGACACCGCAGACGAAGCGCATCAGCCGGGCCGATTTGCTCGAGCAAGAGGGCGAGATTGCCGCTGACTACCTCGAGGAACTGCTCGATATCGCAGATCTCGACGGTGACCTCGACATGGATATCGACGGTGACCGCGCCGCGGTATCCATCGTCGGCGCTGACGTGCATCAGTTGGTTGGCCCTAAGGGCGAGGTTCTCGAAGCCTTGCAGGAGTTGACCCGATTGGCCGTGTACCGCGAAACCGGCGAGCGGTCACGCCTGATGCTCGATATCAGCGACTACCGCGCGGACAGGCGTGGCGTCCTGGAGAAGCTCGCCGGTGAGATCGCGAAGGAGGTCAAGGAGTCGGGTGAACCCGCACAGCTCGACCCGATGACTCCCTTCGAACGGAAGGTGGTCCACGACGCGGTGGCCGCTGCCGGACTCAAGTCAGAATCCGAGGGAACCGAGCCCAAGCGGTACGTCGTCGTCATGCCGGCCTGATAACCACCTCGTGAATGCCGCTGTTTCACGTGAAACACCCCCAGCGCCGGCGACGGCGCTGGGGGTGTTTCCGCATTCGCTCGAGCTGGCCCAGCGGTTTGCCCGTCTCCTTTCCGACCAGGGTGTGCTTCGAGGGCTGATCGGCCCCCGGGAAGTGCCCCGGTTATGGGAGCGACACCTAATGAACTGCGCCCTGCTTGGACGGGCGATCCCAGAGCGTCAAGATGTCGCTGACATTGGTAGCGGGGCCGGGTTGCCAGGCCTTGTGCTTGCTCTGAGCCGCCCCGACCTAGAGGTCACCCTGGTCGAACCGCTGGAACGGCGCACATCATTTCTGATCGAGGCGGTGGCTGCCCTGGAGTTGAGCAATGTCGAGGTGATTCGCGGGCGGGCAGAGGAGTTGCACGGGCTCCGAGAGTTCTCGGTGGTCACCTCCCGCGCCGTAGCCCCGTTAGATCGGTTGCTGCGTTGGTCCATGCCGTTGGTAAGGCCAGGCGGGGCTCTGGTCGCAATGAAGGGCGCCACGGTGCATGACGAGATCAAGGCAGCCAGCAAGGCACTCAGTCGCTTCGACGCAGGTGCGGTGAGCGTGGAAATCTACGGTTCGGATCTGATTGATCCGCCGACAACGGTGATTCGAGTAGTTCAGAGCGGCCCGCAGAGTTAAGTTGGCGTCATCGAGTGCGGCCAAGGGCGACTCGGAGCCGAAATTGATAGCAAAGTCACGCGGGAAGGCCAGAACAAGTGATCACCTCGGAACTGATGCGGGCGGCGGCCGTGGATATCGCCGACGGCCTTGGTTGGCCTCAGACCGTGCGAGCCGGTAGCGCCGATCCCGCCCTCGGATGGCCGGAATTGAAAAGATACCCACAGAATCCACAGGGCTATCCACAGGCGACGGTGGCGGTCCCAACGGAAGATGTTTCACGTGAAACTGCCGGTGCCGCAGCCAGCGCACCACCACAGGGCTCAAGCCCTGGATCGCCCCGTATCGAGGAGAATCCCGTGACCGAGTCCCATCAGATGGACGTTTCTCGATTCGGGCCACATCCCGCCCCCGGGACGACGTCGTACCGCACGGCTGGGGAAGTCGCTGTGGCAAGCCACGAACGCGACGACGCGTCCACGCCGATGGCCGCGTCCGTCGAGCATCAGCTCCTGGTGAACGAGGGCAGACGCCTCGGCGGCCCGCTTCCGCGACCAGCCAAATGCCGCGTGATGGTGGTCGCCAACCAGAAGGGCGGTGTCGGCAAGACAACAACGACAGTGAACATGGCGGCTGCGCTTGCCCAACTCGGCCTGCGCGTCCTGGTGATAGATCTAGACCCCCAGGGCAATGCCTCGACGGCGCTTTCCATCGATCACCACAGGGGAACACCTTCCACCTATGACGCGCTCGTGGACGGGGTGCCGTTGGTGGACATCGTCCAGCAAAGCCCTGAGGCCAGCGGGCTGTTCGTCGTACCCGCCACCATTGACCTCGCCGGCGCCGAGATCGAGTTGGTCAGTCTGGTGGCCCGTGAGAATCGGCTGCGTAAGGCGATTCAGGCCTATCCGCCGGTGGTGAGCGAGGATGAAGACCGAATGGACTACGTCCTCATCGACTGTCCGCCCTCGCTGGGGTTGCTCACCTTGAACGCCCTCGTCGCCGGTGACGAGATGTTGATCCCGATCCAGGCGGAGTACTACGCCCTCGAAGGGCTCGGCCAGCTGATGGAGACCGTCGAGATGGTCAAAGCACACCTGAACCCCGACCTGGATGTGTCGACGATCCTGGTCACGATGTACGACGCACGCACGCGGCTGGCCGCGGGCGTCGCCGACGAGGTGCGTCGTCATTTCGGTGACCAGGTACTTGCGACGTCGATCCCCCGATCCGTGCGAATCTCCGAGGCCCCTAGTTACGGCCAGACGGTGATGACGTATGACCCCGGTTCCCCTGGTGCGCTCAGCTACCTCGAAGCTGCTCGCGAGATGGCCCTCAAAGGAGCAACGTCATGAACCAGAAGCACCAGCAGCGGCGTGGGCTCGGCCGTGGACTCGGCTCGTTGATCCCCACAGCCCCACCACAGGCGCTGGATCAGTTGATTCCGTCCGCGCACCCCGAGGCGGGGACCGGTAGCGGGGCCACCAACGGCAACGGAGCCGGCGACGGAACTGGCAACGGCAACGGAACGGGCTCGGCCGGCGCGGATGTCAACATTGTGGCGGGGGCGTACTTCGCCGAACTGCCCGTCACAGCGATCATTGCGAACCCCCGCCAGCCCCGCCAGGTCTTCGATGAAGAGGCAATGGCCGAGCTGGTGCATTCGGTGAAGGAAGTCGGTCTCCTTCAACCCGTCGTGGTCCGCGATATCGGCGAGGACAAGTACGAGCTGATCATGGGTGAGCGTCGCTGGCGCGCCGTCCAGGAGGCAGGGCTCGACACCATTGCGGCGATTGTCCGGAGTACGGACGACGATGACCTGCTACGCGATGCGCTGCTGGAGAACCTGCACCGGGCGCAGTTGAACCCGCTTGAGGAGGCCGCTGCCTTTCAGCAACTGCTCGACGACTTCGGGTGCACGCATGAGGAGTTGGCCACCCGGATCGGTCGGAGTCGGCCCCAGATCACCAACACCATCCGGCTGCTCAAACTGTCGCCTGCCGTCCAGCGACGTTTGGCGGCTGGGGTGCTGTCAGCCGGTCACGCACGGGCGCTGCTGTCGGTTCCAGACGGTGACGTCCAGGATCGTCTCGCGGGACGGGTGGTCGCTGAAGGCATCTCGGTGCGCGGCCTCGAGGAGATCGTTGCCATCGGGGACATCGGTGAGGATCAGAAGCCGAAAACCCGGCCCCGCAAACCGGTTGCTCCCGGCCTGGTTGATCTTTCGGCCCGGTTGTCCGATCGGTTCGAGACCAGGGTCAAGGTGGACCTGGGGAAGACCAAGGGCAGGATCACCGTGGAGTTCGCGTCGATTCCGGACCTCGAGCGGATCATCGCCATGATGGATCCCCGAGGCGACAGGCCGATTTAGACATTTGCCTCTTTGGCAATATGTTGATGTAGAGATATATCGATTTGTCGACATAGCGATTTAGGGACAGAGTTTCGCCGCCGGGCCGGGACGGTCAGGGCTGCCGGTCTACAGAGCCGCTGACCAGCTTCTCGATCAGTTCGCGTTCGTGCTCAGGGCTGAGGCCCGCGCTACGCGGAGACCGGTTGAGTCCGAGCTCACGCTCCCAGGCCAGCGCGCTCTGTACGGTGCGAGCCATTGGTCGCAAACTCAGCCCGGCCTGCTTCGCGACCTCGTTGCTACGCGCCATCTGGCCTGCGTATTCCGGCATCGGCAGCCACAGTGGCAGCGACTCGGGCCCGGCCCATGGTTCGACGCCCTGCTCGAGCAGCCACTGCGACCCGGCAACAGCCAGGGCGGGATCTTTCGCGGTGGCCTTCGCGCACTCCGCGGCCACGTCCCCGAAAGTTGCCGGGTCACCGACGGCGTTGATAACTCCAAACGTGCCCAGCTCGGAGGCCGAGATCAGCCACCCGGACAGATCCTCGACGTCGATCACCTGGACCGGCGAGTCCCTCTCAGGGGCAAGCACCTCGGCATCCTGGGTGGTGACGCCGGCAAACCGCGATGGCCAGTACCCGAACCGGTCGCTGCGGTCGCCGTAGCCTGCGATCAGGCCGGCTCGGGCGACGAGCAGCCGATCCGCCGGGATAGATGCCGCACACGCCGCCTCACAGGACACCTTCGCCGCTGCGTAATCCTCGATGGAGACCCGTCCGGTACCGGTCCAGGGCTGATGGGTCGCCGCAGTTTCATTTGCGCCGACCTCCGAGTCGCTATAGACCGAGACGGACGACACGTAAGTCCAGTGGCCTGCTCTGTCGCCTAGAGCACTCAGGGCTGAACCCACCAGCTCCGGCTGCCAATTGACGTCGATCACGCCATCCCAGTCTCGATCGGCCACACCGTCGTACGCCCCCTCCCTCCAACGGTCGGCCCGCACGAGGTTGACCCCATCTGGAACCTGCCCGGATTCACCGCGGGCAAGGCAGGTCACCTGAGATCCGCTCTCGTGGGCCAGGCGTGCCATCGTGCCGCCGAGCCAGGAGGTGCCGCCGAGGATGAGGATTCGCCGTTGGGTCGTCATGCGCGCAAGCAGATCGTCGGTAGCGTGCCGCGGCCACCGCTTTCTCTGCGGGCGTACTGGAGAGTTCCCCGCGCGCCTATGGAAGTAATCCTTTCGAAAGGAATATCTTCGAGAAATGCCGCTCAGCAGACGCCGGATCACCGACTCGGCCGCACTCAAGGCCCTCGCGCACCCGGTGCGCCTCGCCCTGCTTGAAACCCTGGTGGCGCAGGGACCCAAGACCGCAAGCCAGGCGGGTCTGTTGATCGGGCAGTCCGCCTCCAACTGCTCCTGGCACCTGCGCAAGCTCGCCGAGCACGGCTTTGTCCGTGACGGGCATCCGGCGTCGGGACGCAACCGACCCTGGCGAGCCGTGATGGAGGGACTGGCCTGGGCCGACGACGAGACGAAGCCAGACGTCAGTGCCGCCGGTGAGGCGCTCACCGACGTACTCATCGAGCGCGAACTTCAGAGATTGCGTGCGGCCCGGGCCAGCCATGCGCAGGAACCAGCGGAGTGGCGAGATGCCACTCGCGTGAGCCGCACGCACTTGTGGCTGACTCCCCAAGAGGCGGTCGAACTATCCGAGGCGATGGTGGACCTCTTTCGCGCGCACGCAGACCGGTCGAACGACCCGGCCTCGCGCCCCGACGACGCCCGCTTGGTCTCCCTTGTGGGCTGGCTCGTCCCGACAGGCCCGCATCGGTCGGACCCGACCTAGCCAGCGGACAGCCCGCGCCGGGCCCTCGCCACCTGCGGGACAAGCGCGACTAGGGCTTGCCCTGCTTCTTCGCGCGCTGCTCCGCTCGGCGTTCGGCGCGTCTGCGCTGTTCCTCGGCGTCGAGTTTCTTCGCCTCTTCGGGCGTGGGCGCGGATCCGCCGTACGACGCCGGCAGCCACCATGAGCCCGGCGGCTGCTCCTCAGCGGGGTGGGCCGCGATCGTTTCGTCGAGCAGCATGCTCATTGACGCGCGAAGCTCGGCGGTGTCCGCGGCGGGATCCGCTCCGTCCGGTCGCAGCGGCTTGCCTGCCGAGATCGAAATCGTCTTACCGCGCGAGAAGTCACGTGGGTGGTCCTTGGTCATCAGCCGCTGAGTGCCCCAGAGGATGACGGGTACCAGCGGTACGTCGGCCTCTGCGGCCATCCGGGCCGCGCCGGTCTTGATCTCCTTGATGGTGAAGCTTCGCGAGATCGTGGCTTCGGGAAAGATCCCGACCACCTGCCCTTCAGCGAGGTAGCGGAGCGCCTCCTTGTAGGAGCCGATGCCCTCGCCACGGTCCACCGAGATGTGGTGCATCGAGCGCATCACCGGCCCGGCGATCCTGTGATCGAAGATTTCTCGCTTGGCCATGAACCGCACCAGGCGTTTGGAATCCTGGGCAGCGAAGCCGCCGAGGATGAAGTCCAGGTAGGACACATGGTTGAACGCCAGAAGTGCCGGTCCCGTCGTCGGCACATGCTCGGTTCCGTGCAGCTGGAACCTCAGGCCCAGGACCTTGAACGCCGTCTTCGCGGTGAGAATGATCGGCGGGTAGCTGATGTCGCGCACCATGGCTCCTGATGTATTTTCAATAGGCTGGCGTTACTGAGCTGGCGTTAATGTTGGGCGTTAATGAGTTGAGCGGGCGATTGCGATACGGACGAGATCAGCCATCAGCTCGCCGAGGTCGAGTCCCGCCGCCTCCACCGACAGTGGAACCGTAGAAGTCTCGGTGAGTCCTGGCGCGACGTTGACCTCGAGGAACCACACCGTGCCGTCGGCATCGATCATCAGGTCCGACCGGGACAGGTCACGCAGGCCCAGGGCCTCATGTGCGGCCACAGCGACACGAGCGCACTCGGCGGCGAGGTCGTCGGAGAGCTTGGCGGGCACGACGAACTCCGTGCTGCCCGCGGTGTACCTCGCGGTGTAGTCGTAGACGCCGCCATCGGGCGAGATCGACACGACCGGCAGCGCCCGGGGGCCGTCGCCGGTGTCGAAGACAGGTACGGCGACCTCATCGCCCTCGATGAGCTGCTCGGCCAGGGCAGTCTCGCCATAGGCGAACGTGTTCACCATCGCGCCGGGAAGTCCTGAAGACTCGCGAACGACCGTGCAGCCCAGAGCGGAGCCACTCTTGGCGGGCTTGACGATCAGGGGCAGTCCTACAGAGGCGACGATCGCTTCCATGACTGCTGCGGCACCGAGCTCGCGGAACATCTCATGCGGCAAAGCGACGCTTTT
>Ga0075530_1000524_pt1 | contig 18122 bp, 18 predicted proteins | sample NGEPerD_2_FD_75101 | JGI IMG/M metagenome (GOLD analysis project Ga0075530, IMG submission 75101) | Arctic peat soil microbial communities from the Barrow Environmental Observatory site, Barrow, Alaska, USA - NGEE PermafrostL1-D | ecosystem: Environmental > Terrestrial > Soil > Wetlands > Peat ... | reverse complement strand
CCGAGAAGCCTGCCCAGGCGCCGAGTGCCTTGCGCGCGTAGTCAGCGAAGGAACCCGTCGAGGGGTTGGCCGTCGCCATCTCACCGAGCATCCGCATCACCAGGACGATGAGTGCGCCGGTGATCAGATAGCTGAGGAACGCAGCCGGGCCGGTCTCGTTGATCATCACACCGGAACCGACGAACAGACCGGCGCCGATGACGCCGCCGATCGCGATCATGGTCAGGTGCCGCTGCTTGAGGCCCTTCTGGAGCTGCGCGGGCTGGGTCATGGGTCCTCGCTTCGAGTGAGCTCGCTTGTTCGGTATGTCACTTGTTCGGTATGTCAAGAGTGTCCTACCCCCCGCGCGCACACCTGCCAAGCGCTCCCGCGGAGCCTGCCCTGTCAGGATGAGTGCTCTGTCAGGATGAGCGGCATGTGGGAGCCGGACCCGTCGTGGCGTCGGCTGCCAGGTGCGGGCGGACCCTCCACCGAGGGCATCTGGCGAGCCGAGTCCGAGGGACGTCGGTGGGTGGTCAAGCGGCTCTCCGTTCCCCGCGAGCGAACCAGGGCACTCACGGACCCCACGTACGCCGGCTACTGGCGCCGTGAGGTGGAGATCGCCTTGGACCCGGCGGTCGTCGACGGTCCGGGGCTGGTTCCCTCCGAGTTCGGCTCGGTCGAGGAGGACGAGGACGGCGTCACCGTGTGGAGCCTCGAGCAGGTGGGGGAGCCCCCGACGGGACTGTTGGTCGCTCGGGCGCTGGGTCGCTTCGCGGGTGCCTCGCACGCGTCGCCACCGTGGGCCTCGGCTCGACTGCTGGCCGACCGGCTCGAGATGGCCGGGGAGCGGGGTGGGTGGCGGACCCTCGCGCGCACGACGCTGGCCGATGTCGCCGACATCCTCTGGCACCGACGTGGCCACTGGCTGACCCGGTGCTCCGAGGGGCCCGAGGGGCGGCTGCACGGTGACCCGGTACCGGCCAACTTCCTGACCAGCCGGGGCGAGGACATCGTGGCCGTGGACTGGCAGTGCTTCGGCATCGGGCCGGTGGGCGCGGACATCGGGTACTACGCGCTGTCGGTGCGCGAGGATTTCGGCGCACTGCTCGACACGTTCCTGGCCGGCGTGGGTCCAGGGGCCGACCGGGACGCGATCACCACCGCCGCACGGGTGACGGCCGTCTACACCGTGCTCACCCGGGCTGACTGGGCGCTGGCCCAGGCGGCTCGCGGGGAGGGCGCCCTGGCCGGCAAGTTCCGGCACCCGGCGGTGGCGCCGTACCTCCGGGGCCTGCAGCGCCAGTTCCCGCAGATCGAGCACCTGCTCGGTTGAGCGCCGTCAGACCGTCACCACCCGCTCGCCCTCGAGCAGATCAGCGACCGGACCGGTCACCGCGGCACCCAGCAGCGTCGCCGTGGCGAAGTCCGCCGCGGCGCGCTCGAACACACAACGGTGGCGCAGCATCGCGTGGCGCCCACCGGTGACCCGGAGATATCCGACCGGGGTCGTCCTGGCCATCTCATCGGCCAGGACCGCGGACTTCCCCGGATCGGCGACACGGTCCTCGGTGCCGTGCACCACGAGCGTCCGGCGCTCGGCGAGCTCCACCCGGTCGGTGGTCTGGACCCACGGGTTTAGGGCCACGACGCTGCGCACCTCGGGCGCGCCCCCGGCCAGGAGCGCGGCACGACCGCCCAGGGAGTGGCCGACCAGGCAGGTAGGAAGCGCCGCACCCCGCTGCTCGCTGAGCTCCCGCAGTGCCCAGCGGACATCGTCCACCGGGGTGTGCCGGGTGTCCCAGCCACGCACCGAGTTCAGCAGGCGTACGACTGCCAGCCGCCCGCGTCCGGCCCGTGCGATCCGGCGGGCGATCGGCACCATCCGCAGCACCGAGAGCTGCGCCGGGCTGACCATCGTGCTGTCTCGACGCGACCCGCCACCGTGCAGCACCAGGACCAGTCCCTCCGGGTTCCGGGGAGCGCGAGTCGTGATCAAGCGCGCGGCGACGTCCATGTGGTCTACGAGCAGCTCAGGTCCCGGCGCAGGAACGCCCGGAGCCCAGCTGTGCCGAGGAGCAGTCCGACGAGCAGCACGACCGCGAGTGGACCCCAGGCAACCGGCTCCGCGGGGAACCGACCCAGGTGGCTGAACGGGGAGAGGTCGATCAACCAGGACGGGAACCTCAACACCTTGCCGAACATCAGGACCACGACGCAGAACAACAGGGCGAGCCAGCCCAGGACGGACCAGCGCGGGCGAGCGCCGACCAGCAGACCGGTGAGCCCGCCGAGAACGAGCACGCCCGGCAACATCACCAGAGTGGAGCCCAGCAGGTCCCCGAACCTTCCCCAGTCGCCGGTGGTGAGGGCGAAGCCGATCCCCATGCCGGCTCCGCCTGCTGTGACCACGACAACACTGCCCGCGGCGGTGATCAGCATGTGGCCCAGCCACCACCGGCTGCGCGGCAACGCGGTGGCCACCAGGGCCTCGAGACGGCCGTCGTCCTCCTCGGTTCGCGGCCGCAGCGCCGAGGAGACCGTGAAGCCCGACGCGATCAGCGCCAGCATCAGCGCCGCCGTCGCGTAGAACGAGTCCACCAGGGCACCGGCACCACCGACGAAGATGTCCCGGGAGATCGCGGAGTCACCGATCAGCGACTTCACGTCGTCACCGATCGACCCGTAGGCCACCCCGCCCAGCAGCATCCCGACCGTCCAGCCGATGACGCTGCCACGCTGCAACCTCCAGCTCAGGCCGAGCGCGCTGCGCAGGTCCGGCCCCGCGCTCGTCGGTCCCGGCCTTGAGGGCCACAGGCCCGAACCGAAGTCACGCCGGTCGAACGCGGCGTACGCCGCGACCGTGACGAGTGCCGTGAATGCCACGAGCAGCAGCAGCGGCCACCAGCGCTCGCCGGAGTACGCGTGCATCCCCTGGTACCAGCCGATCGGGGACAGCCAGGACAGGCCACCACCGCTGACGTCGCCGACCGCACGCAACGCGTACGCGACCCCGATCACGCCGCCGGTGATCCCGTAGGCGGCGCGGGTGCTGGTCGTGAGCTGGGTCGCGAACAGCGCCACCGCTCCGAAGGCCAACCCGGTCCAGGCGACGCCGACGCCGAGCACGAGCGCTCCCGGGACCGCGAGGCCGTAGGCGACCAGGCTCGATGCCACGCCGATCCCCACAAGGACGTTCGCGAAGGCGGCGACCACCAGCGCCGCTGTCATCGGCGTACGACGGGAGACCGCGCCTGAGCGGAGCAGCTCGTCACGACCCGACTCCTCCTCGGCCCGGGTGTGCCGGCCGATCAGGAACATGCTCATCAGCCCGGCGACCACGGCGCCGAAGGCGGAGGACTGCCAGGCCACCTGTCCTCCGGTCGTGTCGAGGGCGCGCGCAGGACCGGTCATCGCGATGAACGCCGGGTTGCTCTCCATCATCGCCGCGGCTTCCTCGAAGGCCTTCCTGGTGGTGTAGGTCCCTTCGACGCTCGGCGCCTGGGACCAGTACAGGATCGTGATGCCGACCACGAAGGCCAGCACCATCCAGCGGTCCCGCCGGGCGAACGCCCGCAGGAAGACACCCAGTCCGGTCATGCCGGTTCCATGGTCTCGATCTCGTCCCCGTAGTGGCGCAGGAACAGCTCCTCCAGCGTGGGTGGCTGGCTGGTCAGGCTGCGCACTCCGAGGTCGGTGAGCGTCCGCAGGACGTCGTCCAGGCGGACCGTGTCCACCTCGAAGCTGGCGCGGGTGCCCTCGACGACGAGGTCGTGGACGCCTTCGGCGCCCCCGAGCCCGGTCGCGGGACGCTCCAGCTCCACCCGGATGGAAGTGCGCGTGAGGTGCCGCAGCTCGGCGAGCGTTCCCGACTCGACCACGCGGCCCGACCTGACGATGCTGACCCGGTCGCAGAGACTCTCGACCTCGGCCAGGATGTGGCTGGAGAGCAGCACGGTCCCGCCGTTTTCCCGGAACTTGTTGACGCAGGTCTGGAACGTGCTCTCCATGATGGGGTCCAGGCCCGACGTCGGTTCGTCCAGGAGCAGAAGCTCCACCTCGGAGGCGAGGGCTGCCACCAGGGCAACCTTCTGCCGGTTGCCCTTGGAGTAGGCGCGGCCCCTCTTCGTGAGGTCGAGCTCGAACAGCTCGACCAGCTCGTCGCGGCGTGCCGCGACCAGCCCGCCCCGCAGGCGTCCGAGGAGGTCGATGATCTCTCCACCGCTCAGGTTCGGCCACAGCGTCACGTCGCCGGGCACGTAGGCGAGGTGCCGGTGCAGGTCGGCCGCCTCGCGCCACGGGTCACCACCGAGCAGCCGTACACTCCCCGAGTCGGACCGCAGGAGGCCCAGCAGCACGCGGATCGTCGTGGACTTCCCCGCCCCGTTGGGTCCGAGGAAGCCGTGGATCTCGCCCCGGCGGACCTGGAGATCCAGGCCGTCGAGCGCACGGGTGTGACCGAAGGTCTTGACGAGGCCGGAGATGTCGATCGGTGGCTCCACGGGAGCGACGCTATCGCGGTGCGCCACGCGGTCCGGGCGACACGTCAGGGCACCGGGAGCCATTCGAGCGCTCGCCGGCGAAAGTCAGGGACCGGCAGCCGGTCCGCCCCCTCCGGGATCCGGCCGATCAGCGGCACCCCGGTGAGGAAGGGCAGGTCCACGAGGTTCTGCTCCGCGGCGAGGTCGGGGTGCGCTGGCCACGAGCCGATCGCCACGCCCTCGACCATCAGGCCGCGTGCCCGGATCGCCTGCACCGTGAGAGCGGTGTGGTTGAGGGTCCCGAGTCCGGCACGAGCGACCACGACGAAGGCCACCTCGTGTCCGGTACGCTCGAGAGCCTCGGCGAGGTCGAGCAGGTTCCACTGCACGCCGAGGTTGACCAGCACGCCCCCGGATCCCTCGACGAGGGTGACGTCGCTTTCTCGGGCTGCGGTCGACACGAGGTTGCGCTGGTCCTCGAGGCTGGGCAGGTCCCGCCCTGCCACCCGGGCCGCGGTGTCGGGCGCCAGCGGGTCCGGGAGGCGGACGCCTTCGTGCACGCTCACCTCGCCGGCGAGCCGGCGTACCTCCGCGAGGTCACCGTCCTCATGGGGACCCACCCCCGTCTGCGCGGGCTTGACGACCGCCACCGAGCGACCGAGGGAGCGCTGGCCCGCCGCGATCGCAGCCGTCACCACTGTCTTGCCGACCCCGGTGTCGGTACCGGTCACCGCCACCACCCGGACGACCGGGACGTTCACAGCAGGCCCTCGAGCACCTCGACCGCCCGGGCCAGATCGCTGTCGTCGAGATGGCCGTGGGCCGTCAGGCGGAGGCGAGAGATGCCGTCGGGAGTGGAGGGGGGACGGAAGCAGCCGATCCGGAGGCCGTTCCCGGCAGCCTTCTCGACAGCGGCGACGGCCTCCGACGGACCGGGCATGGGCACGGCGAGCACGGCACCCGCGGGCACGTCCACCCCGCAGGCCACGGCCAGGACGGCAGCGACCAGGTTGACCCGCTCGACGCGCGCCGGTTCGTCCTCGACGACCCGGAGGGCCGCCAGTGCTCCGCCCGCAGCAGCCGGGGCCAGTCCGGTGTCGTAGATGAACGGCCGCGCCCGGTTGACCAGGTGCTCGCGGACGGCCGGGGACCCGAGCACAGCGCCACCCTGGGCACCGAGGGACTTGCTCAGCGTCAGCGTGGCCACCACGTCGGGACGGTCGCAGAGTCCTGCGGCGTGCAGCAGCCCTCGCCCGCCGACCCCGGCGACGCCGAGTGCATGGGCCTCGTCAGCGACGAGCACCGCACCGCGGGCGGAGCAGACCTCCGCCAGCTCGGCGACCGGAGCCGCGTCGCCCAGGACCGAGTAGATGGTCTCGACAAGGACGAGCGCCCGCTCCTGGGTGCGCGCACGCAGGACCGCGTCCACCGCGGCCACGTCGTTGTGCGGGACCACCTGCACCAGCGCCCGGCCGAGCCGGCACGCGTCAATCATCGAGGCGTGCACATGGGCGTCGGAGACGACGAGGGTGTCCGCGTCGACGAGCGCCGAGACGGCGGAGAGGTTCGCGTGGTACCCCGTGGAGAACACCAGGGCACTCGGGAATCCGGTGAACTCCGCCAGCGACCGTTCGAGCTCGTCGTGGATCCCCAGGGTCCCGGTGACCAGGCGCGAGGCACCGGCCCCCGCCCCGAACTCCTCGGCGGCAGCCACGGCTCCCGCGATGACCCGCGGGTGCCTCGACAGCCCGAGGTAGTCGTTGCCAGCAAGATCGATCATCGGTTCCGCCGGGTGCCGGATCACGAGGCGCCGGGTGAGGCCGGCGTCCTCCCGCTGGCGTGCCTGCGCGCTCAGCCAGTCGTCGAAGGCGCTCACCCGTGGATCTCCGCGACGGCACCGACGAGGGCGTCGGTGATGGTGCCGGCCTCCTCGATGGTCGCGACGTACGGCGGCATCGTGTAGACGAGGTTGCGGAACGGTCGAACCCACACGCCGCGGTCAAGGGCGGCCTCGGTCACCCGGACAACGTCGACGGAGGTGTCGAGCTCGATGACGCCGACGGCTCCGATCGTGCGTACGTCGACCACGGAGCCCAGCCCACGCGCCGGTTCGAGGCCGCGGACGAGCTCTTCGTTGATCGTCTTGACCAGCGAAGCTGCGTCACGCTGCTCGAGCAGGTCGAGATTTGCGCAGGCGATCGCGCACGCGAGCGGGTTCGCCATGAAGGTCGGGCCGTGCATCATCGCGCCGGCGGGGGAGCTGCTGACTCGCTGCGCGACCTCGCTGGTGCACAGGACCGCTGCCAGGGTGAGGTAGCCGCCGGTGAGCGCCTTGCCGACGCAGACGATGTCGGGCTGCTCCTCGCCGTGGTTCCCGCCGAAGGCCGGGCCGGTGCGCCAGAAGCCGGTCGCGATCTCGTCATGAATGACCAGGGCGCCGTGCTCATGCGCCAGCCGGGCGAGGAAGTCGGCGCAGCGCGGCGGGTAGATCCACATGCCGCCCGCCCCCTGCAGCACCGGCTCGATGATCACGGCCGCGATCTCCTCGGCGTGCTGCTCGAACAGTGCCCGCGTCCCGGACTCCCAGGCGAGCACCTCGGGGTCGTCGGCTGTGTGGTCGAGACCGGCCGGAGGTCGGGGAGCGAAGACATGCTCGGGGACCAGTCCGCCGTACATCGAGTGCATGCCGCTGTCGGGGTCGCACACGCTCATCGGGGAGAAGGTGTCGCCGTGGTAGCCGCCGCGAATGGTGAACATCCGGGTCCTGCGCAGCCCGTCGGCACGGGCGTGGCTCCCCGCGTGTACCTGCCAGGCCGTCTTCATCGCGACCTCCACCGAGACCGAGCCGGAGTCGGCGAGGAACACATGCTCCAGGCCGACGAGGTCGACCAGCCGACGCCCCAGCTCGACCGCCGGTCGGTGGGTCAGCCCGCCGAACATCACGTGGGACATCCTGGTCAGCTGGTCGGCTGCCGCCGCGTCCAGCTCGGGTACGGCGTACCCGTTGACCGCGCACCACCACGACGACATCGCGTCCACGACCTCGACCAGCGACCCGTCACGCCGGATCCGAAGCCGTACGCCGCTCGCGGACTCGACCTGATGGACCGGTGAGGCCGAGCTCATCGAGGAGTACGGGTGCCACAGGTGCTCCCGGTCCCAGGAGATGAGCGGGTCCTCAGCCACCGTGCAGCGTCCCGTGCTCGACGCAGGTCGCCGTCCACGTCCGCGGGATCACCTGCACGACCATTCGGCGCCGGCACAGGGTGCAGAAACGAGGCGGCTCCATCTCCAGCCGCAGCTCGCACTGCTCGTGGCCGCCCCCGGCGAGCTCACGACCGCAGTGACCGCAGAACCGCTCCAGTGCCGCCACGGCCTCAGATCGACTCACCCAGCGCCTTGATCGGCATCTTCAGGTCATCGAGCAGGGCGAGGTCGTCGTCGGGATCGCGGCCCAGGGTGGTCAGGTAGTTGCCGACGATGACGGCGTTGATGCCGCCGAGGAGACCCTCGCGGGTGCCGAGGTCGCCGAGGGTGAGCTCGCGCCCCCCGGCGTACCGCAGGATCGTGCGGGGGAGGGCCAGGCGGAAGGCCGCGATGGTGCGCAGCGCGTCCTTGCTGTCCATCAGGGGCAGGTCGCCGAAGGGCGTGCCCGGTCGCGGGTTGAGGAAGTTCAGCGGCACCTCGTTAGGTTCGAGCTCGGCGAGCTGGGCTGCCAGCTCGGCACGCTGCTCGAGGGTCTCACCCATCCCGACCAGGCAACCGCAGCACAGCTCCATCCCGGAGGCGCGGACCATCTCGCAGGTGTCCCAGCGCTCCTCCCAGGAGTGCGTGGTCACCACCTGCGGGAAGTAGGAGCGGGCCGACTCGAGGTTGTGGTTGTAGCGGTGCACGCCCATGTCGGCCAGGTCGTCGACCTGCCCCTGGGTGAGCATCCCGAGGGACGCGGCGACCTCGATGTCGACGGCCTCCTTGATCGCCTTCACGCCCTCGCGCATCTGGGTCATCAGCCGCTCGTCCGGCCCACGCACGGCGGCGACGATGCAGAACTCGCTGGCACCGGTGGCTGCGGTCTGCTCAGCTGCCTTGACCAGCTCGGGGATGTTCAGCCAGACCGAGCGCACCGGGGAGGTGAACTGGCCGCTCTGGCTGCAGAAGTGACAGTCCTCGGGGCAGCCGCCGGTCTTGATCGACACGATGCCCTCGACCTCGACCTCAGGACCGCACCACTTCATGCGTACGTCGTGGGCCAGCTCGAGCAGCTCGGGGAGCAGCGCGTCGGGGGACCGGAGCACCGTGAGGATCTGCGACTCCTCGAGTGGCACCCCCTGCTCGAGGACCTGCTCGCGGAGATCGGCGAGCAGGCCTGCTTCGGGACGGAAGACATCGGAGTGCACTGACATGGCAGTCATTCTTGCCCACGCCGGCGCGGTTGCCGCGACGCGGGTGACTACTGGGCGGTCACAAGTCGGCCCCGCTCGATCCTGGCCCCGGGTTGAAGCGCATGAGGTCGTGTCCCATTCGATCGTGTTCGCCTCGTAGACTAGCCACCACCGGCCCATGACGGACCCCGCCGGAATCCGCCCGCAGAGGCGGTGTCGACACCCTCTTTCGAAAGCCTGTCTTGATCACTGTCTCCAAGCTCGAGGTGCGCGCCGGTGCGCAACTGCTGATGGACGACGTCTCCTTCCGGATCGCTGCAGGCGACCGGATCGGGCTCGTCGGCCGCAACGGGGCAGGGAAGACCACGCTGACCAAGATCCTGGCCGGCGAGACACTTCCCGCGGGCGGCGAGGTCACCTCGTCGGGCGACGTCGGCTACCTCCCCCAGGACCCGCGCACGGGTGACCCGGAGGTGCTCTCACGCGACCGGATCCTCTCGGCGCGAGGCCTCGACTCCGTCGTACGCCGCCTCCGGGCGTCCGAGACCGAGATGGGCAGCGACGACGCGGACATCCGCGACCGGGCGATGGTGCGCTATGAGAAGGCCGACGCCGCCCTGCACGCCGCCGGCGGCTACTCCGCGGAGGCGGAGGCCGCACAGATCGCCTCCTCGATCGGCATCGCCGACCGGCTGATGGACCAGCCGCTGCGCACCCTGTCCGGTGGGCAGCGACGCCGGGTGGAGCTCGCCCGGATCCTGTTCTCCGGCGCCGAGACCCTGCTCCTCGACGAGCCCACCAACCACCTCGACGCTGACTCGATCGTGTGGCTGCGCGACTTCCTGCGCAACCACAAGGGCGGCCTGGTCGTGATCTCCCACGACGTCGGCCTTCTCGAGGCGTGCGTCAACCGAGTGCTCCACCTCGACGCCAACCGCGCAGCGATCGACATCTACAACATCGGCTGGAAGGCCTACCTCGCCCAGCGCGAGACCGACGAGAAGCGCCGCAGGCGCGAGCGTGTCAACGCGGAGACCAAGGCCAAGACCCTGACCGACCAGGCCAACAAGATGCGTGCCAAGGCCACCAAAGCCCAGGCCGCACAGTCGATGCTCAAGCGGGCCGAGAAGCTGATGGCGGGCATCGAGGGCGAGCGGAAGGCCGACCGCGTGGCCAGGATCAAGTTCCCGGCGCCCGCGCCCTGCGGCAAGACACCTCTCACCGCGAGCGAGCTGTCGAAGTCCTACGGCTCCCTCGAGGTCTTCACCGACGTCGACCTCGCTATCGACAAGGGCAGCCGGGTCGTCATCCTCGGCCTCAACGGAGCCGGAAAGACCACGCTGCTGCGGATCCTGGCCGGGGTCGACGAGTCCGACACCGGTGCCGTGGAGCCGGGTCACGGCCTCAAGATCGGCTACTACGCCCAGGAGCACGAGACCCTCGACAACTCGCGCACGGTGCTGCAGAACCTGCATGCGGCCGCGCCGCAGCTGCAGAACACCGAGGCTCGCTCCGTGCTCGGCTCGTTCCTGTTCTCCGGTGACGACGCCAACAAGCCGGCGAGCGTGCTCTCGGGTGGGGAGAAGACCCGCCTCGCGCTGGCGATCCTCGTCGTCTCGAGCGCCAACGTGCTGTTGCTCGACGAGCCCACCAACAACCTCGACCCGTCCTCACGTGAGGAGGTGCTGGCAGCGATTCGCGAGTACGCCGGCGCCATCGTGCTGGTGACCCACGACGAGGGCGCCGTACACGCGTTGGAGCCGGACCGGGTGCTGATCCTTCCCGACGGCGTCGAGGACCACTGGACCCCTGACTACGCGGACCTCGTCGCCCTGGCCTGAAGTGTTCGGCCTGATCAGTTGCCCAGGCCCTTCACGAAGGTCTTCACCGCCGCGGCGTACGCCTCGGGATCGGCGTTCCAGGAGCGCACATGCTGCACGCCCTCGGTCTCGACCAGCGTCACCCTGTCGGGCTCCTCCTTCGCCAGCTCGCGGCTCGTCGCGATCGGGACCGTCCTGTCGGCGGTGCCGTGGAAGACCAGTGCCGGCATCGTCAGCCAGGACGTGTCGTCGAGGTAGTCGATGGCATCCCAGTCGATGTCATAGCGGGCAGCCGCGATCCACTCAGCGGTCCGCGTGAGTGAGTCGGCACGTGGCCGAGCACGGGCACCTCCAGCTGGCGGGCACCGAACTCCACCGTCCTGGCGAAGTCCAGCATCGGCGCGTCCAGCACCAGCCCGGTGACCGGGAGGCTCTTCGTTCCCGCCTTTCGGTGCCGCAGATAGGAGGCCACGATCCCGCCGCCCATGCTGTCGGCCCCGAGCACGAGCCGCTGTGCGCCGTGCTCCGCCGCGTAGGCAACGGCGCCCTCGAGGTCACGCCACTCCGTGCGGCCGTACTGGTAGTAGTTCGACGGGTCACGCGGCAGGCCCTCGTCGTTGCGGTAGGTGATGTCCAGCGAGTGCAACCCCGCGGCAACGGTGGCCCGGGTCATCCGGAACATCTCCATCCGGGACCCGCCCTTCCCGTGGACCAGGATCGCCCAGGTCTTCTTGTCCGGGCCCTTCCCCCGGACGAACCAGGCCGGGAAGCGACCCAGCGGCGACGAGTAGGTCACCTCGGACACCTTCGGACCGAGCGCGTACGTCGGGTCGTCCGGGTAGGCCACGAGGTCGAGCTCTGCCTTCACACCCTGTCCCGGCGGGGTTCCAGCGACGACCTGGAACCGGCGTACGACGCGACCCTTGCCCTTCGAGACCACGGCTCCCGACACGCGGCCGTAGCCGCCCTTCCACTTCAGGCCGAATGTCGAGGGCGCCTGGAGCATCGTCGTCTCGTGTGGGTCACTCGACCGGATGCTGACCGTGCCGCCGACTGCGGGGGTGAGTGTCAGGTTGCGCTCGACCGGGTAGGCCTTGACCTCCAGCCCGTCGGAGCGGATCCGACCGGCGAAGTACCACCCGCCGGCCGCGAAGAAGACCAGCACCAGCGCCAGCACGACCACGATCAGTCGCCGGACCAGGCGCAGCCTGGGCCTCTCTCGGACCTCGCTCGTCGTGTCCATTGCCCGTGAGTCAACTACCTCGGGGGCACACCGTCACGAACCTTCCTCGTCTAGGATCCGGGGCCATGACGATCGTGGAACAGGAACGGCTCGACCGGGCAGGCCTGGCGGTGGAGATCACAGGGTCCGTCCTCGCGATCACCCTCGACAAGCCTGACCGCCGCAACAGCCAGACGCCGCGGCTGTGGCACACCCTCGCGGCGATCGGAGAGGCGCTTCCTGAGGACGTGCGTGTCGTCGTTGTCCGGGGAGCTGGTGAGTGCTTCTCGGCCGGCATCGACACCCGGCTGCTGGCACCCGACGGGCTCGAGGGTGAGGACTCGGTCTTCGAACTGATGCAGGCGAGCGACGAGCAGGTGCTCGACACAATCGACGGCTACCAGCGAGGTTTCGTCTGGCTCTCCGACCCGAGGGTCATCTCCGTGGCGGCGGTGCACGGATACGCGATCGGCGCGGGGTTCCAGCTCGCCCTGGCGTGCGACCTGCGGATGGTCGCCGATGACGTGAGGTTCTGCATGAAGGAGCCGGCGCTCGGCCTCGTGCCCGACCTCGCGGGAACAAAAGCGCTCGTGGAGCTTGTTGGGTACTCGCGGGCGCTGGAGATCTGTGCCACTGCGAGATACGTCGAGGCCGACGAAGCCCAGCAGCTGGGCATCGCCACCGCCGTCGTACCTCGCGCGGAGCTCGACGCGACCACCGCGGATCTGGTGGAAGCACTTCTCGCCAGCAATGCCGGGGCCGTTCGGGAGACCAAGGGGCTGCTGCTCGGCGCCGGCGTGCGTGACCTCGAGGAGCAACGGCTGGCCGAAAGGCAGGCGCAGCTCCGCAGGTTCCGCGATCTTGTCGGAGGGCCCTGACAGGCTCAGAGTTGGAACCGAGGCAGGACCGGAAGAGGAAGGGGGCCGCCGCGGATGAGCTCCATGAATCCCGGGACGCTGATGCGCACGATGCGTCGTGACCCGTCGGTGGTCGACCAGAAGCTGACCCGCGAGACCGTGCGCCGGGTGGCGGGCTTCGCCGTACCCCACAAGCGCCTGATTGGCGGCTTCCTCGTCTTCGTCGTCCTCGACGCCGGCCTCGTCGTGGTCAACCCGCTGCTGATCAAGCACCTGCTCGACGACGGCATCATCGCCAAGAACGCGAGCCTGGTTCTGTGGCTCGCGCTCGCCATGGGTCTGGTCTCGGTCCTGGACGCGATCCTCGGGGTCGGGTCCGGGTTCCTGTCCTCCCGCATCGGCGAGAGCCTGATTTTCGACCTCCGCACCAAAGTCTTCGGACACGTGCAGCGGATGTCCCTGGCCTTCTTCACGCGCACCCAGACCGGCGCGCTGGTCTCTCGTCTGAACAACGACGTGATCGGTGCCCAGCGGGCGTTCACCTCGACACTGTCGAGCACGGTGTCCAACTCGATCAGCGTCGTGGTCGTCGGCATCACCATGTTCGCCCTGAGCTGGAAGGTGACGCTAGCCTGCCTGGCACTGTTCCCGCTGCTGCTGCTCGCCTCGCGGTGGGTGGGCCGCCAGATCAGCGGCCTGACCCGGCAGCAGATGGACGGCAATGCCGACCTCGGCAACATGATGACCGAGCGCTTCAACGTCGGCGGAGCCCTGCTGCTCAAGCTCTTCGGGCGCCGTGACGAGGAGGACGCGAAGTACGCCGAGAAGGCGGGTCTGGTCCGTGACCTGGGCATCCGCATCTCGCTGGTCACGCGGATCTTCATCGCCATCATGATGCTGATCCCGGCGCTCGCCACGGCGCTCGTCTACGGCATCGGCGGCAGCCTCGCGGTCGACGGCGCGCTCACCATCGGCACGCTGACCGCCCTCGCGACCCTGCTCCTGAGGCTCCTCGGACCGCTCCAGGGGCTGTCCAACGTGCGCGTGGACGTGATGACCGCGCTGGTCAGCTTCGACCGCGTCTTCGAGGTGCTTGACCTGCCCTCGACGGTCGTCGAGAAGCCGGATGCCTCGCCGCTCCAGCCCCGCGCCGCCAGGGTGGAGTTCGACCGCGTCCGCTTCACCTATCCGCGCGCCGACGAGGTGTCCCTTGCCTCCCTCGAGAACGTCGCACGGGCGGAGAACCGCGACAACGGCCAGGTGCTGTACGACATCACCTTCGCGGCCGAGCCCGGAGCGATGATCGCGCTGGTCGGTCCGTCCGGCGCCGGCAAGACGACGATCACGCACCTTGTCGCCAGGTTGTACGACGTGACCGGGGGAACGGTCCGCGTGGGCACGCAGGACGTCCGCGACGTGACCCTGCAGTCGCTCGAGGACGCGGTCGGCTACGTCACCCAGGACGCGCACATGTTCCACGACACCATCCGCGAGAACCTTCGCTACGCCTCGCCGGGGGTCACCGACGAGCAGATCTGGACCGCCCTGGACTCGGCCCGGATCGCCGGCGTGGTGAGGGCGATGCCGGACGGACTCGACACCGTCGTCGGCGACCGCGGCTACCGGCTCTCCGGCGGGGAGCGTCAGCGGCTGGCGATCGCGCGGCTGCTGCTCAAGGCGCCAGGGATCGTCGTGCTGGACGAGGCGACGGCGCACCTGGACTCCGAGTCGGAGTACGCCGTGCAGCGCGCCCTCGACAAGGCCCTCGAGGGCCGCACGTCCCTGGTCATCGCCCACCGGCTCTCCACTGTCCGCAACGCCGACCAGATCCTGGTCGTCGACGCCGGCCGGATCGTGCAGCGCGGCACGCACAGCAGCCTGCTCGCCGAGGGCGGGCTCTATGCCGACCTCTACCGCACCCAGTTCGTGGAAGACGCTGTCCTGGAGGACGCGGTCCAGCCCGACCCGGTCGGCTGATCCGACGTACCTTGGCCGCATGGACCTCGGACTCTCCCAGCGCGTCTACATCGTCACCGGCGGGGGGCGTGGCCTCGGCCGCGCCACCGCCGATCTTCTCGTCGCCGAGGGTGCGCGCGTTGTGCTCTCCGGGAGGAACCAGGAGACCCTCGACGCGGCGGCACGCGAGCTCGGTGAGAACGCCGTCACCGTGGTGGGCGACAACGCCGACCCGGGCACGGCGCAGCGCCTGGTCGACACCGCGCAGAGCAGCTGGGGTCGGCTGGACGGCGCCCTGGTCTCCGTGGGAGGGCCTCCCACCGGCACCGTGATGGACACCCCCGACGAGGCCTGGACGAGCAGCTTCGAGTCCGTGTTCGTCGGCGGACTGCGTGTTGCCCGCGCTGTTGCTCGTGCCGTCGAGGGGCCGGGGTCGATCGCCTTCGTCCTGTCGAGCTCGGTGCGGGCGCCGCTGGCCAACCTGGCGATCTCCAACGGGCTGCGGCCTGGACTGGCGATGGCGGCGAAGACGTTGGCCGACGAGCTGGGCCCGCGCGACATCCGTGTCAACGGCCTGCTGCCCGGCCGCATCGGCACCGAGCGGGTCGACGAGCTCGACGCCTCCACCGGTGACGCCGAGGGAGCCCGGTCGAAGGCGATCGCGACGATCCCGCTGGGCCGCTACGGAGAGCCCGAGGAGTTCGCTGCTGCCGCGGCCTTCCTGCTCAGCCCCGCGTCATCGTTCCTGACCGGCGTGATGCTGCCCGTCGACGGCGGCATGCTGCGCTCGCTCTGAGCGTCTCCGCTCCCGGTGCTGCCGGAACTCCTCCCACGCCAGGTAGCAGAAGCCAAAGATCGCCAGTGCCCCGAAGAACCACCACTGCAGTCCGTAGAAGAAGTGCGGCCCGTTGCTGGTGTCGTCGGGCAGCACAGTGGGCTCCAGCTTCTTGGCCGGCGCCGGGCTCTCCAGGGAGAGGTTGAGGAAGCCGCGATAGAGCGGGTACGGCGTCACCGCGGCGATCTTGGTCGAGGCGACCGCCCGGGTCGAGAGCTCGCTCACCTTCGTGGCGTTCCCGGTCGCGTCCCGGCGTACCCAACCCGTGACGGTGACCTGACCTTCGGTGACCGGGGGGAGGTCAGGACGACTGCGGCCGGTGTTCGCCGTGGAGATCCAGCCGCGGTCCACCAGCACGGCGGGGCCGCTGTCGGTGACCAGCGGGGTGATGACGTCGACGCCGGCTCCTGCGTCCCGGGTCTGGTACTTGAGCACGATCGTGTGGTCGTCGTCCCAGGTGCCGTGCACCGTGACCCGGCGCCACTCGTCCTCCTCGCGCGGTGCCCGCTCTGTGGAGAGGACTTCGTCGACCGGAGCGGGCGCGAGCTCCAGGTTGGTGGCCACGATGCGGTTCTCGTCCTTGCGCTCGTCGAGGCGGTGGAACTGCCACTGCCCCAGCTGGGTCGCCAGCCACGCCAGGACCGCCACCACCAGGGCGAACAACACCCAGCGGCGGCTCAGCAGGAATCTCACTCGGCGAGACTAGTTCGTGACCCCACTGCCTACACTGGCCGGGTGAAGGCATCTACGGGGGACCTCGGGCTGGCCGACAGCTATGGGCGCGTGGCCTCCGACCTGCGCGTCTCGCTCACCGACAGGTGCAACCTGCGGTGCAGCTACTGCATGCCGGCCGAGGGCCTGGAGTGGCTGCCCACTGAGGAGACGCTCACTGACGACGAGGTCGTCCGGCTGGTCCGCATCGGTGTCGAGCAGCTGGGCATCCGTCAGGTCCGGTTCACCGGCGGCGAGCCGCTGCTGCGACGCGGACTACCCGACATCGTGGCCCGCACCAAGGCGTTGAGCCCGAGCCCGGAGGTATCGCTGACGACCAACGCGCTCGGCCTCTCACGCACCGCGGACGCGCTTGCCGCAGCCGGTCTCGACCGGGTCAACGTCAGCCTGGACACCATCCGGCGCGACGTCTTCCACGAGATCACCCGGCGGGACCGCCTCGAGGACGTCGTGGCCGGGTTGGCCGCCGCCCAGAGCGCCGGGCTGGGTCCGGTCAAGGTCAACGCGGTCCTGCTCCGCGGCATCAACGACCAGTACGCCGCCGAGCTGCTGCGCTGGTGTCTCGAGCGGGACTACCAGCTCCGGATCATCGAGCAGATGCCGCTGGACGCCCAGCACAGCTGGTCTCGCGAAGCCATGGTGACCGCCGAAGAGATCTTCGCCTCCCTGGATGCGGAGTTCACCCTCACGCCCGACCCCGAGCACCGGGGGAGCGCACCCGCGGAGACCTTCCTGGTCGACGGCGGCCCCGGCATGGTCGGGGTCATCGCCTCGGTCACCCGGCCGTTCTGCGGTGACTGCGACCGGGTCCGGCTCACTGCCGACGGCCAGGTGCGCAACTGCCTGTTCGCCCGCGAGGAGTCCGACCTGCGCGGCGCGCTACGGGGCTCTTCAAACCACCGGGCCACCCACCGGGCGACCGACGAGGAGATCGCCGACCAGTGGCGGCTGGCGATGATGACCAAGCGCCCCGGTCACGGCATCGACGACGAGTCCTTCCTCCAGCCGACCCGCCCGATGTCGGCCATAGGTGGCTAGTCACTCCGCCGACCGGGCACTTCCGTCACGCCGTACGACGTCGACCGGGCAGTTCCGTCACGAGTCCGGGTAAGAACTGCCCGGTCGGTGACATGGAGCGTCACACAACTGCCCGGTCGGCGCTACTGATACGGGGCGACCTCACGGAGAAAGTTCCGGGCGGCGAGGAAGTCCGAGAGGCTCTGGCGGTGCTCCTCGCAGGCCAGCCAGACCTTGCGACGATCGGCGGTGTGCAGCTTGGGGTTGTTCCAGCGCAGCTCGTGGACCGCTGGCGCCTGGCATCCCCTGGCCGAACACCGCGCCGGGTCGTCGGGCTGCTCGCTCACTGACCGAAGTCCCTGGGCCCCGGATCGTTGGGGTCCGGATCGTTGGGGCCCGGATCGATGGGGCCCGGATCCTTGTGACCGAGAGCCTTGTGGCCGTCGCTTGGCTGCATGAGGTCGGCACCCTCGATGCGCGGGGACGCGGTGTTGGCCATCACGACGGCGACGTAGGGGAGGATGAACGCGGCGGCGACCAGCACCCAGCGCAGCCAGTTGTCACCGACCAGCACGGCGCCGATGAAGCACAGTGTGCGGATGCCCATCGAGATGACGTAGCGGCGCCGACGACGGTCGATGTCATCTCGATGGCTGGTAGGCGCGGTGGTGATGCGGACCGGCTCGGCCTCGCGTCGCGCCCTGCCTGGTGCTGCCACATTCGCCAGCGTACGTCGCGGACGTGAGCCCACACATGGGTCCGGGATCAGACGTGGCATTCTGGGCTGGTCCGCCACCCGAAGCGCAGGAGTGATCGCTGATGTCCAACCGCACCTACCGTG
>Ga0075530_1000523_pt1 | contig 18131 bp, 17 predicted proteins | sample NGEPerD_2_FD_75101 | JGI IMG/M metagenome (GOLD analysis project Ga0075530, IMG submission 75101) | Arctic peat soil microbial communities from the Barrow Environmental Observatory site, Barrow, Alaska, USA - NGEE PermafrostL1-D | ecosystem: Environmental > Terrestrial > Soil > Wetlands > Peat ... | reverse complement strand
GCGCGGGCCGGCGGCCTCGGCCGCCGGCCCGCGCACGCCCCCACCCCGCGTTGATCAAGGACCCCATGTACGCCGGGCGGGCATGGGGTCCTTGATCAACGCGGGGTGGGGGTCGGGGTGGAGCGAAGTGGGGCTGCCGGAGAAGGGGTGCCTCGCGTACCGTTCTCCCTACCCAGACGCAGCCCGCCGGGCGCGGCGAGACCGACCACGCAGGAGACCGCGTTGACCACGACAGGGCTCGAACCACAGGCGCTTGCCGACCTCGGGCGCACCACCGACCGCATCCGGCGCGCGATGGAGTCGGTGATCGAGGGGAAGTCAGAAGTCGTCCGCACCGCGCTGGCGGTGCTGCTCGCCCAGGGGCACCTGCTGGTCGAGGACGTACCCGGGGTGGGCAAGACGATGCTGGCCAAGGCGATGGCCAGGTCCATCGACTGCTCGGTGCGGCGCATCCAGTTCACCCCCGACCTGCTCCCGAGCGACATCACCGGTGTGAGCATCTACAACTCCACCGACCGCGACTTCGAGTTCAAGCCCGGCGCCGTGTTCGCCAACGTGGTGGTGGGCGACGAGATCAACCGCGCCTCGCCGAAGACGCAGTCCGCCTTGCTGGAGTGCATGGAGGAGCGCCAGGTCACCGTGGACGGCGTCACCTACCCTCTCGAGCCGCCGTTCATCGTCGTCGCCACGCAGAACCCGATCGAGATGGAGGGCACCTACCCGCTGCCCGAGGCGCAACGCGACCGCTTCATGGCGCGGGTCTCGATGGGCTACCCGAGCACCGCCTCCGAGCTCGACATCCTCGAGTCGCACGGTGCCTCCGACCCGCTGGCCGCCCTCGAGCCGGTGGCCGACGCCGCCACCGTCCGCTCCCTCGTGGCGGCCGTGGCCGGGGTGCACGCCTCCGACCCCGTCCGCGAGTACCTGATCGACCTGGTCTCGGCCACGCGGAGCCACCCCGACCTCCGGCTCGGCGCCTCGCCGCGCGCCAGCCTGCACCTGCTCAGGGCCGCGCGCGCGAGCGCCGCCCTCGACGGCCGCGACCACGTGCTGCCGGACGACCTGCAGGCCCTGGCCGAGCCGGTCCTCGCCCACCGGCTGCTGCCGACGGCCGACGCCCAGCTCGCGCGCCGCTCGGTCAGCGACGTGCTGGAGGACGTGCTGAACCGCGTCCCGGTCCCCGCCAGCAGAACCCGGGGCTGAGCGCGGAGTGACCCGCTCACCGCTGGCCGCCGCCCTGACCGGTCTGACGACCCGGGGCCGGGCGTTCGCGGCGGCCGGCGCGGCGGCCGCCGTCTGCTCGGTCGTCCTCGGTCAGCGCGACCTGCTGCGGGTCGCCGTCCTGCTCGTCGCCCTGCCGATCGCGTCCGTCCTGCTGGTCGCCCGCGCTCGCCACCGCATCCAGCTCGCGCGCACGATCACCCCGGTCCGGGTCACGGCGGGCCGGCCGGCGTCCGTGCGCCTGGAGCTGACCAACCTGTCACGCCTGCCCACGGGGGTCCTGCTCGCCGAGGACACCATCCCGTACGTGCTGGGCAGCCGGCCCCGTTTCGTCGTGGACCGGCTGGACGGCGGCGCCCACGCGGCCGTGGGGTACAGCGTGCGCAGCGACGTCCGCGGCCGGTGGGAGGTCGGGCCGCTGCGGCTGCGGCTGACCGACCCGTTCGGCATGTGCGAGGTGACCCGGTCCTTCTCGGCGACGGACCCGCTCGTCGTCGTGCCGAAGGTGCACCCCCTGGTACCGCTGCGCGCGAGCGGCAGCTGGATGAACTCCGGCGAGGCGGTGGCACGCAGCGCCGCAGCCGCCGGGGAGCACGACCTGGCGACCCGGGAGTACCGGCACGGCGACGACCTGCGCCGGGTGCACTGGCGGTCGACCGCCCGCAAGGGTGAGCTGATGGTGCGCCGCGACGAGCAGCCGCACCAGATGCGCGCCACCGTGCTGCTCGACCGGCGGGCCGTCGGACATCGCGGCGACGGGCCGGCGTCCTCGTTCGAGTGGGCGGTCAGCGCCGCGGCGTCGATCTCGACCCTGCTCGTGGACAGCGCCTACGGCGTCCGCATCCTGTCCGACGAGGTCGAGACGAGCTGGGCCGGACGGGAGACCTCGACCGGAGCAGGCCACCTGCTCGACCAGCTCGCCACCGTCCCGGTCGGGGGCCCGCACGAGCTGCGGCACGCGTCGGGGGTGCTGGCCCGCGCCGGCGGTGACGGACTCGTGGTGGCGCTGCTCGGCGAGGTGGACGTGCCCGACGTGCACGCCTTCGCGGCGATGACCCGACGCGGGGTCGCCGGTGTCGCGCTCCTGCTGGCCACCACGTCGTGGGCGATGCTCCCGCCCCGCCGTGCCGCGGAGATCGACGACGCCCGCCGGCGTGTGCAGGCCGTGCTCGACCAGGCGGGCTGGTCGGTGATCGAGGTCGGGGTCTCTGACCAGGTCAGCGAGTCGTGGACACGAGTCGCCATGCACCACCAGGTGCACCGCGGGACCCGGGCGACGCGGGCCGGGGCGGTCCGATGAGCCGTTCCCCCAAGGTCACCGCCATCGCCGCACTCGCCACCCTGCTGGCGGCGGCGACGCTGTCCACCCTGGTCGACGGCGTGCTGTGGTTCGTCGAGGTGCTCCTCGCGGTCGCCCTGGTGGCCGCGGTCGGTGCCGTCGCCCGCCGGGCGCTGCGGCACCCGGCGTTGGTGGTGGTCGCGCAGCTGGCCGCCGTCGGGCTCCTGCTCAGCTGGCTGTACGCGTTCCCCGAGGCGATCTACGCCGTCCTGCCCGGGTCGGGAAGCATCGAACGGCTCGTCGACCTGGCCGCCGACGGCGCGCGCGTGACCCGCGAGTTCGGCCCGCCGGCGCCCGCCGTGCCGGGCCTGCGCCTGCTGGTCACCGGCGGGCTCGCGCTCGTCGCGATCGCCGTCGACCTCGTCGCGGTGGGGATGCGCCAGCCCGCGGTGGCCGGCGTCCCGCTCCTGGCCGTGTACTGCGTACCCACCGCCCTCGCGACCGGCGGCCTCGACTGGTACTGGTTCATCCTGGCGGGCGCAGGATTCCTGCTGCTGGTGGCCTCGGACTCCGCGCAGCGCGTGTCGCGCTGGGGCCGGGTGCTGTCCGGCGAGGGTGGCCAGACCGCGCCGATGGCCGCGACCGGACGCCGGGTCGGCGCGCTCGCGCTGGGGGCGGCGGTCCTGGTGCCGACCCTGGTGCCAGGGCTGTCGGAGGGGCTGTTCCCCGGCAGCGGCGAGGGCTTCGGCAACGGTCGCGGCGAGGGCACCATCTCGGTGGTCAACCCGATCCTCGACCTGCGCGACAACCTCACCGCCCGCGACGACGACGTGGTGCTCAGCTACACCACGGACGTGGCGGACCCCGAGCCGTTGCGCCTCGTCACCGTGGACACGTTCGACGGGGACACCTGGAAGCCCAGCACCGGCGAGATCCCGCGCAGCCAGACGGCGGCCGACGGGCTGCCGGTCCCGCCGGGGCTGGACCCGGAGGCCGACGAGCTGCCGCTCCGCACGACGATCACGATCGAGACCCTGCGGATGTCCTACCTGCCCACGCCGTACCCGCCGACCGTGATCGACGTGGACGAGCAGTGGTTGTACGAGGCCGACACGTTCAACATCGTCGGCGACGGCATCAGCACCGAGCAGGGCCTCGTCTACACCGTCCGCCACCTCGACGTCAACCCCTCGTCCGAGCAGCTGGCCTCGGCGCCACCACCGCCGGACGACGTCGTCGAGCGCTGGACCGCGCTGCCCGAGGACCTGCCCGCCGTGATCGGCGAGACGGCGCGGGCGGTCGCCGGCAGTGGTGACGCGTTCTCGCAGGCGACGGCGCTGCAGACGTTCTTCCGTAACGGCGACTTCGACTACACGCTCGAGGCCCCGGAGGAGAACGGCTCGACGGCGATCGCCGACTTCCTGGTCCGCCAGAACGGCTACTGCGTCCACTTCGCCTCCGCGATGGCGGTGATGGCCAGGACGCTCGGTATCCCGGCCCGCGTCGCGGTGGGGTTCCTGCCCGGCGCGGAGCAGCCGGACGGCAGCTACGAGGTCAGCCTCCAGGACGCGCACGCGTGGCCGGAGCTGTACTTCTCCGGGAGCGGCTGGATGCGGTTCGAGCCCACCCCTTCGACCAGGTCGGGGACGCTGCCCGGCTGGGCGGCGCCCTTGCCCGACTCGGTGTCCCCGACCGCGCCGGCGCCCGTCCCCGCCCCCACCGAGGGCCAGCTGCCCGAGGGCGGTGCTTCCACCAACGAGCCGTCAGGCAGCGAGGGCCTGGACCTCGCCGCCGTCCTGGGGGCGGTGCCGTGGCGGGTGGTCGCCGCGCTCGCCGTCGTCCTGGCCGTGATGGCCTCGCCCGCGCTGGCGGCCCTCGGTGTGCGGCGCCGCCGCTGGCGCCGGGCCTCCGGGCCGGTGGCGCACGCCGAGGCGGCCTGGCTCAACCTGACCGAGCGGCTCGCCGACCTCGGTCGTCCCTGGCCCGCATCGGTGACGCCCCGGCAGGCCGAGGCGCGCACGGCCGAGATGCTGGACGACGAGGGGAAGGCGGCCCTGCACCGTCTCGCGCGGGCTGTCGAACGAGCCCGCTACGCGCTGACCCCCGGGTCGTCCGACGAGCTGAGGCGGGACGTCGCGCGCGTGCTCCGGGACGTCGAGCACGGCGTGCCGACGAAGCAGCGGATCGCGGCGACCCTGCTGCCCCGCTCCGGTGCGGAGCACCTGCGCTCCGGCATGGTCGACGCGGGGCTGGCGCTGGACCGCGCCGAGCGGGTGGCCGCCGCGCGGGTCCGCGAGACGGTGCGCCGGCTCAGCGCTCGTCGCGGCGACGCTGCCAGCGCTGCTCCAGGCGCTCCATGAACCCGGAGCGTTGCGCACCGCGCGGCGGCGCGGGGCGGGGCTGCGGCTGACCGTCGGTACCGACGACACCGACCGGGCCGGGACGCTTCTTCGGTGAGCTCATCGCGTAGCCGGCACCGACGAGCATCACCAGGAACGCGGCCACTCCCAGGACGACGTTCAGGGCGGAGGACGAGGTGTCCACGCCGACAGCGAGGACGAGCAGGAGCAGGCCGACGACGACCGCGACGCTGCCGACGAGGACACGCCGGCCGGTGCGGCGAGCGGATCCGCGCATCGCCGAGGCGAACTTGGGGTCCTCGGACAGCAGCTGCTGCTCCATCTGCGAGAGCAGGCGCTGTTCGTGGTCGGACAGCGGCACGTGGACCTCCTCGGGCGAGGCGCCGGGGCTCCTTGACAGGCAAGGCCGGACGCGGCTACTACCTCAGAGGATAGGTCGGCGTGGACGCGGAGGAAACCCGAAGGGGTGATCAGAGCAGGGAGGCGGGTCGCACGGACTCCGAACCGAACCGTCGACTGGCCCGGTCGGCGGCCTGCTCGGCCTCGCGCCAGCCCTGGGGCCGCTCGTCGAGCAGCAGCTGGCGGTGCTGGGTGTCCGAGTCGACGAGGCCCTCCATCCGGACCCCGACCAGGCGCACCCGGGCCCGCTGGAGGTTCAGCGCCTCGTACAGCGCCCGGGCGCAGCCGTAGACGGTGCGGGTGACGTCGGTCGGCTCCGTCAGGGTGCGTGACCGGGTCACGGTGGTGAAGTCGGCGAACCGCACCTTGAGCACGACCGTCCGGCCGGCGAGGTGCTGGGCCCGCAGCCGGGACGCCGTCCGCTCCGAGAGCCGGAGCAGCTCGCGCAGCACCACGACCGGGTCGTCGACGTCGCTGGAGAACGTCTCCTCCGACCCGACGCTCTTCTCGACGGCCGTCGGCACCACCGGACGCGGGTCGCGGCCCCACGACAGCTCGTAGAGGTGGTGCCCGGAGGCCTCGCCGAGCGCGCGGCGCAGGGTGGCCTCGGGCGTGTGGGCGATGTCGGCGACGGTACGCAGGCCGAGCCGCTCGAGCTGTTCGGCGGTCTTGTCCCCCACCCCCCACAGCGCCCCGGCGGGCAGGGTATGCAGGTAGGTCACGGTGGCATCGGCGGGGACGACGAGCATCCCGTCGGGCTTGCAGCGCCCGGAGGCGAGCTTGGCGACGAACTTCGTGGCGGCGACGCCGACCGAGCAGGTGATGCGCTGCTCGTCGGCGACCCGGTCACGGATCAGCTGGGCGACCTGCACCGGCCCGCCGAGGCGGCGGCGCGCACCGGCGACGTCGAGGAACGCCTCGTCGAGGCTCAGCGGCTCCACCAGCGGGGTGACCGAGGCGAAGATCTGCATCACGTTGCGCGAGACGCGCGAGTACGCGGCGTGGTCGGGGCCGATCACCACCGCCCTCGGGGCGAGCCGGCGCGCCCGGCTCATCGGCATCGCCGAGTGGATGCCGAGAGCGCGGGCCTCGTAGGTGGCCGACAGGACGACGCCGCGGTTGCCGCCTCCCCCGACGATCACCGGCGAGCCGACGAGGTCGGGTCGGTCGATCAGCGCGACCGACGCGAAGAACGCGTCCATGTCGACGTGCAGCACCGTGCAGCCCGTGTCGTCGGCCGAGCCTGCGGACCCGGTCGTACCGCGGCTGCGGTCGAGCTGGGAACGGCTCATCCGACGCCTCGCTCAGGCCGAGGCACTACCTCACGCTGGAACACAGTGCAGGTGCAGCTGGGCGGCGACGTCGAGGAACGCGTCGGAGCCGCTGGCGTGGGCCTCCAGGCGGGCGAGCAGGTCGCCCTGGTCACGATCGTCCAGCCCGCGTGGGAGGAGGTCGGCGAAGACCCGGATCCCTTCCACCTCCTCGACGGCGAACCCGTTGCCGGACAGCAGCTCTCGCACCTGTGCGATGTCGAAGCGGCGCCGCAGGGGGTCGTCGTCCCCCCACCGGCCGTCGGGGTCGAAGGCGAGGTGGGCGGCCCGGCGCAGCTGGCCGTGGCTGACGTGGGCGAGAACGGCGGCGTGGCGCTGGGCGACGAGCAGGCTGAGCCGGCCGGTCGGGCGCAGGACGCTCCGGACGGCGTGCAGGGCCACGGCGGGGTCGTCGACGACCTCGAGCACCCCGTGGCAGAGCACCAGGTCGACGGTGGCGTCACTGACCAGGTCGGCGAGGGTCTCGGCGTCCCCCTGGACGGCGTGCACGGCGTCGGACACCCCGGCCTCGGCGGCCCGTCGGCCCAGCGCGGCGAGGGCGTCGGGGCTGGGGTCGACGACGGTGACGCGGTGACCGAGGGTGGCCAGCCGCACCGCCTGGCCTCCGGTGCCGCCGCCGATGTCGAGCACGTGCGCGGGGCCGGCGTCGTCACGGCACGCCGTGACCAGGACGTCGATCCCCGCGGTGAGTGACACGCGACCCAGCGTAGGGCTCTCATCGCCCTGAACTACCGGGGCTGGAGTGCCACAGCTTGCGCGGCGGCTTCTTCGTGTCCTCACCCGGCGGCTTGACGTCGGCGTACGGCGACTGGCGGAAACCGCTGGCGTGCACCAGCACCCGCCGGGTGGCGGCGTCCCCGGCCGCGTCCCCGGCCGCCGCGGCGACACCGGCGCGGCGGGCCGCCGCCGTCTGCCGCTCGGCCTCGCCGGAGTCCTCGTGGTAGGCGGGTGGGTAGCCGACCACCACCGGACGGGAGGACCGGCTCGCCGCGGCACCGGCGATCGCCGGCTCGCCGTACCCCGCCGCGGGTGCCATCTGGGCGTGCACCGCCTCGATCCCGCCGCGGGTCCACGCGTCCCAGAGCACGGTCAGGTCCCAGGCGCCGGTCGCCCGCAGGGACACCCCGCGCGGACCGGTGCGCCGCAGCACACCGCGGACGACGAGCAGCCACGACCCGAAGACCGTTGCGGCGTAAGGGCCCTGGACGTCCTCGAAGAAGGTGGCGTCGACCGGGCCCGTCGAGTCGTCGAGGGTGAGGAAGACGACTCGCCGGCCGGAGCGGACCGGCGGTGTCTGCGTCGCGACCTTGACGCCGGCCACCAGCAGCTCGCTGCGGCTGCGCCGGCGAACCAGGTCGGGCGCCGACGTGGCGCCCAGCGCTCGCAGCACCGGTGCGTAGAAGTCGACGACGTGCCGGCTGGCGTCGAGGCCGAGCACCTCGAGCTCGGCGCGGACCCGCTCGGCGCCCGTCATCTCCGGCAGGCCGCTGACCACCGTCTCCTCCGGCGCGTCACCGAGGTCGAGGGCCATCTGCACCGACTGCTCGTCCGCGGCCGCCACCGGCCGCGCCGCGCGGGACTGCCGCGCTGCCGCCGCAGTGACGTCGAGCACCCCCGCCGGTGACCGAGCGGGACGACGGGACCTGGGTCCCGCGGCCCGGGTGGCCCGCTCGGTGCCGCGCGTCCAGCGCTCGAGCTCGGCGAGCTGCAGCAGCAGGTCGCGGCGGGTCAGCCGACCCCGCCCCCGGCTCGCCCCGCCCAGTCCGTAGAGGGAGTCGAAGCCACCGGTGACGACGAGTCGCTCGGCCACCGGGCGGGTGACCCGGGCGCGGTGCCAGAAGTCCGCGAGCGAGTGGTACGGCTGCCCCGCCACGACCCGCGCCACCTCGGCGGAGGAGATGCCCTTGACGTCGGCCAGCGACAGCCGGATCCCGTAGCCCCGCCCGTCCGGCACCGCCGCGTCCGTCCGGTACCCGGGGGATCGAGGTGCTTGATCACCCCCAGACCCCTCGTGATCAAGCACGTCGATCCCCTCGACCTTCTCGACGCGGTAGGTCTCGCCGGAGCGGTTCACGTCGAGGCCGAGGACGGCGATGCCCAGGTTGCGGGCGTCGTCGAGGATCAGCCTCTTGGGGTACATGCCCGGGTCGTGGGTGAGCACCCCGGCGAGGAAGGCCGCCGGGTGGTGGGCCTTGAGCCACGCGCTCTGGTAGGTCGGCAGCGCGAACGCCGCGGCGTGCGCCTTGCAGAACCCGAAGGACGCGAAGGCCTTGAGCACCGCCCAGATGCGGTCGACGTCGTCCGGTGCCATCCGTTCACCAGCGAGGGGCCGCCACCACGCCTCCACCTCGACCTGCCCGTCGGGCGAGCCCATCTCCCGCCGCACCTCGTCCGCCTCGGCGAGGCTCACCCCGGTGGTGGTGGCGACGATCTGCAGCACCTGCTCGTGGAAGACCACGACGCCGTAGGTCTGCTCGAGCGCCTCGCGCAGCGACGGGTGCAGGTAGTCCGGGGGGTCCCAGCCCTGCCGGGCCCGCAGGAACGGCGCAACCATGTCGGACTTCACCGGGCCGGGACGGAACAGCGAGATGTCGGTGATCAGGTCGGCGAAGTCCTGCGGCGCGAACTTGCCGACGAGCTCGCGCTGACCGGGCGACTCGATCTGGAAGCAGCCGAGCGTGCGGGTCGAGCGGATCAGACGGAACGTGGGCTCGTCGTCCAGCGGGACGTCGTCCAGCTCGATCCGGTCACCGCCGTCGGTCCGCACGATCTCGTCGACCGCGTGGGACATCGCCGACTGCATCCGGATGCCGAGGATGTCGAGCTTGAGCAGCCCGAGCACCTCGACGTCGTCCTTGTCGAACTGGCTCATCGGGAACCCGAGCCAGCTCGCCTCGACCGGCGTCCGGTCGCCGAGGGTCGCGTCGGAGAGCAGCACGCCGCAGGGGTGCAGCGCGACGTGGCGAGGCAGCGCGTCGAGTCCCTCGACGAGGTCGAACAGCAGGTCGAGGCGGCGAGCACCCAGGCCGGAGGAACGCAGCTCGGGCAGCTCGGCGATCGCGTTGCGGGCGTCGCGGGCGCGGATGTGCGGGAACGACTTGGCGATCACGTCGACCTCGGACGGCGGCAGCCCCAGCGCCGCTCCCACGTCGCGGACGGCGTGCCGCACCCGGTAGGTGTCCATCATCGAGACGCAGCTGACCCGGTCACCGCCGAAGCGCTCGAGCACCCGCTCGTACACCTCGGTGCGACGGGCGGACTCGACGTCGATGTCGATGTCGGGCAGCTCGACGCGCTCGGTGGTGCAGAAGCGTTCCATCAGCAGGCCGTGCGCGAGCGGGTCGACACCGGAGATCCCGAGCAGGTGGTTGACGAGACTGCCCGCCCCACTCCCCCGCGCCGCGACCCGCACCCCCATGTCGCGGATCTCCTCGCACACCTCGGCCACGGTGAGGAAGTAGGTCGGGTAGCGCAGGGTCGCGATGGTCGCGAGCTCGTCGTCCAGCCGTCGTCCGACCTCGGCGAGCTTGGCCGAGGAGGCGCCGGGGTAGCGCCAGGAGATGCCGGCCTCGCAGCGGCGGCGCAGGATCGCGTCGGTCTCGGCGTGGCTGTGGGCCTCGCCCCGGGTGACGACCTCGGGCTCGGGCAGGTGCACCCGGCCGATGCCGAGGTCTGCGGCGACATCGAGCCGGCACCGCGCCGCCACCGCCTCGGTGTCGGCGAGCAACCGTGCCGCCCAGCTCCGGTCACCCGCGGCGTCGGCCACCTGCCGGGCGAGGGCCGCCATCTCGGCGGCGCCCTTGAGGTGCCCCTGGGCGGTGGTGCGGTCGAGGTGGCGGGCGTCCAGCGGCACCAGCCGGCGGGCGGCGTCGAGGACGTCGACGGTGGCGGCGCCGTCGGGTGTCGCGTGTCGGACGGCGTTGGACAGGACGGCGGGCAGCGAGGCGTCGCGGGCCAGCGCCAGCATCCGGGCGGCGTGGCCGAGGCTGCCCGGCGTCCCTTCCGGGCCGAGGTGGCAGACCACCTCGATCGCCAACGCCCCCAACGGGAGCGCGTCGTACCAGCGCGCGAGCACGGCCCGGGCGAGGTCGGTACGGCGGGCGAGCACCGCCCGGCCGAGCTCGGACGCCGGGCCCAGCAGCACGGTCAGCGCAGCCTCGTCGGCGTCGGTCGGGTGCCGGGCGTGCTCGGCCACCAGGTCGGTCGTGGAGACCGGCGTGCCGCGCTCGCCGCGCAGGTGGGTGGCCGAGACCAGCCGGCACAGCCGGGTCCAGCCGGCCGGCCCGCCGCCGTGGACGAGCACCGTGACCCGCGGCAGGCGGACGTCGACGACCGATCCGCCTCGCGCCGGCGCCGGCCGCCGGGCGGGCGGCGCCGGTACCAGGCCGGTCGGCTCGACCGCGAGATCCACACCGAGCAGCGGCGTGATGCCGGCGTCCGAGCACGCGGTGACGAACTTGATCGCGCCGTAGAGGCCGTCGCGGTCGGTGAGGGCGAGCGCCTGGTGGCCCTGCTCGGCGGCACGGCCGACCAGCGCGGCGGGGCTGGATGCCCCGTGCCGCAACGAGTACCCGGAGGCGACGTGCAGATGGGTGAACACGGCAAGCTCTCTGTATCGGTGGTGGCGTCGAGCGGTCCGGAAAGGGCTGTACTCGAACTTGTGTTCGACCCGTCACTACACTACCCCGGTCCCGGCGGTTCCGGCACCATGGACGGATGGAGATCTTCGACGACAGCGAGGTACGCCGGGTGCTCGCGGTGGCGGCACACCCCGACGACATGGAGTACGGGGGGTCGGCGGCGGTCGCGAGGTGGACGGCGGCCGGGGTCGACGTCTCGTACGCCCTGGTCACCAGCGGCGAGGCGGGGATGGACTCGGTGGCCCCGGTCGAGGCGGGCCCGCTGCGGGAGGCGGAGCAACGAGCGGCCTGCGCCGCGGTGGGCGTGCAGGAGGTCACGTTCATGGGCTTCCCCGACGGCATCCTGGAGTACGGGCTCCCCCTGCGCCGCGCGGTCGCCGAGCAGGTCCGCATCGCCCGGCCGGACCTGGTCGTCACCGGCGCGTTCCGTGACACGTGGCCGGGCGGCTACCTGAACCAGTCCGACCACGTCGCGGTCGGCCGGGCGGTCCTGGACGCGGTCCGGGACGCCGGCAACCGCTGGGTCTTCCCCGAGCAGCTGGCCGGGGGCCTCGGGCCGTGGGGCGGCGTCCGGACGGTGCTCGCCCTCGGCTCGCCGTCCGCGACCCACGCGATCGTCGCCGACGACACGTTCGAGGCCGCCGTCCGGTCGCTCGAGGCGCACGGCGCGTACCTGGCCGCGCTGGGGGACGGGACGACGAACGCCCGGGACGTGCTCGAGCAGGTGCTGGGCCACGCGGGGCCGAAGGTCGGCGCCCGCTACGCCGTCGCCGCCGAGGTCTTCCGGATGTAGCGCAGGCTCGACAGCTTCCGTCCCCCCCCGTGATGATCAAGGACTCCAGCCGTACTTGCTGTTCGGCCTTCCACGCCGCGGGAGCGTCGCCGTCCGACTCAATTGCGTTGCGGGGCAGACCCCCGGTGCCTAGCGTTGCTTCCTCATGGGCACGGCGGAGCTGCTCCGTCCGCGGCTGTGAGCCGGCAGATCGGAGGGATGCGGCGCGATGGCTTCTCACCTCCTCGCGCTGTGCTTCGATGCGAACGATCCGCTCCGTCTGGCGCGCTTCTGGGCCGGCGTCTTGGGCTGGGAGATGACCGACGGCCCCGACGACGACATCGCGCTCCTGCCGAGCGATGACACCGGCTTCCGGATCCGATTTCTTCCGACCCAGGAGCAGAAGGTCGGACAGAACCAGATGCACTTCGATCTGACGAGCACGTCCCTCGAGGACCAGCAACAGACGGTGGCCAGGTCGCTCGGGCTCGGCGCCCGGCACATCGACATCGATCAGCGCCCGGATGAGGGTCATGTGGTGCTCGCCGATCCCGAAGGCAACGAGTTCTGCGTCATCGAGCCGGGCAACAACTTCCTCGCCGACTGCGGATTCATCGGAGCGGTGAACTGCGACGGTTCGCAGGAGGTGGGGTACTTCTGGAGCGAAGCGCTGGGGTGGCCGTTGGTCTGGGATCAGGACCAGGAGACCGCGATCCGCTCGCCGCACGGCGGTCCGAAGATCACCTGGAGCGGGCCGCCGCTGATGCCAAAGACCGGGAGGAACCGGCTGCATTTCGACCTCGCTCCACCCGCACACGGTGATCAGCAAGCGGAGGTCGGCCGTCTCGTCTCCCTCGGGGCAACTCGGATCGACATCGGCCAGGGCGAGGTCAGCTGGGTGGTGATGGCCGATCCCGATGGTCATGCGTTCTGCGTGCTGACCCCCGGTAGCGCGACCACCTCACCGGTCGAGCAACGCTGTGATCGAGCCAACTGGTCCGGGTCCAGCCGGGGCCCACGCTCCCGAGCCGCCTTCAGCCGGCTCTCGCGCGCCCACTCCCGCCCGGCTTGTGCCAACGCCACTGTGTTCATTGGTGACCACCTCTTCCTTGATCCGTTGCCCGCGGCCACACGACCGTGCCACCGTGCGCAGCGGATCCAGGTCGGCCGGGACGACAACGCTGGCAACGGGCGATCCCCATGTGTCGCAGGGCGTACGACAGGGTCATCGGATCGCCTGCTTGGGTCGAGAGTGCGCGGGCTCGCTCGAGTGCAGGAACCGCGGCCGCATCGTCATGCTGTAACCACCTGGTGGAACGTGCCGATCCAGAACCGTGCCTCAGCGTCACCCTGGACGTCACCGAGCCTGCGGTACAACTCGTTTGCCCGCTCGAAGAAGGCGAACTCGTCATCGAGGTCGTCAGGCTCCTCCATCGCTCGCGATGTCGTTTTGAGAAGCGGTCGCTCCTATCGGCGGGATCTCGCTCTCAGATGCCGATCCGCTGCCGGGACTGCGGTCGTCGCGGTGGCCCCTCCTGGGCTGGTGCGGGCCTAGCTCTCGACGCCGTTGAGGCGCAAGGTGCCGGAGGCATCGCGGTGGCCGCCGGTGGTGTGCTTCAGCTCGAACTCAGCCCCGTTGCGGATGACGTGGGATACGGCCTGGGCGTGTCCCGCGCCGCGAGAGTAGTCCTCTCTGAGCCACGCGACGATCTCCCGGTGGGCGGTGGGACCCCGCTTGCCGGCTTCGTCGACGGGCTGCTGGGGACTACGGCCCAGTCGCTGGAGTCACTCTCCGGAGCCCACCAGGACGAACTGCTCGACCTACACGGCTTCGGTCCACGAGCGGCGCGCATCCTCAACGAAGCTCACCACGGCTCAGCTCCCGCCGCTAACACACTCCGGTCGAAAACCGTCCCGGTGGTCGGATCGGCGTACGGACGGCAATAGAGACATCTCGCTGCCGTCGGGTCGAGCGGGGTTCTCGTGGGGTCCGCGATGCCTCCGCCTCGCCTCCCTCCTCCGCCTTCCATCGCACGCACACGGCGTCCCTGCCGACGGCCGCTCGTCCGCCAACACGACCTAGCCGTTCGTTGCTCCGAAGTCATGTACGGCAGGCACGTTCTTGTGCCAGCCCAGACAGAACGGGTGCCCGGCCGGATCCGCGTACACCTGATGGCCCTCCTCTGAATCCAGGTCGTCGGCGGCCTCGAGCAACCGTGCACCGAGCGCGATCGCCTGCTCATGCGCGCCCCTGATGTCCTCGACATGCAGATCGAGATGAACCTGCTGCTGTTGTGCCCCATCCGGCCACACCGGCGGGACGTGGTTTGGCGCGAACTGAACACCGAACCGCCACTTGCCGCCGACGATCACGCTGTGAAAGTCATCGTCCTCATAGACCTCGCCGCCCAAGAGCCCCGCCCAGAACGCACTCTCGGAACCGATGTCGGCCGCATCGAACACGGTGATCTGCCTAGCGACCTTCATCAGTCATCCTCTCGAAGCCGCGATACGGCACGCAACAACCGATTCCGGAAAGCCGCTGCCATCCGCGGGCCAGCAGCTGCGGCCGCAGCAGGCACGCCACTCGTGACATCACGCGCACACGACCCCGAGGAGCGTGCCGCACGGCGATCCCCGACGGAACGAACTGCTTCCGGTCTCCTCGGATGCGTGGCATGATTGTGGCATGACTCGCACACGTCTGAGCACAACGGTGGACGCGTCGCTTCTCGAGGATGCCCGAAAGGTGAGGTCGGGGACGACGGACGCTGCGCTCGTCGATGAGGCTCTTGCCGCTCTGCTGGCTCGTTACCGCTCCGCCGAGGTAGATGCGAGTTACGCCGCCTACGACGAGCATCCGCTCGACGAACCAGACGAGTGGGGGGACCTGGCTTCGTTCCGACGCGCGGTCGCAGCGTCGTGACCGCCGTCCCCGCTCGAGGGGAGGTGTGGTGGTGCGAGATGGCCGAGATCGGTCGTCGACCGGTAGTCGTCCTGTCTCGCGACGCAGTCATTCCACGGCATCGCCGCGCACTCGTGGCTCCATGTACGACGACCGTACGAGGGCTCGCGAGCGAGGTCGTGCTCGAACCCGGTGACGACCCGGTGCCGCTTCGCTCCGCGGTGAACCTCGACTCGATCGAGAGCGTCTCGATCGCCATCCTCGTGAGCCGATTGGGACGCGTGGCCGAGACGCGCATGCGTGAGATCTGTGCCGCTCTCGCAGTCGCGGTCGACTGTTCTGGCTGACCCCGACCAGAGAGGCGGCCGCGTGCCGATAGAGGATCCGCTTCCGGCCATCACAGTCGCTCGCGTGGCGGCCGTCGCAGTGGTCTGGCGGCGCTGTACATCTGCACAGTCCCGACGAGGTACTGGCAACTGCGCCTCGCAGTCGAGCGCTTCCTCACCAAGGTCTCTTCGCCACAAAGCAGCGTCGCGTACAATCAGTAGGCGGTTTCGACGGGACATCTATTGCTGGGGGCACCCATGGAGTTCGTTCTCATCATGACAGTGCTGGTGATCGTCGGGCTGGTCGCGGCCCTCATCGCGATTTCGCGCCGGAGCGGGCGAGGTCGTGGTGGCCCTGAGTCGCCCGATGCAGCCCAGAGCCGCGCCATGGCACACGGCATTCGAAACTCGCAGAACCAGGCGGGCGGCATGTAGCTAGCCCGACCAGCCCATCGACGACTTCCCGCTACACGATCCTTATACGAGGCGGTTCCAAAGATCGCGTTCGGTGTAGAAGCGCTGGACCTCGTCGAGCTCGACGTCGGCGTCCTCGGCCCGGGTGGCAGCGGCGCCAGCAACCCACCAGTCAGCGCCGGGTAGGCCGGCGGACAGGTACGCCCGGGTCCCTGGCTGGCGAGTCTGCTGCGCCCGGCGGGGCTGCGCAACGACCGCGCCGTGCGAGGGCTCCCACAGCCGGGCCATGTCAGTCTCTTGGCCGAGCACAACGGCGTCGTACCACCGCCAGACCACGGCCTCGGTGCCGTCTGGCGCGGCTGCGACGGCTACCAGGTGGCCGGGAGACACCCGTTCGGTACGGGGCGACGGGAACAGCGTCGCGTACCGCACGGAGGAGAGCTGACCCTGACCGAGGATGTCGCAGGAATCCTCCTGAACGCTCAGGACGATGCCGCAGCGTAGGCGTGCGGGGGTGAAACCTTGATCCGTTCGAGTAGCCATGGCCCGAGAGTATCGGCGGTGGGTCGTCGAGCCGCCGACTCCGACTGGCCGCCAATGGGACTGTGGCGGTCGGCCATCGGCTTGCAAGACGATCGATGGATGCCCTTGCCGCGTGAGCGGAGAGATGGAGAAGATCGCGGCATGGGTGTTCGCCGCGTGGTCCCTGATCTTGCCAGTGCGTCGCTCGAGGCGGCTAAGGGCTTCTACGGCGAGGTGCTGGGGCTGCGTCCGGTGATGGACCACGGCTGGATCGTGACGTTGGCCGATCCCGAGCGGCCGGGTGCCCAGGTCAGCCTCATGACACACGATGCCACCGCGGCTGTTATCCCCGACGCCTCGATCGAGGTCGACGACGTGGACGCCTGCCATGCGGCAGCGGTCCGGGTAGGCGAGGAGATCGTCCACCCTTTGACCGAGGAACCGTGGGGTGTTCGCCGCTTCTTCGTCCGCGATCCGGATGGTCACGTGATCAACGTGCTGAGCCACCCCTCGCGCGCAGCCGGGTAGCCGCTACGTCCCGCTCACCGATCCGCCCTGACAACCGACCACCTGGCTAGCTGCTCGCGGGTGTGTATCTCAGTTCCAACGCACCGCTGGCGAGCGTCTTCGCGCCCCGGAGCTCAAGACCGACGTGGCCTGGCGGCAACTCCATGTCCTGGAAGAGCCGGACGCCGGAACCGACGATGATCGGCAGGACGCTGAAGTTGAGCTCGTAGAGAAGGCCGTTGCTGTTTGAGCCGGCTGAGCTGTTCGTGCAAGTCGTCACCCAGCACGGTGGCGTCGCGCCAGCTGACGTCCTGCAGCGTGGTGGACACGACGTACGTGGCGACGCTGTCCAGGAAGGCGACCGCCGGCGAATCCGGGTGCTGGTCGCGCAGCGCGTCATACCCCTCGAACAGCTCGTCGTCGAAGTAGGCGAACTGCCAGTCGTCGTCCGCCTCGACGACACCATCCAACGACATGAAGTGTCCAGTGACGATCTTACGCATGTGACCCCCTGGCCTGCTGCGCTTGCGGTGCCCGCTGACTCACCAGACCCATGCGGCGCGTCCCGCCGAGGCGCTCAGCTTGCTGCAGCGCATCTTCGACGTCTGGCACAGCGACATAGAACATCGCGCGGTTGACGTAGCCGCGCAGCTGCTGCGGATCGGTCCCGACGATCTCGAAGTGCACCACTGGCTGGCCCATGAGTAGTCCTCCTTGTGTCACTGCCGCTGACCGCACGCTCGAAGCGCACGGACCACGGCGCTCGGCGCCGTGTCACGTCGGATGAGACTGCCTCGCCAGCTGAGATTCATCGCTCACAGCGGTCCCGTCATCCCCTCCGCACGGAACCCCTTCCGGGCGAGCGCCCGCCGCCTGCCGCGCGCAGACGACGCACATGACGGCCGTGGGCCTCGCCTCCAGCCGGGCCGGGCCGATCGGACGGCCACAGCTCTCGCACATCTCGTAGGTTCCGGCGCGCAAACGCCCCAGTGCGCGGTCGACATCGCCGAGCTGACGGCGCGCCTGGTCGAGCAGCGCAGTCACCTGGGCGCGCTCGAAGCCGATCGTCGCGCCCTCCGGATCGTGCTCGTCGTCCGCGTTCGAACCGCGCGCCGACTCCATGGTCCGGTCGAGGTCCCGCTCCAGGTCAGCCTCACGGGCCGCGGCCCGGGCGCGAGCGGACGACAGCCGCGACAACGCGCTAGTCGGACGCAACAGGGCCGACGTCCGCGAGATACGCCTCGAGGTCCTGGACCCGGTCGCGCCACCAGTCACCGAGCTGGCGGTCCCCGAGCAGGTCGTTGGCCTCGGCTGCGTCGCGCGCAGCTTGCAGTGGACTTTCGCACTTTTGGGGCTGCGCTGAGCCGGTGAGGTAGTCCCGGGGGCAGCTGTCTTGTCGGTGACACGCCGCCCTCAATGATGACGATCCCGGTGGCGCCACGCGATTCTGGTCTG
>Ga0075530_1000522_pt1 | contig 18143 bp, 17 predicted proteins | sample NGEPerD_2_FD_75101 | JGI IMG/M metagenome (GOLD analysis project Ga0075530, IMG submission 75101) | Arctic peat soil microbial communities from the Barrow Environmental Observatory site, Barrow, Alaska, USA - NGEE PermafrostL1-D | ecosystem: Environmental > Terrestrial > Soil > Wetlands > Peat ... | reverse complement strand
TGTCCTGCGGGATCACCGACAGGCCGCCACGGCGGGCGACGGTCTCGGCCATCCGCCGCCCGGAGATCGCGGTCATGTTCGCGACGACGAGCGGGATCGTGGCGCCGGTACCGTCGGCGGTCGACAGGTCTACGTCATACCGGGAGGCGACGTCAGAGCGTCGCGGCACCATGAAGGCGTCGTTGTAGGTGAGTTCGTACGGCGGCTGGAAGTCGTTGAGGAAGCGCACGAGAACGAGAGTCTAGACCCCCGCGCGTGACCACCGACTGGAGGAGTGGACTGCCGTGGTCTCCACACCCATCATCGCGTCCGCCGAGATCCTTCCCGGTCCGATGAACAGCAGGCCCAGCAGACCGGACAGTAACGCGATGTCCAACTCCGCACCCGCGGCATCGGGGACGATGAAACCGACGTCGATCTTCACGAGCAAGATCGCACCGACCATCACCGCGATCAGCGGCAGCGTGACGAACCGGGTGAAAAGTCCGAGGATCAGCAGGACGCCGCCAACACCTTCGGCGATGATCTGCAGCCAGGCGACCACCTCAGGGGAGGGAACGCCCAACGAGTCGAGGTTCCCCGCGAAGTTGCTCACCCCCGCATCGAACTTCTGCCAGCCGTGCACTGCGAAGACCGCTCCCACGCCGAGCCTGATGAACAACGGTCCGAGGTCGGCCGCCCGGCCGACAGCTGATGATCCAAGAGCCTTCATGGGCCCTCCCCGCGTGAGGACAAGGGCGGCCGGTCGGCCGTCTTCTGCCAACGGTAGTGCGCGGCGGCGTTCCTCGCCATAGTGCTACCGGGTGGTCGCGCTCAGGAGGCGTTGACGGCCGCGAGGGCCTGGTCGGCGTGGACCTCCATGTTCATCTCGCTGGTGATCACCTTCGTGATCACCTGGTCGGTGTCGATGACGAACGTTGCCCGCTTCACGGGAGTGACGTACTTGCGCCGTACGCCGTACGCCACGGCAACATCGCCGGACTCGTCGGACAGCAGCGGATAGTCGAAGCTGTTCGCGTCCGTGAACTGCTTCTGCTTGGCCACGTTGTCCATGCTGATCCCGATCCGCTGTGCCCCGGCGGACTCGAACTCGCTCTTGAGGTCGCGGAAGTGGCAGGTCTCCTTGGTACAACCGCCGGTCATCGCCGCGGGGTACCAGAACAGCACCACCGGCCCGTTGACCAGCAGGTCGCGCAGACTGGTGGGTTTGCCGTTCTCGTCGGGCAGCTCGAAGTCGGGGGCCTTGGAACCCTCGGTCAGTGTCTTCATGCGTTACTCCTCTTCGGTGGAAGTGGGAAGAACCCACTGGTATGTCGGACGTAGTCGGCATAGCCGGGACGACGGGAGGCGATGTCCTTCTCGAGCAGCGGCTTGCCTGTGCCCTTGGCCAGCAGCCAGGTCATCGCCACCGGGGACAGGATCGTCAGGATCCCCGGCCAGGCACTGAAGGCGATCAACGACAGTCCCCACCACACGCAGGCGTCGCCGAAGTAGTTCGGGTGGCGGGTGTAGCGCCAGAACCCGGTGTCGAGCACCTTGCCCTTGGAGTCCGGGTCGTTGCGGAACCGGGTCAGCTGATAGTCGCCGATGGTCTCGAACGCGAAACCGATCACCCAGACCGCGACACCGACCCACGCGAGGACACCGAGCCCGGGTGTCGCGAAGACCGCGACCTGCACCGGCAGGGACACGAACCACATCACGGCGCCCTGGGTCAGGTAGACCCGGGTGAACGCATAGGCATGGGGATGACCCGGTGCTTTCGACATCAGCTCTTCGTAGCGAGGATCCTCGCCGTGCCCCCGGGAACGCAGGGCGATGTGCGTGGCCAGGCGGACCCCCCAGATCACGGTCAGCACGGTGACCAGCAGGCCACGAGTCCGGTCGCCCGCGTCCAGGGCCCCGGCTGCGACGTACGCGGTCACTGCGATCACCGCGAAGCCCAGGCCCCAGGTGATGTCGACCACGGCGTGCTTGCCGACGCGCAGGGCGATCGCGAAGGTCACGCCGAGGACGACGACCACGGCGACCAGCGTGAACGGCAGGCCGGTGGCGAAGGCGGACCAGTCGAACGGGACCATCAGGCAGGTCGCACGGCCGGGAGACCGCTCCTACCGTCCGCGGACGGCTTGACCGCGAGGATCTGGTCGACACCCATCCGACCCTCCTCGAAAGCCAGTGCGCCGCCGACAAGGTAGAGCCGCCACACGCGGGCGACCTCCTCGCCGACCATCGCGACGACCCGGTCCCAGTTCTGCTCGAAGGTGGCGTACCACGCGTCGACGGTCCAGACGTAGTGCTCGCGCAGCGCGTGCACGTCACGGACCTCGAGGCCCGCCCTCTCGATCAGGCCGATGGTCTCGCCGACCGGGCGCATGTGCATGTCGGGGGCGATGAACGCCTCGATGAACGGTCCGCCGCCGGGGCGGGAGGTGCGAGACATCTGCTGGATCAGCATCCGGCCGCCGGGGCGGAGCATCTCGTGGATCTGGTGGGTGAAGACCGGGTAGTTCTTCTTGCCTACGTGCTCGCCCATCTCGATCGAGGTGACCGTGTCGAAGGGGCCGTCGGTGACATCCCGGTAGTCCTGGAGCCGCACCTCGACCCGGTCCTCGAGACCGCGTTCGGTGATCCGCTGCTGCACGAAGTCGCGCTGCTCGGCGGAGATCGTGACGCCCACGACGTGTGCGCCGTAGTGCTCGGCAATGTGCAGGGACATCGAGCCCCAGCCGCATCCGATGTCCAGGTGCCGGCTGCCCTCGGTGATGCCGAGCTTGCGGCAGACCAGGTCCAGCTTGTCGCGCTGGGCGTCCTCGACGGTGTACGACGCGTCGTCGCTGGTGAAGTACCCGCACGAGTACGCCATGTGCGGGTCGAGAATCAACGAATAGAAGTCATTGGACAGGTCGTAGTGATGCGCGATCGCCTCCCGGTCCCGACCGACGCTGTGCAGACGGCCGCGGAGACGGGCCTGTGAAGCGGGAGGAGCCGGTGGCCTTCCGATAGCGCCCAACCGGGACGCCGTACGCACGGCCGAGGCGATTGTGGCCGGGGTGAGCCGTCGCGACGCGCGCCCCTCCCGCGCGGCCTTCCAGACCCGGCGGAAACCGTCCAGCAGGTCGCCTTCGACGTCGATCTCACCGGTCACGTAGGCCTGGGCGAGACCGAGCTCACCGGGCGCGAACAGCAGCCTGCGCAAGGCTGTGGGGGTTCTGATGGAGACGGTCGGGGCGTCGTCGGGGCCATACGTGCTGCCGTCCCACGCGTACAGACGCACGGGAAGTGGGCCGAGGAAGAGTGGTTCCAGGATCCGTCCGAGCTGGGGGGCGACGTCGAGGTCACGGTCCTGGCGGTGGTTCGTCTCGGGCATGGAGGTCAGCGTCATCGGCTCTCTTTCGGGCATTCAGATCCTGTCACCCGTGGTTCGCGTGCGGTGGGCGTCCGGATTGGTGAACCTACGTCGCGAACAAGTCCGGCCTGCCGAACATCGCGGCGGTCGCACGGGCGCTGGGGCTGCCGTGGTCCGGATCCGCACCGGCCTCGACCAGCGCGTCGACGACGGCCTGCTCACCCTTGAACACCGCACCCGCGAGTGGGCTCTGCCCGCGGTCGTTGACCCGGTTCACGTCCGCATGGTGCGCGGCGAGCACCCCCACGGTTTCTGCGTGACCGTGGTAGGCCGCCAGCATCACCAGTGTGTTGCCGGATGCGTCGGTCAGGTCGACCGGAACCCCCGCCTCGACGTACGCCGAGAGCTGGTCGGTCTCCCCCGCCCTGGCGAGGTCGAACATCCGGTGCGCGAGCTCGACGAGACGTTCGTCCGGCGCCTCGGACTGGTCAACCATGTGGCAATCCTGTCAGCTACCGCCTCTTCTTGCCCTTGGTCTTGGCGGGTGCGGTGGCCGAGCCGCCGAGCTGGGTTGCCGCCGCCACCACGTCGACGAGGCCGTGGCCCTTGTCGAACGACGTGGTGCCGCCGTCCTGCGCGGCCTCGTAGGGGGCACCGAACGCGTACTTGTGTGCGGTGTCGTTGATCGCGTTCTCGACCTCAGCGGGGCTGGCGGACGGGTCGGCCTGGAGCAGCTGAGCCACGATGCCGGCGACATGCGGGGCTGCCATCGACGTGCCGCTGATCGTGTTGAACGTGCCGATGTCCGTCGGTCCGGGACCGTCCTGCGGGTCGAGACCGGTCGAGCAGATCGGCAGGTACAGACGGCAGGCCGACGTGATGGTGTCGCCGGGGGCGGAGACATCCGGGTACGTCGACTGGTCGCCGTCCATGCCGCGCGAGGAGTACCCGGACACCTCGCCGTCACGGGTTCCGCTCTCCAGGTCGTTGTACGACGCGACCGAGAGGACACCACCGGTCGGGTCCTGCCCCGGCGGGTTGGTCAGGCTCTCCGACCCGTCGCCACCGTCGTTACCGGCGGCCCACACCGTCAACACGCCTTCGGCGGCGAGGGCGCGCTGCAGCTTCACCGTGGCGGACTGCGGGTCGAACTCGCCCCCACCGATGGGGCCGTAGGAGTTGTTGGTGACCTTGATCGGCGGGCACTCGGCGGCGTGGACTCCCTCACCGCAGGGTGCCTCGTGGTTCTCCAGCACCCAGTTCAGCGCCTCGTCGGCACCGACTATGAACAGGACCGCGCCGGTCGACAGGGAGACGAGGCTGGCGCCGGGCGCCGCACCATGCAGCTCGTCGCCCGAGCTGAGCGTGGTGGGCCGGCCCGCGACGATGCCGGCGACGTGGGTTCCGTGTCCACCTACCGCCAGGGTGTCGGTGTCGACGTTGTTCGGAACCTCTTGCACGGTGCAGACCGAGTCGGTGAAGTCGCAGAGCACCTTCTGGTTGCTGACCACGGCCGAGGAGCCGTCCTCGTTGGTGAGGTAGGGGTGGGTCGGGTCGACACCCGAGTCGATCACGCCGACGCTGACGCCCTTACCGTCGAGCGCCGTACCGTCCGCGCCCTTCAGGGTCCGCAGCGCCTCCTCGCCGCGGGTCGCGGCGTTGGACGTGGTCTGCGAGAACTCGATCGGGGTGTTGCCCTCAAGGTAGGTGATGCCCGGCTGGGTGCGGGCGTCCGCGATCTGGGCCTCGGTGCCGCGAGCCACGACGACAGAGATCTTGTCGAAGCTGGTCACCTTGCTCATCCCGCTCGCGTCGATCGCGTCGTTGGCCGAGGCGAGGTCGGTCCCGTGGACCAGAACCGTCGTCGGGCCGTCAGCGGTGGACAGCGTCTTCGCAAGGGACGGCGCGATGTCGGCCGTGGCCGCTTCGGCTGTCGGGGCCGGGACTGCGTTGGCCGGGACCACGGCTGTCGCGGCGGCCACGACTCCAGCGATTCCCAGTCCGATCGAGCTGCGCGCAATGCGGCGCATAGGGTTCCCTCCTCTAATCGAGCCACGCCCTGTACCTGGCTCCACCTTCCACTCCCAACGAGGCGGCCCGGGAAAGGTCACGCAGGTCACAACCCTCCCGGGCCGCCGTAGGCTGCTCGCCATGGTCGTCGACGAGATCTCGCCCGGGGAGCCCGAGGACATCGCCCGGCGGCTCGAGGCGCGCTTCGAGAGCCTGTACGACGGTCCGCCCGAGGGAAGTTCCGTCGCACCGGGGCGGGTGAACCTGATCGGGGAGCACGTCGACTACAACAACGGCCGGTGCCTGCCGATGGCGCTCCCCCACGCGACGTACGCCGCTCTCGCCACCCGTCGTGACGACCGGGTGCGGATCAGCAGCCTGCAACAGGAATCCCCCTGGAGCGGCACCGTCGAACGGCTCGGGCCGGGACACGTGACGGGCTGGGCCAGCTATGTCGCCGGGGTGATCTGGGCGCTGCAGGAGCAGGGCCTCGACGTACCAGGCCTCGACATCCTCGTCGACAGCCGGGTGCCGGTGGGTGCCGGCCTCTCGAGCTCTGCGGCACTCGAGTGCTCCGTGGCGGTCGGTGTCTGTGCCCTGGTCGGCATCGAGCTCAGCGACACGGTCAGGAGAGACCTCGCCACGGCGTGCGTCCGCGCGGAGACTGAGGTTGCCGGGGCGCCGACGGGCGGCATGGACCAGACAATCTCGCTGCTCGGACGCGAGGCGCAGGTGCTGTTGCTGGATTGTCGTGACTGGTCGACGGAACACGTCCCGTGGGCCCTCGCCACCGAGCGGCTGACACTGCTGGTCATCGACACCCGTGCGGCGCACACGCTGGTCGACGGCGGCTACGCGTCGCGTCGGGCGGACTGCGAGGAGGCCGCGCGGATCCTGGGCGTCGAGTCCCTGCGCGAGGTCTCCGATCCGGACACGGCGCTCGGTCAGCTGCGTGACGAACGTCTGGTACGGCGCACCCGCCATGTGCTCTCGGAGATGGCACGGGTCGAGCAGGCGGTCGACGAGCTGAGGTCACGGGACTTCGCAGCCCTGGGCAGCACGTTCGACGCCTCACACGCGTCGTTGCGTGACGACTTCGAGGTCTCGTGCGCCGAGCTCGACGTCGCCGTCGCAACGAGCCGGGGGCATGGTGCACTCGGTGCTCGGATGACCGGTGGGGGGTTCGGCGGGTCGGCGATCGCGCTGGTTCCCGAGGACCAGGTCGGGGCGATCTGCGAGGCGGTGGCCGAAGCCTTTGCCGACCGTGGTTGGCCGGGCCCCGGGTTCCTGATCGCCGAACCCAGTGCCGGAGCCCGACGAGTCAACCTGTCGAGATAACCGTCGGACCAGGCCAGGGCGTCGAGCCTGGTGAACGTCAGGGACGGTGGCGAGGAATCATCTTCTCCGGGTGCGCGAACGGCGTGATGCGGAGCGGGCGAACCGAGGAGGACGCCAGACCGCGGACCCTGGGTTTGCGCGCCGTGAACAGCCAGTCGTCGAAGAGCCCGTCCAGGTTCCGGCCGGAGACCCGTTCGGCCAGTCGGATGAACTCGCGCGTCGTCACGTTGTCCCCTTCGCGCGTCTGCGCCCAGCGCCGGAGGATGCGGAAGAACGCCTGGTCCCCGACGCGGACACGCAGGCGGTGCAGCGTCATCGCTCCCCGCAGGTACACCGCGCCGTCGAACAGACGCTGCGGACCGGGGTTGCCGATCCGGAGGTCCCAGAACGGGTCGTTGGCAGGGATCGCGTAGAAGTTCCGGAAGATCGCTCTGGCGGTGGCGACGTTCTCTCGCTCGAGCCACATCCACTCGGCGTACGTCGCGAAGCCCTCGTTCAGCCAGATGTTCCGCCACCTCTTCACCGCGAGGCTGTCGCCGTACCACTGGTGGGCCAGCTCGTGGACCACGACAAGGTCGCCGTCGAGGGGGCTGCTGAAGAACCCCGGTGCGTAGATCGGTCGGGTCTGGTTCTCGAGGGCGAAACCGAGACGTGGGTCGTCGTCGACGATTCCGCCGGCCGCGCCGAACGGGTAGTCACCGAACCGGCGCGACAGGAACCGGAGGATCACGCCCTGTCGGGAGAGGGACCCTGCCGCGATCTCGCCGGAGGACGGTGGGGTCTGGTCCGCCGTACCGACGAACCAGTCGTTCTGGTTGCCCGGGCTGCCGGCTGGTGGGCCCGGGACCGTCCAGCCGTCCAGCGCGTTGCCGTCTCTCTCGAACGAGGTGGTCCCCGGCCCGGCCGATACGACAACGTCGTCCACCGTTGCTCCCTTGAACTGGATCGAGGGGTCGCTCGCGTGCGAGATGGAGAGCTCGATCGTCCTTCCGGCGTACCGTGCCAGGTCGAACGACCACTTCTCGGCGCCGTCACTGACGCCGCTGGCCGCCCACCACACTCCGGTCGTGCCGCGAGATGAGCACGAACCGTCCTGGTTGTCGCTCTGGTAGTGCCGGAGGAACGGGTGGATTCCGAGCCAGAAGGGGCACACGCTGCCCGTGCTGCGGGTGGTATGTCCGTTGAGCTCACGCAGCGTCGTCCAGTTGTCCGTGCCTACGGGGTGTGCCTCGACGAAGACGAAATCCCAGGTCGGCTCGGTGTTTCGGGTCATCCAGAACGACAACCGCGCCCCGTCTGCCGGGACGGCGATCGTGCGCGTCAGCCGCGTGTAGGAGGAGTCGCTGATCCCGGTGATGGCAAACCGGCTCCCCGTCCGAGGTTCGGCCAGACGGTCGAACAGGTCCGGGTCGATGGCGTCTGATCCGGAACGTGTACGCGGCCTTGTCGGTGGGGTGGTCGTTGACCGGGAACCAGTAGGAGGCAACGTGTGGCTCTCCCGCGATGAGGGCTCCGTCATCAGTGTGGATGAACCCGGATACCCCCAGCTGGTCGCGAATCGTCTTCGGTCGTCCGGCATACCGGACCACGGTGCGGAACCGCCGCCCCTGGCTGAGCGCGTTCCGCGGTATGACGGTGAGCTCACCCCCTCGACGCTTCCATTTGGCGGGGGTTCCCTGGACCCTGATCGACCGGATCCTCAGCCCGTCGAAGTCCAGGTTGAACCTGGACAGGTCCTTGGTTGCGCGCGCTTTGAGAGTCGCGCTGCCGCTCAGCCGGGCACCTGTGGCAAAGGTGCGACCCTGAGGGTGTCGTCTCCCATAGCCAGAAAGACCTATCTGCGGCCTAGTCCAGCCGATTCCTCATGTCGCAGCGGCCCTCGCCAAGTCTGGGATTCTAGGTGGCTGACACCCCGCCGATCTCGCCTTCGCGGAACGCGTCGACGAACAGCCCGTGGTCCCGGCGTACCTTCTTCGCGTAGTCGATACCGAAGTTCACGATGTCGTCGGCGAACTCGCGACGCCGGCCTTCCACCGCCGCGGCAATCGCCGATTCTGTCTGGAACTCGACCAGATCCTGCTCGCTGTCCTCGTCGGAGGCGCAGTGGATCTTCGCCGTCGCCCGACCCAACAGGTCCACCACACTGGACATGTCCTCGGGCTCGTTGATGTTGCCCCAGTCCAGGTCGGCCTCGTACGGCGAAACCTCGGACACGACGTACCCGACACCGTCGATGCTCGTGTAGCCGAGGAGCGGGTCGGTGTGCACCTGCAGGGCCCGCTGGCTCACCACGGTCCGGTGCCCCTCGTGCTCGAAGTAGCTCTCGATGGCAGCGGAGTCCGTGAACCTGCTCACCGCCGGTATGTTGGCCTGCTTCATCGACAGCACCACATCGTTGTCGAGCGACTGGCTGTACCCCTCGACCAGGACGGTGTACGCCGGCAGACCGGCGCTGCCGATCCCGAACCCGCTCTTGCCCACCACGGACCGGACGTCGTAGAAGAGCGTGCGGTCGAACTTCTTCGAATCCGGGATCGTCTTCAGGTAGCTGTCGAACGCCCTGCGTACCTTGCGTTCCTCGGCCTTGCCCAACCGGCGGACCGTGCTGTCGTCGCGGAAGACCCGCTCGTGGCCGTCGATCACAGTCTGCCGGTCGAGCATGTCCACCCGACTGCTCAACCTGGCGAGGACCAGCACGTCGAACACCGGACCGCTGGTGTTCTCCAGGTGCAACGCGAAGTCGTCGTCGTTCTCCACCTCCACGTAGTGCGTCACCTGCGCCAGGTAGGCCCGGACGTACCTCGCGATCAGGTCGCGCACCGTGCCCTCGGGCAGCGCCTTCTGCCAGCCCATCAGCGCCATGCTCGCCGCGAACCGCTGCAGGTCCCAGGCGAAGTGACCGATGGAGGCCTCGTCGTAGTCGTTGATGTCGAAGACGAGCCGGCCGTCGGAGTTCATGTACGTGCCGAAGTTCTCGACGTGCAGGTCGCCATGGATCCAGACCCGACTCGTCCGGTCATCGGCCCACGCGTCGCGCATCTTCGTGACGTCGGCGTAGAACAGGCAGGCGGTGCCCCGGTAGAAGGCGAACGGATCGGCCGCCATCTTTCGGTACTTCACCCGGAACGCGTGCGGGTCCGCGATCATCAGGTCCGCGAACGCCTCCTCGAGCACGTCGATGATCTGGGTCCGTCGCGCTGAGGTCTGTGCCATCAGGTCATGCTACGTCGCTAGAAGTTGTCGGGATCGGGACCCGTGCGCTCGCCGCGGTCGAGGGCACCGACCGCGAGCATGTCCTGCTCGTCGAGGGTGAAGTCGAAGATCGCGGCATTCTCTGCGACCCGGGACGGGGTCACCGACTTCGGGATGACCACGTTGCCGAGCTCGACATGCCACCGCAGCACGATCTGCGCAGGGGTGCGAGCGTGCTTGTCGGCAAGCCCTGTGATCACCGGGTCCTGGAGCAGCTCACCGCCGCGTGCGATTGGCCCCCATGCCTCGGTCGCGATGCCGAGCTCCTCGTGCGCCTCACGCACCTGGCCCTGCTGAAGGTACGGATGCAGCTCTACCTGGTTCAGGACGGGAACAACCTCTGACCTGTCGAGGAGGCGCCGCAGGTGGTCCGGCTGGAAGTTGGAGACACCGATGGAGCGGATCCGCCCGTCGACGTACAGCTTCTCCATCGCTCGCCACGACTCGGTGTAGAGGTTCTGCTCCGGCGCCGGCCAGTGGATCAGGTACAGGTCGAGTACGTCGAGTCCGAGGCGGTCCATGCTCGCGTCGAAGGCACGGAGCGTCGCGTCGTACCCCTGGTCGCTGTTCCACAGCTTGGTGGTGACGAAGACCTGGTCACGGTCCAGCCCCGACGCGCGCAGACCCGCGCCGACGCCGGCCTCGTTGTCGTAGAGCTTGGCTGTGTCGATGTGCCGGTACCCCGCTTCGAGCGCGCCCAGCACGGCCTTCTCGGTCTCCTCGGCGGGCACCTTGAACACGCCGTACCCGAGCTGCGGAATCTCGACCCCGTTGTTGAGGACCACTTTCTCGACGTTCTCCATAACCTTCAGCCTAGCGAGCGCGACGAGCCAGACCTGACTCCCGCAGCTCGAGATCCGCGAGCCGCCGGATCACGATCTGGTCGCCCTCGCGCCAGGCACCGGCCGGGTCGTCGCTGATCTGCGCCAACCGGTGCATCGGCTGGCGGGCCATCGCACGTAGCGCGAACAGGTCGAGGTCCGCACTCGCATCGATGAAACGCTCTCCGGCGGTGGCCTCCCGGATGAACCGGAGCCTCAGCGGAAGATAGACAGCGAGCACGATCAGGATCGGGATCAGGCCCACGGCGAGGCCCAGCCAGAACGCCAGGTCGGTGACCGCCTCCACCTGGGCATCGCCCGCCCTCGCGAGCTGATCGGCGGCGTCGCCCGCTCCGTCGAACGGTGTCCGCACCTCGTCGCCGACCACCGGTACGTCGCCCACCGACTCGCCCGCGTCACGCAACTGGTCGGCGAGCCCGCCGCCGGCATCGGAGATCTGCCTCCCGGGCGCACCCAGGGACAGGGTCGCGTCGCGCACCACGAAGGCGAGCTTGACCCACACCGCCACCCAGGCGATGAGCAGCAGGTCCCCGAGGAGCTGTCGTCCACGGCGGGCGGGTGAGTCGGCATAGATCCTCATGCCGCCTATCTTGCCTACTTCAGCTCGGCTGAGGTCTTCCCGAGCAGCCGGCGGGCCACGATCAGCTGTTGGATCTGCTGGGTGCCCTCGAAGATGTCGAGGATCTTCGAGTCCCGCGCCCACTTCTCGAGCAGCTCGTGCTCGCTGTAGCCGATACTTCCGGCCAGCTCCACACAGCGCAGGGTGACATCGCTGCCGACGCGTCCGGCCTTAGCCTTCGCCATCGACGCCTCGAGCGAGTTCGGCTTCCGGTTGTCGGCCATCCAGGCCGCCTGGAGGGTCAGCAGGTACGCCGCCTCCCAGTCCGCCTCCATCTGCAGAAATGTCGCTGCTGCGGCCGTCTGGTTGTACGCTGGCCGGTCGTAGTCGACGTCCACCCCGGCCTGCTCCAGCAGCTCCTTGGTGAGCTCGAGGGAAGCCCGGGCGCAGCCGACCGCCATCGCAGCGACCAGCGGCCGCGTGTTGTCGAACGTGGCCATCGCCCCGGCGAACCCCTGCTTGACGTCGACCTCGGAGCTGCCGAGCAGGTTCTCCTTCGGCACCCGGCAGCCCTCGAAGCGGATTGTCGCGGTGTCCGAGGACCGGATCCCGAGCTTGTGCTCGAGCCTCTCGACGTTCATCCCAGCTGTGCCCTTCGGGACCACGAACGACTTGATCGCCGCGCGGCCGAGGCTCTTGTCGAGAGTGGCCCAGACGACCACCGCGTCGCAGCGGTCCCCGGCCGTAACGAAGATCTTCTCACCGTTCAGCACGTAGTCGTCGCCGTCGAGAACCGCGGTCGTCGCGATGTTCGCGGAGTCCGAACCGGTGCCGGGCTCGGTGATCGCCATCCCCGCCCAGAGGCCCGCGAACCGTTCCTGCTGCTCGGCGTCGGCGACCGAGGCGATCGCCGAGTTGCCGAGACCCTGACGCGGCATGGACAGCAGCAGCCCGACGTCCCCCCAACACATCTCCATGATCGACAGGACGGAGGCCAGGTTCGTGCCGTTCTGCGTCTTCTCGTTCTGCGTCTTCTCGTTCTGGGTCTTCCCGTCGTCGGCGGGCTCATCCTCGGACCGTCGTACGCCGGACGCGCCGGCGCCGTTCGAGGCACCGGACTCACTCAGGCCGTCGATCATCGCCGCGAGCATGTCCAGCTCTTTGGGGTACTCGTGCTCGAGCAGGTCGTACTTGCGTGAGTTCGGACGCAGCAGGTTCAGCGCGACCTGGTGGGCCTGGCCGATGAGCGGTCGGAACTTCTTCGGGGTTTCGAGACTGATCATGGTGCTCCCTTCGGGAGTAAGGACTCGTCAGGCTCTGTCACAGAAGGACGCCCCCTTCCATCAGGCCGATCGCACGCAGGTCGCGGTACCACCGTTCGACGGGATGCTCCTTGACGAACCCGTGCCCACCGAGGAGCTGCACACCGTCGTTGCCGATCTGCATCCCGCGCTCCGCGCACAGGCGCCGGGCAAGCCCCACTTCCCTCCCGAAGGCCTTTCCCTGGGCAGCACGAGAGGCCGCCTTGTAGGTCACCAGCCGCATCCCCTGGAGCTCAATGCCGATGTTCGCGACCATGAACGCCACCGACTGTCGGTGGCTGACCGGCTCACCGAACGCCTGCCGCTCGTTGACGTAGGGGATCACGTAGTCCAGGACCGCCTGCGCCGTACCGAGGGAAAGCGCACACCACGCCAGCCGGGACAGCCGCACGCACTCGGCGTACGCCTGACCGTCGGTATCTCCGAGCAACCCCAGTGACGAGACCCGCACGTCCTTGAGGATCATCCTGCTCAGCGCCGCGGCACGCAGCCCCATCGACGGGTCCGCCTCGATGGCAACGCCGGCACACGCCGACTCCACCAGGAACAACGCGGGCCTGCCTTCGAGCTCGGCGGCAACCACGAAGAGCTCGGCGTCCGCACCACGCGGCACCAGCGACTTGACGCCGTTCAGCACGAAGTCGTCGCCGTCACGGGTAGCGGTCGTCTGGAGCACGAACGGATCGAACAACGCCCGAGGTTCGTTGACGGCCAGCGCCGCCGCCGGCTCGTCGTCACCGGTGAATGCGGGGAGGTACGTCGACTGCTGCTCGTCACTGCCCCACAACGAGAGGGCGGTGCTCACCGCGCCAGGGGCCAGACACGCCACGGCCAGGCCCATGTCTCCCTTGGCGAGGGCCTCCGCGACCAGGGTTCCCGCCATCGCGGAGCGTTCGGTGGAGATACCCCCGAGGTCCTCCGGTACCGCCAGGATCGGCAGCCCGATCTCGAGGCTCGACGCGAGCACCTCGTGGGGGGCCGAACAGTCCTCGTTGGCCTGGGCGGCAGCAGGACGTAGCACCTCGGTAGCGAAGTCGCTGACCACGTCGACGAGCATCTGCTCGTCCTCGCTCGGGGTCAGGTCGAACACGCCGTTGCCCGGTGCCGCGGGCACCCGGGCCGGCGCACCACTCTTCTTGCCCTGTCTGGCGAACGTACGGTTCAGCGCGCCGATAGTGCGGAAGCCGGACCTGGTGGTCTCGAAGACCACGCGCTCGGTGGACCTCCGCAGCCCGAACCGGTCCAGCGCGCTGGTCTGGGCGAGCCTGTTCAGCACCGCCACAGCAATCCCGATCGGATCCCGGGACTCTCCGGACGTGGCGTCGTGCTTGGAAGGTCGAATCTGGGACATGGCTCAACTGTAACTGCGAGTTACACGAGCGGCCAACGAGGCGAGGCGTGTTGCCGCTCACGTCCCACCTAGGATATCCGCCATGTCCGAGACCCTCCCTCCCTCCGAGATCCTTCCTCCTGGGGGCACCGCGCGTCCGATCACCCGCTGGGGCGCGCATGTGATGCACAGGGTTCTCGAACCGGTCACCGCGTTCGACGAGGAGCTTCGCAGCCTGGCCGCCGACCTGGTCGCGACGATGTACGCCGCAGACGGGGTCGGCCTTGCTGCCTGCCAGATCGGCGTGGACCGTTCGCTGTTCGTGTTCGACTGCCCCGACGACGACGGCGCCCACCACCAGGGCCTCGTGTGCAACCCGACCCTGTTCCTGCCCGAGGGGCGCGACCGCAGGCTCGAGGACATCGAAGAGGGTTGCCTGTCACTACCGGGGGCTTTCGTCGACTGTTCCCGTCCCGACTACGCGAAGGTCGAGGGACAAGGCCTCGACGGCTCCCCCGTCACCTATCAGGGCACGGGCCTGCTCGCGCGTTGCCTGCAACACGAGACCGACCATGTCAAGGGAACCGTGTTCGGGGATCGGTTGAACAAGCGCGCGCGCAAGAAGCTGTTCAAGATCGCCGACGAGAAGGCCGACGATTTCCCAGACATGTGGCCCGACCTGTGGCCCGCAAACTGACGGTGGAAACGGGTCAGGGTCGGTGCCTGCGGCGGGAGATCACGTAGCACGCGAGTGCGGTCGCCGCGGCCACGTTCAACGAGTCGATGCCGGCCGCCATCGGGATCACCGCCCGGAGGTCGGCCTCCTGCATCCACCTCCGCGACAGCCCCGGACCTTCCGACCCGATCAGCAGGGCCACCTTGCCGACGTGGGCAACGGCTTCCTCGATGTCGAGCGCGTCCGGGTCCGGGGTGAGCGCCACGGTCGTGAACCCTGCGCGGCCGATCTCCGTGAGTCCGTCGTACCAGTCGTCCATCCGCGCGTAGGGGACGCTGAACACGGCGCCCATCGCCACCTTGATCGAGCGCCGGTACAGCGGGTCTGCGCACCGGGGCGACAGCACGATCGCCTCGACCCCGAGGGCCGCTGCGCTGCGGAAGATCGCGCCGACGTTGGTGTGGTCGACGACGTCCTCGAGCACGACGACGGTGGTTGAGCCGGCGATCACGTCGGACACCGTCGGCAGCGCACGCCGCTCGAGGGAGGCGAGAGCCCCCCGATGCACGTGGAACCCCGTCACCTGCTCGGCCAGCGGCTCGTCGACGATATAGCACGGGGCAGGACTCGAATCGAGTACGTCGGACAGACCGTCGACCCACCGTGGGGCCATCAGGAACGACCGTGCCACCGAGCCGCCCTCGACCGCGCGTCGGACGACCTTCTCCCCCTCGGCGATGAACAGTCCGTGTTCGGCCTCGAGGTGCTTACGAAGCTGGACGTCGCGCAGGTCGCGGTAGTCCGACAATCGCGGATCATCCGGGTCGGAGACCTCGATCAGGTCCGCCACGAGTACCTGTCCGGATGCGCGACGGCCACCACGTCGCCGACCACCACGATCGCGGGAGGCCGCACCTGCCCGCGTTCGATGTCGGCGCCGACGTCGGCCAACGTCGAGAGCACGATCCGCTCCCCCGGCATGGTGCCCTCGGCGATCACCGCCACCGGTGTCTCCCGTTTGCGCCCGCCCCGGACCAGCCGGTCCGCGATCGCCGGCAGGTTGGCCACGGCCATCAGGAGTACGACGGTGCCGTTCAGGCGTGCCACCGCGTCCCAGTCCACCAACGAAGTCTCGTGGTCGGGCGGCAGATGGCCGGAGATTACGGTGAACTCGTGCGCAACCCCGCGGTGCGTGACCGGGATCCCCACAACCGCAGGCACCGTGATCGCGCTGGTGAGGCCCGGGACCACGCTGCACGCGACACCCGCCTCGGCACAGGCGATCACCTCCTCGTAGCCACGCCCGAAGACGAACGGGTCCCCGCCCTTGAAGCGCACCACCCGTTTGCCTGCCCTCGCGCGCTCCACGATGACCCGGTTGATCTCCTCCTGGGCCGCGGACCGGCCGCGCGGGAGCTTCGCGACGTCGATCAGCTCGACGTCCGGGGAGAGCTCGTCGAGCAGCTCCCGCGGCGCCAGCCGGTCCGCGACCACGACATCGGCCTCGCTCAGCGCACGGCGCGCGGCGACGGTGACCAGCTCGGGGTCACCGGGGCCACCGCCGACGAGCACCACACCCGGCGTCTTGTCCCGGTGGTCCGGTGCGGCGATGACCCCGTCCCGCAGTCCCGCGACCACCGCGTCCCGGACGGCGGCCGAACGACGGGGGGTGCGGTTGCCCAGCACGGCGATGGTCACGCCGGCGTGTCGGCCCACCGCGGGGGTCCACGCCGTTGCCTTGGGTGCGTCGTCGCTGCGGACGCAGAAGATCCGCCGCGCCTCGGCTTCGGCGCTGACGCGCTGGTTGGCCGCGGCGTCGTCGGTGGCCGCGATCACGTACCACGTCCTCTCCAGGTCAGACTCCTCAAAGCCGCGCCGGTGCCACCCGATCTCACCCGCCCCCGCGAGGCCCTCGACGGCGGGCGTCACCTCGGGGGAGACCACCACGACGTCGGCACCGACCGCGATCAGTCCGGGGATCCGCCGCTGGGCCACGTGCCCGCCACCGACGACGACCACCCGCCTGCCGGCCAGCCGGAGGCCGGACGGGTACGGCGGGAAGTCGTCCTGCGTCTGCTCGGTCACTTCTGGGCCACACCCGCCGAGTCGAACGTCGCCATCTCGCGCAACGTCGCGCCGCCCGCCTCGACGATCGGGAACGCGAGGACCGCACCGGTTCCTTCGCCGAGCCGGAGGTCGAGATCGACCAGCGGACGCAGGCCCAGCTGCTCGAGTGCGACGGCGTGCCCCGGCTCGACACTGCGATGACCGGCGAAGCAGTAGGCGACCGACTCCGGCGACAGGGCATGCGCGACCAGTGCGGCCGAGCCTGCGATCACCCCGTCGAGGATCACCGGGATCCGGCGGGCTGCGGCGCCGAGGATGAACCCGGCGAGGCCGCCGTGCTCGAATCCACCGAACGACGCCAGGGTTGCGAGCGCGTCCTCATCGGGCGGCCGGCTCGCGAGTGCCTCGGTGACCACCCGCACCTTCAGCGCAAGGGTCGGGTCGTCGACGCCGGTTCCCCGTCCTGTGACGAGGGCCGGGTCGGCGCCGGTGAAGGCCGCAACCAACGCGGCCGACGGCGTGGTGTTGGCGATCCCCATGTCGCCGGTGAGCATGCAACCGTAGCCCTCGTCGGCCAGCCGTGCGGCGACCGCGATCCCCGCCTCCACGGCGCGGACCGCTTCGTCTCGCGACATCGCCGGGCCGGCGGCCAGGTCGCTGGTGGCGTGCCGGACCTTGTGGTCGATCAGGTCGTCCCCGGGTGCCAGGTCCTCGGCGACTCCCATGTCCACGACGTACACGTCGGCTCCCGCCTGGCGGGCCAGGACGTTCACCGCGGCCCCGCCACCTCGGAAGTTCGCGACCATCGCCGCGGTCACCTCCTGCGGCCACGGGCTCACACCTTGGGCGTGCACCCCGTGGTCGCCCGCGAAGACCGCCACGACCGGTCTGGTCAGCGGTGCCGGTGGGCAGGTTCCCTGGATCCCTGCCAGGGAGACCGACACCTCCTCGAGGACGCCGAGCGATCCCGGCGGCTTGGTCAGCTGGGCCTGCCGTTCTCGCGCGGCGCGCATCGCGGCCTCGTCGAGCGACACGACGGCTGCGATCGTCAGCGGCAGACTCGCGGGGGTGGTCGCGGGGGTGGTCATTGGCCCATTCTCCCCGCGGCACCCGGTTCGGTGGAACCGGACCACCCTGCGGACTAGTGTCGGGGGGACTTGTTGACACGCGCACAGGAGGACCAATGAGCCTTGACCGACCGGTGACCCCGAATCCCTACGAGCTGCTGCCAGCCGTGCCGTCCTTCACCGTCACCAGCACCGACGTGACGGACGGATCGCCGATCGACGATGCCCAGGTCGCCGAGAAGGGGAACACGTCCCCCCAGCTCAGCTGGTCCGACGTACCCGAGGGGACGAAGAGCTTCGTCGTCACCTGCTTCGACCCGGACGCACCCAC
>Ga0075530_1000521_pt1 | contig 18188 bp, 19 predicted proteins | sample NGEPerD_2_FD_75101 | JGI IMG/M metagenome (GOLD analysis project Ga0075530, IMG submission 75101) | Arctic peat soil microbial communities from the Barrow Environmental Observatory site, Barrow, Alaska, USA - NGEE PermafrostL1-D | ecosystem: Environmental > Terrestrial > Soil > Wetlands > Peat ... | reverse complement strand
TAGATTTTCTCTTAAGTTCTTAATACTTTTTTCTAATATTTTTCTATTGTCTGACATAGTTTTAATTTTAGATGATTAGATCTTAATTATACCTGTCAGACACAATTTTATGAAGGGTCTCAATATGTATTACCATACCGGTTGCAAACTAACTCTAGTAATAAAAATATGATTATTGTATTATAAAAAATAGACTAAGATATATAATTTGTGTAAAAATACTTGTCAACCTACTTGACAGGTATTTTTACATTAGTTATAATGAAAATGTGATCAACGGTTTTATTTAATAATATGTTAAATCATCTAGTGTTGTTTATAACCTTATAATCACTGTAATGATTAATTGTCATCCTCAGCTTGACTGGGGATCCAGAATTAATTGCACAAGACAATGCCTTAGGATAAATATAGCTAGATGAAACTAATCCTGGATTCCCTTCTGCAAGGGAATGACAAATTTAAGTATCATACGAAAAGTATATGTAACGTTATGAAATATTACAAATAATATAATTAACAACAAGATTGTAAATTATATAAAAAATAATTATGACTACATTTTTAAAAAAAATTCGTCAAGAGTGCGATGTAAGTCAAGAATTTTTGGCAGAAAAAATTAGCGTATCTCGTCCAACTTACGCTCAGATTGAAAGTGGTGCGCGAGATATGTCTGTGAAAGAAGCGCAAAAATTAGCGCGATTTTTTGACTTGTCTTTGGAAAATTTTCTTGCTGGTAAAAAAACACCTGAGTCAAAAGTTGAATTAGAAAAGCCCAAAAAGTCAAAAATACAAAAACTTGAATCACGCGTTTCCGTACCGCAAGAAAAAGTCGAAAAATTCAAGGAAGTTCTTTTGTATATCTTGGAACGAATTGGTGCACGCCCAAATATCGGCGAGGCGGTTGTTTGCAAATTGATGTATTTCATTGATTTTGACTACTATGAGAAATTTGAGGAACAATTAATTGGAGCAAAATATATAAAAAATCATTTTGGACCGACTCCTGTTGCTTTTCCCGAGATTATTGCTCAAATGGAACAAAATGGTGATTTAACCCGTGTTACGAAAAAATATTTTCAGCACGATCAAAAAAAATATCTACCACTCAGGTCTGCTAATCTATCAAATTTTTCAGCTCAAGAAAAAGAACTTATTGATTGGGAGATTGAGAGGTTCAAGAATTTTAATACTACAAAAATGCGTGATTATTCACATATGGATGTTCCGTGGATTGGTGCTGACGATTTACAGCAAATTGATTATGAAGCAGTTTTTTCTCGCACTGATGAATTTTCCGTAAGACAATATGATAATGAACTATGATGAAACAGAAGAATTCACACACGATTTCAAAAAACTGCTGAAGAAGTTTTCATCATTGGCAGACGATTTAGAGGTGAATAAACAATATAGAATTGAACTTTTCCATTATAAGGGAATAGATAGCAGAAGTATTTTTGAAATTCAAGGAGTCGGTAATACAACAGAACTTAAATTTTTTAAAGTTAAAAAATTTCAATGTAAAGATTTAAAGGGGCGTGGAGCAAAAAGTGGCATTCGCCTCATCTATGCATATTTTCCTGTTGAACAAAAAATTGTGTTTATAGAAATTTATTTTAAGGCAAATCAAAATACCGAGAACAGACAAAGAATTATTGATTTTATAAATACAAAAAAATAAATTATTTTTTTATGCCCGTAGCCATGGTTGATAGTTGACAGTAAACTGTCAACCATCAGGAATAGTGCATTAGATTTTATTGAGACATAAAACGAAACTGCGGCGCAAATAAAACTTAAAGGAATTGTTAAGGGTAAAGTCATTAGCTTGGCTATCACAAGAAGTTTCAAGGGATTTGATGTTATTAGCGAAGTATAAATTAAATTATAGAATTATGACGCAGGTTCGACTCCTGTCGGGTCCACAAAAAAAAGATATAAAAAACTCAGAGAATTTTCTTTGGGTTTTTTCGTTGTGTAATATTTTCTTGAATTATTATTGGTTTAGTGGTAATATGACAAAGTAAACGAAATTATAGGGATTATCTCATTCTTTATTGTTTTTGTTTATAAATTTGTCGAACCTGAGGAACTAAGGTGAGAAATCTGTGAATATAGTTTATAGATGAGAATAATTTAGAACGAAACAGAGTTGCAAGTTTATCGACAATTCGTAAGTTTGATAACAAAATTTAGTCCATAAACATTCAATCTATGAAACAAGATGATTTCCAAACACAGCTACTAAAATATTCTGAAGATTTCAATAACATCCTTGAGACTCCTTCTGGCGATTGGTCCGTAAAAGGCTTTATTGATATTGCGAAAAATATTTACACAATTTCAGTTGATACAAAAGTTATATCAAAAATTATTGAATTGATGATGTTTCCAGTTTTGGAAAAATTTGCGAAAGAAAACGGATATAAAATGATGTTTGCAACAGAGCAAAATCATTATCCTGATGTAACTTTTACCACAAAAACAGGCGAAAAAATCGCACTTGATCTGAAGAGTACATATCGTAAAAATGATACAATTGTTTCTGGGTTTACTCTTGGAGCTTTTACTGGATATTTTAGAAACAGAGACTGGAATAAAAATATTACCTTCCCCTATAATGAATATTCCAAGCACTATATTTTAGGTGCAATTTACACAAGACAAGGAGGGGGAATTGATGAAAGAAATATTTACACAATTGACGATTTAGAAGAAATTTTGTCGGTTGTGAAAGATTTTGAATTTATTGTGCAAGAAAAATATCGCATTGCAAAAGATTATCCTGGAAGTGGAAACACAAAAAATATTGGTTCTTGTGTCAAAATTGATGAATTGAAAAGAGGGATAGGTCCTTTTGCAGAGATGGGAGTTAAAGTTTTTGATGATTTTTGGATGCACTATATGACAAAGGAAATGGCAAAAAATGGAGGTCTCTCAGAACAACCATATAGCAATCTTGCAACATATCTATCTTATAGAAATATTAAAAATATATGACGATAACTCTTACAAAGCCAGTGCAAAATAAACAAACTCCTCTTTGGGAGTTGGAGCCAGATAATACAACTGGTATTTTTCCAACGACTCGTTATCAAGGAAGCAAAAATAAAATTGTAGATTGGATTGAATATTTTACAAAAGATTTGGAATTTGAAACTGTGCTTGATGCTTTTGGCGGAACTGGAAGTGTGAGTTATATGCTGAAAAAAGCAGGAAAACAAGTTTTTTATAATGATTATTTGCAATTCAATACTATAATCGGACAAGCACTTATCGAAAACAACGATGTTTTTTTAGAAGATAAGGATTTAGATTTTTTATTTACAAAACATTCAAGCATTGAATATCAAACTTTTATTTTTGACAATTTCCATGATATATATTTCACAGATGAAGAAAATGAATGGCTCGATTTAATCGTTACAAATATTCATCATATAGAGAATAAGTACAAAAAAGCCCTCGCTTTTTTTGCTCTTTTTCAAGCCTGCATCATAAAAAGACCTTATAACCTTTTTCACAGAAAAAATTTATATGTTCGTACTGCAAAAGTAGAGAGAAGCTTTGGAAACAAAAAAACATGGGACACTCCATTTGAAAAACATTTTATAAAATTCGTAGAACAAGGAAACAATGCAATTTTTGATAATGGAAAGCAAAATTTATCTTTTAACGGAGATGTTTTTGACTGGAATTTTATCACTCCTGATTTGGTATATATCGACACTCCATATATCGCTCAAAATGGAGTTGGAGTAAATTATTTTGATTTTTATCATTTTTTGGAAGGGCTTACAAAATATGAGAAATGGGGGGAAATGATTGATATGGAAACAAAGCATAAAAAAATAAAAAATGGAAAAAATGAATGGTGTAAAAAAGGTGAAATACATCAGGCATTTGAAAACTTGTTTACAAAGTTCAAAGATTCAAAGCTTGTCATTTCATATCGTGATGACGGAATTCCCTCGACAGAAGAATTGATTGGAATATTAGAAAAATTAGGGAAAAAAGTGGAAGTCAAAAAAATGGATTATAAATATGTTCTAAGCAATAAAAAATCAAAAGAGGTTTTGATAATTGCTGTTTAAGAAAAAATTTATGTTTTATAATGTGAATATAAAAGCTAGGGTGGAGAGTGATTTGCCAGAAAAGGAGTTGGAAAATAAACTAACAGAAGCAATGAACATTTGTCCTCATTGGTATCAAGAATGTTTGACGTTGACGGTACAAATTTAGCAGAGCATAATGTTTGTGAAGATTGCGGATACGGAACTCCTGATTTGATATAATAAAAATGAATATAAGAATATTTTGCTTTTGAATGATGCAGTAGGTTCTGGAGCGACATTAAACGAAACTGCGGCACAAATGAAACTCAAGGGAATCGTTAAGGGTAAAATCATCGGCTTGGCTATCACAGGAAGTTTCAAGGGATTTGATGTTATTAGTGAAGTATAAATTTTTGATTTAAAAAACTATCAGCTTCAAAATATGATATACAAACACCAATATTTTAGTCTGAATAATGACAAGGGAATTGTCTCTGATGAGAACAACAAAGAACTACGAATAACAGGGAACGCTTTTCGGATTCTTGTTTTTTTATGTGAAAAATTGAATGCCAATATTACAGAGATTGGTGATTATCTTGATTGGGCAAAAAATTATGACGAAAATCATATTAGACAATATAGATATAAGATTAATACTGTTGTCGGTTATGATGTTATTCAATACAGCAATAGCATCTATTCCTTGATTGGCGATGTTGAAAAATGCGAGAAAATAGAAAATAATGACCGTATTACGGATTCATTACAGGATGACAGTATAGAATTAGAAAAGAATAATCAAAATAAAGCTATGAATAAAATTGAAAAGATACAATTTAATAAGACACCGGCAATAATTGTCTCCGTTCTCTTGTTGCTCACATTCTTTTCTTTGCCATACGGATATTATAATTTTCTCAGAATAGCAGTTACGGGTGTCGCAATTTTTTATGCTTACTACCTCCATCAACAAAATTTAATAGAAAAAATGAATTTTTGGTTTTGGGGTTTAATAATAGTTGCCATTCTTTTCAACCCCCTCTTTCCGATATATTTTGACAAAGCAACTTGGGGAGTTTTTGATATTCTAACAGCAGTGTTTTTTATAAGTTTTATTTATAATAAGAAATTAAATAGTATTAATAAATAATATGACTACAATTTTGTTTTTATCAATTACTTTTCTGTTATTCTGGGGATTTAGTACCCTTAATATAAAAAGGGTAATAAATACTAGTCGTGAATTTAGAGGGTTAATGTATCACAGTGATATTATTAAATTCTTTTTAAGTTCTTCGATGCTAATTTTTTTAATATTATCAATATATATTCTTTTTTATAATTGGAAATTATTCTTAATACTAGTATTAATTAGTAAAATAATTGAAAAAAACATAATTATTCCGCTCGTTGAAGAAGTAATGAGCTTGGTAATTGATAAAATTGAAAATAAAATAGATAAAAAAAATAATAAATAACTAATCTCAAATATATGAAAAAACTATTATTAGTAATTATGGGAATATTATTTGCCTTCAATGCAAACGCTATGACAATCCCAGAAGGTGCAGTTGTGAAAACTGCCAGTAATCCAGATGTTTATATTGTGAAATATAAGAATGGAAAACAGTTCAAAAGACTAGTTTTGAATCCTCAGGTTTTTGAAAGCTATGGTCATTTGAAATGGGAAGATATTCTGACAATCACTCAAAGTGAAATAAGTTCTTTTACTACTTCTGCTTAAGTCAAATCTGATGGTCAAAAAGATGTTTATCAGCTTATTGCAAACGGTGACATTGGTAGCAAACATTATTTAGTGTCTAGTAGTTTTGACCTAGATTCTGTTTATACAATTAATTCAGTTGATTATGATAATTATATAATGGGCGATGTAAGGGGGGTTGAGGATCTAATAGATAATAATGATAACGACTCCGATGGTCTGGAAAATTGGGAAGAAGATCAAAAAGGAACAAATAAGAATCTTGCTGACACAGATGGAGATTGGATTATTGATGGACTAGATTCACATCCAACTGGTGGTGGAAGATTAATCGCACAACATTTTGAGTGGGAATATTCAGGAAGCAATTGGACATGGGATCTTTCTCTCCCGTCGGATTGGTATGATTATTATAAAAATTTAGAACGTCAATCACATGGTGCGACTTATGTTACTGATGATGACTATTATATTATGCAGATTGCTGATATGCTTTCAGAAAAAGCTGAAGAAGAAGGTTATTCAAAATCTGAATTTGCTGTTGCCTTTATTCAATCATTGGGATATGTAAATGATTCTACAATAGGCTTTGATGATTATCCAAAGTATCCTCTCGAAACACTCGCAGAACAAAATGGCGATTGTGAAGATACAAGCTATTTAATTTCGGCTATCGTGGGAGCAATGGGAATTGACAATGTTCTGGTTGAGTTGCCAAGTCATATGGCTATTGCAATAGCCTTTTCAGAATCTCCCGAAGGATATTATTATAAACTAAGCAATGGTTGGGATTATTATTATGTTGAAACTACCGATGAAGGATGGAAAGTTGGTGAAATACCAGATGAGTATAAAAATACAAAAGCGAAATTAGTAAAAATTCCATCAAATGAAATTGAGGAAAAAAGTCCAAGCTATATTCCATTTACAAATATAACGCCAACTTCTTCGCAAAATATCTCTCAAGAAGATACTGCAGAAATCCAAAGATTAGAAGAAGAAACACAGAGAATATTGAAGGCGACCGAAGCATTAAAACAACTAGGGGTTCTAACAACCGAGGCGAATAATGAACTTGATGTATTATATAATCAAATGGAAGAAAAGAAAGATGCAATAGAAGCAGAAAGTCATAGTGGACGAAGCATGCAACAAATAATAGGAAGACAAGCAATCTTAACAGATGAATATAATGCTTTAGTTGGACCATATAATACAAAACTAGAACATTATAAAAAAATGCTGAGTATGTCATATGTAATTGATGATTATAGCAAAAATATTTATATTACTGTTGAAGACAGAACTTTTTTAGCATCCTTAGGAATTAATCTTTACTAATAATTATTAATTTTCTAATCAAAATAACAAATAATTCAATAATATGATTATAACCAATATTATAGTATCAATCGTATTGTACCTTGTTCTAATTTTATTAAGTGTAAACTTAATCGGACTTCTCGTGAGAGGACTTTTTATTAATCCTGAGCTCGAAAAATTAAAGTCTGAAACAGAATACGAATATCTGAAAGAGGTGATAGAAAAATCTGAGAATGCCGATAAAGCAATCAATGTCATCGCCTTCTTATTAATTACTGGCTATCTTTATGCAACATTTTATTTTTGGAATATAGGAGTTACTGCGATTGCAATAATATTAATGATAACAAGACTTCCCGATTTGATTTGGGAAATAAAAAATTACAAAAATGGTAAATTATCATATTCAGAAGCGATAAAATTATTACCAAAAGATTCGTTGTCTCAATTTATAGGACTTTTCCCTTTATTCTTGTTCCCCGTATTTTATTATTTTTTGTATCATTTTTAAAATAATAAATTATAAAATTTAAATAATTAACTTAATAATATATGAGTAATTTTTTAGATATAGGGAAAACTGGAACTTTTGCATTATGGTTTTGGGGAATTTTTGGATTATTTTTCGGAGTTCTTAGTCTAATAGAAGGGAGCTTCGCCGTTGGCATTTTTATGATAGCAACAGCCATAATTGCTTTTTATGAACTTCAAAAAAGAAAACATACATCAAAAGAAAGAAAAGAAATTGATGAAATGGATCAAAAATTTGTTAAAAATTTGAATGAAAATATGGACAAAGAAGATAAAACAATTTCTTATTTAAATTCAAAAGTTTGGTATAGATTTGTTAAAGTAGTTTACATATTGTCATTTATCATTATACTGTTAGGTTATAATTTAATTATATTTACTGAAACTGGATTAAGAAACCTTGATCAAAATAAAACCATAATTCAATGCAATGTAGGCACAAATGAATATTTTTCACCAAAAAGCAAAAATATCAATCTGGATAAAAACGACTTTACGAATGAAACATTTAATTATGAACAATTTTTTAGAGGCAATAATGATTCCGAAATAAGAAAAATTATAAAGGAATGTTCTACAAGACCTTATGAATACAATTCAGATATCTTTCAAGATCAAAGATATTACGAGATTACAAGATTTAAAGAAAATAATAATGAATATGATAATAAGTATATAAATAATGAATTACGGAAAATTGGCAGAGAATTTTTTAACCGTGAAAAAGCAGATTATCTTGATTTCAGTGTTAATTTTTTTGATATTAAGCCAGTCTTTACTTATGATTCCTTCGTTCAATATTTTGTAATTGGAAACATTATCATTCTGCTATTATTTGAATCTATCAAAAGAATATTTTATTATATTGTACTCGGGACCATTAAACCTAAAAAATAATTATCTATTAATAATTAATATTATGAATAAATCTACTAAAATTTTATTTATTGTTACTGTTGTTTTATTTTTTGTTGGATATTTTTTAATCGACATAGGAATAAATAGTAAATATTTTATCAAGAAAGATTTTAATCAAGCTTTTCAGTATAGAGTTACTGGTGATTGTACCTCGTTTACAGATTATGTATATCAAGATAATAAAAAATGGAACGAAAGATGCGAAAAAGAAAAATCTCGAAAAAATGAACCAATAGGGAATTTTAAAATTATAGCGGTGACACATAAACTCGGAAGTTATAAAGCTTTTTTACAGGCAGAATTAACAAGAAAACATGAAGCCAAAGAAGATGTTTATCCAGTAAGCTATGAAATGATAAAAGATGGATTAAAGTGGAAAATTATGAATGAGATTAAATAGTTTAATTTAATAAATTATGAAAAAAGAAGAATTAAAAGATATAAAAGGAGCTTATTTTATTTATGGCCTTATAGCTGGAATGGTAATTACTATATGGTTAACTGGATATGAAATGACTGGCATGCCTTATTAAAATTTAATTTGAAGATTTTTTTTGAAAAAATAAATTATATATTATAAAAATTTCCTATTACCCCTCCAAACAAACACCCCCGTCAATATGTGCGGTGATGCCCCTTTCCTAATAAAATATATAGTGAGTGAGACTGGGGGGGGTGTAAAGTCATTTCAAAAATGTATCATGCACGAATGAACTGGAAATCGATTATTGTGAAGATTACTTTAGATTGGAAGAAGTTATGATTAAAATAATATGACAAATAATAATAATTCCGACGAGATAATTAACTATAAAGGTGTGGATTGGGCGACTGGTATTGAGGTGCGGATGAAAGACGAGACTGTTTGGCTTACGATTAATCAACTATAGAATAATATGATAAAAATAAATAAAAAGACGAGAGGTGTTACGATTCGTTCATCGGCTGCAGAGTATCTGACTTATGTTTCCGCAATCGGCAAACAAGAAACAGCGGTTGAACTGCGTTATGAAGATGAAAACTTATGGCTTACGCAGAAATTAATCGCAGAACTCTATGGCGTGTCTGTGTCTGCGGTAAACCAGCATCTTAAAAAACTCATGGAAGATGGCGAAGTTATTAGTTCAGTTATTAAGAAATACTTAATAACTGCTACAGATGGTAAAAAATATAATGTAGACCACTATAACCTGCAAGCCGTTGTATCGATTGGCTTTAAAATAGAGAACGAGCGAGCTGTGCAGTTTCGTAAATGGGCGCGCGATATTGTTAAAGAATTTATGATCAAAGGTTTTGCCATGGATGATGAGCGCTTAAAAAGTGGCGGAACTATTCTTACCAAACAATTTTTTGAAGAACTGCTTTCTCGCATACGAGAAATTCGATTATCAGAGAGAAAGTTCTATCAAAAAATCACGGATATTTATGCAACAGCCATCGACTACGACAAAACCGCAGAAACGACCAAAAAATTTTTTGCAACTGTGCAAAACAAACTACACTGGGCGATTCATGGACAAACAGCAGCCGAAGTGATTATGTCGCGAGTAAGCGCTGAAAAAGATCATATTGGATTGACGAGCTGGAAAGATTCCCCGCACGGAAAGATTCAAAAATTTGATGTTTCTGTAGCAAAAAATTATTTGACAGAAAAAGAACTTTTTTCTTTTGAACGCATGGTTTCCGCATATTTGGATATTGCGGAAGACATGGCAACGCGCCATATTCCAATTACGATGGCAGATTGGGCTGAGCGGCTTGATCGATTTATTCAGATGACAGATCGTGAGATTCTTTCTGATGCGGGCAAAGTTGCACACGAACTTGCCAAGGAGTTTGCTGAGACAGAATTCGAGAGGTATCGTATTGTGCAAGATCGATTATTTGAAAGTGACTTTGATCGTTTTGCGCAATTAGAAAAAAAGATAAAAAAATGAGAAAAATAATTATTTTTATAAAAAACTATTAAAACAATATTAAAAACCAATATCGCTATCCCTGCCTCGCTGGCAGGCAGGAAAGATATTTGCGAAGGGTTAAAATTATGAATCAGCAAGATAAAAAAATAATATGAAAACCTCTATGCAAAAACCAATTATTGATGCTGAAGCATTCATGAAATTTTTTGAAGAAACTACAGGCGCAAAGTTTGTGGATGCTGAAACAGGTCAACCAGCTCTTGATATTCTTGATAAACAAAAGAGTGGAAAGAAGTCAGATTACGATCTGTGGCTTGAAAAACAAGACGAGGAAACAAAAAAAGCCCACAAGATGGGAGAAGTTTAGAAAAAGCAGAAAAGGAATAAGGGAAATATCAAGCCAAAACTCTTTCCCCAGTAGAAAAATCCTATTTAGAAAACATAAAATTGCTGGAGAAAAAAATTCAGCCAAAGGCTATCCGCCTTTGGAGGAAAAAGATAAAAAAGGTTTGAGCTTGATAATTTGCCAGAGGATTTGTTTCCTGCGCACATAAAGCAAATTGAAAATTTCAGGCAAAAGTTAAATTTTATTGACGCATAAAATTAGCAAGAAAGTGTGAGATTTGAGGTCATAAAAAATTTCACACTAGTCTTATCTATACAGCTTTGTAACTCGTAGAGACGACGATTTATCGCGTCTCTCAAATTCTACCAGGATTTATCTGAGGGTTTGAGAGGTTTTAACTTCAAGGGATTTTGAAAATAGATTGAAACTAAAGTTTCAAAACCCTCAGCTGAAACTGGGTAGAAATGCGATTCATAGTGTTCAGTATATTGTATCACACAACAGCCTAATATTTTATGCACAATGTGACAGATAATACCTTGTTTGAAGTAATCGGAGTGTGATAAATGGCCTCTTATTTCCAAGCCCTTGACAGTATTATTTGTTGTGCTATTCTACTTAAGTATTCGATAGATACTGATGAAAAGAAATCTAAGACTTTGAATCAAATAAATTTTAATAGCATAGATATAAAAAGAAAAATTAAGCAGTTAGTTTTATAAACTACAATTATTTTTTTTTGTCTCTGGTCTGAGATGTTTTAAATTTAAATCGTTATCATTATAGAATTGTTTTCCAAAATAATTTTTCGAAAATAATTCTATACTGATAAAAAATAGATGTTCGTTGACAACTGAAGATATTCAAAGAAATCAAATAAAATTATATATATAAATTAGCGATTATTAATTGCTAGTTAATCTTACATTAAATAAATACATAAGAGCATATGGTGGATGCCTAGACATAAAAAGACGACGAAGGACGTGATATGGCTGCGAAAAGCCTCGGGGACCTGCCAAATAAGGTTTGATCCGGGGATGTCCGAATGGGGTAACCCGCATTGATTAATCTCGATGCATCCATGTCTGAATACATAGGACATGAGAAGAAGACCAGGCGAAGTGAAACATCTCAGTAGCCTGAGGAAAAGAAAGAAATAAGTGTATTTTGATAATTTCGTTATTAACTTCGGTTATTAGCGAGATATCAGAATGCCTCTATTCCCTAAGTAGTGGCGAGCGAACGGGGAGGAGCCCAAACCCATATCTTCGGATAATGGGGGTTGTAAGATAACAATGTTGACTTCGGTCAAGGGAGTTAAATAATTGTGTTTGTTAGTCAAATAAGCTGGAAAGCTTAACCATAGAGGGTGATAGTCCCTTAGACGAAAACTTATGCAAACTTCTTGTTGTTACTCTTGAGTACCATAGGACCAGAGAAATCTTATGGGAAACCGGCAGTCCTACTAAAAATGGGCTGTTAGTTATCTAGTTTACTAGGTAGCTATCAGTCCATCTGCCAAGGCTAAATACTTTTTATGATCGATAGTGAACAAGTACCGTGAGGGAAAGGTGAAAAGCATCCCGATGAGGGAGATGAAATAGTATCTGAAACCATATGCTTACAAAGAGTAGGAGCCCGCTTTATTGTGGGTGACTGCGTGCTTTTTGTAGAACGAGCCAACGAGTTTGCTGTATGTTGCGTTAAGTTAAGCTCGACAGAGCGAAGCTGAAGTGAAAGCGAGGGTTAATAGCCCGTTGGGACTAAGTAAAAATAAGTTATTTAATTCGCATTCAAATTTGCGTCAGATAGACATATAAAAAATTGAAGAATAACAAAGTTATTTTGAAAGTTTTTTGATGTTTAGGTGATGTGAATTTGAGTGTGATGTGAATGAATTATTTTTTCTTAGTCCCTATGTAGCATGCACAAAACACGAAACCGGGTGAGCTAGCCATGGTCAGGGTGAAGCTGTGAGAATATCGCAGTGGAGGCCCGAACCCACCAGCCGTGCAATACTGGGGGATGAACTGTGGTTAGGGGTGAAATTCCAATCGAACTCGGTAATAGCTTGTTTTTCCCGAAATAGCTATTGGGCTAGCGCTATATTTACCTGCTAGAGGTAGAGCTCTGAATGGAACAGGGGGGAGTAATCCTACCCTTTCCTCTCAACCTTCGAATTCTAGTCAGTCAATTGTATAGTAGTCAGAACTCCGGCGCTAAGGTCGGAGCTCAAAAGGGAAACAGCCCAGACCGTAGTCTAAGGTCCCTAAATCTAAATTAAGTGGGAAAGGAAGTGATTTCTCTAAGACAGGTAGGAGGTTGGCTCAGAGGTAGCCATCCTTTAAAGAGTGTGTAACAACTCACTTCTCGATTATGAGAAATTGCGCCGAAAATATAACGGGGCTAAAATTTAGTACCGAAGACACGGGTGTCAATTGCAGCTTGCTGTAATTGGCGCGGTAGGGAAACGTTCTATACGCGCTGAAGCCGCATCCGCGAGGAGCGGTGGAGTGTATAGAAGTGAGAATGTTGGCATGAGTAATAAAAAATTATGTGAGATTCATAATCACCGAAAATCCAAGGTTTCCTGGGCAATGGATGTCATCCCAGGGTTAGTCGGTCCTAAGGCGAGGCTGAAAAGCGTAGTCGATGGCCAGCTGGTTAATATTCCAGCACTACTTTTATCTTAAAAGTATGGAGTGACGGAACATGATAATCTGAGCGCATTATTGGATTTGCGTCAATAATTGTTAGTCTTGTTTTCCAGGTAAATCCGGAGAACTATAAGGACGAGAATTGTTGAGACTCCTTCCTTCGGGCGGGATAATTCAGGCGAGTCAAGTTTCCTAGAAAAGCTTCTATCCTTGATAAAAGTATCCGTACCAAAACCAACACAGGTGGATAGGTCGAGCAGACCAAGGTGAACGGGAGAACCCTTGTTAAGGAACTCGGCAAAACAGCGGCCGTAACTTCGGGATAAGGCCTCCCAGTATCAGAACTTCGGTTCAAAATGCTGGGTACAACAAAAGATTCTGAACGACTGTTTAACAAAAACACAGCTCTCTGCTAACTCGCAAGAGGAAGTATAGGGGGTGACGCCTGTCCAGTGCCAGAACGTTAAGATTCGTGGTGAGAGCTTCGAATTCAAGCGCTGGTGAACGACAGCAATAACTATAATTGTTCTAAGGTAGCGAAATTCCTTGTCATCTAATTAGTGACGTGCATGAAAGGCGTAACGATTCAGAAACTGTCTCAACAAGGGACCCGGTGAAATTGCAGTAGCGGTAAAGATGCCGTTTACCTGCGGCAAGACGAAAAGACCCCATGAAGCTTTACTATAACTTGGTATTGGATTATGGACTTAGATATTCAGCATAGGTGGGAGACTTTGATGCCTTGACGCCAGTCAAGGAGTAGTCGAAATATGAGATACCACTTTTTTAAGTTTGTAATTCTAACCTTTGACCGTTACCCGGTCAGGGGACAGTGCCTGGCGGGTAGTTTAACTGGGGCGGTTGCCTCCTAAATTGCATCGGAGGCGTTTATAAGGTTGGCTAGACCCGGATGGAAATCGGGTTGATAGTGCAAAGGCATAAGCCAGCTTTACTGCGAGACTGATGGGTCAAGCAGTTGCGAAAGCAGAACTTAGTGATCCGACTTCTGGTAGTAGTACCGAAGAAGCTCAACAGATAAAAGCTACTCTGGGGATAACAGGCTAGTTTCGCCCAAGCGTTCATAGCGACGGCGAAGTTCGGCACCTCGATGTCGGCTCATCACATCCTGGGGGTGAAGAAGCTCCCAAGGGTTCGGCTGTTCGCCGATTAAAGTGGTACGTGAGCTGGGTTCAAACCGTCGTGAGACAGGTTGGCCTCCTATCTGCCGTAGGCGTGGATACTTGAGAAGAGTTTCCTCTAGTACGAGAGGACCGAGGAGAACAGACCTCTGGTGTACCAGTTGTTCCGCCAGGAGCATCGCTGGGTAGCTATGTCTGGAAAGGATAAGTGCTGAAAGCATATAAGCACGAAGCCTCCTTCAAGATTAGGTATCATTGAGACCCCTGATAGACGATCAGGTTGATAGGGCACAGGTGTAAGTACAGTAATGTATTCAGCCGAGTGCTACTAATAGGTCGATATTTATTTAATGTAGTTGTACTTCTAGATTCGTCTAAAAGCACAGCCATGGTTGACTAGCAATTAATAATCGTTAAAAAATTTATTTTATAATAATTTGATTTTGGAAGTTGAATAAAGGGATAAATATGCCCTGAATTGAATATAAATTAGGAGGAATATGTCTGACAAATGGGAAAAGCACCTCGTAGGAAATGGTGCTACTGCGAATAAATTTGATCTATCTGATGCATTAGTTGAATTAGGCCTGCCTGGATTAGGTGTACAAGTAAGAGAGGTTGAGAGTGAAAGAGATTTTTGGCTTGAAAGAATCATAGAGAGCATAAATATTCAAATTCTCAATAAAGGGAGAATACTCCTTGTAAGAGAGACTGAATTGCCTTTGAGATACTGGCTAATTCTAACTATCTACGATAAAAGAGACAGCAGATTTTCAAGATTCTTAGTTAGGTTCATGACTCATGGAGGTGATTTTGAGGGATTTCTTGAAAGATGGCATGGTTGCTTTGAATTGAGTCCCTCAAAACTGAAAATTAAGAGCTCTTCATTCGCAAATGGAGGAATAATCACAAAAGTAGTCCAAGAAGCTTTTGAAAGATTAGGGTTTGAAATTCTAGTCGAAATGCATGGGGACATATAGAAATTAGTCCTCACTTTTATCCAACTCCCAAAAAACAATTTAGCAATTTGACAATTTATACAAATTTTAGTTTAGAGATTCTCTGGTGATTTTTGCGATGAGGTCACACCTGATACCATCTCGAACTCAGAAGTTAAGCTCGTCAGCGCCGATGGTACTTGCCCTTAAGGGTCGGGAGAGTAGGTCGTCGCCGGAGATTCTCTGAACTAAAATAAAATGATAAGAGCCTCAGAGGTTCTTTTTTTGTTGACCAAAATCAGATAAAAGCTATAATAAGAATATTGAGACCCTTTATAAAATTGTGGAGACCCTTTATAAAACGTTTTCACTTAGATATTTTTACCAATTTTTTACATCATAAATATGAACAGAGGACAAAGAAATATCAAGAAGATAATTATTATAATTACACTGCTGGTAATAGTGGTTGGTTTTTATATGTTGCTATTCCCAAGCAGACCAGATACCTGCCTGAATAAAGTTTTAGATACCAACGAAGAAAGAGTCGATTGTGGAGGTGTTTGCGAGAAAAAATGCCCAATGATTATGCCTGATGTCTCAGAAATTGAAGTTGACTGGGTTAAATTCATTGAAGACGGTGAAGACAGATATGATTTTGTGGCGAAAATTACAAATAAGAATTCATCGTGGGGAATTTATTCCGTGGACTATAGATTTGTAATCTATGATAATTCAGGAAACGTTACAAGGACTGATATTGAAAGTGTTTATATCATGCCGAAAGGATTTTTGAAAGAAGCTGGAAAAAAATATATTATTGAAAACAATTTTAGCTTTACAAACAAGATTGAAAAGGTTGACATTGAATTGTCTGAATATAATTGGCGAGAAGTAAAAGACGAGCTAGATCTTGCGCATTTTAATTTTAAGGTTATCGATATTAAGCAAGAAGATTATGGTTTTCCTGAAAAAATATTGGGAGATTTCTTTGTTTTTGGGGTGACGGAAAATACTGCTAAATATACTTTCAATAGAGTGAATATTGATGTTGTCCTATACGATAAATATGATGAAGTTGTAGCTGTGGGAAAAACTGATCAGTGGACACTAGGATCTGACGAAAAAAGAGAATTTAAGATTTTCTGGAAAAATCCAATTCAAGGAGAGGTTGCATATGTTGATTATATCGCTCAAACTAATGTGTTTGAGTCAGATTCAAATTTGTTAGAAGGTATTACAACTGGAGGAAGTTACTTAACTCCTAGATAGAAAGAGAAGTCATTGTTTACTGTTATAAATTAAACACAAGATGAATTTAAATATTTTTGGAAAAATAGATAGAACTCTATTCATTTCAGTATTGATACTGCTTTCTATAGGTTTAATTATAATCTTAAGTACATCGTATAGCTCTGCTGGTATTGACTTGATGAACTTCAAGAAACAGCTCATCTTTTCATTTATTGGTATTTTTTTGATGATTGCTGTGAGTTTTTTTGATTATCGCTCTCTGAAAAACTATACTGGCGTACTTTATATTGTATCTTGTCTAGTTTTGATTATTATCTTGTCATCTGGAGCGGTTGTCAGGGGAACGACGAGTTGGTTTGATTTCGGGTATTTCAATTTTCAGCCATCTGAAATCGTCAAAATTATTATTGTAATTATTATGGCTAAGTATTTGTCAAAAAATGCTTACTTTGAAGATATTAAAAAAATATTAGTTTCGGGAATATATATATTTATACCAGTTGCTTTAATTTTACTCCAACCTGACCTTGGCAGTGCAATGGTCATTGTTTTTGTTTGGTTTTCAATGTTATTTGCTTCAGGAATCAAGAAAAAGTTTATAATTATTATTGTTATATTGGGCTTAATTGTGTCTGCATTCAGTTGGGTTTATGTTTTGAAAGATTATCAGAAGGATCGCGTCATTACATTTGTGAACCCTCAATCTGATTTGAAGGGGGCTGGATACAATGTAAATCAATCAATCATCGCAATTGGTTCTGGTGAGATTTGGGGAAAAGGACTGGGACATGGTTCACAGAGTCAGTTGAATTTTCTTCCAGAAAAACATACAGATTTTATTTTTGCTGTGATTGCAGAAGAGATGGGTTTCATCGGAGTTATGTTGGTTTTGCTTGTCTTCGGAGTAATATTTCTCCGTTTTTTCAGAATCATAGATGAAACTCAGGACAATTTTGGCAAATTTTTGGTAATTGGAACGGCTCTAATGTTGATGTTCCATGTGATTATAAATATTGGTATGAATATTGGTATCATGCCAGTGACGGGAATTCCCCTCCCATTTATCAGCTATGGAGGAAGTTCATTGATTAGCTTCATGATAATTATTGGGATTGTTCAAGGTGTTTATATGAGAGGGAGGGGATATAAGATTGAGAAAGAGGAATAATTATATAAATCAAATTGCTAGATTGTTTATATTTAAAATTGTCCCCCCTGATAAGGGGGGTTGGGGGGTTGAAGTATCGCAAAGTATAAATAGTGCCTGCTAATTCTCTCCAATTAATCCTCCCCTTGGATAAGGGGAGGTAAGGAGGGGTCCGAAAAACTGGCTTAAATTAACAAAATTATATTTTTAGATTGATATAAATTTATCT
>Ga0075530_1000520_pt1 | contig 18201 bp, 18 predicted proteins | sample NGEPerD_2_FD_75101 | JGI IMG/M metagenome (GOLD analysis project Ga0075530, IMG submission 75101) | Arctic peat soil microbial communities from the Barrow Environmental Observatory site, Barrow, Alaska, USA - NGEE PermafrostL1-D | ecosystem: Environmental > Terrestrial > Soil > Wetlands > Peat ... | reverse complement strand
GTCTCGAGGGACGCACGGCCACCGCTCTCGCGGGGGACCTGTTCGACGACCCGGAGCGAGCCGTGACCGCGCGCGCCGAGATGTCACGGCTACGCCGGGCCGTGGGCAGCGTCCTGCTGTCCGGGCCCTACCGGATCTCGCCCGGAGTGACAACCCGCATCGACCTGCCGGCCGATCCGCTGGCAGCGTTGCCGGGCTCGAGTGCCCCTGCCGTTCGGCGGTTGAGGGACTCCCAGCGATGAGTTCGGCCGCACCCACAGGTCTGCATCACCGAGACACCCGACGAGAAGAGAGAGAGCGATGGAGCAGATCACACCAACCCTCTGGATCAACGACGGCAAGATCGAGGAGGCAGCGGACTTCTACTGCTCGCTGTTCGAGAACAGCCGGATCACCGGCAGCAACGACTACGGACCGGATGCGGGCGACTATGCCGGGCAGAAGATGGTCATCCGTCTCGAGCTCCAGGGCAAGCCCTACGTGCTGATCAACGGCGGTGACACCAGCTTCACGGCCAACGAGTCTGTCTCGTTCGCCGTCGGCTGCGACAGCCAGGAGGAGATCGACCGTCTCTGGGATGCCCTCGTCGAGGGAGGCGAGCCGAGCGCATGTGGCTGGCTCAAGGACCGCTTCGGGTTCAGCTGGCAGGTCACCCCGACGGCGCTGTACAAGATGATGGACGACTCCGACCCCGAGAAGGTGCAGCGGGTGACGGCGGCGTTCATGCAGGTCTACGGACGTGCCTTCGACATCGCCGAGCTCGAGGCGGCGTTCGACGGCCGGAGCTAGGGCGTGGCGCCGGTCCTCCTGGACATGGCGGTCTCGCTCGACGACGCCGGGGGCTGGGATGACACGCCGTACCGCGTGCCCCACTTCGTGATCACACACCGAGACCTGCCGCCTCCGCCACCGGAGCGAACCGTCGAGTTCATCGCCGTGAGCGACGGGGTCGAGCGAGCGTTGCGGTTGGCCCAGGCGTCACGCAGCTGCGCTACGAGGTGGAGCCTTCCTGAGCGGCGCTGCGCTCGGCCACGACGCGCGTCGCCAGCACCGGCCGGTAGCGGTCGTGCAGCGTGGTGATCAGGCTGATCAGCGACATGAAGAACAGCGTGGTGCTGACGTCGACGTTGCCGCCCTCCCGGCCGAGCAGCCAGTCGGCGACCACGACCAGCACGACGTTCGCGGCGACGCGGGCGAGGAACGCCAGGCCGGTCGACGCGATGGTCCAGGACCGCCGGGCCAGCGCCAGCGTGAACCCGGCGTTGACGACCACGACGACAGCGATGCCCACGAACAGCTGCAGTGTGGACGCCTGTGATCCGGGCAGGATCTCTCCGTAGACCACGGAGATCAGGCCGACGAGGGCGACCTTCTCTGCCGTGGCCCACGAGCGGATCGCACCCCACCGGGCGTGCCAGGCGGACTGCTCGGCGGCGGTGTCCATCTCCTCAGGCATCGGGTCGGCAGCCATCCGCCAGTCCCAGTCGGGCGTCAGCAACCGCGGCCGGATCGCGAACCAGAAGATCGCGGCGAGCACGAGCACGATGGCGATGAGCAGCGGTTGTGCCCAGGCGTTCTCGCTGAGGATGTCGGTGACGTCGAGCTTGGCGATGTGGATCCAGTACTCCTGCGGCAGCTTCACGAACACCCAGATCAGGGCGGCTGCCGCCAGCCACCAGCGCAACGAGAACCGCATCGTCGACCAGCGCGAACGCACCGCCTCGTAGGCGATGAAGAAGTACTCGAAGGTGTTCGGGAAGATCAGCAACAGCGCCCGGGTCTGGGTGAGCTCGAACGCAACCACGCCTACGAGCCGGTAGAAGTACAGGAACCGGCTGATCCGGAACGCCGACAGGTTCTCCCAGTTGCGCATCGTCGCGAGGTAGGCGATCGCGAGGTAGTAGACGTCCATCGCCTTGTCATAGCCCTGATAGCCGGGTGGGTCGTAGCCGAAGCTCTGGAAGATCGTCTGGTCGACCCCGTCGAGGAGGAGGCAGCCGATGATCGCCGGCAACGGGTAGCGCGGGATGAACAACGGCAGCACGAACCGGGCGCCGACCACGGCGATGAAGACGACCTGCACACCACCACTCACGCTCGTAGTGTTCCGCGTCCTGGCCTCAGTGTGTGGGACGGTTCTCGTACGGCGTGGACAGCACGATCGTCGTACGGGTGGAGACGTTCGCCGCCGAGCGGACCCGGGCAAGCAGGTCCTCGAGATCGGCGGGGGTCGCGACGCGAACCTTGAGGATGTAGGACTCCTCGCCCGCCACCGACCAGCACGACTCGATCTCGGTGATCGGCTCGAGCCGCTCGGGGTAGTCGTCGGGCTGTGAGACGTCGATCGGGGTGACCGAGACGAAGGCCGTCAGCGGCTTTCCCGCAGCGGCATGGTCGATGGTGGCGCCGTACCCGAGGATCAGGCCGCGCTCCTCGAGCCGCTTCACACGCTGGTGCACCGCGCTGGTCGAGAGCCCGGTCGCCCTGCCGAGATCGGTGTAGGACATGCGGCCGTCGTCGGCAAGCAGCCCCAGGATCTGGCGGTCGGTCTTCTCCACGGTGGTGAGCCTAATGGCCTATGGCCGGAGGGCTTGACGCCAGTCCCTCGGGGCGAGATCTTGCCGAAGAGGAGGCTTGATGACCGAGCAGCAGGCGGCGGTGACGTGGCCCGAGCTCATGGCCGCGACGTCCCTCGCCGCTGACAACGCGATGTCCCTGCCGCTGGAGACAGGACTGGCGACCTGCCTTGTCTCGGTCGCGCTCGGACGCAGGCTGGGGCCCGACGAGAGTGAGCTGAGTCGCACCTATCACCTGTCCCTGCTGCAGCACATCGGCTGCACCGCCGCGGCCAGCGAGGTGGCCGACGTCGTCGGTGACGAGATGCTCATGCGCGAGCACGCCACCCTGTTGGACTTCTCCGACCAACGGGAGATGTTCGGTTTCATGCTGGCCCACGTTGCGCGCGCCAACCCGGTCATGGCCCGGCCGATGGCGCTGGCCAGAGCGATGGTGGGTGGCCGCAGGATCGTGAAGACGGCCCACGACGTCTGTGAGGCCGGGCAGATGCTGGGAGCGAAGTCGGGGTACGACGGCCGCAGCATCACCGACCTGGCCAGGGTCTATGAGAACTGGGATGGGTCGGGGTTTCCCGATGGCGCCGCCGGCGCGGCCATCCCGGTGCCCGTGCAGGTGGTGCGGGTCGCCTCGCTGGCTGTGAACGCGCAGCGACTGATGGGAGCAGACGCGGCCCTCGCCCTCGTGGGGGTCCGCTCGGGTCACACGCTGTCACCGACCGTGGCGGCGGCGTTGCTGGCCGACGCCGAACTGGTCCTGGCCCCTCTCCACGAGGCCGGCTCGCTCTGGGACGCCGTCATGCTGGCCGAGCCCACGCTATCCGCGCACCCGTCCGCCGACGAGGTCGACCGAGCGTTGTCGGCGCTGGGTGATCTGGCCGACCTGAAGTCGCCGTACCTCGTCGGGCACTCGTCGGGCGTCGCAGAGCTGGCCGCCTCGGCGGGCCGCTGCTCCGGGCTTGGGGACTCCGAGGTGACCCTGTTGCGGCGGTCAGGCCACGTCCACGACATCGGCCGGATCGCGGTGTCCGCGGGCATGTGGGGGTGCCCACGCCCGCTGCGCCCCGACCAGTGGGAACGCGTCCGGATGCATCCCTACTACACGCACCAGGTGCTCGACCGGAGCCCGTTCCTGCGCTCCCTGAACGACGTCGCGACGGCGCACCACGAACGGCTTGACGGCAGCGGATACCACCGGGGCATCCAGGGGCCGATGCTGTCGATGCCGGCGCGGATCCTCGCGGCGGCTGACACGTATCACGCCAAGACCGAACGTAGACCACACCGCGAGGCGCTGACACCGCAGGAAGCGGGCACACATGTTCGGTCGGAGGCGAAGGCGGGACGCCTGGACGCGGTTGCCGTCGAGGCGGTCCTCGCAGCCGCGGGACAGCCAACGGCGCCGAACGCAGCCGCTGTGCGGCTGACCCCGCGCGAGGTGCAGATCCTGGGCCAGGTGGCCCTCGGTGGCTCGATGCGCGAGATCGCCCGCGCCCTCTCGATCTCCCCGAAGACCGTCGATGGCCACCTCCAGCGCATCTTCCCCAAGATCGGGGTCTCGACCAGGTCGGGCGCGACGCTCTACGCGATGGAGCACGGTCTGCTACCCCGGCAGCACACTTGCGAAGGGGGCACCTGAAGAGGGGGAGAACTCCCCGTAGCAGCAGGTCCCTTCGATGACGAGGCTGGAAACAACAACCCAACCTGCCTGAGGAGGCAACCATCATGAGCGACTTGCTGAGCCTGGTTCACGCGCACTACGACGCGCTCAAACACGGCGACCTGGACGCCGCTACGGCGCCGTTCGCCGACGACGTCGAGACCATCACCCCGGGCGGCGCTCTCAAGGGGATTGCCGCGTTCCGTGCACTGGGGGGGGGATTTGTTGCCGCCGTGCCCGACATGCACCACGACATCGTCCGGACGTTCGAAGACGGAGACACGATCGTGGTCGAAGGTGTCTACTCGGGCACCCAGACCGGGCCCCTGGCAGGACCACAGGGCACGCTCCCCGCGTCCGGAAACGCCTTCGCCTTTCCCTACGTGGATTTCCTGGAGGTCAAGGACGGGAAGTGCGTCTCCCACCGGATCTACTGGGACAACGTCACGTTCCTGTCGCAGATCGATGCGATCCCCACGCAGTGAGGTCCGGAACCCGACAGGGTGGTCCCTCTATGCTGCGGCACATGTCCGGCCGACCACAGAAGCTGATGCTCCTCGACACCGCCTCGCTGTATTTCCGCGCGTTCTTCGGGATACCGGACACGGTGACGGCTCCCAACGGCATGCCGGTCAACGCGGTGCGCGGGCTGCTGGACTTCGTCAGCCGGCTGGTCGACGAGTACGAGCCGACGCACCTCGCCTGCTGCTGGGACAACGACTGGCGTCCGATGTGGCGGGTGGACCTGCTGCCGACGTACAAGGCCCACCGCGTGGTGGTTCCGCGACCCGGGGAGACGCCGGACATCGAGGAGGTCCCCGATCCTCTCGAGCAGCAGATCCCGATCATCGTCGCCACGCTCGAGGCCTTCGGTATCGCGATCGTGGGTGCCGACCACTATGAGGCGGACGACGTGATCGGGACTCTCGCGACAGAGGCTGGGATGCCCGTCGACATCGTCACCGGTGACCGCGACCTGTTCCAGCTCGTCGACGACGACCTGGGGGTGCGGGTGCTCTACACCGCCCGCGGTGTCGGCAAGCACGAGCGCGTGGACAACGCGTGGGTGCAAGCGAGGTACGGCGTGGACGCCAACCAGTACGCCGCCTTCGCCACCCTCCGCGGTGACTCCTCCGACGGGCTACCCGGTGTCGCGGGCGTCGGCGACAAGACCGCCGCCGTGCTCCTCAACCGGTTCGGCGACCTGGACGCGATCATCGCCGCTGCGCAGGACCCCGACGGTGACATGGGCCCCGGGCCGCGGGGAAAGGTCAAGGCGGCGGTCGACTACCTGAAGGTCGCTCCGCAGGTGGTGGCCGTCGTGCGCGACATCGACCTCGGCTCGCCGGACCTGACGCTTCCCCACTCCCCCGCTGACCCCGAGATGCTCGAGGCGATCGCCGGGCAGTGGGGCCTGAAGAGCCCGGTGTCGCGGCTGCTCGAGGTGCTCGGGAAGTAGCTCGCACCCGGGTGATGGGCTCAGCTCGACGGCTTCCCCGGGTCGGTGGAGCGGGCGCGCACGTGGATCCGCTCGCCCTCACGGCTGAAGATGGTCAGGAACTCGACAGGGCGCTTGTCGGCGCCACCGAACCAGTGCGGCACACGGGTGTCGAACTCCGCGGCCTCGCCCGGCTCGAGCACGATGTCGTGCTCTCCCAGCACCATGCGCAGGCGGCCGTTGAGGATGTAGAGCCATTCGTAGCCCTCGTGGGTCTGGGGGTCCGGCGTCCGGCGCGAAGACCCGGCAGCGATCGTCGCCTTGTACGCCTGGAGCCCACCCGCACGGCGGGTCAGCGGCACCATCGTCATGGGCCCGTGCCGGATCGGCTCCAGGCGCACTCGAGGGTCCTCGGCCGGAGTCGCGCCCACGAGTTCGTCGAGCTGCACCTGGTGCACGCGGGCCAGCTGCAGCAGCAGCTCCAGAGTGGGCTTGCGCTGCCCCGACTCGAGCCGCGAGAGCGTGCTCACCGAGATGCCCGTGCTCCCGGACAGCTCTGTAAGGGTCAGGTCGTGCTCCTGGCGGAGGGCACGCAGGCGCGGACCGACTGTCTCGAGCAGGTCATCAGAGTCGTTCATGCGGCAAGTTTGCCATTTCGGCAAACCTGTTTGTCAAACGGCGCCTCCGCGAGGGATGGTCCTGGTCACGGACAGCCCGCACGGGAGCGACAGGAGTGACCATGGAGTTCGAACACGAAGTGATCGTCATCGGCGGTGGTGCGGCGGGACTGAGCGCAGGGGTGGCGCTGGCCAGGTCGCGCCGTTCGGTGCTGGTGATCGACGCCGGCCAACCACGCAACGCACCGGCCGAGGGGGTGCACAACTTCCTCACCCGCGACGGGATCGCGCCCCGCGAGCTGGTCGAGGAAGGGCGGACGGAGGTGCGCCACTACGGAGGCGAGGTGCTCGATGGCCGGGTGCCAGCAGCCGAGCGAACGGACGACGGGTTCACCGTCGTCCTGGACGACGGAGCTCGACTGACCGCACGGCGGCTGGTGATCACGTCCGGGGTCGTGGACGAGTTCCCCGACATCGACGGACTCCGCGACCAATGGGGCCGCGGGGTGCTGCACTGCCCGTACTGCCACGGCTGGGAGGTGCGCGACCAGGCAGTCGGGGTGATCGCCTCGAGTGCCGCCTCGGTGCACCAGGCCCTGCTGTTCAGCCAGCTGACCTCGGAGATCACGCTCGTGACGCACTCGTTCGAGCCCGACGAGGAGTCCCTCCGACTGCTGGCCGGTGCCGGTGTCACTGTGCGCGCTGGATCGGTCGAGCGGGTCGAAACAGCGGGTGCCACGATCGAGGGGCTCCGACTCGACGACGGGACGCTGCTGCGGGTCAGTGCGGTGGTGGTGTCGCCGCGCTCGGTGGCCCGGAGCAACTTGCTCACGTCACTCGGGATCGAGACGGTGGCCCATCCGTCCGGATTCGGCGACTACGTCGAGGTCGATGCGATGGGCCAGAGCGCCGTGCCGGGCGTCTACCTCGCCGGCAACCTCACCGACATCGCCGTGCAGGTCATGGGAGCGGCGGCTGCCGGCACGAAGGCCGGCGCTGCGGTCAACGCCGACCTGGTGCTGACGGATGCGCGCGAGAAGGTGGTCGCATGAGCGACCACAACGATCACGGTGCGCACTTCGCGCACGGTCCCGAGATCACCGAGCCGATGGAGCGGTGGACCTCGGAGTTCTGGGACGAGCGCTACCGCTCGCGACCGGCACTGTGGAGCGGAAACGCGAACGCGGTCGTGATGACCGAGACGGCCGACCTGCCTCCTGGCCGCGCGCTCGACATCGGCTGCGGCGAGGGCCGCGACGCGCTCTGGCTGGCAGCTCGTGGCTGGCGCGTCGACGGGGTGGACGTGTCCCGTGTCGCCCTCGGGCGCGCCGCCGGTCACGCGCAGGATGCGGGACCGGAGATCGCTGACCGGCTGGCCTGGGCCCGGCGCGATGTGTTGGAGTGGACACCACCGGCGGCGTCGTACGACCTCGTCTCGGTGTCGTTCCTCCACCTGCCGTCGCGCAACCGGAGCCCCGTGTACTGCGCCCTGGCCGAAGCCGTCGCCCCTGGGGGCAGCTTCCTGGTCGTGGCCCACCACCCGAGCGACGTCGGTGTGGTGCCACGCCCACCGGAGCCCGACCTCTTCTTCACCCCTGAAGACCTCGCCGCCGACCTCGACGAGAGGTGGGAGGTCGTCACTCGTGACGCGCGACCCCGACCGGAAATCCACCCTGACGGCTACGACGTGACCCTCCACGACACGGTGCTGCGGGCCATGCGGCGGGCGTGAGCCCTACTCGCTCACGCTCGAGTAGGCCACCACGCCGCGGCGAAGACGGGCCGAGGTCTCCCGCGCGACCTTGCGGAGCTCCGGGCTGGTCGTCGCGCCGGCCACCTGGTCGGTCAGGTCGAGCAGCTGCTTGACCCAGCGGACGAAATCGCCGGCGGCGAGGTCGGTCGACTCCAGGATGTCGTCGAGCTCGTCCCCCTCTGCCCAGCGGCGGGCCGCCCAGGCGAAGCCGAGGTCGGGCTCGTGGAGCTGGTCGAGGTGGTGCTCACGCTCCAGCACCTCGAGGTCGGACCAGATCGCGACCATGTCGGCCAGAACCTGCTTCACCTCTCCCCCGGGCAGGCGCGGCGCGGCAGCGTCGTCGGGCCGCCTGGACTCGTAGACCAGCGTCGCGAGCACCGCCGCGAGCCCGGAGGCATCGAGGCCGTCCCACAGACCTGCGCGCAGCGACTCAGCCGTGAGCAGGTCCATCTCGTTGTAGATCCGCATAAGCGTGCGGCCCCGGTCGGTGACCGTCGACTCATGGGTCTCGCCCTCGAGATAACCCAGGGTGGTGAGTACGTCGCAGACGCGGTCGAAGTGGCGGGCGATGGTGTTCGTGCGCTGCTCGATGCGCCGCTTGAGGGTCTTCGCGTCCCGGTCCAGCTTGAAGTAGCGCTCGGACCAGCGGGCATGGTCCTCGCGGTCGGGGCAGCCGTGGCACGGGTGGGCCCGCAGCTGACGACGGGCATCTTCGATGCGCCGGTCCTCGAGGGGCCGGTCCTGGAGGGGCCGGTCCTGGAGGGGCCGGTCCTCGAGGGGGTTGTGCGCCGAGGGAGCGCGGTCGCCGCGCTCGCGGGGAGGCGGCGGGGTCAGGTTGTGGGTGCGGTTGCGCAGCGTGGACGCGAGGTCGCGGCGCGACTGCGGGTTGCGGCCGTTGAAGTTCTTGGGGATCTTCACCCGGGTGAAGGAGGTGACCGGGGTCGGGAAGTCGACCAGGCTGAGACGGCGCGCGTGCTTGTCGGCGGTGAGCACATAGGGGCGTGGACCCTCCCGATCGGCGCCCCGAGAAGTCGAGCTGAGTCCGGGGTCGAGCACGACTGCCATTCCGGAGAAGCGCCCGCTCGGGACCTCGATCACGTCCCCTGGTCGCAACGACTCCAGCGAGTCGATGACCTCCTGACGGTGGTCAGAGCGACGGGACTTCGCGAGGTTCTTCTCGGTCTCGGAGAGCCGTTGCCGCAGGGCGGCGTACTCCATGAAGTCACCGAGGTGACAAGCCGCTGCCTCGGCGTACCCCTCGAGAGCGTCCTCACTCTTGCGCAGCTGCCGGGCGAGCCCGACCACGGCCTTGTCCGCCTGGAACTGCGCGAAGGACGACTCGAGCAGCTCGCGCGCACGCTCCCGACCGAACTGGTGCACGAGGTTGACCGCCATGTTGTACGACGGACGGAAGGACGACTTGAGCGGGTAGGTACGCGTCGAGGCGAGACCGGCCACCGCCTTGGGGTCGAAACCCTGTTGCCAGAGCACCACCCCATGGCCTTCGACATCGATGCCGCGACGGCCGGCGCGTCCCGTGAGCTGGGTGTACTCCCCCGGCGTGATGTCGGCATGGGTCTCGCCGTTCCACTTCGAGAGCTTCTCGATGACGACCGATCGCGCCGGCATGTTGATGCCGAGCGCGAGCGTCTCCGTGGCGAAGACCACCCGGCAGAGCCCGCGCAGGAACAGCTCCTCGACGCACTCCTTGAAGCTCGGCAGCATCCCGGCATGGTGTGCGGCGATGCCCCGGGACAGCCCGTCGAGGAACTCGTGGTAGCCGAGCACCTGCAGGTCCTCGTCGGGGATGTTGGAACAGCGTTCCTCGACGAATGCGAAGATCTCGTCGCGCTCCTCCGCCGAGGTGAGCCGGAGGTTTGCGTTCAGGCACTGCTGGACCGCGGCGTCACAGCCGATGCGGCTGAAGATGAACACGATGGCCGGCAGCAGTCCTGCGCGGTCGAGCTGTTCGACCACGTCGCCGCGGCTCGGCGTCCACGCGGCTCGGGTGTTGCCCGGCCCCTTGTTGGGTCGTTTGTTGCCGCGCGCCGGACGTCGGTCGCGCATCCGGCCGCGGGCCCAGTCATCGCGGGCCACGCGCACGAGCTCGGGGTTCACCTTCGGCTCCCGGTGCGCCCCTATGTGGGTGGCCGGGTCGTAGTCCGCCGGGTCGGTGCCGGTCTCGTCGGCGAACAGGTCGAACATCCTCCGGCCCACGACCACGTGCTGGTAGAGGGGCACCGGCCGCCGCTCCTCCACGATCGTGGTGGTCTCGCCGCGCACGGTGCCCAGCCACTCGCCGAACTCCTCGGCGTTGCTGACGGTGGCGGAGAGCGAGGCCAGCGCGACCGACTCCGGGAGGTGGATGATCACTTCCTCCCAGACCGCGCCGCGCATCCGGTCGGCGAGGTAGTGCACCTCGTCCATCACCACGAAGCCGAGACCCTCGAGCGTGCGCGAGCCGGCGTAGAGCATGTTGCGCAGGACTTCCGTGGTCATCACGACCACCGGCGCCTCGCCGTTGATGCTGTTGTCCCCGGTGAGCAGCCCGACCTGGTCGGCGCCGTACCGCTTGGCCAGGTCGTTGAACTTCTGGTTCGAGAGCGCCTTGATCGGGGTGGTGTAGAAGGCCTTGCGTCCGCTCTCCAGGGCCAGGTGCACGGCGAACTCGCCAACGATCGTCTTGCCGGACCCGGTGGGCGCGGCGACCAGCACCGAGCGACCCTCCTCGAGCTCGCGGCAGGCCCGCACCTGGAAGTCGTCGAGGCTGAAGTCGAGCCGCGAGGCGAAGTCGGCCACGCCGGGGTGCTCGCGGTTGCGCCGGAAGCGCGCGTACTGCTCCGAGGGGCTGCTCTTGGAAGTACTCATGGGACCAGGACGCGCAGGGCGAGCGGCGCGACCTCCACCGTCAGCGGCAGGGCCGCGATGCGCTCTCCGTCGGCGTACGCCGTGATGCCGGGCGCGGCAATGGTGATCTTCCTGGCGTGGTGGTGCCGGTAGTCCGGGTGATGGATGTGGGTTCCCTTGAACAGCTTGGGGTAGGTCATGACGAGCTCGAGCTTGCTCATCGGCGCGATGATCACGACGTCCAGCAGGCCGTCGTCGAGGACGGCTCCCTCAGTGATCCGCAGCCCGCCACCGAACGAGGGCCCGTTGCCGACAGCGACCATCATCGCCTCGAACCGGTGCTGCTCACCGTCGAGCTCGAGGACGTAGGGAATCGGCTTGAACGTGCGCAGCTCCGCGATCGTGGCCAGGTTGTATCGCATCTGCCCCCTGGGCCACGTCATCTCGTTGGCCCGCTCGTTGACGATGGCGTCGAAGCCGGCCGCAAGGACGGTGACGAAGTACTGCGAGCCGACCCGGGCGAGATCGACACGTCGTTCCTTGCCCCCGATCACCACGTCGGTCGCCGCGGCCGTGTCGTTGCGAGGGATGTCGAAGTAGCGGGCGACGTCGTTGCCGGTGCCGGCCGGGATCAGGCCGAGGCAGGTATCGGTGTCGGCCACCGCCTGGAGCGCGAGATGGACCATGCCGTCCCCACCCACCACCACGAGGGTCTCGAGGCCGTCCGCGACGCACTGGCGTGCGAGATCGAGTGCCTCGTCGGCGTCGCGGCCCACGAGGTTGCGAACGACGTACCCGGCGTCACGGAGTCGCGGCAGGGCCTCGTCGACGCTGCGCGCACCCTTGCCCATCCCCGACGTCGGATTTGTGAGAAGCGCGATCTCCGGGGGCACGGTGCGACCCTATCTGTCGCGTTGTGGTGTGGCGGCGCTACAACGGCGAGGCGGCGTCGTCGTCCAGCTCCTCCGCCTTGCCGCGACCGCGACGGCGATCGAGCAACCGGGCGATGAGCTCGGAGGCGAAAACCAGCACCAGCATCGGGATCGCAAGCATCAGCATGGAGTAGGGGTCCGTGGACGGTGTGGCGACCGCCGCGAACACGACCGTCGCGATGATGATCCAGGGCCGATGGCGGCCCAGGGACTTGCCGGACACGATGCCGGCGAGGTTCAGCATGATGACGAACAACGGGATCTCGAACGCGATCCCGAAGACCAGCAACATCCGGGTGATGAAGGAGAAGAACTCGCCGAACTCGGTGAGTTGGGTCAAACCCTCCGGAGTGAAGCCGATCAGCGCAGCGATTCCCTTCGGCAGCACGTAGTAGCCGAGGACGACACCGCAGATGAACAGCGGCCCGGCAGTGGCCGCAAAGACTCGGGTCCACTTGCGTTCGTTGCTGTGCAGGCCAGGCACGATGAACGCCCAGATCTCGTAGAGCCACAGCGGCGAGGTCACGACGACGGCCGCGATCCCGCACACCTTCAGCTGCAGGAGAAGGGGGGTTCCCACCCCCGTGATCACTGCCTGGGTCTGGGTGCCCTGTCCCAGCAACCGCCGGGCCTGGTTGTACGGATCCAGGAGCAGCTGGAAGAGCGGGTCGTAGAAGAAGAGGGCGACGATCGTGGCGACCACGAGGTAGAGCGTCGAGCGCAGGACGCGGGCACGGAGCTCACGGAAGTGGTCGCCGAGCGACATCCGCCCACCCTCGCCAACGGGGTCACGGGGTCGGCCGCGGAACAGCTCGAGGGCGCTGCCGAAGGACACAGGTGTGCTGGTGTGGCGTCAGCGGGTGGTGCCGGGTCCGCCCGGGTCCTCGGACCCGGGCGGCGTCTGATGCTTGGCATCAGTCGCCGCCCGGTTCTGCGCGTCGATCTGACGCTGCTCGGGCGTCTTGAGGTCATCGTCCTCGTCCTCGAGAAGACCTTTGGTCTCGGCCTTGAATATGCGCAGGGCACGACCGCTGCCGCGCGCCAGCTCAGGCAGCTTCTTCGCACCAAAGAGGAGCACGATGATGCCGACGATGATCAGCAACTCAGGAGCGCCGAGTCCGAGCACGAGAGGTATGAGGAGCCCATGGGTCATGTCGGTCATGGTACGCCGTGAACCCGAACCACCAGCGGCGCAGCGCCCTTCCCGGTGCCGGTCAGACACCTGCCTTGTAGAGGCCGAGCGTGGCCTCAGCGGTCCGCGCGACCTCGTGGTACAGCTCGGGCGGCGCCACCACGGACACCGCGGGGCCAAGTCGCAGGGCCAGGCGGACCAGCCACCTCGGGTCGCCTGCTCGCAGGGTGGCCGCGAGCCGGCCGTCGCCGAGCTCCTCGACCGAGTCGACCGGGTAGTAGTCAGCGACCCAGCGAGCGTGTCGCTCGAGGTGTACGACGGCCACCACGTCGTCGGGTCCGGGTTCGAAGAGGCCCTCGGACAGGTCGCGGGGGCTCAGGGCGTGCTCCTGGCGCGGTTCGTCGCCCACCTCGACGGCGTACATCCGGTCCAGGCGGAACAGGCGCCGGGCCTGCGCAAGGTGGCACCAGGCGTCGAGGTAGTCACGCCCGTCGCTGGTTAGCAGCTCCAGCGGGTCGACGGTGCGCTGGGTGGTCTCGTCGCGCGTCGGGACGTAGTAGTCCAGCCTGGCCTGGCGGTTGCCGTCGATGGCGTCCTGCAGCAACGCGGCGTGACGCTCCCCCGCTCCCGAACGGCGTAGATGCACCTCGACGCGCGGAGGTAAGGTGCCGCTCGTGGCGGCGTCCTCGAGCTTGACCAGGCACCGGTCGATGAGCTCTTGGGAGGACTCCGGGCTGCCCTCGCGCAGGGCACGCAACGCCACGATCAGCGCCGAGGCCTCCGAGCTCCCGAGCCGGACGGGGCGAGCCAGGAAGTCCGCGTTCTCGATTCGTACGACGCCTTGGGGATCGTCCTCGATCGCCTCGAAGTCGACCTCGATCATTTTGTCCGGGGTCAGACCGGGCAGCCCGCACATCCACAGCACCTTCAGGTCCTGCACTATCTGGTCCGGCCGCACGCCGAAGTCGACCGCGACCTTGGCCAGGGACACGTCGGTGCGGCTCTGCAGGTAGGGCACCAGGGCCAGGAGACGTGAGACCTGCTCGCGGGCCCCGCTCATGGGAGTTCCCCAGCGAGGACGGCGGCCAGCCGGTCGCGGACCGAGGTTCGCAGCTCGACGGGCGACTCGACGGCCACTGCGTCGGCGTACCCCAGCAGCTCGCCGGCGAAGTCCGACTCGGACGCGTAGGGCACCTGCAGCCGGTCCCAGACCGTGGACTCGTCCGGGCCGTCCACGTCGTGAGCGGTCACCTGGGCACGCCGTCGCAAGCCGTTGGCGGCCCCGGCTCGCGCGAGCACGAGAGCGCTGCGGTCTGGCTGGCGGGGGGTCAGCGACTGGGAGAGCGCTCTCAGGTCGGTTCCTTCAGGAACCGTGAACGCGCCCGAGCCACCGGTCGTGGTCACCTCCGAGACGACCCGGCTCAGGCGGAACATCCGTGGCTCTCCGCGGTCGGTGTCCAGACCGACGACGTACCAGCGTCCCTGCGCCGTGACGACGCCCCACGGCTCGAGGTGGCGGGTGCTGGCGTCGCGCTGGCCGGGGCGGCTGTAGTCGAACTGCACCGGAGTGCGATGCACCGTGGCCTGCCACATCGCCTCGAACGCAGGCTCCTCGGCGGCGAGCGTGGGCTGCACGTGCTCCAGTTGTTCGCGGTCGAAGCTGAGCCCGGCGGCCTTCAGCTTGACCAGGGCGTCGGAGGTGGCGGCCGCCAACCCCGCGTGGCGCCAGACACGGGCAGCCAGGCCGAGGACAGCCACCTCGTCGGCGGTGAAATCGATCGTCGGCAGCTCGAAGGCGTCGCGCTTGATGCGGTAGCCCTGCTCGTCCTCGAAGAACTTGTCGACGAAGCCGACCTCCAGCGGGATGCCGAGGGCGCGGAGGTCGTCCTTGTCCCGTTCGAACATCCGGTCGAAGGCCTCGTCGCTACTGCCGCGGTAGGGCTCCATCAGACCGCGGATCTGCTCCTTGGTGGTGTAGTTGCGCGCCACCAGCAACAAGATCACCAGGTTGAGCAGGCGTTCGGACTTCGCAGCGGACACAACGCTCCCCATCGGTTGGATCAGCCCACGGTGGCGAGGCCGGGCGGGCAGATGATTATCACCTCGAGCACCGGGGCCCGGGTCGGTGGAGAGGATGTCAGAGCCAGCGTCAGCACTTCCGCAGCGGCTCGTCCAACCTGCGTCACATGCCCTCGATCAATCGCTCGACCCGCTCGTCGTGGGAGCGAAATGGGTCCTTGCACAAGACGGTGCGCTGAGCCTGGTCGTTGAGCTTGAGGTGCACCCAGTCGACGGTGAAGTCGCGACGGCGCTCCTGCGCTCGCTTGATGAAGTCGCCGCGCAACCGCGCCCGGGTGGTCTGCGGCGGCACGGACTTGGCCTTGAAGATCGCCAGGTCGTTGGTCACTCGCTTGACCGCACCGCGCTTCTCGAGCAGGTAGTACAACCCGCGCTCGCGGTGGATGTCGTGGTAGGCGAGGTCGAGCTGGGCGACCCTGGGGTGTCCCAGTGGGAGGCCGTGCTTGGCGCGGTAGCGGTCGATCAGCTTCCACTTGATCACCCAGTCGATCTCGCGCTCGACCAGCGACAGGTCCCCTGAGTCCACCGCCTTCAGCCCGCGCTCCCAGAGGTCGAGGGACTGCTCGATCACGGGGGTGTGCAGCTCGCGACGATCGACGAAGTCGCGGACGCGGGAGAGGTACTCCCCCTGGATGTCGAGCACGCTGGCTTCGCGGCCGTTCGCGAGACGCACCTTGCGCTGCCCGGTCATGTCGTGGGAGATCTCCCGGATCGCCCGGATCGGGTTCTCCATCGTGAGGTCGCGCATCACCACGCCCTCCTCGATCATCCGGAGCACCAGGTCGCAGCTGGCAACCTTGAGCATCGTGGTGGTCTCGCTCATGTTGGAGTCGCCCACGATCACGTGCAGGCGGCGGAAGCGTTCTGCGTCGGCGTGCGGCTCGTCGCGGGTGTTGATGATCGGGCGCGAACGCGTGGTCGCGCTCGAGACGCCCTCCCAGATGTGCTCGGCTCGCTGGCTCACGGAGTACGACGCACCGCGTGGCGTCTGGGTCACCTTGCCGGCCCCACAGATGATCTGGCGCGTGACCAGGAACGGGATGAGCACGTCGGCGAGGCGGCTGAACTCCCCGTGGCGGCTGACCAGGTAGTTCTCGTGGCAGCCGTAGGAGTTGCCCGCGCTGTCGGTGTTGTTCTTGAACAGGTAGACATCGCCGGAGATGCCCTCGTCGCGAAGCCGGCGCTCGGCGTCGACCAGCAGGCCCTCGAGGACCCGCTCCCCCGCCTTGTCGTGCGTGACCAGGTCGACGATGTCGTCGCACTCCGGGGTGGCGTACTCGGGGTGGCTGCCCACGTCCAGGTAGAGACGGGCACCGTTGGCCAGGAAGACGTTGCTGCTACGGCCCCAGCTGACCACCTTGCGGAACAGGTAACGTGCGACCTCGTCGGGCGAGAGGCGCCGCTGGCCCTTGAACGTGCACGTCACGCCGTACTCGTTCTCGATCCCGAAGATTCGCCGGTCCACGTGACCACACTATGTGGCAGTCGGCGATTTCGGGTCAGGGCGCGACAGGTGGCTCGTCCTGGGGTGTCCCTGGGGGTGTCGCTGAGGGTGTCCCTGAGGGTGTCTCTGGCTGGTCCGCTTCGGGTGTCGGCTCAGCGGGCGGCGGAGTCGCGGTGAGGACCTCACTGAGGACTTCACCGCTGAGGCGCTTGAACTTGCGTTCCTGGGTTCGAGTGCGGTCGAGTACGGCGACCTCGAGGTCGCGCGCCGGGATCTCGCGGTGGCCGGTGTCGTTGTGGCCCAGCGCCGCCGCCGCCAGCTTCAGGGCCTCGTTGCGGGATAGTCCCGGGGTGTAGCGCTCCTCGAGGTACTTCGTCACGGACTCGGCCGCGCCTCCCATCACCGCGAAGTCGTGCTCCTCGACGACCTGTCCGTCGAAGGTGAGCCGGAAAACCTGGTCGTCCTCGGGGGCATCGCCCACCTCGGCGACGAAGATCTCGATCTCGTAGGGCTTCTCGCCGCCACTGGAGAAGATCGTGCCGAGGGTCTGGGCATAGGCGTTGGCCAGGCCCCTGCCGGAGACGTCGCGCCGGTCGTAGGAGTAGCCACGCATGTCGGCGAGGCGCACCCCGGCGATGCGGAGGTTCTCGAACTCGTTGTAGCGACCGACGGCGGCGAAGGCGATCCGGTCATAGATCTCGCTCACCTTGTGCAGCGCCGCGGACGGGTTCTCGGAGACGAAGAGCACGCCGTCGGCGTGGCGAACGACTGCGACTGAACGCCCGCGCGCGATGCCCTTTCGCGCGAAGTCCGCCCGGTCCTTCATCAGCTGTTCGGGCGAAACATAGAACGGCATGGTCATTGACTGGTGCTCCTCAGATCAGGGGGGCAGCAGGACCGTCGGGACGCTGCAGGCGGCCGGCGACGATCTGGTCGGCGATGGCAGCGACCTCCTGCTGGGAGAGCCGGATGTGTCCGTCGGCGGTGATCACGCTGACGACCGGGAAGATTCGACGTGACAGGTCGGGACCGCCTGTGGCCGAGTCGTCGTCCGCGGCGTCATAGAGCGCCTGTACGACGGCCGTCACGCACTGGGTCTGGTCGAAGTCGTCGCGGTAGAGCTTCTTCAAGGAACCGCGCGCGAAGACAGAGCCCGATCCCACCGAGTGGAAGGCCGTCTCCTCGTAACGCCCACCCGTGACGTCGTAGGAGAAGATCCGTCCGTGCCGGCCCACCAGGTCGTACCCGGCGAACAGCGGCACCACTGCGAGGCCCTGCATCGCCATGCCGAGGTTGCCCCGGATCAGGGCCGAGAGCCGGTTGGCCTTGCCGTCGATCGAGAGCGTGGTGCCCTCGATCTTCTCGTAGTGCTCGAGCTCGGTCTGGAACAGCCGCACCATCTCGACCGCAAGGCCTGCGGTGCCGGCGATGCCGATGCAGGAGTACTCGTCGGCGGGAAAGACCTTCTCGATGTCGCGTTGGGCGATGATGTTGCCCATGGTGGCGCGCCGGTCACCGGCCATCACCACGCCGCGCTCGTAGGTCGCCGCAACGATAGTTGTCGCGTGCGGCGCCAGTGAGGTGGCATCCCCGGGCGGGAGTGGCCGTCGCGACGGCAGCAGGTCGGGCGAGACCAGGCCGACGAACTCCGCGAACGAGGACGTCCCCGGGGTCATGAAGGCGTCGGGCAGGCGGGCATCACTCATGAAGGCCTACTGTCCACCCT
>Ga0075530_1000519_pt1 | contig 18240 bp, 15 predicted proteins | sample NGEPerD_2_FD_75101 | JGI IMG/M metagenome (GOLD analysis project Ga0075530, IMG submission 75101) | Arctic peat soil microbial communities from the Barrow Environmental Observatory site, Barrow, Alaska, USA - NGEE PermafrostL1-D | ecosystem: Environmental > Terrestrial > Soil > Wetlands > Peat ... | reverse complement strand
TCAATAAATTTATTAAAAAATTCCATTTCTTCTGGCAATTCCTTTAAAACATAGCTAATTAAATATTTAATCATTTTCTCAGCTAAATCCATGTCGTCGCTTAAATCAGCAAAAGCCATTTCCGGTTCCATCATCCAAAATTCAGAAGCGTGCCGAGTCGTATTAGAATTTTCCGCTCTAAAAGTCGGGCCAAAAGTATAAACCCGATTTAAACCCATCACCAAAGCTTCGGCTTCTAATTGACCGCTAACCGTTAGCCCAACCTTCTTACCAAAAAAATCTTGAGCATAATCAATTTCCCCGTTGGGTAATTTGGGTGCTCCTTTTTGTAAATCAAAAGTAGTAATATTAAACATCTCACCGGCACCCTCACAGTCACTACCGGAAATTATTGGAGTATGGATATAAACAAAACCCTCTTCTTGAAAAAATTTATGAATAGCAAAGCTGAGAGTTGAGCGCAAACGAAAAACCGCCGAAAAAGTATTACTACGTCCACGTAAATGGGCGATTTCTCGCAAAAATTCAAAACTGTGCTTTTTCTTTTGGAGCGGATAATCCGCTTCCGCCAAACCAATAACCGTAATTTTCTTAGCTTTAAGTTCAAACTCTTGACCGGCAGCCGGTGATTCAACCAAAGTCCCTTCAATCTCTAAAGAGGAACCGATAGTTGTCTTGCCTATTGCTTCAAAATTGCTAATATTAGCATCAAAAACTACCTGCAAACCCTTAAAAAAGCTACCGTCGTTAACCTCTATAAAACCAAAATCTTTGGAGCTTCTAAGCGTTCTAACCCAAGCGCCAATCTTAATTTCTTGACCGAAGTATTTTTTAGGTTCGCGATGTAAAGATTTAATATCAATATAACTCATAAATTTCACAATTATAGTTTAAGCTAACAAACATATATTAGTACAAAGTCGATTTTTTTTCAATATTAAACTAAAAATTTGAATTACCGGGACACTAGATTAATCGGCTTCTTTTTCTTATAAGCTAAAATATTATCAATAGTGGTATCTAAAATTCTAATCAAAGCTTCTTGGGAATTAAAAGCATTATGCGGCGTAATAATTACTTTAGGATTTTGCAATAATAAATGATTACGCAAAACTGTTTTTAAATCAACTCGACTATTATATGTTTGTGTTAATAACTCTTTCTCTTCTTTAATAAAAGCTTCTTCTTCTAAAACGTCAAGGCCCGCACCCGCCAAAATTCCTTTATCCAAGGCTTTAATAAGGGCCGAAGAGCTCACTAAGCCCCCACGAGCAGTATTGAGTAAATAAGCGCCGCGTTTAATCAATTTAATATTTTTACTATTTATCAAATGATGAGTCGCTTTATTATAAGGAACGTGCAAACTAATAATATCTGAGTTGCGAAGCAAATATTCTAGAGAAACATACTTCAATTTTAATTCTTTAGCTAATTCCTTATTAGGTTTCAAGTCGTGAACTAAAATATTCATCCCTAAACTAGCCACCATAGCCGCGAATTTAGTGCCAATATGCCCCAAACCAACCAAACCGATTGTCTTCCCTTTTAAATCAAAGCCGCGTAAACCACCTAAGCTGAAATCACCAGTCCGCGCTCTGGCAACTGAAGGAATTAATTTCCGAGACAAGGCCAAAAGTAGAGCTAAAGTATGTTCAGCGACCGTATTCTCGCCATAAGACGGTACATTACTAACCTTTATTTTTCGAGTGTCGCAAATTGCTAAATCAATATGATCAAAGCCGGTAGACATTGTGGCAATCATTTTTAATTTAGTCAGTTTATCCAAAGCCGTCTTGTCAATAGCTGAATAAATAAAGGCAGCTAAAACATCTATCTCTCCCAGACTTTTAATATCTTTTTTATTAACTTTGGTATGATAAAATTCTAAAGCTAAACCTTTTTCTTGTTTCAACTGAGCAGCAATATACTTCTCTTCCCATTTTTCAAGCTCAAAAAAAGCGACTTTCATTTTACTAGCCATATATGAATCATTAATTATTAATGATTATATTATAGCATAGAATAAAAGCCCTCCGTAAAAAACGAAGGGCTTTCTAAATTTAAATTGAGTTGCAAATTACAAATTAGTATTCGAATCTCCCATAAGGAGTGTTGAGTATAACGTGGTTTTTGCCATCATGACTGGCATTAACAAATCCCAGTTTCGCCATTTCCAGGCCACATTTCTCAACTGCCGTTTTAACACCAAGTCGAAACTCGTCATTATCTTCGCCAACAATATCCACTCCAAAATTACAGTTGAAAGTCGTGTACATATCGCGAAATGGCTGTCCGGTTTCCTCTTGGACTAACTGAAACAAAGGGTGTAATTTCGACATATTCTTAACATAAGTTACGCCCTGGCCAATGTTGGCAATTTTAGTGGCGCCGCCGCCGGTATTAATGGATATGCCGTGCAACATATGTAAAATGTCACGCTCTTTTAGTTCTTTCATTATCTGACGAATAACAATTGCCCATTGCCTGGTCGGTGAAAGAATCGCCTCACCCACAGTCAGCCCACCTAAAATTTTTGGCTTGTCATCAGGCTCATAACGACCTTTATAAAAACTGCCGTCACCTAAATCAGCAAATTCGTTAAACGAATCATACATTAAGCCCCCGCGCAATAGAGTAAGTCCATTAGACATAGTTGGAAAAATTGGTTTTGGTTCCCAAATAGCCTGACCATCAGCGCGAATACCAAAAATAACGTCACCAGCTTTTGTTTTCCCGCTGATGATGTCATTTTTATCAGCCCAGGCATGAACAGCCAAATTAAATACTCCAGTTTTTACCTGTTGAGGTAAATCAGCTGTTTCTCCACCAACAAGCTTAACATCAAAACCAAAATGCCGATGAAGCTCCAATAATTCGGAAAAGCGTTTAGCAAACTGCTTAAGAATTATGTATTTCAAATCTTTCTGGCCACAATCGAAGACATCAACAAAGTGGATTCTCCCGAAAACAAACCCGGCCGCGGCAATATCGCTGTAGTTCATCGACCAAGCATCATCCGCCATACCCGCAAAAACAGTTGGGTCTTGTTTCTTGTAGTAATGATACTCCAGAAAACGTTGAACAATTTTACTGCCGTCGCCATCAACATGCATGGTCGTACACTTGTTAGGGTCAGAGGGATCGTCAACGATGTTAACGAAGGCACCGGGATAATCATTACTGGTTATCCCTTTAAAAATTGCGGCCACAGCGCTCTTATCAGACTCGACGCCATACTCATTGTAAAGGTTTATGCCCTGAGGGTTTTTGCCTTTGATTTCAATAGGATCTTGTTTTTTACTCATTACGTAATTTTTATTGGTGAATACTAAAAAAATATTAAATTGGTAAATAACTTCCGCTGATATTAACATAATAATCCAATTATTGTCAAATAGATAAATGAGTTGACGTTTATTTGTTTTTATATTAATATACCTTGATACTAAAAAATTGATTTATAGTATTTAGAGTTAATTTTCGAGGCCTTAAACCTCATAATCGTTCATTAAAAATTAGAAAAATGCAAAAAGTTCCAATCAACTTACAAAATGATGAGCTGTCTCAATATTTATTGAAGATGGGGCTCGTGCGAATTTCACAAGGTAAAGTACGCGACACTTGGTCGCTGGAAAAACTCTTGGGGCATAACGACTACTTACTGGTCATCGCCAGCGACCGTGTCAGTATCTTTGATTATGTATTAAAACGGCTTGTTCCTAAAAAAGGTGAAGTACTAACCGCCTTAACCCATTTCTGGCTTAACCTGTTGGAGGGATTTGAAAATCATTTAATTCCCTCAAAACTGGAAGAAGGTTATAATTTTGCCTATGACTTGCGGGAAAATTATCTTTTTGAACTTCCAGTAGAGCGTTGTTTAGTGGTAAAAAATCTAACTGGCAAAATGTACCCCGCGGAAATGATTCTTCGTGGCCATGTTGGCGGTTCAATATTTATTGACTATTTAGAAAATGGCATTGTCGCTGGTCAACAATTACCAATCGGGCTACCAAAATGGTCAAAACTTGAAAAGCCTATTTTCACTCCCTCCACTAAAGAAGAGTTTGGTAATGACATCAATAAAGACGTTGACTATTTTTATAGTGTAATGAATGTCTTAAATTTGAAGTCAGAAGCCGAAGAAGTTGTGGCCATGCTCAAAGAAATCTACGGCATAGTTTATAAATATGCCGAAGACCGGGGAATTTTAATCCTGGATACCAAATTTGAGGTAGCCGGAAAAATTTTGGCGGATGAAATACTCACGCCTGATTCCTCTCGCTTTGCCCTTAAAGAAGACTGGGAAAAAGCCATGAAAGAAGGACGTGATCCTGATTTTCACGACAAACAACCAGTGCGTGACTGGGGAGCAACAGTTCCTACTCCATTTTCTGATGGAAAGGGTAGCCTAATTACCGGCTTTAACAAGTTAAAATCAAGTAGTCCCGAGTATTCGGACTACATTAAATTTGTTCAAAGTGTTGATGTTCCTGATGAAGTAATTGTTGGGACAACTAAAAGATATCTGGCCATCTTTGAAATGATTACCGGTCAGAATCTCCGACTATATCAAGGCGAAGAAATGGGTGCTAATGTATAAATCTTTTAAATCTGAAAAATGAGAAAAATAGCAATTATCACAGGTTCGTTAAGCGATCTATCGCAGTGCAGACTCGGGTTCAAAATTTTGAAAGAATATGGCCCAGAAGTAGAAATTGTCGGCATCTTTATTAGAAGCCAGCATCGCAACACCCTGGAAACTCAGGAATTACTCAAAAGTCTAGCAGAGATGAAAGTTGATGTCGTTATCATCGGTGCCGGTTGGGCCAACCATCTAACTGGTTGCTCTGACGCATTCTTGAGATACACTCTAAAAAACGACCGACTGGTAGTAATTGGGGTCGCCTTTGAAGACGCAAAAAACGAAAAGCACACTCAGGCCGCCGTGCTCTCTATGACTGAGGTTCCCGGAACTCAAGTTACTTTTGGTAATCACGGCTTTGCCAATATTGGCCTCTCTGGATTTGCCAATGCTTGCGTATTTGCGGCAACTGGCGAATTACCAAAAATAAAACTTCCTGAGCCAAAGCCAATCATGGACTTAAGCTTAGAAGAAGCTTTAAAAATCGCCGAAAATTAATCGTAAAATTAATTGCGAAAAAGCGATAAACCAAAGGGTTGCCTAACAGCAACCCTTTTTTAATAATTTACCAGGAAATTAATTGCACGATAAAATCAAAAGGAGTTTTGATTTCCGTGGGGGTGATTTTGCTTTTTTTAATTATCCTTTATGTACTAAGTCTTAATAGCAATAAACCAAAATTAATAAAATTCTAGCAAAATGGTGGCGAAGAAATTACCGGGGCTGTTGATTTAAGCAATGTTTTTGATTTGGCTGAAGGCTCGCTCGCTGCTTTCGCCCTCGGTGATAAACCCCAAGAAATTAAATTTATCTTCAAAAAAGACGGCAACGCTAATGTCAACGCTCCCGCCCAAATCTTAATTCCCGGCACCTTATCACAAACTGAAGAAGTTAAGTTGCCGGCGTCCCTATTGCCATATGAATTAAAACTATTCTCCGACAAAGGATTTGATAATTCTATTGACCGCTCTGTTGTTTCAATAAATCTTACTACACGGACGCGATTTATTCTGGAGAGCAGATTTTTCTAAAAGCGATGATAACCAATATTCGCCTTGGTTTGATAATATCAATTACCTAGATTATTATTTACAAGTTGATTAATTATTCCCGGCCGTAAATCCCGTACTCCAAGCTGCTTGAAGATTGAAGCCGCCTGTTGGACCAGTGATATCCAATATTTCTCCCGCTAAATATAAATTAGAAATTATTTTAGAATTCATGGTTTTGGAATCAATTTCTTTCAAACTAACGCCACCGACAGTAACCATTGCCTGATTGTAACCAGAAAAATTAATAATTGTTAGTTTAAAATCCTTGAGACTCTCAAGGATTTTTTTTCTTTGTTCTCGACTAACGGAATTAGACTTTGTCTCTTCGTTAATATTAGCAATATTTATAATAAAGAGGGCTAAGCGCACAGGTATAATTTCTTCTAAAATATTTTTTATGAATTTATTACTTTTAGAAAATAGTGAGCTTAATATTTTATCTAACTCCTCTCCACTTGTTTCGGGTTTAAAATCTAAGCGCAGGTTAAAGCTATGATGTTGATTAAAATTTAAATAGCGACTCAAATTTAGAGCGGCGGGACCGCTAAGACCAGTGGCAGTAAAAATTATCGGACCATTTTCTTGAACAATTTTTTTATTATCAGCGCTTAAAGTAAGTTTAATATTTTCCAGACTTAAACCCTCCAAAACAGTAATGTTTTTTTCAGCTATTAATATTGGCGCGAGCGCCGGCCTAAGGGACGTTATGGTATGCCCCTGTTTCTTGAGCCACTTATAGCCATCACCGCTGGAACCAGTCGCTGAATAAGACTGACCGCCAGTGGCGATTAAAAACCTTTTTCCGCCTATCTCTTCTCCGCTCCTTAAAACAACTTTCTCAATTAGATTATTTCTGATAATAAAATCTTTAACTTCACAATCGGTTTTAATCGTTCCGCCGGCCGCTGCTATTCCTTTCACAAAAACCGCTAAAATATCGGTTGCCAGATTACTCTGCGGAAAAACTTTATTATCGGGTTCGGTTTTTAAATTAACGCCCCGACTCTCAAAAAAATCCATTGTTTCTAAAACTCCGAAACGACTAAAGACCGAAAACAAAAATTTAGTGGCCTCGCCATAATTAGCCGCCAATATTCGATAATCAGGAACATTATTAGTCACGTTACAGCGCCCACCACCGGTTATAAGTAGCTTAAGGCCTAAGCGCTTATTCTTTTCTAGAAGTAAGACCTGGAGCCCCTTTTCAGCCGCTTGCAATGTGGCCATCAGGCCAGCCGGACCGCCGCCGATAACGACTAAATCATATTTCATATTTATCTAAGCAAATACTCTTAATAAGCCTGATTTTTTAAGCTGGCCAAGTCTTTTTTAATAGCTTCAACCAGTAATTCCGGGGTCACAAATTTTTCCAATTCTCTTATTTTGCCAAGCACTTCAACTTGTAAAGTTTCGCCATAAATATCACTTGAAAAATCAACAATTAAAACTTCCAAAGAAACATCTTCCTTAAAAACATCTTTAAAACCAAAGTGCATGAGACCTAAATATTGTTTCTTATCAAAAGTAATTTTCACGGCATAAACCCCATGAACAATATCTAAATCCGTCTTATCTAAATTAGCGGTCGGATAGCCTAATAATTTTCCTCGTCCCTGGCCATGGATTACTCGACCAGAAAAAATTATTTTTTTAGTCCTACCTAAAATAGAAATTTTATAAAAAGCAAATAATAAAATAGCAAGGGCTGTCAGTTGCATCCAATTCAAATAATTATGATTAAAAACATAATCTAAAACTAAAGCCGAAAATGGCCAAAATAATTCCAAAATTGTTGCCGCTGAAGCTGGTATGCGCCGCAAACCAAAATAATAAATAAACATGGAACCGGCGCCGCTAGTAAACACAATTAAACCGAGAAGGCTCCATTGTTTAACACTAACTAGACTCAAACTTCCAAAAGAACCGCTTACTAAAACTAAAATAATGGCTAAAATTGAAGTTAAACCAAAACGCAAAGCGGCGACCGCTTTGTAATCTAAGTGATTAGAAATCCGCTTGCCAAAAACGGTAGATGAACCAAAAGCAAAAGCAGCAATGAACGCAAATAAAGCCCCATTATGTAACCAGTCTATTTTCCAAAAATCAGAACCCAAATTAGCAAAAGCAATAAAATAAGAAGCGGCCACTGCAGCAATTGCCCAGCCATAGAATTTTTTTGGAAGCTTTTCGCCTAAAATTGCCCGAGCCAATAAAAGCGCAAAAATTGGTTGTAATTTTTGTAAAATAATTACTGTCGCAAAAGTCACTTCCCCGTCCATCGCGGCGAAAAAAGCCTTAGTAATAAAAACTGTACCAATCAATCCGCCAAATAAACTAACCCAGGCTAGTGCCAACCAGCCCTTATGACTTAGGGCCTTAATTTTTGGCCAAAAAATAAACACAAAAGGCGAAAGAACAACGAATCCTAAAATATGCTCCAACATAACCACTAACTCTGCCGGTAAGACATAAAATTGGGGACGAATAAATAAGCCATCAATACTCCAAAATAAAGCAGCCAACATGATTGCCAAAGAACCGGCTAATTGTCCGGGCTTAAGCTTTAATTTAAGATTATTAGTAGACATGAGTTTTAACTATTACTTGTTAAGTAAAAAATAAATAAATTAACCAAGCGGTGGCCAAATTTTGTATAAATAATAAGGGGATACCAATTAAAAAATACCATTTCCTGGTCTTATGTCGAAAAACAAACATGCCGACATAGACACCTAGGCTACCGAAAACAGTCGCTAAAAAGAATAACCTGCCTTCAGATATTCGGGGAGTGCCCGGATTGGTGGATTTTAACTTATCTAAAAGCATCAATAAAAAAGCGATTAAATTAATCGCCGCCAAAATAACTAAGATTAAAAGTAAAATATTGTTCATTTTTTTAATATTGCCTTATAATTATAGCATAATTATCATATATGCCCATCCTTTTGCAAGTAAACAACCTGAGTAAAGAATATAGCGGCCAAAAAATATTTTCCGACCTCTCTTTTGCGGTTTCCGAAAAACAAAAAATTGGAGTGATTGGTAAAAATGGTGCTGGTAAATCAACTTTGTTTAAAATAATAAATGGCGAAGAGCAAGCGGATGAAGGCGAAATTATCATTCATAAAGATACAAATATCGGCTATTTAAAACAAAACCCTGATTGGCTAAGCACGGAAAGCAGTCTTGATTACCTAATCAGACAAAGCGGCCGGCCAGAATGGCGAGCGCGCCAAGTAGCCAGTAAATTTGAGTTGGACGCTGATAAATTATCGCAAACCGCTAGCGGACTCTCCGGCGGCTGGCGCATGCGCTTACGGCTGACAGCCATGCTGCTTAAAGAACCTAATCTTTTTTTATTGGACGAACCCAGCAACTATCTTGATTTAAATACGCTTATTCTTCTAGAAGATTATTTAAATTCTTACCGTGGCAGTTTTTTAATAATTTCTCATGACCGTGAATTTTTAAAACGTACTTGCGGAGAGACGATAGAAATTTCCAAAACTGGCTGTTATCATTACCCGGGAAATATTGAAGCTTATCTGGCCTTCAAAGAGCAAAAGCTAAGTACCTTAATTAAAGCTAACGAAAGTTTAGCTAGACAACAGCAACACTGGCAAGAATTCGTAGACAGATTTCGCTATAAAGCCTCCAAGGCTAAACAAGCGCAAGCAGTTATCAGAAAAATTAGTAAACTGGAGAAAAAAAGAATAACGGTAGAACATGAAGCTGGGATTACGCGCATTATTATTCCAGCAATTCCCAAAAAAAATAATTTTGCTCTTAAAATAAATAATCTGAGTATCGGATATTCAGATAAGCTAATCGCGGCTGATATTGACTTTGATTGCCGCGCTGGCGAAAAACTGGCCATTCTCGGACTAAACGGCAGTGGCAAAACGACTTTAATAAAAACCTTAAGTGGGAAACTGGAACCTCGAAGTGGCTCTTTTCATTTTGCCGCTAATAGTCGCCTGGCCTACCACGGCGAAGAAGAACTCGCGAACATGAATAATCAAGAACAGGCTGGTGACTTTTTGCGACGCGTCGCTTCAGCCGATTTAAAAACTGAAGCCGTTTTAAAAATGGCTGGGGATTTTTTATTTTCTGAAGAAGAATTAAAAAAACAAATTTCGGTGCTCTCTGGCGGTGAACGATCGCGCTTACTTTTAGCAGGCTTATTGCTATCTAGGCCTGATATTTTAATTTTGGATGAGCCGACTTGCCATCTTGATTTTGAAACAACCGAAGCACTGGCTGGCGGTTTACAAAAATTCAATGGCACTGTTATTTTTGCCAGTCATGACCGAACTTTCTCCAGCTTAGTCTCCACCGGAATCGTAGAAATAAAAAATGGCCAGGCCAAACGACGACACGAAGATTATAATGATTATGTCTCTCAGCTGGAAAAAGACTTGGCTAGACAACAACTAATAGAACCTAATACTGAAGATACTAAAAATATCGCTGGTAAATCACTGGATAGAGAAAAATACCTAGAAAATAGAGCCAAGCAGAAAGAAATTCAAACCTTAGAAAAAGATTTAGCTAAAATGCACACTTACAAAAACGAGTTACTGGAATATTTCTTAGAACATTATCAAAACTACCGCCCGGAAAAAGTTACGGAGCTGGAAGAGCTCAATCGCCGCATCGCCGACAAAGAAGATTTATGGTTAATGCTAAGCGAAGACATGAAAGAAAAATAAAAATACAGAGTCCTAAGCTCTGTATTTTTATTATAAACGAATTTTTCAATAGTTTATTTAAATTTTAAAGCTAAATCAAGCCATTTTGCACAGTTATTCAAAGTCAAATAGTCATGATTGATATTATTTCTAGCCTGCTGACTAATTTTCTGATAATAATTTTTGTTTAGTATAAGTTTTTTAGCATAATCCGCCACCAAACTGGTATCACCCACCTTTACTAAAAATCCAGAATATCCGTGCTTAATTTGCAACGGGATGCCACCCGATTTATAAGCGATTACCGGCTTACCTTTCATCAGCGCTTCTGTAACTTTGAATTCAAAACCTTCCTTATGAGAAAGCTGTAGTGCCAATAAACTATTATCCAGTAGAGTGTTTAACAGCTGGTCGCAATGCGGCAGGCGCGCAATCTTTATATCCTTAGCAATCGAGGCATAAGTATCAAGTTTAAGAATCTGTCTAGTCTCCTCATAAATTGAAACCCCTTCCGGATCATCTATAGACCCGTTGCCGGCGATTACTAATTGGGGCATCTGGCGGGGAATAATATTTTCTTGCAAAAGCCGGTGACAAAGTTTACGATAAGATTCAATAACATCATAAATTCCTTTAGACGGATCAAAACGAGCAATTTGGATAATATAGGGGCGTTTACTGTTTAATGGCTGCTGGCCGCTGGCTCTTAAATATTCCTGGAAAGAAGACAAATAATAATCCCGATCTCGCTTTCTTAATTTTTTATTCAAACCATCAAACGGATCGGTTGAGGGCGGCAGATATAAAAGCTTCTTCTTTTTGACCGTATTAGGCACAAACTCGGCTATCGGATGACTAATGAAAACATCTGCCAACTTAATAAATTGCCAGAGAAATTTCCAGGTAGTAAACTGCTGAGTTTTCCTATTATTAATGAGTTCCGCCCTTATCTGAATATGGGAACGATAAAATATCTTGGTCTGAGGATTAACCTTCTTGATAAAAGGGATAAGCCCAGATGGCTGCGGGTCATCAATCACAATCATATCCGATTCTTTAAATACATCTTTAAAGAACACGGCATTATCACGGATCCAACTATCATACAGCCCCTTATCTTTATCATTAAGGAGGCAATCGTGTGGTGCCACTCCTTGGAGTACGTTATGGAATTTCTTTTTCGTAATATTAAAAATTTCCACATCCGGCTTCAATACCTGCCAGTTGACATCAACCCCTAGCAAACGATATAGGCGAATCATGGCGTGGCGCATATGGGCGACACCGCCACCAGTGGCCGTAGCGTTAATAAAAGTTAAACAAAGTTTTTTATTCTTAAATTTCTCCGCCAGCTCCTTAATTTCAGTAAATTCGTCAGGGGAAAAAAATTTTTGATATTCCTGTAAATCAGTCAAATATGATGGAATCACGCGACGACGTGCGCCCATCTTAACTCGCACCAAATTGTCTTTATCATAAGCCGACGCCGTTTTCCAACAAGCTTTTTTGATTTCCTCAATAGTTATGGTCGTCTTTGACTTTATGACATGAGGAACAATGTCTAATTTAAGCCAAAGCGCGGTCGCTAATTTATGAGCCCTATCGAGTCCACAAATTCCAAGCGCATTAAACTTAATACTTTTAACTTGCGCATATTCATCCAACCAATTAATAATGTCTCTCTGATTGCAATCTTTTACTAGTTTTAATTTAAAACTCTTAAACTTGTTGGCGACTAAAATAACCGCCCAATACTTGCCGTCGATGATTCCCAAGGCGACATAAGCAATTTGTAAAGTTTTAGACATAAAAATTTACGATTAAATATTTATACTAATTATATTATAATCTATATAGCTTTTACGTGCAAAATCAGAACTTATTAACTATATAATAAATATACAAAAAAAGATGTCTAAAAGCATCTTTTTTATTAACGTTATAATTTTTTTAATATTTATGTTTATTCTTCAACATCAAAGATTTTAGATGATATTTCTCCCAGCCTTTTATCAGCTATTTCTTCCTCACTTAAATCTTCATAATCTTCTTTCTCTATTTCTTCAATTAAATAAGGATCCAGAGCTCCCGACTTACCATTAACTCCGTAGTCTTTCTGATAATTATGTCCATCGATATTCTCAAAACCCAATTTTCCTTTTTCACCATACAGCCTTTGCCAATTTTCTTGTTCTTGTTTCTGTAGCTCTATAGCCTTAGCTAAAGCTGGCGACGGATTATCCTCATATTCTTTTTCAAGTTCAATAATAATATCCTGATTAGCATTCTTAACCTTCCAAATACCACCGGTCTCTTCCATATGTTTATCCATTAATTTTTCCATGGCACTGGCGACGCCTCTTCCTTTATCCTTAATGGCAATAAAACTATTTTCTCCTCCCATTTTACGTAAACCGATAACTTTCCCCTGGGAATCTTCGGCAATAAAAAAATTTCCCATTCCACCACCGTAGTGAGTAATCCTTATTTTTTCACCTCTTGAAGTGCTTACTTCATAAACTTTATCGGGGAAAGGAATAAATTTAGGATAAGCATCACACGCTAATTCTAAAAATCTATGCGATAAGCCATTATATGTTAGAGAATCACAATCCGGCCTTAAATTTTCTCTAATTTCATTAGCCTGTTCGACGCTTCCGTCTTCCTCTTCAACATCTTCTTCGCCCCCTTCTGCTTTTTCGAAATCATGATCTGATGAAACCGGAATAATATTGCTTTTCTCAAATGGGTTTTCAATAGACATAATTATTTTCATTTATGCACGGGATGCAGGTGCCGCCCCTGCGCCGTCAGTTTTGGAGACTGACATACTACTGTTATACTAATCCCGCAAAAATACTCCGAAACGGAGTATTTGTATTATAACAATTTTAATACTCTTGTCTACTTTTCTACTCTTCCCCGTCAAAACCTTCTTTCTTAATCCGCATCTCTTCATCACAGCAAACTAATTTGCCGCCGCCATCACGCATAAATTTGACTTCGTTACCGCAGATTCGGCAAAAATAAACTCTGTCTACCCGACTACTCATATATTTATTAGTAAGTTTCTTCAAAAACTTCAAAATGCGCTTGCGGATGTAAACAAGCAGGACAGACTTCTGGCGCCTCTTCCCCCTCGTGAATATAACCACAATTAGCACACTTCCAACGTTTAACGCCTGGCTTCTTAAAGACTTCGCCTTTTTCAATATTTTTTAATAATTTTCGATATCTAATTTCATGCGCTTTTTCAACCTGAGCTACGTTATCAAATAATTTGGCAATTGCTTCATGTCCTTCTTCACGTGCTTCCGCTGCCATCTTCGGATACATCTCGGAATTCTCATAAAGCTCGCCTTCAATCGCCGCTTTTAAGTTAGCCGGTAAGTCACCGATGAGTTCTAATTGCTTAGCCCAAAGCTTAGCGTGTTCTTTTTCGTTTAAAGCAGTTTCCTCAAAAATATTAGCAATTTGGACATAACCCGCCTTTCTGGCGATAGAAGCAAAATAATCATATTTATTTCTGGCCATTGATTCGCCAGCAAACGCTTCCTCTAAATTTTTTTTAGTTTTAGGTCCTAACATATTTTCTGATTATTTATTTTTGGATTTTTTATTTTTATCTGGAACCTCTTGAAGTTCTTTATCCTCAGCTGTCACTGACACTTCACAAAATTCTAATTCATAAATATGAAAGACCGAAGCGGCCAGAGCAATAATAAGCGGACCAAGGACTACCCCCCAAAAACCAAATAAAGTAATACCACCCAAAATGGAAATCAAAATAAAAATTGGATTAACTTCCGCTTTGTCCTTAATCATATAAGCACGGATTATATTATCAACCGTACCAATAATTAACGAACCCCAAAACAGAATAAATATTCCTTGCCAGATATCACCGGTTAAAAGATAGTAGGCTCCGACCGGAACATAAAACAAAGCGGAACCAATATAAGGGATTAAGGATAAGATAGCGATTAAAACTCCGGCCAAAAATGGCGGAAAACCAACAATGGCAAATCCGATTGCTCCGACTGCTCCTTGAGCAAGCGCGGTCACAAAGGTCGAAATAAAGGTTGTATAGCTTACTGCCCGAAATTTTTGAAAGATTTCAATATCATATTTATCCGGGAGTGGCGACAATAACATTAATTTTACCAACATTTTCTTGCCGTCAACAAAGAAAAAGAACATTGTTAAAATTATCAGGATTAAAGAAACAACAAAATTAGTAGTTTCCTTGACAGCGATGCCGGCACCGGAAATTAACCAATTACTAGAAGTCTGAACAAAATTAAGGATGGTATTTTTCAAGCCGTCATGCTGTTGACTGAAACTGACAATGTCAAAATTTTTCAAAAAACTATGTTGGAAAATTTCCGCCCTAAAAACATCATTCACCTCATGATGATTAAAAAATTCTACAGTCTGAGAATAAGCAGTCACCGATTTCTCGCCGGCATAAATAATTCCCTTAACTAAGGGCACAACAATAACCAACATCAAAAATAAACACATTAAAAGCGCTGCCAAATTATGACGACCTTTCAAACTTTTGGCCAGGAGCTCATAAGGTTTATAAAAAACAGAAACTAAAATCACGGCCACCAGCATTTCCGTCAAAAATGGCTTAAATACCAGATAGCAACCGACTAAAACAAAAAATACCAAAATCAGAAGAAATGGCTTGGTTAAACTTTTTGGCATATTGGCAAAAATTATTATTTAGTCTCTTTATGAACAGTATGCGCCTTGCATTTATTGCAATACTTCTTAAGTTCTAAGCGCTCTTTCAAAATTTTTTTGTTTTTGTGAGAATGGTAGTTAGTAGTCTTACAAACAGTGCATTCCATTTTAATCATGTTATCTTGGGACATATCTCATGTTAGTCGTCTGCTTTTTATTTTCTTGAAATAAAGCCAAACGAAGCTATTTATTAATTCATTATTCTTACTCCCTAACAATATATAAAAAACCACTAAAAGTCAAATTTTACTCCTTAAATTGGGCTATTTCTGGCAATAATCACAATAATGGGTACCGCGGCCGGCCAATTTGGTCTTAATTAACGGCCGGCCACACTTTAGGCAGGGCGATTTGCCACGGCCATAAACTTTCAGCAGCCGCGAAAAATTCCCTTTCTTCCCCGCTGAATCCACATAATTATTGAAAGTTGTCCCTCTGTTAATGATGGCTTTTTTAATAACTTTATTAATTTCTTGATAAAGCTTCTTAATTTCTGCTGACTTTAGGCTAGCAGCAATTCGCATCGGTTTAATCCCGGCCATAAACAAAGACTCGTCCACATAAATATTACCTAAACCGGCAATCATTTTTTGATCTAGTAAAAAAGCTTTAATATTTTTTTTCTTATTTTTTAACTTGTCCGCCAAATAAACGGCCGAAAACTTAGGCATGAGCGGTTCCGGCCCGTAACCAACAGCAATTATTCTTTTCAGCTCTTGACCGTCAACAATTTTCAAATAACCGAACTTACGCAGGTCATTAAAAAACAACCGCATCTTATTTTTAAATTCAATAATCGCTCTAGTATACTTATTGGGTAATTCACCGCCGACAGAATCCGCAAAAGAGTTTCCACTTAAACTATGGCCGCCGCCAATTTTCTTGGTGCCGCTTGTCAAAATCAATTGACCGGTCATCTTAAGATGAACTAATAAGTATCGCTGTTCTTTTTCAGTCACCTTTTTCTTAATTTTTAAAATTAATAACTTGCCTGTGCGACCTATTTCCGTTATCTTATGGCCGACTAATTGTTTAACAAAAAAAGCCGCTTTATTCTTAGCGGTTTTTAAAAATATCAGTTTAACGGCGTTAATTTCTTGGCCAATAATACTCACAGTCAAATCACGCCGAATAGTTTCCACTTCCGGAAGTTCTGGCATAAAAATAGTTTTTAAAAAGAGAGAAGAATAATTATGACAATCACCAAAGACAGGAGTCCGACAGCGAACATCTTGGCTAAACCGACTCCGATTTTATCAGGATTAATAATTGCCATATAAGTGTGGGCCGAGTAGGATTCGAACCTACGAAGGCACAAGGCCAGCAGATTTACAGTCTGCCCCAGTTGACCGCTTTGGTATCGACCCGTTTATATTTGCTCTTATGATAAATAAAATATTTCTTTCTGTCAAACCATAAGAAACAACTACTTTTTGATGCCCTCAATGAGGACACGAACGAGGCCGTAAGCGGAGAAAATAATGGCTAAACCAATAGCTGACCAAACAATAGTATCCCGGCCACTCTTAACCTTTTCGGCATTTCCGGAAGAAGTCATCCAGGTTATTCCGCCATAAACAAACATCAATAAGGCAATAGAGCCGACTACCCCTAAAACCGTGTTAATAATTTTACCAATGAGCGCTTGCGGAGTATCAATGGAACCGAGGGGATTGGTGAGACAATTGCCAGAACCGCCTGGACAAGGAGCAGTTTGAGCAAGAACTGGAGAAACAAGAATAACGCCAACAACCAACGTTAATAAAAAAGCGCTTAAAATATGTTTTTTCATAAAAATAATTTTTTTATTTCTAATATTATTATAACAGGGTTTTTGAAAATAAAAAAGAGGACAATTGAATTAATTGTCCTCCGCATTGAATGTACTTGGTATACTTTAAATAACAGTCAGCTTGACTAAATCTCCTTGCTGAGAACTTAGCCTAAATTTTGGTCGTTCATAATAATTTAACTTAGCAGTTGGGCTGCCCTGGATAATCTCACCTTGAGAAAATTTAATTTGGTAATTATACTTTTCCGAAGATAAACTATACATTGCGCAACCAATACGAGAAGGGACTATCACAATGTTATAAGGAGTATCTCCTTGAACATTAATATAGTATTCTCCAGTGGTAAAGATAGAATCTTTTACCATTGGTGTTTGCGCCGGGATGTGAGCAACGGACTGATTTGACGGCAGCAGGCTGTCATCTTCGGGAGTAATCTCCCGAGGAGTTGCTATCTGCACGTACTCGGCTTCAATCCAAAACTTTTCTCCTTTCACAAAGGAGCCATTAGCTTTCGCTAATTGGATTTGGACGAAACCTTGTCCGTCAATAACGCAGACTTCCTGTTTGTGTGACACAAACTTAACAATGGTGCCACGAAAAAGCGGATGTTTTTCTTCTGCTAAAGAAGCCATGTCCTTATATAGGACGTTAACATTCCTCAAGATAACGCCATCAGTGGTGGCGGCATTCATCTCGTTGTTGATACTGCCACGATCTTTGGCGGTGTTTACACGCTTGCTCCAAGACACAACGTATCTTGTAGTTGACCGGAAATCTTCCGGAAAGAAATGTTTCCAAGCAACGGATAAGCACATCACAACGACGAGTGGAAAAACGATTTTATCAATCGCATTAATCTTAGTTGTTACACCAAGAATAATAAAACCGATAAGAGCGGCGCCCATTAATGCCTTAAAGGAAAAAATTCCAGGCATCATCAAACCCAAGAAACCAACAAAGGCAACCCAAGCGATGAAAGTTTTCATAGTTTTTGGCACAACTGCCTTATTAACCCTGAAAACCTTCAGGACAATACCGGCGGGAATCCAGGTTAACATAACCATGGATATAGCCAATACAAAGGCAAAAGAAGTAAGCCAGGGAGAATTAAACAGAAGCGCAATGATAATGAATATCAAAGCAACTACAGATACACCCCCAAGAACAATGGAATAAATTCCAATAATATGACCAATCGCTGGTATAACGGCGATAATAGCTCGCCCAATAGAATCTAACTGACGGGTAATCCAATTACGGAAATCCGTCCAAAAAATAAACATAGCTATAATAGCTACAACCAATAAAAT
>Ga0075530_1000518_pt1 | contig 18242 bp, 17 predicted proteins | sample NGEPerD_2_FD_75101 | JGI IMG/M metagenome (GOLD analysis project Ga0075530, IMG submission 75101) | Arctic peat soil microbial communities from the Barrow Environmental Observatory site, Barrow, Alaska, USA - NGEE PermafrostL1-D | ecosystem: Environmental > Terrestrial > Soil > Wetlands > Peat ... | reverse complement strand
TGCGACACCGCCGCGCCCCCACCCGCCCAAAGGGCTGCGGCCCTGACGCGCTGACGGTCGGTGGCGGGCGCACCCGTGACTTTGTAAACGGCCGGCAACACGCGCCCCCACAGGCCCGCCCGGACCCTGCGCTGGATCGCCGCCGGGCTGAACCCGAGGGCGCGGGCCTGCAGGGCGCACACGAGAGCGTCCTGCCGCGCGGCGATCTCCATCAGCGCGCGTTCTCGCTCGTGACGGGAGAAGCGTCGAATCTCGTCGCTTTCCCCGTCATCGCCCGGGGTGCGGGAGTGGTGGACCGGCTCCATGGAGAACCAGTCCATCGCGGGGGTGTGACAGCTACGTGTCGAGGCGCTCGTCGAGGAGCCGCTTCAGCACCTGCGGGTTCGCCTTCCCCTGCGTCGCCTGCATGGCCTTGCCCATGAAGAACCCGCGTAGCTTCTTCTTGGCCTTGTCGTCGCCCGCGCGGTAGCGCTCCACCTCATCGGGGTTGTCGGCGATGATCCGATCGACCAGCGTCGCGAGCTCACCCTCGTCGCTCACCTGCGCCAGGCCGCGCTCGTCCACCACCTGCTTCGGCCGCTTGGGCTCGCGGAGGCACTCGTCGAGCACGTCCTTGGCGAGGTTGCGCGACAGGGTTTCGTCGGCCACGAGGCCGATCAGCTCGGCGAGGCCGTCGGGGGCGAGCGGAAGCGCGCCGGGCGCGCCGCCCGTCTCGTGGAGGAAGCCGAGCAGCTCGCCGGTACACCAGTTGGCGACGTCCTTGGCGGTGCCGCCATCGAGCGCGGCCACTGCGGCCTCGGCGTACTCGGCGAGACCGGGCGTACCGGTCAGCACGCGCGCCTCGTGATCGGTGATGCCCCACTGCTCGACGAGCCGGGCTCGCCTCGCCGCCGGCAGCTCGGGCATACCGGCGCGCACGCGCTCGCGCATGTCGGCGCCGGGAGCCACGGGCACGAGGTCGGGCTCGGGGAAGTACCGGTAGTCCTCCGATCCCTCCTTCGTGCGCATTCCGTGGGTGACACCCTCGTCCTCGTCCCAGTGACGAGTCTCCTGCACGACGCGCTCGCCCGACTCCAGCAGCCCGCGCTGGCGCTCGATCTCGAACTCGAGGGCTCGTCCCAGCGAGCGCAGCGAGTTCATGTTCTTCACCTCGACCTTCGTGCCGAGCTCGTCGGACCCTGCCGGGCGCAGCGACACGTTGGCGTCGATGCGGAACGAGCCTTCCTCCATCTTCACGTCGGACACGCCGATCGCCTCGAGGAGCGCGCGGAGCTCGCCGACGTACGCGCGGGCCTGCTCGGCCGTGCGCAGGTCGGGGCGGCTCACGACCTCCATGAGCGGGACGCCCGCTCGGTTGTAGTCGATCAGTGAATGGGCGGCCTCGTGGATGCGCCCACCCCCACCCACGTGAAGGGACTTGCCGGTGTCTTCCTCCATGTGCGCGCGCTCGACGCCGATCCGATCACCGTCGACCTCCAACCGGCCGTCGACACAGATGGGCTCGTCGTACTGCGAGACCTGATAGTCCTTCGGCATGTCGGGATAGAAGTAGTTCTTGCGGTGGAAGATCGAGTGCTCCGGCACCTCGCAATGCAGTGCCTCCCCCACCCGGAGCGCGAACTCCACCGCCCGCTCGTTCAGCACCGGCAGAGAGCCCGGCAGCCCCAGGCACACGGGGCAGATGTTCGTGTTCGGCTCGGCACCGAACTCGTTGGGGCAACCGCAGAACAGCTTGGTCGCGGTCGCGAGCTCGACGTGGGTCTCGAGCCCGATGACGGTCTCCCAGGTGGTGGTCGTCGTCGTGGTCATGCCACGCTCCTGGCATGAGCGATGTACCTGATCCCGGCGCGTTCACGGTCCACCGCAGCGAGGTGCGAAACGGCGTGTCGCTCGCCTACGTGCGCGAGGGGGTGGGCGGCTCCCCGCTGCTGCTGATCCACGGCTACCCGGAGACGAAGCGGATCTGGTGGCGCAACATCGAGCCGCTCGCCGCCGCCGGCTTCGAGGTGATCGCGCCCGACCTCCGCGGCTACGGCGACTCCGACCTCGCCGCCGACGGCTTCTACGACGTCACCGCGTTCTCGCTCGACCTCTACGTGCTCGTGCACGACGCGCTCGGTCACGAGCACTGCGCGGTCGCGGGCGGCGACCTCGGTGGCGTCGTGCTGCGCGACCTCGCAACGCGCTACCCCGGGTTCGTCGAGCGGCTCTGCGTGTTCAACACGCTCGTCATGGTGGGCGACGACGAGCTCGCTGCCGCCGGCATCCCCGCCGACGAGGAACACGCCACCCGTCAGACCGCCGACTACTTCTTCCGGCAGGGCACCGAGCCGGAGGCGCTCCTCGCCGAGCTCGACACCCCGGCGCGCCGACGCGCCTGGGTGGCCGCCATGTACCGGCAGCGACTGTGGGCCGCGCCGGGGCACTTCGACACCGCCGCCATCGACTTCATGACCGAACCGTTCGCCGATGCCGAGCGTCTGCGCGCCAGCTGGGGCGCCTACGAGACCGCCTTCGGCAACCGCCCCATGGAGGACGTGCCCCAACTCTTCGAGCGCTGCCCGATACCGACCCTCGTGCTCTACGGTCCCGACGACCACGTCGTGCCGGCGACGTTCGCGGCGCGGGCCCGGCTGGCGTTCACCGAGTGCGTCGGGCCCTTCGTCGTGCCGAACGCCGGCCACTTCCTCCAATGGGAGCAGGCCGAGATCTTCAACCGCGCGTTGACGTACTTCCTGCGCTGAGCCCGCCGGCATCACGGCGCCGCCACCTTGCCGGTCGTCGCTCGCTGCGGGCCGGGCCATCCCCAATAGGGAAGGCCGGCCCGCGGGCGCTCGCTTCTCCGCCAGACTCGGACTCGCTCCGCTCGCCTCGCCGGCATCACGGCGAAGCATCTTCGATCACTTTCGCTACCCGGAACATGACCGGCTCGCCGAGCGCCGGCGCCAGCACCTGCACCCCGATCGGCAGACCGTCGGCACCGGCACCGTACGGCACGCTCATGGCCGCGTGACCGGCGAGGTTCGACGGGATCGTGCACACGTCGGAGAGGTACATCGCCAACGGATCGGTGGTCTTGGCTCCCAGCTCGAACGCGGTCGTCGGCGAGGTCGGCGACACCAGCGCGTCGAAGGTGTCGTACGCGCGGTTGAAGTCGCGGATGATGAGCGTGCGCACCCGCTGCGCCTGGCCGTAATAGGCGTCGTAGTACCCCGCCGAGAGTGCGTAGGTCCCGAGCATGATGCGGCGCTTGACCTCGGCACCGAAGCCGGCGTCACGCGTCTTCGCGTTCATGGCCGCGGCATCGTCACCCTCGACGCGCAGCCCGTAGCGCACACCGTCGTAGCGGGCGAGGTTGCTCGACGCCTCCGCCGGCGCGATGAGGTAGTAGGCAGACAGGCCGTAGGTCGCGCTCGGCACCGCCACACGATCGACGGTCGCCCCGCCCTTCTCCAACGCCCGGGCGGCGTCTTCGACGGCAGCGACGACCTCGGGCCGGATCCCCTCGGCGTCGGTGAGCTCCTCGACGATCCCGATCCGGAGACCGGCGACGCCCTCGTCGAGAACGTCCCGCAGACGAGGGGCGGGCTCGGCGATCGCGGTGGAGTCGAGCGGGTCGTGGCCGGCCACGATCTCGAGGAGGAGCGCGGCGTCGGTCACGGTCGTTGCAATCGGCCCGATCTGGTCGAGCGAGCTCGCGAACGCGATCAACCCGTAGCGCGACACCGCGCCGTACGTGGGCTTCACCCCGACGACACCGCACAGCGCCGCCGGCTGGCGCACCGACCCGCCGGTGTCGGAGCCGAGCGCGAGCGGCGCGAAACCGGCCGCCACCGCCGCCGCCGAACCCCCACTCGAGCCGCCGGGTACGCGCGTGGGATCGTGCGGGTTGCGCGTGGGCCCGAACGCGGAGTTCTCGGTCGACGAGCCCATCGCGAACTCGTCGAGGTTCGTTTTGCCGATCGGGATGCCGCCGGCGGCGGCGATCCGATCGACGACCGTGGCGGTGTACGGCGGGCGCCAACCGTCGAGGATTCGCGACGAGCACGTGGTGGGCACGGCGCGGGTGCACAGGTTGTCCTTGAGTGCGATCGGCACCCCCGCGAGCGCGCCCGGGTCGTCACCCTGCGCGACGGACACGTCGACCGCGTCGGCCGCGGCCCGCGCCCCGTCGACCATCACATGGTTGAACGCGTGCAGCTCGGCGTCTCGGGCATCGATCGCGGCGAGGTGCTCGTCGACGACCTCGCGGGCGGAGCGTCGTCCGGCACGTACGTCGGCGGCGAGCTCGAGGGCCGTGTCGGTCACGGGGCCTCGCCCATGATGCGCGGGACGCGGAAGCGACCGTCCTCGGCCGCGGGCGCCTGCTCGAGCACTTCGTCGCGGTCGAGCACGGGGCGCACCTCGTCGGCCCGCAGCACGTTCACCAGCGGCAACGGATGGGCGGTCGGGGGGACGTCGTCGATCTCGAGCGCCGACACCTCGGCCGCATACTCGAGGATCACGCCGAGCTCACCGGTGAGCGCGGCGATCTCGTCTTCGGTCAGGGCCAAGCGCGCCAGCTGCGCGACGTGCTCGACGTCGGCGCGCGTGATCTTCGGGGCCATGCGCGGAGTCTAGGAGTGCGTCCGGGAACCGCCGCTAGTGATATGGATCGTCCGGTTCGCCCGGGTGCTTCCACCAGTCGTCGGACGCCGGCGTCCACTCCGGATCGGGGTAGATGCAGTCGACGGGGCAGGCGGGCAGGCACTTGTCGCAGCCGCTGCAGAGCTCGGGGACGATGATGACGTCGACGCCGTGGTTGAAGATCGCGCCGAACTGATCGGGGCAGTGGCGGAGGCAGGCGTCGCAGTTGATGCACTCCGACATCTCGATGCGCAGTGGGCGGTTCTTCCATTTCGGGTTCCGCTCCCGCGCCTGGATGCGCTCGTCACGCGTCCCCGCAGGCACCAACCCAGACTAGAGGAGCTGCCATCCTCCGACAGGGGGCCGGCTCTGCCGGCCCCCGTGCCGCCAGCCGCGTGCGGAGCGGCGAGCGAAGCGAGCGCGACCAGAAAGTAGAGGAGCTGCCATCCTCGACAGGGGGCCGCCTTTGCCGGCCCCCGTGCCGCCAGCCGCGTGCGGAGCGGCGAGCGAAGCGAGCGCGACCAGAAAGTAGACCGGTCGGTCAAGCTGGACGGCCGCCCGCCCCGTCGCTACATTCCCGCGACCCAGTGGTGCACGAGCGAAGGAGACCCCGGTGGCGAAACATCCGTTCCTCTCCGACGAGTGGTTCACGGTCGTCGAGAAGCTCGTGGAGGAGCACGGTGCCGACGCACCGGCTCACACGAACGTCGTGGTCAACCTGGTCATCACGGGCACGCCCTTCGGCGACGAGCGCCAGATGCACATGGGCGCTCGCGGCGGCAAGGGCGAGTGGGGCATCGGGCACGCCGACGACGCCGACGTGACGCTGACAACCGACTACGACACCGCCAAGGAGGTGTTCGTGTCGGGGAACCCGCAGGCCGGCATGCAGGCGTTCATGGCCGGCAAGGTGAAGGTCCAAGGCGACATGGCGAAGCTGATGGCGTCGCAGCAGGGTGGCGGCAACACCGCCCTCAACGACGCGATCCAAGAGGCCACGGAGTAACGCTCCATGCCCCTCTACATGGACCGCCACCACATTCCGGGGGCCACGGCCGAGGATGTGGCACAGGCACACGTCCAGGACGTCGCCATTCAAGACCGGTACGGCGTCCGCTACCTGACGTACTGGTTCGAGCCCGAGGACGGTTCGGCATTCTGCCTGGCGGAGGGGCCCGACCGCGAGGCGGTCGACACGGTGCACCGGGAGGCGCACGGCCTGATCGCGAACAAGATCATCGAGGTCGACCCGGCGATGGTCCGTCACTTCCTGGGCAGGATCGCGGAGCCCGTCGTCGGCGAGCCGTGGGTCGAGACCGCGTTCCGAGCCGTGCTCTTCACCGACATCGAGGATTCCACGAGCCTCACGCATCGCTTCGGCGATGCCAAAGCGATGGCGGTCATCCGCGCCCACGACGAGATCGTCCGCGAGCTGCTCGATCGGTTCGGTGGCAAAGAGGTGAAACACACGGGCGACGGGATCATGGCGTCGTTCACCTCCGTCGGTCGTGCGGTCGAGGCGGCCATCGCCATGCAGCAGCGAATCGGCGACCACAGTCGCGACGCGGAAGTTCCGTTCAGGATTCGCATCGGCCTGAGTGCGGGCGAGCCCGTCACGGAGAACGACGACCTGTTCGGGACCGTCGTTCAACTTGCGGCTCGACTGTGTGGGTCGGCTCAGGCGGGATCCATCTACGCGTCAAGTGCCGTCAGGGAGCTCGTGGTGGGCAAGAGCTTCACGCTCGACGAGGTGGCAACGGTCCAGCTCAAGGGGTTTGACGAGCCCGTCCGCCAGTTCGAGGTCCGCTGGGCTCTCGACTGAGGTTCAGGGCACCGAACAAGCCGAACGCGCAGATCGCGCCGCCGAAGAGGAACGCAGCCGAGAACGCGCCCGCGCCGGGATGATTCGACGTCGCGGCCGCACCGGACAGCACCGCCGACATGGTCGCGATGCCCATCGACGATCCGATCGACGCTCCCATGTTCAGCGCGCCGCTCGCGGCCGAGAGATCGGACTCGGCGGCCTCGTTGGTCACGGTCGCGGCCGCCGGCGGCGCGACCAGCCCGAGACCGAAGCCCGACAGCACCAGGCCGGGCAGGATGAGGTAGTAGGGCGAGCCGTCGGTGATCACCGCCAGGGCGACCATCGACGCCACGATCAGCACCATCCCGATGGTCGCCATGCGCCGGCCGCCGTAGCGAGCCGCCATGTACCCCCCGATCGGCCCCATGACGCCCAGCGACGCCGCTCGGGGTGAGATCCCGAGCGCGACCTGGTCGGCGCGGTAACCGAAAAGCGCCGTGTCGGCGAGCATCACCGAGGTGATGAAGAAGCCGCCCATGTAGGCGAAGTTCGCGCAGAAGTTGGCGGTCACCGCGCCCGCGAACCGCCGCCGGCGGAAGTAGCCGACCGGAAGGACGGGTGCCGGTGCCTTCAGCTCCACCCGCACGAAGGCAACCAGCGCGGTGACGGCGACGAGCGCCGTGGCCACGAGCGGCAGGGACGTCCATGCCCAGTTCCCGTCGATCCCACGGTTGAACACGAGCAGGAGCGCGCCGAGCCCGACGATCGACAACACGCAACCGGCGATGTCGAACCGCTGTCCCTGCTCGCCCTTCGACTCGCGGAGCACGACGAGGCCAAGCCCGAGGGCGACGACGCTGAAGGGGAACTGGCCGAAGAAGAGCCAGCGCCAGCCCGCGGCCTCGACGACGAACCCGCCGACGATCACTCCCAGCAGGGGCGAGACCGCGATCGTCGCCGACCACCAGCCCAGCGCCTTCACGCGATCCTCGGGATCGAACGCGACCGCGATCAGCGCCAGTGCCGACGGGATCACGGCCGCGCTCCCGATCGCCGAGATCGCGCGGAACAGGATGAGCAACCCCACCGTCGGCGCGAAGCCGCACAGCAGTGACGCCACCGCCGACACCGCGAACCCCAGCAGCCACGTGCGGCGCCGGCCGAAGACGTCGCCGGCCTTCCCGAACACGGGGACGAAGATCGAGCGGAAGAGGAACGGTGCCGACACGACCCACGACAGCGACGCCAGCGACGCGTGGAAGTCGTCCCGGATGAACGGCACCGCCGTCGTCAGCACGGTGATCGTGAGCCCGGTCGCGAAGAGGCCCGAGAGGACCGTGACCAGCACCCACCACCGGTACGACTCGCGTTCGTGAACGTCGCGCAGCGCTGGTGGCGCGAGCCGCCGCGCCAGAGGGAGCGCCTCGTAGAGCTCCCCTTCGACGAGGACGCCGGGCCGCTCCGCGTCGCTCACGCCGCGTCTGCGACCGAGAGGCGCGCCGCTCGGGGTGCCGACCGAACGAACGTTGCCGCGACCACTGAGGGCACGGCGACGGCGAGACCGACGAGGTATGCCGCCGAGAACGCGCCGCCGTCCTGGATCGTGGCAAGGACCTGCATGCCCGCGACCGCCCCGATGAGCGTCACCATCTGTTGGGCCGCGTTGGCGACGCCGAGGTGCTCGGGCTCGACCGCGTTCGCGGCCGAGCTGATGAGCGACGGCGACGCCGCACCGAGCCCGAGGCCCGAGAGCACGAGCGCGACCGCGATCAACACGACCCAGCCGCGGGATGCCGCCAGCGCGAAGCAGGCCATCGAGACCACGACGAGGGCGGTGCCCAGGACGGCGGCGCGCCGTTCGCCGACACGTACGGCCACGTACCCCGACACCGGTGAGGACAGGCTGAACGACAGCGGCCGGCACAACATCAACAGCGCCGTTCCCGCGATCGCGTAGCCGAAGCGATCCTGCATGAGCAGGGGCGTGATGATGAAGCCACCCATGTACGCGAATTGCGCCAGCGCCTGCGCGAGAAGCGACGCGGTGAAATTCCGGCGCCGGAAGAACTCGAGGGGAAGCAGCGGGTCGGACGCGCGTTGCTCGCAGCGGACGAACGCGACCAGCCCGACCACCGCCACCGCGAGCAACGCCACCGGTGCCGGATCGAACCAGCCCCGGTCGCGCCCGAGCTGCAGCGCGAGCAGCGGCAGGACCGTCGCGATCGCCAGCGCCGTCGCGCCCCGGAAGTCGATGGCGACGCGCCGCGATCGGGGCGTCTCCCGCAAGACGACCGCCCCGATCGCCAGGGCGACGAGGGCGAGTGGCGCCTGCGCGACGAACAGCCACCGCCAACCGAACGCCTCGACGATGGGTCCGCCGGCGACCAGCCCGAGGACCGGCGCGCCCGCGCCGACGAGCGCCCACCACCCCATCGCCTTCACCCGGTCCTCGGCGGGGAACGCGTGCATGATCAGCGCCATCGACGCCGGGCCGGTGGCGGCTCCTTCGAGCGCTCCCACGATCCGGATCGCGATCAGCGCGGGTGCGCTCCAGGCGAGCGCGGTGAGGCCGGTGAACACGGCGAAGAGCCCGAAGCCGACGAGGTAGACGCGGCGGTGGCCGTACACGTCGCCGACCTTGCCGAGTAGCGGCATCCCGAGCGCGTGGGCCAGAAAGGGCCCGGTGACGATCCAGGCGAGCGTCGTGCGGTCGGTATCGAGGTCACGGGCGATGTCGGGTATCGACACCGCCAGCACCGTGATCGTGAAGCCGGCCGCGAACAGGCCTGACAACACGCTCCACAGCACCCACCAGCGGTACCGGTCGCTCTCGCGGACCCGGCGGCGGAACCGCTCGCGCAGCAGCAGCGGCCACGCGACCGCCGGGACCTCCTCGACCCCGGAGTAGTCGGCGAGGACCGTCTCGGACGCGGACGGATCCGCGGATCGGTCGGTCGTCGACCTTCCCAAGTTCCTGCGCTCCTCGCGGTAGGGCGCCGAGGGGGGCGCCGCACCAAGAGCGCAGACTAATGCTGTCGGTCGAGCAGCCCGGGAAGACTTCCCTCGCTCACCGGCGCCGCGTGGGCCACGGCGGCGTCGACGACGTCGGTGGCGGCGAGCCACCAGCGGAGGTAGACGCGAGCGGCGGTGACCGTCGCCGGATCGGGACCGGGTCGACCCACGGGCCGGCCGTACCCACTACCGGGCCGCACCAATGCGGGACGATTGGTCGCACCCTTCGGGGGTCGTCGCATTCCCTGCCTCCTCCTGCCTCCGAGCTGGGCCTGTCTGCTCGTGGCGCAGGGTACGGATCGACCCCCGACCCGCCTATGGCCTGCCTGAGGGTTGACATGTGCATCACCCCGGCCGCGAACCGCACCGAATCAGGCAGTTCGGGCCGGCGTCCGCCGGGCCCGGGCGCGCGCACGTGTCGTACGGCGAGGCGGGCAAGGGGGTCGAAAGTCCCGAAACGGACAGGGAATTGGTCCGCGGGCTACGTATGCCTAGTCAGATCGGAGGGTGTCACGGATCATTTGGCCGTGGAATCGGCATTGAACAGCAGCTCGTAGATGCCGACGCCGGCCAGCGGGCCCGACAGCAGGCGCATGGGCGCCTCCTGCACCGTGGTGGTCCCCGGCTGGAGCGCCAGCGACTCGTGCGAGCGTTCGGCCGCGACCTCGTAGCTCCCGCCGCCCGCGACCTCGAGCGTCAGGTCGAAGCCCTCGGGGGTCCGGTCGGCGCCTTCCCGGGTCCGCCGGTCGGCGCGCACGATCGGGTGCAGGGCGCCGCCGTCGAGCACGTAGCCGTTGGCGCTCACGCTCCCGGCAGCGTCGACGACGTGAAAGAGGTTGAATGCCAGCGGCATTCCGGAGAGCTGCCATCCCGCCAGGAGGGGGCCGGGTCCCCCGGCCCCCGGATCGCCAGAATTGCGCGGGAGCGGCGAGCGAAGCGAGCGCGACCCGGAAGGAAAGAGTCCCGTGACCCAGTGCCACTCCCGCACCCCGCTCCAGTCGCGCCATCCCCACGAATGGTCCCGCTGGCTCACGCCGTCGAACGTCAGCCGGCGCCCGCCGAGCACGAGGTCGCCGCGTACGGTCCCGCTCTGCTCGTAGTGGCCCCAGGCAACCGGCTTCGGGAGCGGGGCGGCGTTGTCGGCGTAGTCGAAGCAGCCGCCCGTACCCTCGAACTCGAGGTACGCCTTGGTGTCGCCGTCGTCGAGCTCGAGGGTCCAGCGCGCCAGCGGCTCCAACATCCGGTAGCCGAGCCCCTCGATCGTGGTCGCGTCCCAGTCGGCGCCCGGGAGGTGGTCGAGCTCGCGGTAGTACCCGTACGCGGGCGCGCCGTCGAGCCAGGCGATGAACAGGGCGTTGGCGGCCGGCTGGTTGGGGAGCACCGCCATCCGTGTGAGGAAGCAGGCGTCGGACTCGCGGTCGAAGCCGTTGAAGTAGAGCGAGTCGCTCCAATGCGCGTCGGTGTGCTCGACCGGATGGCGACGCTCGTCGAGGTCGGTGACGGGCATGAGCGCGGGTGACGCTCAGCGCGTGGAGGTGTCGGCTGGCGCGTCCCCGCGGGGATGCACCTGCAGCCAGTAGTAGCGGAAGATCGCGCCCGACGCGAGCGCGAGCCATGCGAGCGTGAGGAGCGCCTGGAGCGCGCTCTTGCGGATGGCCTCGTCGTCACCGGCACCGAAGACACCGGGCCCGATGAGCTTGAAGACGTTGTACGAGCCGAACCCGCTGGCGAAGAGGAAGATGAGGATGGCGGTGAAGCACACCGCGTACACGTAGGCGCGGTCGGCTCGCCAGGCGGCGCTGCCGTCGAAGTTGGCGGCGGCGACGTACTCACGCCGGCGCCGGTGGTGGAACAGGAGCACACCTCCCGCGGCGACGAGCACCAGGCCGCCCTGGACCGTGCCCTGGAGCACGCGGTCGTTCTGGCTGACGTCGGAACCACCGTCGACGCCCTCGAAGTCTTCGAACTCTTCGACGTCGAGATCCTCGAAATTGAAGAGCCCCTCCGACGATTCGTCGTCCTTGATCTTCTCGGTGAGGGAGCTGACGATGACGGTGCTCGCGATCAGCACCGTGAACACCGCCACGAAGCTCACGGTGCACACATAGAGCGTGAACGTGCGCCTCCCGGTGGGGTCGATGTCGCGCCCGCCCGCGAGCACGAGCACTACCAGGGCGAGCAGCCCGAGGGGCAGCACGACCGCGAACGCGAGCAAGAACGTGAAGCCCTCGTCGAACAGGTCCATCAGCCGGCTCCTTCCTGGAGCTTGACCATCTCCTTCTCGAGCTCGGCGACGGTCCAGCGGTCGCCCTTGTCGACCGTCTCGGTCATCGTCCACGGCCGGAAGCGGCGCACCACCCCGCCCTGCACGAAGAACGTCGTCCCCGTGAACGGGCACTGCTCGGTGGAGAGGTAGGCAACCAGAGGAGAGACGTTGGCAGGTCCCCAGGTGTCGAACGCGCCCGGATCCTCGGGGGCCTTCACCGCTTCTTCCAGGCCAGGCGTCTGCTCGGTGAGCCGGGTGCGGGCGGCAGGGGCAATCGTGTTGGAGCGCACGCCGTAGCGGCTCAGCTCCTGGGCGACGATGTTGGAGAACGCGGCGATGCCGGCCTTGGCCGCGCCGTAGTTGGCCTGGCCGGGGTTCCCCAGGAGGCCCGAGGTCGACGACGTGTTGACGATTGCCCCCTTCACCTCCTTGCCTGCTTTCGACTGCTCCCGCCAGTAGTTGGCCGCGAACCGCGTCGGGCAGAAGTGCCCCTTGAGATGGACGTTGATGACCGCGTCCCACTCCTGCTCGGTCATGTTGACGAGCACGCGGTCGCGCAGGATGCCGGCGTTGTTGACGAGCGCATGGAGGTCGCCGAAGGTCTCGACGGCGAGGTTGACGAGGCGCTGGGCACCCTCCCAGTCGGAAACGCTGTCGACGTTGGCGACGGCCTCGCCGCCCATCTCCTTGATCTCGTCGACGACCAGCTGGGCCGGGGCGCGATCCTCGCCCGTACCGTCGATGTCACCGCCGAGGTCGTTGACGACGACCTTGGCGCCCTCCGACGCAAACAGCAGCGCATGCTCGCGGCCGAGACCCCGCCCGGCGCCGGTGATGATCGCGACGCGCCCGTCGAGTGCACCCATGGTTCGCCTCCCGTCCTGGTCTCACCGACTCAATGGCAGTCGGCGACGTTATAGGAAGAGGGTGACCTTATCGCCACGCTTCAGCTGGGTGCCGGGGTCGGGGTCCTGGGCCCGCACCTCTCCGCCGGGCTCGTAGTCCTCGACGTCGGGGACGAGGCCGAGCTGGCGCAGCGCCGCGCTCGCCGCCTCCACGCTCATGTCTTCCAGGCTCGGCACCGCGACCGGCTCGGGGCCCCTGCTCACGACGACGGTGACGGAGGAGTCGCGCTCCAACTCGGTTCCGGCGGCCGGGTCGGTGCGGATGACGACGCCGTTCTCCACGGTGTCGCTGAACTCGTCGGCGCGCGTCGCGGTGAAGCGGCTGTTGGCGAGGGTCGCCACCGCCTCGTCGTACGTCGCATCGACCACGTCGGGCACCGGCACCGGCGCCGGGCCGGCGCTGACGACGAGCTGGACGGGCGAGTCGGGCGGCGCGTTCGTGGAAGCCGCGGGATCGGTCCGCAGCACCAGTCCGGCGGCGACGCTCTCGTCGAACGAAGGCACGACCTCGACGACGAAGCCCTCCGCCGCGAGCGCGAGGGTGGCGTCCCCTTCGGGCAAGCCGGTCACATCGGGGACCGGCACGGGCGGTGGCCCACGCGACACGAACACGATCACCGTTCCGCCGTCGCTGACCCACTCGCCCGCGGCGGGCGACTGCCCGACGATCACACCGGCGGGGTCGTCGGAGGTGCGCTGCTCGACCTTCATCGCGACACCCGCCTCGCTGGCACGCGTCGCCGCGCCCTCGCGGCTGAGGCCGACGAGGGACGGGGCGGGCACGGTCGCGCCTCCCGGGCGCGCCAGGAAGAACCCGGCCGCGATCGCCAGCACGAGCGCGACGACCACACCGACGACGATCGGCACCGCGCGACTCGAACCCTTCCCGCGCCGCGTGACGACGGCCTCGGCCGGCATGACCACCGCTTCGGTGTCGGCCACCGCACCGCCGGGCGGGTCGGAATCGGCGTCTTGGTCGAATACGGCTCCAGTACGACGGTGCTGCGTGGGATTGGCGTCTTCGACGATCGTCGGGCTCAGGCCGGCGAGCAGGAACGGCTGGGCCGGAGGCATCCGGTGGGCGGCGTCGGCGATGGCTTCGCCCATGGCGCGGGCGTCGGGGTAGCGCTCGTCGGGCAACGGCCGCCCGGCGCGCTCGACGACGCGCCCGAGCGGCCCGAGCTCGTCGGGCGCCAGGATCGGCTCCTGGGTGCGCGCCGCCAGGGTGCCGAGGGCGGTGTCGGAGGCGAACGGCACCCGGCCGGTCACTCCCTCGACGAGCACGAGCGCGAACGCGTAGAGGTCGGCGCGACCGTCGAGGGGCGCGCCCAAGGCCTGCTCGGGCGCGGCATACCGGGCGGTGCCCACCACCGCGCCGGCCGGCTCGGTCCAGCTCGCCTCCGCCAGCGCACGCGCGAGGCCGAAGTCGGCGACACGGGCGATGCCGTGCTCGTCGAAGAGGAGGTTGGCAGGCTTGATGTCGCGGTGGACCAGGCCGCGGGTGTGCGCGTAGTCGAGCGCCGAAGTGACCTGGCGGCCCAGGTGCGCGGCCTGCGACGGTGTGAGACGAGTACCTCGGTCGAGGAGCGAGCGCAGGCTCCCGCCCGCGAGGAGCTCCAGCACCATGAACGGGACGCCCTCCTCGCCCCAGTCGTAGACGGCCATCACGTGGGGATGGTGGAGGGACGCGGCGAGTTGGGCCTCCGTCCGGAACCGGCGCAGGAACCCGGCGTCGTCAGCGAGCGCGGGGTGGAGCACCTTGACCGCGACCCGGCGGCGGAGGCGCACGTCGTCGGCCACGTAGACGCGACCGCCCCCGCCCGCGCCGATCGACGCACGCAGGCGATAGCGGCTCGCGAGGACGCGGCCGGTGAGATCAGCGACACTGACGGACATAGGCCCCACAACGGTACCGGCCGCTCCCGATCGGGCCGCGGCAGGTGCGGTCGGTAGGGTCAGCGCCGTGGCCAACCGCATCCTCGGTCGTCATCCCGAGCGGGTGATCGTCATCACCATCGGGCTGCTGGTGGTGCTGAACCTGGCGTTCCTCATCGGGCGCAACTCCGACACCTCGGAGCCTGGAACCGACGCGTTGCCGAGCACGGTGGAGAGCGTGAGCCCGGAGCCGGGCACCCAGGCCGATCGGCGCATCGCCGTGACGGCAGACCTGAGGGACGGCCTCACCGGTGTGCTCGTCATCGACGGGCAGCGCATTCCCGAGGACCAGCTCGAGTACATCGACGCGCAGGGGATCATCACCTTCCGCCCCGGGGCCGATACCGACCTCTCGGCCTTCGAGGCCGGTGAGCACACGGTGCAGGTCCTCTACTGGGACCAGACCGAGAACGAGCCCGCCGACCCCGACTCGTTCGGATGGCGCTTCCGCGCGACGGCCTAGGAGACTGTTGAAGAAGCCGCTTCCCAGGTCCGGTTGTGCTTCGTAGGCTTGGGATTGTGGGCCCGGGTTCATGACCGACCGAAGAGCCGGCGATTGAAGGTGTGAAGCCGGTCACCCAGGTGGCTTTGATGCCGTGGAGTGGTTCCCTCCTTGTCAGTTCCCGGGCTCGCGTTCAGGTGAGCGTCCATCCAGCCGGTCCGCGGGTGAGTCCGAGGTTCACGAGTCGGCGCAGGTTCATGGCGGCGATCCGAAGCGAGAGCCAGAGTTCGTTGCGGACCACACCCTGGTAGGGGACGCGGCGGTTTCCTCTCTGGACGAGCCAGGCGATGGAGCGTTCGACCATGGGCCGCCATCGCCGGTAGTCGTCGACGACATCGCCGTCACGCCAGGCGCGGCGCGCCGCGACGAGCTCGGCGTCGTGCTTGCTGATCGTCAGATGCATTCCGTTCTTGGCGGTGGTGCAGCGGGAGCGCAGCGGGCAGTCTCGACACCGCGAGCCGAAGCTTGCGTGACCGCTTCTGGAGATGGGCACGGTGTGTCCCGCCGGGCAGTCGACGCTGCCCGCGGCGTGATCGACGACGAAGTCGTCGCGGTTGAAGCCGCCGGGGATGTTGCGCCGCATCGAGATGGGCTTGATCGCCTGGTCGTGGTCGGACTCGCGCAGGGCCGCGCGGGTCGGGCCGGAGCCGTAGGCCGAGTCGGCGAGCACCTGGAGCCCGGGTTCCTCGCCCGCGAGCAGCTCGACGCCGGTGGGGCCGTCGGGCGCGTTGGCGGGGGTAAGGGCGGTGGCGGTGACAAGACCGGTCTCGGGCTCGACGGCGAGGTGGGCCTTGTAACCGTCGCGGTAATCGCTTCGGCTCTTGTGCATGTGGCGGGACTCGGGATCCACGGTGGAGATCACCCGGTCCGACGCCACCCGCTGCGCAATGCGCCATTGGCCGTCCTCGTCGCCGGGCTCCACGTCCTGACCCGCCACCAACGCCAGCAACCCCAGCGCGTCAGCGGCTTCGCCCCCAAGACGCGCGTCCTCAAGCGCGGCGACGATCGCCAGCGCGTCGTTCACCAGCGCCGAGACCAACGCCGCCTTGGCCTCAGGATCATCCCAAGCACAGACCGGCTTGCCCGAAGCGTCGTAGTCGTGCGCGCTCACCTCGACCGCCGCGGCCTCGGGCACGACCCGGCGCACCCGGCGGATCGCCGACACCAACTGGGTGACAGTGTCTTGAGTCGCGACCGCGTCATCCAGCAACGTCGAGTCCAGCGCCCGGCGGGTCCGGCCCACCAACACGCCCGTCGCCGCGATCACCTCGCGCACGGCCTCGAAGACGCGCTCAGGGTGCTCGCTGCGACGCAGCCGCGTCCGCCAATACGTGAGCACCGAATAGTCGAAACCGGGATCGTCCAGCGACAGGCCTGCCGCCACCTTCCAACTGATCCGGTCCCGCAGCGCCCGAGCCGCCTCCCGATCAGAGAGCCCCTCAAGCGCCTGGAGCACCATCACCGTCGCCACCACATCCGCCGGAATCGACGGACGACCCCGATCCGACGGAAACAAGTCGGCGAAGAGCTCATCGGGAAACAACTCGCCGCGATGGTCAGCCAGGAACGCCTCCACGCTGCCATCGGGAACGAGTCCTCGACACAGCGCGGCAGCGTCGAGCAACTCACTACTGGATTCGCTCTTACCCTGCATGACCCAAGTGTGAGCGAACCACACCCAGATCGCGAACACCACTGGCCTATTTCTTCAACAGTCTCCTAGAGGTCCAGGGCCAGCACGGCCGCGCCCTGCACCGCGTCGGATGCGATGGCGGCAAGCGCCTCGTTCGCGGCCTCGAGTGGGAACGCCTCGAACGATGTGCGCACACCGGCCTCGACCGCGAGGGCCATGAACTCCTCGGCGTCGCGCCGGGTCATGTTGGCGACCGACCGCAGGGAGCGCTCCCGCCAGAGGAGCGCGTAGTCGAGCGGCGGGATCGTGCTCATGTGGATGCCGGCGAGCGCGACAGTGCCGCCCGGCCGGACCGTCGCCAGCGCGACCGGCACGAGCTCGCCGGCGGGCGCGAACACGACGGCGCGGTCACAGGCGTGCGGCGGTGCTTCGTCGGCCGCGCCCACCCAGGTCTCGCCGAGGTCACGCGCGAGCGCCCGATGCCGCTCACCGCGCGTCATCACGACCGTCTCGCAGCCCCAGTGGCGGAGCACCTGGAGCGCGAGGTGCGCCGACGCGCCGAACCCGATGAGCGCGACGCGCTCCCCCGGCTCGACCTCCGCTCGGCGCAGGGCGCGGTATCCGATGACACCGGCGCACAGCAGCGGTGCGGCTTCGAGGTCGGAGAGGCCTTCGGGCAGGCGCACGGCGAAGTCCTCCGGCACGGTGAGTGCGTCGGAGTAACCGCCGTCGACGGTCCAGCCCGTGAACTCGGCCGTCTCGCACAGGTTCTCCTCGCCCCGGCGACAGAACTCGCAGACGCCGCAGGTTCGGTGCAGCCACGCCACGCCGACGCGCTCGCCGGCGCGCAGCCGGGTGCACCCGGGGCCGAGCGCGTCGACGGCGCCGACCGCCTGGTGACCGGGCACGACCGGGAGGCGGGGCAGCTCGAGATCGCCTTCGACGACATGCAGGTCGGTGCGGCAGCAGGCGCACGCGGCGACGCGCAGCCGCACCTCGCCCGGCCCCGGCTCGGGCGCCGCCCGCTCGACCAGCTCGAGCGGCCGCGTGTCGATCGGGGCCGGGTGCTGCAGAACGACGGCGCGTTGGGTCATTTTCTCGCTGTATAGCCGAGAAAGTGACCCAACTCGGTAGGGGGTTGGGGGGTTAGGGCACTGCGAAGGTGGCCCAGGCCTTGATGGCGGTGCCGCCGTCTTGGCGGGTGCAGGCGAGGTCGAGGTCGACGCGGCGCTCGCCGTCGGCCTCGTACCTCTTCGTGACTGTGCCCTGGCACGTCAGCGTGTCGCCGGGCCAAACCTGCTCACGGAACTGGAACCCGTAGGTGCGCACGTTGTCGGCGCCGAGCCAGTCGGTCGCGAACGTCGCCAGGATCCCGGCCTGGAGCATCCCGACCGAGAAAACCGTCGGGAACCCCGCGCTCTTGGCGTACTCCTCGTCGTGGTGGATCGGGTTGAAGTCACCCGACGCGCCCTGGTAGCGCACGAAGTCGGTACGGGTGAGCGGACCGACCACGAGCGGCTCGGTGGTCGCGCCCTCCTCGAGGTCGTCCCAGGTCGCGG
>Ga0075530_1000517_pt1 | contig 18255 bp, 21 predicted proteins | sample NGEPerD_2_FD_75101 | JGI IMG/M metagenome (GOLD analysis project Ga0075530, IMG submission 75101) | Arctic peat soil microbial communities from the Barrow Environmental Observatory site, Barrow, Alaska, USA - NGEE PermafrostL1-D | ecosystem: Environmental > Terrestrial > Soil > Wetlands > Peat ... | reverse complement strand
GTTCGGCACGGCCGAGGCCCGCTTCGCCGGCCCCTCCCGACGTGCGGTCAGCGACTGAAGCGATCATCACGCCGATGTCCGATCCAAACGTGAAGATCGGTGGAGGTCAAAGGTGAAGACCTCAAAATGGGGCTAGCCGGATTCGAACCGGCGACCTCCTGGGTGCGATCCAAGGCGGCGGCTACGTTGCCGTCTCAGCGAAAAGCTTCAACTTCCAGGTAGTTTCGGTTCGCTCGAGCATTTCTCGATGAGCGAATATGGCATTTGGATGTGCGCGGATATGCGGCGATGTGATCCGATTCGGGAACTTCTGGCGAGAAGTTCCCGAAATCGCGGAGGGCGGTTCAAGATGGCCGAACTCTGCCGGCTCGTCGGGTCGGTGTGGACCTCGAAGGGGGGAGCTACACGTGCGGGCGCAGATCTCGCGCGCCCGACGCGGGACCTGTGGGGTGCGAAAACTCGATCGGGTGCCCGCGCGTGGCCTTGCCCGGCTCCTCACCTCCGGCAGGCCCCCTGAGTTCTGGCTAGTTTGTGCGTGCGCCGGTTCGCACGATCGCCGCGCACCGTTGGCGGCGCTCACGCCTCAGGCAAGTCGAGGGTGGGATCGACGCCCTGCGGCCAACTCCTTCCAGTGTCAGTGACCCGGCGGTTCTCGGTGGCAGGTCAGGCCGCAATGCTGTACTCGTGGATCAGGCTCGCGCGCCAGCCGCAGGACGAGCTCGCGGACCTCCTCGCCGATCCGGGGGCGAGGAGGGCTGCGGCTCGGATAGCTCCAGCGGCGCGCCACGAGCCGGCGATGCCAGCGCAGCAGCGTCTCCGGCCTCACGAAGAAAGCTGACCAGCGCGGCCGTGGCAGCAGCCGGCTGGCCGCGGCGAGAAAGGCGCGATCGGTCGGCTGAGGCGCCGGACGTGCGACCTGGCGGCGCCGGAGCGGTAGCTCGTGTCGAAGCACACGATCTCAAGCTCCTTGAACTCCGAGCAGCGAAGGCGCAGCGAGACGAGCTCGATCAGCCTGCAAAGCACGAGGTAGAGAAGCGAGGCGAACAAGTGCGGTCTCCTGAGTGAGGGGACAGAGCCCCCTTGGCTCTTCGCAGGCCAGAAAAGGCCGACCATGGCCTCGCCCTCAGACACGATCGGGTTTACGCACCCCACAGGCAGCTGCACTTGGCTGCTATTTTTTACATCGCGCGTAGGAAAAATAAGATGCGACTGGATGTTTGATGACAGATACCGCGCTCCAACACTCGGCATCGCCGGCTGGCAGGGTCAAGGGCGACCCCCGCGCGCCTGGCTTCGGCATTTCTGGGGACGAGCTTCTCCGCAAATGGTCGCGTGGCATCGCTGGAGCCCTCGCCGGCGGCGCCCTCGGCTTCGCGCTGGTCGTCGGACTGCGAGCGATATCGGGCCTGCCGACCTTCCAAACCGAACAGACCGGTTACCCCCATGTGGTCGTTCCGGTCGTCACCGGAGCTCTCGGCTTCCTCGTCGGCTTCGGCGCGATCACCTACTGGTTGCGCTGGGCGCTCGGGATGCCGACCGAGCCGGAGGACCACGCCGAACACGGGGCTGCTACCTGGCGCGACTACTTCACCTTCAACACCGATCACAAGGTGATCGGGATCCAGTACATCGTCACCACCTTCTTCTTCTTCTTTGTGGGTGGTTTCCTCGCGATGCTGATCCGCGCCGAGTTGGCCCAGCCCGGAACTCAGATCGTCGATGCCGCGAGCTACAACTCGATCTTCTCCGCCCACGCGACGATCATGATCTTCCTCTTCGTGATTCCGGTCTTCGCCGGGATCGCCAACTACGTCCTGCCGCTGATGCTCGGCGCCCCGGACATGGCCTTCCCGCGACTGAACGCACTCAGCTTCTGGCTACTGCCGCTCGCGGGCATCATCTTCATGAGCAGCTTTCTCGTCCCGGGCGGGGCCTTCAATGCCGGCTGGACCGGCTACGCGCCACTCTCGACCGGTGCGCCACTTGGCCAGAGCTTTTTCAACATCGGGGTCCAGTTCGCGGGCTTCTCCTCGATCCTCGCCGCGCTCAACTTCCTGGTCACGATCATCACCATGCGGGCGCCGGGGATGACCTTCTGGCGGATGCCGCTGCTGGTCTGGGCCAACCTCGCCACCTCATTGCTGGTGATCGCGGCGACCCCGTTCATCGCGGGGGTGCAGTTCATGGTCCTCTTCGACCGTCTCCTGCACACCAACTTCTTCCAGTTCGCGGCCGGTGGGGATGTGGTCAGCTATCAGCACATCTTCTGGTTCTACTCCCACCCCGCCGTCTACATCATGATCATCCCCGGCTTCGGGATCATCAGCGAGGTCATCTCCACCCATTCGCGCAAACCGATCTTCGGCTACCGGCTGATGGCGCTCTCGCTGATCGCGATCATCGTCCTCAGCTACTCGGTCTGGGCCCACCACATGTTCGTCGCCGGCATGTTCTCCTGGCTGCGGGTGCCGATGATGTTGACCTCGGTCCTGATCGCGGTGCCGACCGGGATCAAGATCTTCTCCTGGCTGGCCACGCTCTACTTCGGCAGGATCCACCTGCGCTCGACCTCGATGCTCTTCGCGCTGGGCTTCATCGGCAGCTTCATTCTCGGAGGCATATCCGGGGTGATGATCGCGATGGTGCCGATCGACATCCACGTCACCGACACCTATTTCATCGTCGCCCACATCCACTTCGTCCTCTTCGCCGGCTCCGTCTTCACGATCTTCGCCGGGATCTACTACTGGTTCCCGAAGATCACCGGGCGCATGTACGACGAGAGGCTGGGGCGAGTCCACTTCTGGCTGACCCTGGTCGGCACCTGGGGCACCTTCGTACCGATGCATTGGATCGGAATGGATGGGATGCCGCGGCGCGTAGTCGACTACGCCACTCAATTCGGCGAGTGGAACCTCATGATCTCGGTGTTCGGATTCCTGCTCGGCGCCGCCCAGCTGGTCTTCCTCTACAACATGATCGTCAGTTGGCGATTCGGGCCGAAAGCGCCCCCCAACCCTTGGCGCGCCAACTCGATCGAGTGGCAGGTCTCCTCGCCGCCGCCGCGCTTCAACTTCGAGCGGATTCCGCGTGTCGTCGGCGGGCCCTACGAATACGGGATCCCCGGCGCCCGGCACGCCCTGATGAACGAGTCAGAAGTGGCTGCCGCCCAGGCTTCGACTGCCGCCGTCGCGGTGCCGGCAGGTGAGTCGTCGAAGCAATGATTAGTTTGCACACACCGTCTTTGCAAAACTTGGATCATGGATCTTCCGACCTCAACCGATGACCCGCTGACGCAGCCCACCAGGGCGCGTATCTTCGCCTTGTTGGCGGAGCTGAAGGAAGCGGTGGGAACCGACGACTTGGCGACTCGCCTCGGCCTGCACCCAAACGGCGTGCGGGTCCACCTCGAGCGGTTGCAGAAGGCCGGCCTCGTCGAGCGCCGACAGGAGCGAGCGGGGAGGGGGCGTCCCGGCGACCGCTGGACCGTGGCCCCCGGCGCGCAGCCTTCCGGGCAACCGCCCTCTGCCTACGCCAGCCTCGCAGTCTGGCTGGCCCGTGCGATTCCTGCCGGCCCGACCCGGCTGCGTGAAGTCGAGCGGACCGGCCGCGAGATCGGCCGGGAGCTCGCTCCGAAGGAAAGCGGCGACGCTGTCGAGGGGCTGCGACAGACCCTTGCCGCGCTCGGTTTTCAGCCTTCGATGAAAGTGGAAGCCGACGGCAGCCTCACCTGCCGGGTCGAAAACTGCCCATATCGCGACTCGGTGCGAGAGAACGCCGATGTCGTCTGCACCCTGCACCGCGGGATCACGGTCGGCGTCCTCGAGAAGCTTGATCCGAAAGCCAAGCTGACCGGCTTCGAGCCTCACGATCCCGATCGGGCGGGCTGCCTGATCGAGGTCTCCAGGTGAGCAGCTCCGCCGCTCGCCACTGTCGCCAACAACCCCGTCCGCGCCGCGAAGGCGATTTGCGCCCGACCGATGTCGTCGGCGCCTTCTTCATTTGCGGGATCGCCTTTCTGCTCGCCGCAGCAGGGGTTGGCATCGCCCAATGGCTCACCCCGTGGCCTTGGGGCCACTGGCTTGCGCTGCATCTAGCATTTGTCGGAGGCGTCTCGCAACTGGTCCTCGGCGCCACCCAGTTTTTCGCCGGCGCCTTCCTTGCCACCGACCCTCCTCCGCGAGCTCTAATCCGCGCCCAGATCCTCTGCTGGAATGTCGGTGCGGTCCTGCTTGCGATCGCCGTCCCTGAGCATGCCGAGACGCTGATCTGGCTCGCGGTCGGCCTGCTGGTGGGCGGCCTTGCGGCCTGGGCGGCGGCGATTGCCGCGATGCGGCGATCTTCGCTGCGGCGCTCGCCGTGGGCCACCCGGTGGTACGTGAGCGGGGCCTGCTTCCTCGGGTTGGGGATGATGGCGGGGTCACTGCTGGCTCGCGGCGTGCCCTGGCGTCACGGCGATCTCCTCGGTGCCCACATGTCGTTGAACCTGGCGGGATGGTTCGGCGCGGCGATCGTCGGCACTCTGCACACCTTCTTCCCATCGCTGACCCAAACCCAGCTGCGCTTTCCCCGCATGCAGGGGGTCGCGTTCCTCGCCTGGATCGGAGGCGTGGCGGCACTCGCCATTGGCTACGGCTGGGCACTCGAACCGCTAGCCCTCGCTGGCTGGCTCGGGCTCTGCGCGGGTGCGATCGCGCTCCTCATCAACGTCGTTGCCTGTCTCCGCGACGCGACCCGGCCGCTTTCGCTCCCGGCACGAATCGTCGCGGCGGCCCAGCCCTTTCTCCTCGCCGGCCTCCTCGTCGCCACGGTGGCGGCGATCGAAGACGGGCCCGCAAACGCCCTCACCGGCTCAACCCGGACCACTGTCGGGACCCTTCTGGTCAGCGGCTGGATCGGCCTCACCGTGCTCGGCTCGCTGACGCACCTGCTGGCCGTGGTCGTGAGGGTTCGCGGCGGCTTCGCGGCACGGATGCCGGCGGCGCGACCACGACTCGACGGTTTCATAGCTGCCCTCGCAATGGCAGGGATCGCAGCCCTGGCGCTCTCCCAGTCGCTTGGCCTCGATCGGTTGCGGAGCCCCGCTGTCGCGGTGCTGGTTGTGGCCTACGCCATGCTCGCCAGTCGCGTCGCAGTCCTTGCGGCGCGGGTCCTGCTTCGAGCTCGACCGGGCCTCTGATGAAACGGGCGGAGGCGCTGCAGCCGCTCTCGCGCGATCACCTGAAGTCGCTGCTGGCCGCGAAGCGGCTGCGCAACGCGACCGACGCCACCGCTGCCGGCCAGGACTTTCTTGCATTCTGGGAGTCCGAGGGGCGACACCACTTCCGCGTCGAGGAGGAGGTGCTGCTGCCAGGTTGGGCTCTCCATTGCCCGGTGGACCGTGTTGCGGTGGCCCGAATGCTGGAAGAGCACCTGACGATCCGGCGCGGGGCCCTGCGCGCGGTGGCCGCGGAAGCCTCGCTCGAGGAGTTGCGAGACCTGGGCCGACTCCTAGACGACCACGTGCGCTTCGAGGAGCGTGAGCTCTTCCCGATGGTCGAACAGGCCCTCGAGCCAGACGACCTTCGTCGCCTCGCGATCGCTATCGAGCGGGCGGAGGAAGACCCGTGAGCAAGGGCGCGATGGAGATCCGCCTGAAGCGTGCCTACGAGCCCGCTGAGCCTTCTGACGGCTATCGAATCCTGGTCGACCGACTCTGGCCACGCGGCCTCTCCCGGGAGCGAGCAGAGCTCGATGCGTGGGACCGGGAGCTGGCACCGAGCACCGAGCTGCGGCAGTGGTTCAGCCACGAGCCCAGCCGCTTTCCGGAGTTCCGACGACGCTTTTGCGAGGAGCTTGGGGAGCACCGCTCGGCACTGGCGGGGTTGCGCCGGCGGGCTCGCGAAGGCACCCTCACCCTCGTCTACGCCGCCAAGGACACCGATCACAACGACGCCGTCGTCCTCGCAGAGGTCCTGAGGCGCGGATTACCACGCGAGGCACGGCACTGATTGGCGGCGAGCCGAAGCCCGGGCTGATGCGTGAGCGCCGTTTCTTGATCGAGCCATCGGCGCCGTTTCGGCTCGATCTGACGGCATGGGCGTTGCGGCGACGACCTCACAACGAGGTCGACCGCTGGGATGGGCACGTCTACCGGCGCGGGCTGCCATTCGGCGAGGGCGCGATGGCTCTCGCGGTGACGCAGGCCGGGTCGCCGGACACTCCGAGGCTGGAGGTGACTCTCAGGGGCGACACGATCGATTGCGGCGCCGAAGACCAGGCACGGCAGACCCTAGAGAGACTCCTCGGCCTCCGGGCCGACCTAGCTGGATTCGCGACGATGGCCGCGTCGGAACCTTCCCTCGAAGGGCTCGTCGCCCGGATGCGCGGACTGAAGCCGCCACGGTTCTCGACCGTCTTCGAGGGACTGGTCAACGGCATTGCCTGCCAGCAGCTCTCGCTCGACGTCGGAGTGCATCTACTCAACCGGCTCAGCACTGCGCACGGGCGGCCGGTGGACGCTGAGCAGAATGGGCTTCGCGCCTTCCCCGGGCCGACCGAGCTCGCAACAGTGGATCCGGCCGACCTCAAGCGCCTCGGGTACAGCATGGCAAAGGCGCGGACGATCGTCACCAGCGCGAGGGAAATCGTCGACGGCGATCTGGACCTCCAGGCCTTGGAGGACGCCGGGGATGCCGAGGTGCTCGAGCGGCTGACGGGTCTGCGGGGGGTCGGCCGCTGGACCGCGCAATACGTGATGCTGCGCGGACTCGGCCGGCTACACGTATTCCCGGGCGACGACGTCGGGGCTCGTAACAAACTGAAGGCCTTTCTCGGACTCGATGGGCAGTTCGACTACGAGAGGGTCGATTCGCGCTGGGCGCCGTACGGCGGTCTCGTCTACTTCCACCTGCTGCTCGACTCGCTCTCACGGGCCGGCTTGGTGGCCTAGCTGGACCCCGAGCGCTTCGCAGCACGGCGGCGGGCGTAGAGCTTGTCTTGAATCGTCATCGAGCCTGGATGATTCTCGCCGGGCCAGGGTGCCAACAGCAGGAACAAGCGCGCCTTGGAAATGGCAAGGACCTCATGTCGTTCGCCCGGGACGAATTCGCTCAGAAGCCCGACACCGCCAGTTACGCTCTCCCCAGAAGCGGTGCTGACCTCGACTTCGCCGTCGATGACCAAGAGCCATGCGCGCTCGTGCACGACGTGTTCGGCCAGCCCCTCACCGGCGTCCAGATCGAGCACGATGACCCGGGCGGCGTCGTGGGTCGAGAGAATCTCGGGCAAGCGGGGCTTGAGATCCAGCGACCTGAGCTTCCAGCTATTTATTCGCGCTCCCTCCTCGAGTTGACCCTAAGAGCCCCTTTCAGAAAGAGGTTCCGCGGAACCGGCGCCGAATCCATAACGCGTAAACCCGAGAAGGGAGCGCGCAATGGCTTCACCGTTGGTCCCCGACGAGCTCTGGGAGGTGGTGGAGCCGTTGATCCCGAAGGTCGAGCGCCGCTACCGCCACCCCGGTCGCAGGCGCATCCCCGACCGCCGGGCCCTGACCGGCATCCTTTTCGTCTTGAAGACCGGCATCCCCTGGGAGGAGCTGCCCCAGGAGATGGGCTGCGGCTCGGGGGTCACCTGCTGGCGGCGCCTCGGCGAGTGGCAGCGCCAAGGCGTCTGGCAACGGCTGCACGAAGTGCTCCTGGCGAAACTCAACGCCGCCGGCGAGATCGATTGGCAACGGGCCGCGGTCGACTCCTCCCACGTACGTGTCTTTGGGGGGGCGAGCGCACCGGCCCGAGCCCGGTAGACCGCCGCAAGCCCGGCTCCAAGCACCACCTGATCACCTGTGGGCGCGGCAACCCGCTCGCCGCCGAACTCACCGCCGGCAACGTCAACGACATCAGCCGCTTCGTGCCGTTGGTGGACGCCGTGCCGGCGGTGCGGGGTCGGCGAGGGCGGCCCAGGCGAAGACCAAAGAGCGTCTACGGCGACCGGGCCTATCACTCACGGAAGTCCCGGCTGGAGCTGCACCGCCGCGGGATCAAGGTCAGGGGTCGCCAGGCCCAGCGATCCGCACGGCTCTGGCCTCGGTCGTCGTCGTTGGGTCGTCGAGCGCACGATCTCCTGGCTGCATCAATACCGGCGCCTGCGGGTGCGCTACGAGCGGCGCGCCGACATCCACCAGGCCTTCCTGACGATCGGCTGCTGCCTGATCTGCTTCAAGCAGCTTCAGGCGGTGGAGTCATTTTGAAAGGGGCTCTAAGGGGCCGCGGCGGCGGCGAGATCGAGGCTAGCTCTCACCGCGCCGCGCATGAGGTCGAGACCCTCCAAGTCGATCTCGGTCGAGCTGTCGAGCACCGCCTTGGAGGGCTCCAGACTCTCACCGGCAAGGGACGCGAGCAAGGGCGCCAGATATCTCCCCGCGACCTTCCCGCGTGGGAACCAGAGTGCGTGGTCGGTCACCGCTGAAGCTTCGCCCTGGCCACCCTCCAGCTCGTTCCGCAGATATCTGGGTCGCTTGCCGGTCAGGAGGAGGCCGCGCAGGGTTGGGTGAAAAGGCTCTGGCTCGACCTGCGCGCCGAGCTGCGCGGCGATCGTGGCAGCAACCGCGTCTGACTGCTGGGCCGCAAGCCCACCCTGCTTGACCGGGAAATCGGTCGCGTCCCCGGCGGCAAAGACATCGGGTAGGCCGCGCACGCGGCCGTGCTCGTCGACGGGAATGAATCCTCGCTGATCGCCCGGTATACCGTCGATCTGGCGCCCTTCGTAGCTGGGCATGCTGACTACGCGATCCGCCGGGATCGAATCGCCGGGGACTACGGACAGCTTGCCCCCCTCGAATCGAATCGGATAACTGCCGGTCTTGACCGCTATCCCTCGATCGGCGAGGAGCGCGGCGACCTGATCGCTGGCGTGCGGTCCGAATAGCTGCAGCGGTACGTCCTCCGGGGTGACGATGTCCAGCTCGGCGTGCTCCACTCCCAGTTCGGCGAGATGCGCCGAGGTCATCAGGGCAAGCTCGTAGATCGGAAGCGGCCAGCCGAAGCCGGCCGGCATCGTGAACAGCACTTTCCGTACCGCACCTTCCTCCAACTCCTTGAGGAGGCGGTCGAATCCCTCATGACCGGCCGGCCCCCAGAAGGTGATCGCGCCAGGGACCGACCAGTGCAATTTGGCTCCGCAGGCGATCAGGAGCTTGTCGTAGCCGATGCGCTGTCGTCTGCGCGTGGTGGCTCGGTGGCAGCCGGCCTCGACGGATTGAAGTCCGTCTGCTCGGTAGGTGGCCCCGTGGCGTTGAGCGATCTCGGCGAGATCGAATCGCAGCGCCTGGCCGATGCCAAACGGCTCGGCCACCGCCAGCGGTCGATAGACGAAATCGCGGCGAGGAGCATGGATCTCGATCGTGACCCGATCGCCGAGCAGTGCGCGCAGGGCCAGCAGCGCCTCGAGGGCCGCCACGCCTCCTCCCGCGATCAGTACCTCCGTCTTGGCGTCCTCGGTCATCGCTTGGCCTCGAGTCGTTTGTGGCTTTTCGGGGTGGCCATCTATTTTACACATTCATAATGTGTAAAACAAGCAGCCCACCTTGTGCTGCTGACCGAAAGGAGCAGCAATGGCCATTGCAACTCGCGCCGCCAAGACCACCTGGTCAGCCGACCTCGCCAGCGGACACGGTGTGGTCCAAGCCGACAGCGGAGGCTTTGCCGATCTCGACGTAACCTGGGCCTCCCGCACGGAGGCTCCCGGCGGGAAGAGCAGCCCGGAGGAGCTCTGCGCGGCGGCGCATTCGTCGTGCTTCGCGATGGCGCTCGCGCTCAAGCTGGGGGAGTCGAAGAAGACGCCGCAGGAGCTGCAGGTGAAGGCGACCGTGACCCTTGCCGAGGTGGACGGCCTGCCGACGATCGTCTCCTCGGTGCTCGATGTGGGCGGACGGATCGACGGGCTCGATGCTGTCGGCTTCGAGGCGGTCGTTGCCGAGGCTGCGGCCCTCTGTCCGGTCTCCCGCCTTTTCAGCGGGGCGGAGGTCACGGTTGGTAGCCATCTCCTGGGCGAATGAAATGGCTCTATGATTTATACATGGCAACTGTGTAAAACGAACTAGGGAGGCGACCCGTGGCCTATGTGATCAACGAGCCCTGCATCGGCACCAAGGACAACTCCTGCGTGGAGGTCTGCCCGGTCGACTGCATCCATCCCACGCCAGAGGAGCCCGACTACGACTCGGTGGAGATGCTCTATATCGACCCCGATGAGTGCATCGACTGCGACGCCTGCGTCGAGGCCTGCCCGGTGGACGCGATCACGCCCGAGGACATGGTGCCGCCGGAGTGGCAGAAGTACATCGAGATCAACGCCGCCTACTACCGCAAGGACAAAGATTGATCGCCGCCGCCGCCTCAGCCCCCCTGATCGCGGTACACGCCCTTGCCGCTTCGATCTGGGTGGGGGTCTGGTGGCGATCTTCATCGTCGCTCGGGCGGCTTCACGCACCCTCGAGCCCGCTCAGCGAGTGGAGTTCTTCCGCTCCCTCGGTCGCTCCTACGGGATCGTCGGCACCCTCGCGCTACTGGTCGCGCTCGCCACTGGCGCAATCTTGCTCGACGAGCATCCGTGGGACGGTCTCATGGTCGCGGCCGCCGTCGTCGCCGGCGCCCTCCTGGTCGCGACCGCCGCCGGGATGGCTCAGGCCCGAGCGATGACGCGGCTGCGCCTTCGGGCGGTAGCTCAGGTCGGCGGTGAGCCGCTCGACCCTCGAGTCCGTAAAGGCGCGATCGTCGCGGCGATCCTACGCGCCTGTATCGGCGTCCTCACCCTGGCCCTCGTCGTGCTCGGCGCGGCGTTGGTGGACTAGCCGAACGATGGACCGGCTGCCTTCATCGGTTAGGGCCCGGCCGGTCGAGGAGCCTGTCCTGGCCGCCTGGAAGCTGCCGCTGATCGTGGCGGCGATCGCCCTCGTGATCGTCTGTGGCTTTTACCTCGGCGGGCCGGGCCTCGGCATGGCGGCGGGGGCACTCGCCGCGACCTCGATCGTGGTGATGGCGGTTCGCCACCCGCCGCGGGGGCCGATAGCGTCCGCTCCCCTGCGAGATTTTCGCCACCACCTGCTGGTCGTCGTCAGCGGCGCACTCGAGGACGAGCGAGCGATTGAGCAAATCATCGAGGTGGCCGGAATCGGGGACGTCGATCAAGCCGAGGCGGAGGTTGTGGTCTTGATGGCCGTTCGGCATCGATTCCTCGACCGCTGGGCTTCCGATTCGGACCCCGCGCACGATCAGGCTCAGCGCTGTCTGGTGCTGAGTGCCGCCTCGCTGGCCAAGGCTGGCGTCGCGACGGCCGCGCGGGTGGGTGACGAGGACGTAGTCCAGGCCGTGGAGGATGAGCTGCGCACCTACCCTGCCACGGAGGTGATTCTCGTAACCGGAACTCTCGATTGCGACATCGCCGGCAACGCTGCGGCATCGGAACTGGAATCTCGGCTTCAAGCCGACTTCCATCACCTGGTCCTCGATTCCCCCCCGGCCCGCGTGGGCGGGCGGGAATCGACCATCCGATGAACGACGCCGTTTGTCAGCGGGTCGATGGGTACACCTGGGCGTTCACGGCCGCGGCAGGGACGATGATCGTCGGCGGCGGCCTGGTGGCGGCCATCAACAGCGCGGCGCCGTTTGCCCATGGTTCGTGGCTGGCCGCATACTTGGTGCTGGTCGGTGGGGTGGCTCAGCTGCTCCTGGGCGTGGGGTGTCTGGGACTGCCGGCGCCCAGGCTCTCGGCTCGGCTCAGGCGCACCCAGCTGGGACTGTGGAACGTGGGCAACGCGGCCGTCGCCGGCGGCGTGCTCGGCGACGTGGTCGGCCTGGTCGTGGTGGGCAGCCTGCTGCTGCTGGGGGCCCTCGCCGGATTTGCCCTCGGCGCAGGCCCCGCATCCTCAAACGCGCGCGGTCGCGTGATCCTCTATCGCGTAGCGATCCTCGGTCTGGCCGGCAGCGTCGTCATCGGCAGCGTGCTCGCCAACTCATCGCCCGGGAGCTGAGCAGAGCGTGGCGTGGCGCCGAGGATCAGTCTGCCGAGATGCCAACTCCGCGATCTGACTAGATCGCGCACTCTCCCTCGCCGCGCTCGACTTTGTAGGGGCTGGATCGGTTCCAGTCGATGAACTCCTCCATCGTCTCGAGGCTGAAGTCAGCCGGGAGGGTCAGCTCCTTGACCGCCGCTTCGAAGGGCTCGTTGCCGACCCGATCGGCGTAGGCGTTGAAGGTCTCGCCCTCGTCCCGCTCGGACTCGTACATCCGCAGCCAGCGCTCGACCGCGTCGGGAACCCGTTTGGCCGGCAGGCGGGATTTGAGGCGCTTGCCGAAGGCGACGTCGCCGTCGGCGGCGCGGCCGCCGATGTGGGGGATGTAGGCCGGCATTTGGCGGTCGCCGATCTTCAGCGAGGCGCCGTAGAATCCGATCGTGCCGATGTGGTGCTGGCCGCAGCCGTTCGGGCAGCCGCTCATCTTGATCTGGATCGCGCGGGTCAGCGCGTCGTCGATCTGCATCGCGTCGATTCGCTCCTGGATTGCTTCGTTCAGGCCCATCGAGGCGGTGATCCCCATTTTGCAGCTGTCGGTGCCCGGGCAGCTGATCACGTCGTCGATTTCGAACGCCCCGGCGCCCTCCAGGCCGAGTTCGCGGAGGCGGCTCCAGACGTCGTAGATCGCCTCGTCGCGGACTCAGCGCAGGACGATGTTCTGCTCGACCGTGCTGCGGGCGTAGCCGCCGCAGTAATCGCGCATGATCGAGGCCAGGCCGCGGAACTGCTCCGGGGTCAGGTCGCCCCGCGTCACCTTCACTGCCACGGCGGAGAAGCCAGGCTGGCGCTGCGCGGTGACGTTGCGCTGCACGAAGATGTCGAACACCGAGCGGTCGCCGTTGGGAGATGCGTGAGAGGCCCCCGCGGCCGGCGCCTTGGCCTCCTCGTCGTCGTCGAAGCGCAGTCGCTCCAGCTCCGCCGTGTAGTCGCGCTCCTCGGCCCACTCGCCGGCAAGCTCCTCGTCGACCAGGTTGCGGAACGCGTCGGGCCCGATTTTCTCGAGCAGGACCTTGATCCGGGCCCGGGCGCGGTTCTTGCGCAGCCAGTCCTAGCGGTCGAAGACGCGGACGATCGCCTCGCTCACCTTCAGGTAGGAGCCATCATCGACCTCGACGAAGTCGTAGATCTTGTGGGCGAGCCGCGGCATGATCGCGGTTCCGCCGCCCACCCAGACCTCGAAGCCCTTGACGTCGTCGCGGATCACCGGCAGAAAGCCGAGGTCGTGGATCGGCACGATCGCCCGGTCCGCCGACGAGGCCGAGAAGGCGACCTTCCACTTGCGCGGCATCGCCTGGGTGACCGGGTGGCGGACGAAGTAGCGGACGTAGGCACCGGCGTAGGGAGTCGGGTCGAAAACCTCGTCGGTGGCGATCCCCGCGTAGGGGTCGGCGGTGACGTTACGGACGGTGTTGCCGCAGCCCTCGCGCGAGGAGAGCCCGGCCTTGCCGAGCTCACGGATCAGCTCCGCCGCGTCGGTCAGGGGAACGTGGTGGAGCTGGATGTTCTGGCGCGTCGTGATGTGGCCTTTGCGCAGCGGCACCCAGCGCTCGATCACCCCGGCGAAGGCCTCCAACTGGTCGGGCGAGACACCGCCGAAGGGGAGCTTGATGCGAATCATCTGCACGTCGGCCTGGCGCTGCCCATAGACGCCCTGTTTGAGGCGAAAGGGGATGAATACCCCGTCCTCCCGCTCGCCCTCGAGGAAGCTCCCCGCCTCGGAACGGAAGTCGTCGAACTCGTCGGCGAGGATCGGGATCACACGGCCGGGGATGTTCTCGTAGCGCTCCGGGTTCTCCCGAGAGCCGAGGGCGCCCTTGCCGGACTGGCGCTTGCCGTGGTCGACGTCGAGTCCGTCGAGGACCGCTGTGGCCGTGCTCGTGGGGGCTGCTGAAACATCCATGCCGTGAAGTCCTCCGTGTCCGGGTGGTTGCGATTCAGCCCATATAAACAGACCGAATGTAAAAAATAGCAATCCGGACCCGGATTTAGGTATTTGCCTTCGACGGGCCTGAGGCCGACCGTGTCATTGGGATTCGAGGAGTGCCTTCAAACTGCGGAAACATGGGGCGGCCGCTCCTCGAGCGGGAGCGCCTGGTCGCCGCGGCCTTCCACGCTGCGGTCACCCCTGCCCCGGCCGCAGTCCCAGCGCCGTCGCCGAGCGGATGGTGACCTCGGCGGTCAGCGGCTGCGGGACCGCGATCCCGACCCGGGGGCGGTTGCCGATCGTGGTCATGGAGGCGACCTCCCCCTCGATGCGATTGATTGAGCATTTGAGTCCTCCGTCGTCCGCGCAGGCGATTCCAGCAAGACCTCCCGGGAGAAGACGCTGACGGCGACCGGGCCGCGGGCCTGGTCGACGCCGCGGACCTCGCCACCGCCGGCGAGGCGGACCAGGGTCAGGCTGCCGTCGGTTCCGGTCGCCTCGCCGCGGAGTACGACCGCGCCGGCGAAGGCGGCGATGAAGGGGGATGCGGGGCGTGCCGAGATCTCGGCCACACTGCCGCGCTGGCCCACCCGACCCTGGTCGATCACCGCCAGGTCGGTCGCGAGGATCGCCGCCTCGTCGAAGGAGTGGGTGACGAGGAGGACCGGCGCCGCCAGCTCGCCGAGGACGCCCCGAAGCTCTCGCAGCGCTCGCCGCCCGACAGCGAGGGCGGCCGCGCGTCGACGAGAGCGCCGACGCGAAGCGCTCGAGCATCCTGTGGGGTGCGTAAACCCGATCGTGCCTGGGACGAGGGCATGATCGGCCTTTCCCGGTCGCGCCTGCTCGCCTCGCTTCTCTACCTAGTGCTTCGCAGGCTGATCGAGCTGTCTCGCTGCGCCCTGCTCGGAGTTCAAGGAGCTCGAGATCGTCCGCCCCCTCTTACGCCGCCAGGTTGCTCGTCCGGCGCTTCAGCAGACCGATTGCCTTCCTCGCCGCTTGCCAGCCAGCTGCTGCCACGGTCGCGCTGGTGAGGAGCCGGCAACGCTACGACGGGGGCGCCCCGATCGAGTTTGCGTACCCCACAGGGTGCTGTGGATCGCCGGCGACCCTACCCAGCTCGCCGGCTTCGCCTACGACGCCTCCCTGCACGCGATCTTCCTCGGCTTCGTGATGTCGATGGTGTTCGCCCACGCGCCGGTGATCGTGCCCGCGGTCCTGGGCGTGAAGCTGCCCTACCACCGCGGCTTCTACATCCCCCTCGCCCTGCTCCATGCCTCGCTCGCGCTGCGGCTCCTGGGCGGCGACCTCGCCGGCAACCTCACCGCCTGGCAATGGGGAGGCGGGCTCAACGAGGTCGCGATCCTGCTCTTCTTCGCCCTCGTCGCGCAGTCCGCGCTGCACGCTCGTCGCGCCAGGCGGGGAGCGGCTCGTTCCGGTGAGGCGCCAGACGGCGACCTTCCGCAGCGCAGAACCGCCGCGAGAACCGGGGCGGCGGGTCAGCGCATGGCTTAGGTTTACACATCAACAATGTGTAAACTGTCGGAAGCATGAGCGACATCGACCAGAGCGTCACACTCGCCGCCCTTGTCGCCGAGCGGTCCTCGCGCGCCCAGCTCTTCGAGCGGCTGCACCTCGACTACTGCTGCGGCGGCTCGCAGAGCCTGGCGGAGGCGTGCAGCCCAGTTGACCCCGTGCGTCGAGCGCACCACCTTGTCGTGCGCCCAGCGCCCGCGGTAGGAACGCTCCCAGTCGCGATCCTTGGCGACGAGCTGGCTCCAGCGCTCGGCGCTGATCGGGCCGCGGCGCAGGAAGCGATGTGCCTCCAGCAGCGGGTTCGGCGGCCCATGGCGCTGACCCCACCGCGCTCCCCCGAAGTTCCGCTTCCTGCGCGTAAGCTAGATCGCATTACGATAGATCGTAGCCGCCGCAGCACCAGTGATCGGCGGCGGCCCACCTCACCCCATCGCCATGAGCTCAGGAGATGACACACCGGTCAAGCCGTCTCGAAAGCCCTCAGCGTCTCGGCGGGACCGGGCGGGCCGCCTCTCCGGTCCGTCGGCGGCGACGGTGCGCGCCACCGCAGCCTTCCGCACGGTGCTGCGACGCTTCGAGCGCACGAGCGAGCAGATCGCACGCCAGCACGGCCTGACGCCACAGCGCTACCTGCTGCTGCTGATGGTCAAGGGGGCGCCAGATGGCGGCGAGCGCTCGACCATCGGCGAGCTGAGCGAGCGACTGCAGCTCGCCCAGCACACGGTCTCCGAGCTCGTCGCCCGCACCGAGCGAGCCGGCCTGATCCGGCGGGAACGATCGAGCGACGACCGGCGCGTGCATCACCTCCGCCTGACCGCCGAGGGAGAGAGGCGCCTTGCGGCGGCGTTCACCGATCACGGGACCGAGCGCCAAGCGCTGCTTGCCGAGCTGGGGGACGCCCCCGCGGCGCTGAAGGCGAGGCGGTCGCGATGAGCATCAGCCGGTCGTCCTCGCCAAGGGTCGGAACCTCGCCAGGCTGCTGCGGCGGAGCGGCGAGCGCGGCGACCCACGGCCTCTACGACGCCAGCCGCGAGCACGACGGATGCGGGCTCGGCTTCGTCTGCCGCCTCCATCCCGACCCCTGCCACGAGGTCGTGGCGCGGGGCCTGGTCGTGCTGGAGCGGATGGAGCACCGCGGCGCCGAGGGCGCCGACGCGCTGACCGGCGACGGCGCCGGAATGCTGCTGCAGATCCCCGACGCCCATTACCGCGCGAGCGTGGGCTGGGACCTTCCCGAGCCCGGCCGCTACGGGGTCGCGATGTGCTTTCTACCCCGCGAGCCGCGCAGGCGCCGCGAGCTGACGGCGCTGCTGACCGAGATCGTGGACGCCGAGGGCCAGCGGGTTCTCGGCTGGCGGGCGGTCCCGGTCGACCTCGCCTGCGCGGGCGCCGCCGCTCGACGCTCCGCACCGCAGGTCGAGCAGCTGTTCGTCGGCGCCGCCGACGGCGTCGCCGACCAGGACGCCTTCGAGCGCAAGCTGTACGTGATCCGCCGGGTCTTCGAGAGGCGCGCCGGCGGGGCCGCGGCGATCGTCTCCTGCTCCTCCAGGACCGTCGTCTACAAGGGGATGCTGACCGCCACCCAGCTCTCCGGCTTCTACCCAGAGCTGAACGACGAGCGCGTCACCAGCCAGCTCGCCCTGGTCCACTCGCGCTTCTCGACCAACACCTTCCCGAGCTGGGAGCAGGCGCACCCCTACCGGGTGCTCGCGCACAACGGCGAGATCAACACCCTGATGGGCAACAGGAACTGGATGCGGGCGCGCGAATCGCAGCTGCGCTCGCCGCTGCTGGGCGCCGACCTCGAGAAGCTCGCCCCCGTCATCCCGCCGGGCGGCTCGGACTCCTCGACGCTGGACGCCGCGTTGGAGCTGCTCGTGATGGCGGGCCGCTCGCTCCCTCACGCGCTGATGATGCTGATGCCCGAGGCATACGCCGGCCGCGAGGACGTCGCCGAGCAGGTCAAGGGCTTCTACGAGTACCACGCCTGTCTGATGGAGCCCTGGGACGGCCCGGCCGCGGTTGCCTTCAGCGACGGGCGGGTGGTGGGCGCGATGCTCGACCGCAACGGGCTGCGCCCGGCGCGCTGGACGATCACCAAAGACGACTGGGTTGTGCTCGCCTCCGAGACCGGCGTCATGCCGGTCGAGCCGGGGCTGGTGGAGCGCAAGGGGCGCCTGCAGCCCGGTCAGCTCTTCCTCGTCGACCTCGAGCGGGGCCGGGTGGTGGAGGACCGCGAGATCAAGGAGCGGGTGGCTGCCCAGCGCCCCTACGGGAAGTGGTACCGCGAGGGCGTCGTCCACCTCGACGAGCTGCCCCGGGCCGAGGTGCCTCGCGCAGCCGGCGGCGAGTCGCTGCGCAGCCGCCAGCTCGCATTCGGCTACACGCAGGAGGACCTGCGCGTGCTGCTGGAGCCGATGGCGTTGGGCGGTGCCGAGCCGATCGGCTCGATGGGGAACGACCTCGCCCTGGCGGTGCTCTCGGATCGCGAGCCGCTGCTTTTCTCCTACTTCAAGCAGCTCTTCGCGCAGGTCACCAACCCGCCGATCGACCCGCTGCGCGAGCAGATCGTGATGAGCCTGCGCTCGCTGGTCGGAGCGCGCGGCAACCTCTTCGAGGAGTCGCCCGAGTACGCGCGCCGGCTGCTGATCGAGCAGCCGATCCTGCGCAGCGAGGAGCTCGAGCGGCTGCGCCAGCTCGACCGGGACGGCTTCCGCACCGAGACGATCGACTTCACCTGGCCGGTGGC